>Ga0210409_10008064_pt1 | contig 10777 bp, 7 predicted proteins | sample IncBWH17MmetaG_FD_161649 | JGI IMG/M metagenome (GOLD analysis project Ga0210409, IMG submission 161649) | Forest soil microbial communities from Barre Woods Harvard Forest LTER site, Petersham, Massachusetts, United States - Inc-BW-H-17-M | ecosystem: Environmental > Terrestrial > Soil >...
CGTAGTAGTTGATCGAGAGGTCCAGCACCCGCCGCGCCTCGTGGACGCGCTGCGTGACGGCTTCGGTGTGGCGGATCGAGAACTTCTGCCGCGCCTTGCGGAGCCCCCAATTGAGCGTGTTCTGGCAGACGACGCGGATCGGGGTCGTGGCGGCGATGACCGCTGTCGAGCCGTCGTGGCTGTTCATCAGCAGCACGTAGGGCCGTACCGGGTCGCCGCCGACCTCGACGTGCTCGGGGCAGCGTGGCGAGAACCCATACGCGGCGCCCGCCGTGCAGGCTGCCGGCGGTCTCGAAGTTGATCGAGCTGCCGAGCAACTGGTCGATGAAGGCGAACGCTTCGTGGTTCTGCACGAGGCGGTAGCGCTCACCGACGATCCCCAGCACTTCACGGGTGTCCTGGCGGACGGTCGCGTAGTAGCCGGGAATCTCCTCGCAACGCGGAATCCACCAATCGGCGTCCGGCATTTCGCCGCGGTCGATCGCGATGGGCTCCTTCGCCACGTCCCAGCCGAGCCCCGACGCCTCGATCGCCTCGCCGACGGTCGCCGGCGGCCTGTCAAGTACGGCACCGAGCCCGTGCCAGGGTGTTACGCGCACGGAGAACATCGAGTCTGAATCTGTGAGTCCAGCGGACATACTGCCGCCCTCCTTTTGGATGGGTGGTCCCGCCCGGTGCGGGGCCTGTCGCAGCCCTGGCCGCATCCCCGGAGGGGATGCCACACTGGCCGGGCAAGCGGGCTCCCGCACCGGAGGACCGGCGTGCTCCCGATCACAAGTGCCCGATCACCGGCTCGCAGCTTCCGTCGAGCCGGCTCCACGAGAACGGACCGGGCAGGTTTGGCGACATCTGCTCGTGCGAGTCGATGCCGTCTACCCACTCCTCCTCGCTGTTCTTCCAGTAGAAGAAGGCGATCTCGTCGGTCCTGCGGTCGCGCTCCTCACGACTCGGGAACTCCTCGATGTCAATGTCGCCTTCCACGTCCACCGCGAGCTCCGTCTCGCCGCGGTGATAGACGACGACATACGGCCAGCTGCCGAGGTCCCAGCCGTTGAGTCCCCAATTCGCGATTGCGTCCCATCCGAGACAGCGTGCGAACTCCATCCGGTCGTAACCTTCGTCTCCGGGCCAGCGGGTGCGCGTAGGCATAGCGTCCTCCTTTGGATACGGGTGGCCTCGCCCGATGCGGGGCCGGTCGCAGCCCCGGCCGCATCCCCGAAGGGATGCGAAAATGGACGGGCAAGCCGGCTCCCGCACATCGAGACGTGCCGGTTACGCGGTGAGCTGCGCTCCGGTCTCTGCGGCGAGCCGCTGAACCTCCGCCAGCCACTTCGCCGGTATCTCCTCCTCCAAGCGCTCAAGGAACGTCGCGGTCGCATCGCTGGACACGGGACGCAGCGGTATGACGTTCTCGGGCAGGCTGTCGGGATCGAGCGCCCGCGTGATCTGATTTGCGAGCTCCGGCCGGGGCGCGTAGGCCATGTACTGTTCGGTCGTGTTCATGCGCTTGTGCCGCATGAGCGCCTGAATCGTCCTCACATCTACGCCCTTGGCGGCCAGGCTCGTGCCGAATGAGTGGCGCAGGTTATACATCTTGATCGGCTTCAATCCGGCCGTCTGGAGCCCGAGCTTGAACGCTTCGCGCAGTGGGCGCTCTGGCATGGGCCGCTCCGGTTCGAGCTCGCAGGCGAACACGAAGTCCTCATCGCTGGTCGCATAGCCGCGCTGCTTGAGCCTCGCCAGAGCGCGAGCCATCCGAGGCGTCATGGGGATGGCCTCCGAGTCGCCGGTCTTGGTCGTGTCGAGCTGGCCCAGCACCCAATTGTCGTAGGGGCGGATCACGCCTGCCTGGAAGTCAACGGCTCCCCACTTCATGCCAAGGGCCTCGCCGGGCAGGCGTAGACCCGCGTGGGCGCCGCAGAGCCAGAACGCTTCCTCCAGCACACCAGGCGCGTGCGCGAGGAGGCGGGCACGTCGGTGTCGTAGAAGTCCTCGCGGCGCAAGATGCGTTCGCGCTCCTCGCGCTTGCTGGCGCGCTTGACCTCGGCCAGCGGGTTCACGTCGAGCCAGCGCTTGCGCACTGCGTAGTCGAAGGCGGCTGAGAGGACATCGCGGTACTCGTTGCGGGTCTGTGCGGCAGCGGGCTGCACAAGCATCCACACCTTCGTCTTGCGTCGGGCGATGATGAACCCCTCGGATTCGAGGGCCTTCGCCTTCGCGAGCGTGACGCACTTGGGGCGCTGGGCGTTCAGCGGCACGACGCGATAGGCGCCGCGGCGCCGGTGCTTCCAGGTGCCCGGCATTTCGTCGGCGAGCTGCACAGCCTCGGCCTTGGTCGCGACCTCGACGGCCTGGCTGCCGGGCGGCTGCGCCGTCCAGCGTTCGACCTCGATTCGGCGAACCTCCTTGCCTTCGGCGCGTGCCTTCTTCGCCGACTTTTCGCCGCGCACCTTGTAGGACTTGAAGTCAGCGAAGTACGCACGCAGACGGCCGTCGGCGAAGTCGCGGAGCGGAGTGTCGGCGCCGAGATCGCGGTACATGCGCTCGGTCATGGCGTTGTAGCCGGCGAGCGTTGAGCGCTTGAGGCCCTTGTCGCGTTCGCGCTCAGCGATCGAGCCGTAGAGGGCGTCCGCGAGCGTGGCCTGCTGCTCGTCGGGCTCGGGGAGCTCGACTACGGTCTCCAGTTCGCGCAGGATCGCGTCCAGCTGCTCCTCGGCGTCCTTCGGCGTCAGGTGTTCGGGTGTCGGGCGGGGTCCGTTGCCTGCCCGCCAGATGATCGCGCCGCGCGCGCTCCGGCGGCCCGAGTCGCGGACGTGCGCGGGGTCGAGCCGGCGTCCGCCTCGTTCGCCATCCTGGTCGTACCAGAAGGCCCAATAAGACCGTCCGCCACCACTCTTGTCGGGGCGGACCTGTAGATGCCCCGTGGGGCGAGATTTGGTGCTCATGTTGCTGTAGACCTCCATCGAGTCGAACCGGCCAACGAGGTTCGAGTCGAGAGGCAGATTTCTCTAGGATTTCTAGAGAGGGCCACGCCCAGGCTGAAATAGGGCCTGTATCTACGGCGAAAACCCGCTAATTAGAGCCAGATCGAGGTTGAGGCGCGCGAATCATAATCCCCGTGTCGGGGGTCGAGTCCTGCTCTGGCACCTGACAGAGCCCATCGGGCTTTGCCTTTCCAGGACGAGTCCGGAACGCCGAAAACGGATCGGCGGTAATGCGAGGGTAATTTCTTCTGCATTTCGGGCGATTTCTCGCGACACGCTCCCGATAGATTCATGACGCCTTAAACCAGAAAGACCAAGTCCTCTTCAACCTTTCTAGGCGAACCAAGCAGCGAGGTGAAGAAACCTGTGTACCGCGCCGCAGAGCGCGAGCCCAAGGCGCACACGACAACAGCATCGACGTGGAGGACGTGCAATGCCTGAAGGTAGAGCGATCGGCAGACACCACCAACACGAGCACGACGGCTGAGCCGCCCAAGGCAAAGCGAATCGGTAGGTGTGCGCCCAGCCTGGGTGCTAGAGCGCCCCTCCAAGACGGCAAGCGCGTAGAGCAGAGGCCCTTGACGCATTCCGTATGAGGGTCCGTCAGGGCTGGGGACGAAGACGCCGCCGACGGGGATGCTGTAGGCAAAGCCTGCCTTGGCCTGCGCGTACATCGCGAGCTGGCCGTCGCCGGAGGGGACGATCAGTACGGTCTTGGCTCTGGGAAGGGCTCGGTGAAATGCGCTGGCGCTACCCACGACCGCGGGTACCTTCACCACCTCAGATTGAGTGAGCGCTGGAAGGATCGGCACGAGCGCGAACACACACGCGGCCATCCCCCAGAGAGGACGACCGAACGGTGGGCGCGCGCGCAGGTCGTCCATCAATAGGACAAGCAATGCCGCGACCGCGAACCAGACGAAGAGGTTGAAGCGATCGGGGACGACATCTTCCAATAGAGGCAGGTGGTTGGGGAGAACCCAGGGCAGGAAGACGCCCGTGTCGTGGCCGAGCACACGAAGGTGCGGCCCCAGGCTGAGGAGTGCGGCGCCGAGGAGGAGCAGGAGCAGCGGGAGGGCACGCCGGCGCAGTCGCCAGCCGGCCCAGACGAGTAGGGCGATGAGCGGTATGCCGAGATAGGAGCCCCATTCACCGTCATATCCGGAAAAGCCACCTGTCAGGTGGCGCGAGCCTGGGGTGCTCAGCCATTGGAGGGAGTTGGGGACGAAGAAGCCGGCCAGATCGTTGACGTAGCGACCCGAGCTGACGACCGCGCCGCGGACGTGCTGAGGCCCGAAGAGCTGGTAGAGCAGCGCCGGACCGGCCAATGCGGCAAACACGACGGCGGCGGCGGCCAATGCCCGCGCGTAGCACACGAGCATCGCGTGTGTGGGGCGCACCATGCAGCAGGCGAGCAGGAGAGCGAGGAGGGCCATGATCGCGGTCATCGCGAGCAGCTCCTCGTTGACGAAGACCTGTGCGGCGGCGCACAGTCCCAGCAGGGCGCCCGTGCGAGCGGGGGTGCGGGTGCGGCGTATATCGTCGATCAGCATGGCGGCGACGGGCGGGAAGACTGCGACGGCGAGATTAACGTGGGCGGTGGCCTGGCCTGTCATGTAGCCGCCGAAGCCGTAGATCGCACCCCCGATCCATGCCGAGGAGTCGTGGCGGGCGATCCGGCGCAGTGCGAAGTACGCCGCCCAAGCCGACAGCACTATTCCAAGCGTCATCAGCACGTCGTAGCTGAGCGTTGGCCCAAGTGTGGCGGTAACCGGCCAGAGCAGAAACGAGGGCAGGGAGATCGCCGTGCTGTTGAGCAGGTTGGCGCCCTGGGGAGCCATGAGCGAGTCGGTGAAAAACGGTGAATGCCCATGACTGAGGGCGTGAGGGAGCCATGCGAGAAACCAGACGAAGCCGAGCGGATCGCCACCACCGCCCACTAGACGCTGTCCGAGGCCACCTCCGAACCATGTGCGCCCCAACAGGATCATCGCGAGAAGGAGGTAGCCGATCAGGCCGGCAACCGCAGCGCGACGGCGCGTCAGGACCCGCACGGGCCTCGCGTCTCAGCCACCAAGCGCGGAGAGGAACGCGGCAAGGCGCCGATCGTAGGAGCCTGAATCCACGTTCCACGACTCGACGTGCCCGGCATGGGGCACGCGGTAATAGGTAACCCAGCGAGGCAACTCCCGCGCGAAAGAGTCGCTGAGCGAGATCGGGACGACCTTGTCTTCGGTGCCGTGGAAGAGCAGGATGGGAAGGTGAAAGCTCGAGCTGTGATGGAGCGCTTCGAGGCTCGACCAGTCGGCCGAGACGCGCAGGCCGATGATCCACTCGACCGGGCGGGCGGCAAATGAGGGAAAGCCCTCCTCTTTGGCGTTGAAGGCGAGGATCTTCGTCCAGGAGAGGGCGGGGGCGTCGAGCACGAGTCCGGACACTTGGTGGGCGAGGGGCGAGTGCTCCATGAACTGGGTGACGATGGCCCCGCCCATGGAGTAACCGATCAGGACGAGTTGCCGGGCGCCGTGGGCGAGCGCGTAACGGGCGGCGGCCTGCAGGTCTCGCCACTCAGTCAAGCCCATGTGGTGCAGTCCGTCGGGGCCGCCTGGGGCACCGACGTCCCCGCGGTAGGTGATGAGCAGCGTGGGGAGGCCGGCGCGGTGCAGGGTGGGGACGATGCGCAGGTCGTTTTCGCGATTGCGGTTGATCCCGTGCACGAGGATCGCCCAGGTGCGGGTAGGGCCGGGAATCAGCCATGCGGGCATCGCGCCGAGTTCGCCGGCGACGGGAACGTTGCTGAACGGGAGTCCCAAAGTCTGGCGGGGGTTGCCCTCGTAGACGCTCGAGTCGAGTGTGACCCGCGTGCCGGGGACAAGCCGGCCCTTCACGTCGCGAAGCTGTCGCGTGACCGAGTGGGAGTCGCTGCCGAGGACCGGGCCGACGATCGCGTGCCCACCGTCCCAGTCGAGGCCGTAGATACCCGGGCGCAGGCTGTCGTTGGACCTGGAGAGGACCACCTTGTTCGTCGAGGCTGAAACGACGCCCGCGTCGCGTGGCAAAGCGGAATGGTTTGGGACAACGACCAAGGAGGCGAAAGACCAGCACACGACGGCCAGCACGATCAGCGCGAGAGCAAGCAGAGCAATGCCGGCGCAGAGGATCCGCTTGCGGCGACGGCGCAGCGGAGAGCGGGATGTCACAGCTGTTGATGGAGCGACACTCACACGGCGAAAGCTAGCAATGGCGCATGACGCGGAAGCTCGATCTCTACCGGGAGAACGCGAACGCCCCTGCCCGCTCCTGCAGCTTCGATCGCCTCGTGAGCGGAATCGGAGCGCAGCTACCCCTGAGCGGCGTCCTGAGCTCACGTTCCTGAACTCATGTTATCCCTCTGGCGGGCGCTTTTCGACCGTGTCCACCGCCCGATTGTCTGTCAGTAGCTTTCACCCACCAGATCGAACGACCCAGATTAACAATCGTCGGCAAGAAACCTTGCAACCCTTCTCGTGTGATGCATCTTGCAACATGACCTGATACGTTGACCCGCGTTCGTGCCGAGTCCTTACCTCCACGGGGGTAGGGAGCGGGGGACCCAGTGCAGCCGATCAGGCTGCGGGGGCGAATCGCCACAGTTTGTGGCGTAGCGCACTGTGCGCGAGCCCGACAGCTAACCCCGTAGGCGCCCTGAGATAACCGAAAGGACGCTTTTCACATGTCGGGATTCCCGCGTGATCTTGCTGCCGTTGACCCCTGGGAGGCTTCGCTCGCACGCTCGCATGCACGCCGCGAACGGGCCGATAAGCGCGCCGCCCGCTCCCCCATGCGGCTCGCCGGCCTGATGGATGCGCGCAACCGGCTCCCCTCGCCGCGAAACCTTGCCGAAAGCGAGCCGTGGGACCTCTCGACGCTGCGCTCGCGCACCCGCCGCCGCGCGACGGAGCTGCAGTTCGTGCCGACGAGCACACGCGCACGCCGCGTGTCCCTGGGGACGCTCATCGCGATCGCGGCCGGCCCTGCCGCCGGCCTCACGGACGCGAGCGGGAGCCCCAATGCAGCAGCCCCGCCGGCGCCTGAACCGCCCACCACGGCCGAACACCACATCCAGCTCGAAAGCGGCTCGGAAGGTCGTCAGGTTCGCATCCTCCAGCATGCGCTTGGCATTGAAGTCGACGGTGTGTTCGGCCCCGGCACAGAAGCCGCCGTACGCGCCTTCCAGACCGCTCACGGGTTGATCGTCGATGGCGTGGTGGGCCCGCAAACGAGCGCCGCGCTCGCAGGCGCCCCGACGATCGCCTCGGCCGCGGTATCGGCTACCGAGACGGTTGCTGCGATGACGGCCGCCCATGAGGCATCTGCCGCCGAACCAAGCAAGAGTACGGGCACCAAGAGCAGCGGCACGCCCGCCACCGACCCCATCGTGCGCCTGCAGGAAGCGCTCGGGGTTCAGGTGGACGGTACGTTCGGCCCTGAAACCGAGCGGGCCGTTCGCCACCTGCAGGCACTCCACCACCTGCACGTCGACGGAGTCGTCGGGGGTCAGACGTGGGGAGCGCTGGGGATCCGCGAGCACGCCACGCTGCATCCTGCGCATCCCTCACGTCACTCCCACGCTCGTCGTGCCGGAGCAAGCACCCAGGCTGGCAGCGCAGCGAGCGCAAGCACCCACAGCTCTGGGTCGAGCAGTCGCAGCGACGCGGTGCGACGCTTGCAGGAGGCACTCCACCTCGAAGCCGACGGTAACTTCGGGCCGGAAACCGAGGCCGCGGTGAAGCGCATGCAGGCCCGCCACGGTCTCAACGTCGATGGCGTCGTCGGGCCGGAAACATGGAGCGCCCTGGGGATCGGAGAGAGCACCACTCTTCACCCACCGCACGCATCGAGCAAATCGAGCGGCTCCAGCAGCAGCACGGGCGGCGGCGGCGAAGGCTCGAGCGTGGTCGCGCGTGTGATCGCGGCAGCCGACGAAATCGCCACACGCCCTTATGTATACGGCGGTGGTCACGGCTCGTTCCAGTCCACGGGCTATGACTGCTCAGGGTCGGTCTCCTACGCCCTGCATGGTGGCGGCCTGCTCAGCTCGCCCGAGGACTCCGGGGCGCTGGAGTCCTACGGCGAACCCGGTCCCGGCAGCCACATCACGATCTATGCGAACTCCGAACATGCGTGGATGGTGGTCGACGGACGACGCTTTGACACGATCGCCCAGCAGGAGACAGGCACGCGCTGGTCGGATTCGATGGGCTCGACGGCCGGCTACGTCGTGCGCCACCCGGCAGGGTTGTAAGCCTTCGAAAAGCGCCGCCCAAGCGCGCGTGTGCGCAACTCTTTGCGCCCGCAACCGCGGGCGCAGAGGCGCGGTTTGAGGTTTTCCGCCGAGTACCGTCCCAAGCGCCACGTAACTTGATCTTCCTCGCCTGACAACCGCGAAGGGAGGCACGCATGCTCGCTCGGGCGCGCACGTTCACAATCGAAGGGCTTCACGCACGCGCAGTGAGCGTGGAGGTCGACATCAGGCCGGGCCTGCCCGCGTTTACGATCGTCGGCCTGGCCGACGCCGCGGTGCGCGAGGCCCGCGACCGCGTCCACGCGGCGGTCCTCAACTCTGGCTTTGAGTTCCCGGCGCGGCGTATCACGGCGAATCTTGCCCCTGGGGACGTGCCGAAGGTGGGACCGGGCTTTGACCTGGCGCTTGCCTGCGGCGTGCTCGCGGCAAGCGAGCAGATCCCCAGCGAGCGGCTCGACACGCACGCCCTCTTCGGCGAGCTATCGCTCGACGGGGAGGTGCGCCCCAGCCACGGCACGCTCGCCGTCGCCGAGGCAACACGTAAGGCAGGGCTCGACATGCTCGTGCTTGGCCCTGCCCGCGCACGTGAGGCGACCCTCGTGGACGGCCTGAAAGTCGGTGTGGTCGAGCGCCTGTCAAGCGCAGCGCGTGTGCTCGGCGGTGGCTCCCCCGATCCGTTGCCCGTGCCGAGCAGGGTCGCAAGTGTGCTAAGGATCCAGCAAAGCCCGGACCTCGGCGACGTGCGCGGACGGCCCGCAGCCGTAAAGGCGGTGCTGGTCGCAGCCGCGGGTGCCCACAACAGCCTGTTGAGCGGACCTCCCGGCACCGGCAAGACGATGCTCGCGCAGCGCTTGCCTTCGATCTTGCCTCCACTGGAGCGCTCTGAGGCGATCGAAGCAATGCGCATCCAAAGCGTCACCGGCAGGCTCACCAGTGGCGAGCTGCTCTCCGAAAGGCCGTTTCGTGCCCCTCACCACACAATCACCACCGCTGGCCTGATCGGCGGCGCAAGGCGTGGCTGGATCGGGGAGGTCGTGCTCGCCCACAACGGCGTGCTGTTCCTCGACGAGCTCTCGGAGTTCGCGCGACCAACGCTCGAGGCGCTACGCCAACCGCTCGAGGATGGCCGGGTGGCGATCGTGAGGGCGCGCCACTCCGCGGTGTATCCGGCGCGGTTCATGCTGATGGCAGCCACCAACCCCTGCCCGTGCGGGTATGCGGGCGAGCAGGAGCGTTGCCGCTGCAGCGAAGCCGATCTCGCGCGCCACCGCCGTCGCCTCAGCGGTCCGCTGCTCGATCGCATCGACCTGCTCGTGCACATGGCGCGCACAGCAGGCGACCATCTCACCGGCGACCCGTGCATGAGCTCGACGCAGGCCCGCGAGCAGGTGATCGACGCGCGCGAACGCCAGGCCAGACGCCTGCGCGAGGAGGGGATCCTCGTGAACTCACGCATGGACGCTTCGATGCTACGCCGGTACATCAGGCTGGATGAGCGCTGCCAGCGGATGATGGCCGCAAGCCGCGAGCGCGGTCTGTTGAGCGCACGCGGCCAGCACCGGGCGCTGCGTGTGGCGCGCACGATCGCCGATCTGGCCGCTCGCGAGCGAGTCGAAGCCGAGCATATCTCCGAAGCGCTTGCCCAGCGACCGGAGGCTGGCCTGTCGAGCCGGCGGGCGGCATGAAGGGCGTATGCCGAACATGCGCCCGGCGCACATGGCTGCTTGACAAGCTCGACGTTCGACTCGACTTCAAGGCGCGCGATCTGGCGCGCCTGTGGAGCGTGCTCGAGTTGCCCGACCTGGAGTTGATCGAGGCACTCGCCGGCCGACGGCGAGGCGAGCTGAATGCGGAATATGCCGCCTGGGTGCCCCAGCCGGCGCCCGCAGATCCGCATCCCCCCGATGATCTGCACGTGGAGAGCGTGTGCCGCCACGACCCCTCATACCCGCGCAGATTTCGCGAAGATCCCCTCGCTCCACATGAACTCGAAGTACGCGGGGGCGTGGCGCGTCTCACGGACATGCTCGACGAGAGGGTCGTGGCGATCGTGGGGACCCGCCGGGCAAGCGACTACGGGATGGAGACGGCCCGCGAGCTCGCTCGCGGGCTCGCCGCATGCGGGCTGACCGTCGCAAGCGGACTTGCCGACGGTATCCCGAGCGCCGTCCACGCCGGTGCTCTTGAAGCCGGCGGCGCGACCCTGACCGTTATGGCAGGTGGTATGGAGCCCTCACCCACGTCAAGCGCACCGCTCTACCGCCGCATCGTGGAGAGCGGGTGCGCAATGTGTGAGCGTCGCGAGACCAAGCGAGCCCGCCACTGGTGGCAGCCCGCACGTGCCCGCGTCATTGCCCTGCTTGCCGATCTCGTGATCGTCGTCGAGGCCGGCGAGCAGCCGTGGGAGCAGGCATGCGCCGACGTGGCGTGGTCGCGCGGGAGGCATGTGGCAGCGGTGCCCGGGCGTGTCAGCTCGTCGGCGTCGAGGGGGACGAACGCCCTCTTGATG
>Ga0210409_10008066_pt1 | contig 10775 bp, 7 predicted proteins | sample IncBWH17MmetaG_FD_161649 | JGI IMG/M metagenome (GOLD analysis project Ga0210409, IMG submission 161649) | Forest soil microbial communities from Barre Woods Harvard Forest LTER site, Petersham, Massachusetts, United States - Inc-BW-H-17-M | ecosystem: Environmental > Terrestrial > Soil >...
GCGCAAATCGAAGCCGCAGCCAGGCAAATCCCGTCGCCGCGACCACCCCTTATGGGGCAGGTGTAAACTACGGAGCGAAGCGAAGTGCATGGGAATGTACAACCCGATGCTATAGCTCTCCGGCATGAGCACCCCGCAGGATCCCCCGCGTCGCCGCAAACAGAAGGCACGTCGCGCAAAACAGCTAGCCGTCTGGCGCGCCTCGCATCCAAAGAAGGACGAGTCCCGTGTCGAGTCGCAAGCGCAGAGCCCCAAGAGCGCGCAGAAGTGAACCTGTTCGATTCATGGAACCGAAGAGCCTCCAAGAAACCTACGGTCCCGACGGGATGTGCTTCGGATGCGGGCCGAAGAACGACCAGGGTCTGCGCATTCGCAGCCTTGCAGAAGATGACCACGCGTGCGTCTGCCGTTGGACGCCCAGCGCTCATCATCTGGCCTTTCCCGGCGTCCTCAACGGCGGAATTTGCAGCACACTGCTCGATTGCCATTCGAATTGGACCGCGGCGTGGCACCTGATGCGCACGTCGGGTGCTTCCCATCCGCCCACGACGGTGACGGCGGAACTCGCCGTGAAGCTGCTGCATCCCACACCGATGGACCTCGAGCTGGTCGTTCGATCGCGGGCCGTCGAGTCGAGCGGGACGCGCGCGACGGTCGAAGCCCACATCGAGGCGAACGGCCAGGTGACGGCAACGTTCCGGGGCGTCTTCGTCGCGGTGAAGGAAGGGCACCCGGCCGCTCACCGCTGGTGATCGCCTGGAGATGGCCTGGCGACGATGCTCGCGGACCGTGTTCCACCGCGACCGGGGTCGCCGCCCGAGGAACTGCTCGATCTCTTTCTAGGGCATGTGCGTTCCCTGGGCCTCGAGCTGTACCCAGCGCAGGAGCAGGCGATCCTCGAGCTTTACTCCGGAAACAACGTCGTGCTCGCGACACCCACAGGAAGTGGAAAGTCGCTCGTCGCGCTCGCGCTCCACTTTCTTGCCTTGAGCCAGGGACAACGCAGCTTCTACAGCGCTCCGGTCAAGGCGCTGGTCAGCGAGAAGTTCTTCTCGCTATGCCGCGACTTCGGCGCCGACCGTGTCGGCATGCTCACCGGAGATGCCACGGTCAATCGCGATGCGCCCATCGTGTGCTGCACTGCGGAGATCCTCGCCAACATGTCGCTTCGGGAAGGCCCGAGCGTCGCGGCCGATTGCGCCATCCTCGACGAATTTCACTACTACGCCGACAAGGAGCGCGGCGTTGCCTGGCAGGTCCCGCTGCTCCTTCTTCGGAGGACGCAGTTTCTGCTGATGAGCGCCACGCTCGGACCGACCGAGTTCTTCGAAAAGGCCCTCTCGAAGCTCACCGGCCGCCCGTCGGTCACGGTCCGCTCGTCGGTGCGCCCGGTGCCGCTCGAATTCGACTACCGGGAGACGCCTACGTACGAAACGATTCTCGAGGTCGCGCGCGGCGGGCGTGCCCCCATCTACGTCGTCAACTTCACGCAGAGGGCTGCCGCCGAGACGGCGCAGGACCTGATGAGCCTCGACTTCATTCCCAAGGAGCAAAAGCGAGAAATCGCCCAGGAGATCGGGCGCGTGCGCTTCGATACGCCGTTCGGCAAGGAGATGAAGCGCTTCTTGGCGCACGGGATCGGGCTGCACCACGCAGGGCTCTTGCCCAAGTACCGGCTGCTCGTCGAGCGGCTCGCCCAGCGGGGCTTGCTCGCCATCGTGAGCGGCACCGACACCCTCGGCGTCGGCGTGAACATCCCCATTCGAACTGTCCTTTTCAGCCGCCTCTGCAAGTACGACGGCGAGAAGACGTCCATCCTGAGCGTGCGCGAGTTCCAACAGATCGCGGGTCGAGCCGGACGCAAAGGCTTCGACAATCGCGGATTCGTCGTCGTACAGGCCCCCGAGCACGTCATCGAGAACCGACGTTTGGAGCAAAAGGCTGCAGGCGACCCGGTGAAACTCAAGCGCATCGTCCGCAAGAAACCGCCGGAGAAAGGTTATGTGCACTGGGACCGGGCGACGTTCGATCGACTGGTCTCGTCTCAGCCCGAGCCGCTGGTGTCCCGGTTTCGCGTGTCGCACGGAATGATGCTCAACGTACTCGAGCGGCGAGGAAGGTGCCTCGACGTGGCCCGCCTCATCCACCGCTCCCACGAGCGGCGTGCGCAGCAGCGGCTGCTCGGGCGCGAGGCAAAAACCATGTTCCAGTCGCTTCTCGACGCGGGGATCATCGAAGTCGATCCCGAACGGAAACATGTCGGCGTGCATGTGGACCTGCAGGAGGACTTTTCGATCTACCACGCGCTGTCGTTGTGGCTCGTGGATACGGTGACGCGGCTCGACCCGGCAAGCGACACCTACGCGCTCGACGTCTTGACGCTCGTCGAATCGATCCTTATGCAGCCGGATTTCATCTTGCGCCAGCAGCTAGAGGCGCTAAAGCGCGCGAAGCTCGGGGAACTGAAAGCGGCCGGAGTCGAGTACGAGCAGCGCGTAGAGGAGCTCGAGAAGCTCGAGCATCCGAAGCCGCTGCGTGAATTCGTCTACGAAACGTTCAACGAATTCGCGCGCGCGCATCCCTGGGTGCGTGGCGACGACGTGCGTCCCAAGTCGATTGCGCGCGAGATGTTCGAACGGTTCATGGATTTCAACGAGTACATTCGCGAGTATGAGCTCGGTCGGGCGGAGGGCACACTCCTTCGGTACCTGAGCGATACCTACAAGGCGCTCGTGCAAACCGTCCCCGCCCCGGCCAAGACGCCCGAGGTGGAGGAGATAGAGGTGTTCTTGCGGGCCATGGTGCGCGCGGTGGACTCGAGTCTGATCGATGAATGGGAACGAATTCGCGACGCGGGCGAGCGCGGCCCCGTGGAGCGAGGTGCCGAAGCCCGAGACGAGGAGGGCGCAGACGACGTCACCCGTGATGAGCGCGCCTTTACGGTGCTGGTTCGAAACGCGATGGCCCGCCTGCTGCGCGCCCTCGCTCGAAAGGATTGGTCCGGCGCGGCCGCGGTGATCGAAGCGCCGGCCTCCGGCGACGAGGTGTGGAGCGCTGAGCGCTTCGACCGGGGGCTTGCGGGCTTCTTCGCGGAGCACGCGGCGATTCGTACCGACGCAGCGGCTCGCGGCGCGAGCCTGACGCGCATCAGCAAGAGGCCCGCTTCGTGGGATGTTGTCCAGGTCATCGCCGATGCCGAGGGCGACGACGACTGGGCGATCTCATGCTCCGTGGACCTCGAGGCTTCGAGACGCGCGGGAAGACCGGTGCTTCGTATGGGTGAGATCTTCAAGTAGCGCGACCGCGCGAATCAGAAGTCGGTCCGAAGCAGGGCGCCGGCGCCGCTCGTCAGCGTCATCGGGGAAATGGTCATGCCAGTCGTGCTCTTGTGCGGATTGAATGCCAAAACGATGATCCCGCTGATGAGTGTCGCGGCCCCAACGGCGTAGGCGATCGCCTCGGCGGTCGGGCGGTTGTCTTCCGGAGGCGGCACGCACGACGGTTGCGGCGACGGGGCTGTCGCCGCCAGCCATGTGCCAATCCCGATGCCCACGACGCCGACCGTGGTAAGCGCGACTCCTGCGCCCGTACGCATAGTGCGGCCCGTGTCCGATTCCGCAGCAGGCGCCTCAGTAGGTGGCGGTGCCGCAGGGGTCGCCGCCGGCGGGGTTGGCGCGGTTTGCTCGATTTGGACGGTCGTCGGGCGATAACCAGCATCCACGTGTGCCTTCAGTAATCGCGGAGGCTGACCGCGAGCGGTGATCGTGACCACGTGATCTCCCGGGTCCACGGTCATCGCAATGTTCCATTGCTCGGGGGGCACGCGCGCTCCGTCGAGCAATACCTCGGGCGCCTCGCCTGCGGCTGCTGTCGGCGCTTCGATCAACAGACCGCCGAGCTTGGACTCAAGCGCCAGCGCGCGCGTGTGAGCGGTGTCGGCGCGCTTGTCATTGCGTTCCCGCGCCAATCGCTCCGCCTCGCGAAACTCTTGGTACGCGTTCGACGGTCGCCCGATGTGCTCATAGCAATCGGCCAAGTAGAGCGAGATCCCTACGCCGGGGGCCAGGCGTTTGCTCTCGGCAAAATTCGGGCAGGCGTCCGCCCATTGCCCTGCGTCGCGGAGCTCCTTGCCGGCGTTGAACAGCGCATCCGCGCGTGCCATTTCGCCGGATTGCGCGCGCGCGGCGGCACACGCCAGGAGAGCCACAGTGGCACTGCCGGCGGCGAGTGTCTGCCGTATCACTCACGCCCTCCAAAGTCCTCTGCGCTCGCCGCCGCGGCCGCCGTCAATTTGGGCTCCGGTGGAGGTTTCGGCGTCGGCGCTGGGGGCTTGCCCTCCGCGTTTGCCGTAGCGTTCGGCGCGGCGGACGTCGATGCAATAGCCGAGGAGGCGGTCGTCGGAGATTCGATCGTCATGCGCTGCTTCGGTCGTACCCCTTTGGCGCCTTTGAACTTCGGATGGGCCGCCGAAGGCGCGACCAAGGCCGCCGCCGGCGGCGCTTGCGGGCTCTCGGTGGAAGCCGTCGCTGCAAGCGCAGCCGCCGGTGGAGCCGGCGCCGGGACCGCATGGCTCGTTGCGGTGACGGTGGCCGTTGCCGCGCCGACCGCGCCCGCGTTCCGAACATCGCGCACGGCGAGAACGGCGACGACGCTCGCAGCCAGCGCGGCGACGGCGGCCGCTGCCGGAAGCAGCGTTTGCAGCACGCGCCCACGCGTAGGCGAGCCGTCGGGCGGAGTAACCGGTGCACTCAGAGGCGCGTAGCTGGGGAATTTGGACTGCGCAGCGGCGGCGCTGGGCATCGGGCTGGGGGCGTGAAACCCGGTCGGTGCGGTGGCAGGCATGCTCGAGGCGAAGCGTTCGGGCTGGTGCCATGGGGCCGTCGGCTCTGTCCGTCGACCCGGCAACATCTGTTGCTCCGGTGGCTGCGCCTGCGAGTGATACGCCGCGAAGCCACCGGGCGGGGTGTGCCTCGCCGTCGCCGCGGCCAGAGCGGGTCGCGCCATCATCTGGGTATTGTCCTCCAGGATCCACTCATCAACGACGGTCGTCGATCCGGCTTCGAGCGCGAGCTGCGATTCGGTGTGGCGCTGCACGGCGATTCCGTAAAGCCCGTGCAAAATCGCCGGCTGGTCTTGAACGAGTGCGTAAAACTCCCCTCGCGGCAAGAAGAGCGTTGCTGTCGGCTTGACCGCGATCGCGTCAGCATTCGCCGTTCGGCAGAGCACCAGTTCGACCTCGCCGACTGTTTCGCCGGCCAAGAGGGTTGCCAAGACGACGCGCTCACCGCGGTTGCGCCCCACAACCGCGACTTCCCCGGAGACGACCAGATAGAGCCCCTGCGATTCTTCCCCTTCGCTGACCAGGGTCTCGCCCTTCTTGAACACGCGCGTCTGCAGCCGCTCGACCATCATGGCGCGCTCGGCGGCGGGGATGGCTGCGACGACGGGCGAAGCCCAGCCGAGATTGGACACGACGTGTCGCCGGCAATGAGCGGCCAATTCGTGGGCTGTCTCCGGATGCGCTTCCGAAATGTGCTCCAGCACATCACGCCTGCCGACGAGCAGGATTGACGGACGCGTCGCGCGCACGCTCGCCGCGCTCGGAAGCTTGCCGAGAAGTGACATTTCGCCGAACAGGGAGCCCGCGCCCAAGCGCGCCAGAATCAACCGGGGCTTCGTGTCGCCTTCCGCGGCGCGCCGGGAGACTTCGCACTCGCCGCGCGCGACGAAATACACGGAATGCGCTTCCTCTCCCTCTTGGACGACGAGGTGCCCTGCAGGGACCGTCACCATCTCGAGGGCGCCGAGGAGTTCGCGCAGCGCATCCTTCGGCAGCGCGCTGAAGAGCGGCACACGGGAGAGCAGCGGCTGCTCGAGATGTGGGGGTTCGTTGAGATCGTCTCTCGCCGCGCGAAGAATTTGTGTCGCTTTGGACGCCAGCGACGGACCCGCCAGAAACGGGCTGAGCGGCGCGGCCTCTTGCAGGTCGGGAAACGCGGGTGTGTCCAACCGTTGCTCGAGCTGGGAAGAGCCCCGGCAGAACGCCTCGGCCACTCTATCGAGCGGCTCGCTGATATCGACGCCGAGCGATCGCAAGTCGTCGATGGCAGCGATGGCCAAGGGCACATTGCCGGTCTCGACCGCACGCCGCACGGCCATCTGAAGCCCTTCGATCGCCGCGCGCGTGCGCCCCATCTGCTCGAGCAGGCGCGACGTCACTACCAGCGCGCTCGGCGTGGATGGATCTTGCTGCAGCGCCGCGGCGCCCCATCGAAGCGCTGCCTCGGGCTCATCGGCCAGAAGCAGAGTGAGCGCGTGATCGACCATTAGGTCGCTCATTCGGGCATCTTGCGGATCCGCGCGGGGCACCCGCGGTCGGCGGAAACTTCCCATCAAAACGTTCCGTTGCATGCGATTGGCTCACCTTGTGGTCTTGGCAGGCCCCAGCCAAGGTCGTCGAGAGGGCACACGCAACTTCGAGGGCGTATGAGCGACCTCGGCGCGAAGTTCATCGCCCAAACCGCCTTCGGCTGCAAGCGCCGGCTGGGCAAACTGGAACAAGTCACATCTCGTTTGCAGAATTGACACGAAGCGGGCCGTTCGCCTCACACAAGCGGCGAACAAGCAAAAGAAGCTCAGAACGCAGCGGAGGTCGCCAGCGCCAGAGGGGCCGCGCGGAGATACTCCGCAGCTCAGCGTGTCTGGGCACGGCTCTCCGCCGTCTCGAGTTACCCCCGTACTGCCTTCGCTCGGTCCGCCTTCGCCACCGTCATCGCCTCCCCCATCGCAGGCTATCGGCGTTCCCGCGTCTCGAGACCCGCACTCGCTCAGAAAGCCCAGGCGGGGAGTGGCGTTATCGCAGCCCTTGGGTTGGCTTCCGTTCCGCAATCCGTCCGCTCCGTAGATGGAGCAGATCCCGGCGATATCGTCCCGAGCGAGCGCCGTCGATCCCGGATGGTAAAACGCGTACATGACGGCCGTTTCGTCCGACGAGTGAGCGAGGCCGAGAAAGTGGCCTGCCTCGTGGGTGAGAACACTGGCTAGATCGTAGCCGCCATCGGTCGACGCCCCGCCGGCAACGAGCTGGTACTCCGATGAATTGATTTCGATCGTCGCCCCCAAGATCTCGCCGGTTGTCTTGGAGACAGTAAGGGTGGTGAAACCGAGCGTGTTGGCGGAGTCATTCTCGTACGGCCATCCGTTGTCGCGGAAAATAATGGGGTTGTTGTGCTCCTCCGACGGGACAGCACTGCAGTCTACTGGTGCGAGCGCTACCGCGCTCACACTGGGATGACCCCCATCCACGCATGACGCGTTGCTCCAGGCTGCGAAGGCTTGGGCGGCTGCGGCTGTGATGTCGTTGAGTGATACTTGGCGGCTCGCGTTGCGCTGAACGCTGTAGCCCACAAGCGAGTTTCGCCAGAACAGCGGCGGCAACCCCGCGTCCGTGGCGGGGTCCGTGTTGAAACAGCCTCGCGTGACCGGATCATAGTTGGCGGGCGTTTGCAGCGTGACTTCTTTGCAGAAGGCGAGCGCGTCGCTCGCATGCAAGACGCAAACGTATAACGCGGCAATGGCGAGAGCTTTCGCTTTCAAGCGTCGAGAAAGGAATCGAGCGAAAATGCGCCGAATAACCATGCGGCAGCGTCGCGGCCTACCATAGCTGGCGCGCTGAGACGATGGGTGCCCTCGTGCCAAGCAAGCATCGCCGTTCAATGTTCATTGAATGTTCACATTGGAATCAGAGCCCCTGGTGTATGGGATACGACGTCCCCGAGGGTGGTCCGGACCATTCACGCGAAACAACCATTCGACTGAATATCGCGAGGGCATTCTCCATGGGAGTCCACGATGAGCGTCGCTGATGTTGCCGATGACGGAGGGCTCGGCAGAAGCGGGTCGCGCAATGCAGCCGACCCGCGCGTCTCAGCCTTGCGCAAACGTCACCTGGCCCCTGTCCGATATTTCGGCCGGCTGGCGGCTTGCTCCACCTCGATGCATGGCGTCTTCGATACTCTCGACCGATTTGCTCGAACCGACGTGACCATTACGCTCGCCGGCGAAACCGGAGCGGGCAAGGACATCCTCGCGCACGTTCTGCACGAGCAAAGCGCGAGAGCCGCGGGACCGTTCGTCGTTTTCGATTGTGGCGCGGTAGCTGCCAACTTGGCTGAGAGTGAGCTTCTGGGGCACGAGCGCGGCGCATTTACGGGGGCCGTGACAGCCCACGCAGGCGCATTCGAGCGTGCGCACGGCGGCACGCTTTTTCTCGATGAAGTCGCCGAGTTGCCCGTGGACCTTCAGCCGCGCCTTTTGCGTGCCCTCGAAAGCCGAAAGGTGCGGCGTGTGGGCGGCATGCTCGAACGACAAATGGACGTGCGTGTGATCGCGGCTACCCACCGCGATTTGCGTGCCGAGGTGGCGACGGGCAGGTTCCGAGAAGATCTTTACTTTCGGCTCGCGGTGGCGGTCGTTTCCGTGCCTCCTCTTCGCGAGCGGTACGAAGACCTGGCCCACCTGGTTCACGGCCTCCTCGCCGACCTTGGAAGGGGCGAGTTGCTGGCCTCGGAGGCGACGCTTGGCGTGCTACGGGCGCACCCGTGGCCGGGCAATATCCGTGAGCTGAAGAACGCGCTCGCTTGCTCAGTCGCGTTCGTAGACCCGGGCACGCAAGTCCTCGAACCGGAGCACCTGCGCTTGCTCAGCCCGCGCAATGCAGACGACTCATGGCTCGATGGTTTGCCGCTGGGGGGGCAAATGCTCGAGCGCATCGAGCGCGCCGCTATTCGTCAAACCATGTTGCAGGCGGACGGAAACAAGGTTTTTGCCGCGCGAACCCTCGGGATTGCGGTATCGACGTTGTACGAGAAGCTCAAAAAGTACCAGCTGTAGCCCTCGGGCATCCAGCCGCTACGAGAGGTCGCGCCTCAGCGCGCAGGAAATGAACCGCGCCGCCTCGGATTCGGCCTTCGTTGGCGCGGCCGTCTTGCTTGCAACGACGTTCTGGACACTCGATGCGCGGGCCTACTGTCGCGGAGTCACCGCGAGCGCCCCGCCCGGGTACGACCCAGCGCTCGACGGTTGCTTTGCACCGGCAGGTGCTTTCAACCTGTACTGGAAGAACCTTTGCGTCGGCTACAGCGTGCAGAGGGACGCAAGCTCGCTGAGGCACGTCACCCTAGCGCAGGCGACGCAAGCGGCGGCACAAGCGTTCGCCGCCTGGTCCGGCGTTTCGTGCGCGGCGGGCGGGGGGCCGGGCATCCGTGCCGAGGATTTGGGGCCGGTGGAATGCGACATGGTCCAGTACAACTCCTCGCAGCCCAACCAGCACGTGATCATCTTTCGCGATGGCTCCTGGCCCTACGACGACCCGAGCAACACCGTGGGCCTCACCACGATCACGTACGACGCAACCGACGGCGAGATCTTCGACGCCGACACGGAGGTCAACACGCAGGACTTCGACCTTGTCGCATCGGGCACGATCCCAGACGGGAGCTACGATCTCGCGAGCGTGCTCACCCACGAAGCGGGACACTTTCTCGGGCTCGCGCACTCGCGCGACACCACGGCCGTCATGTACGCCCACTACCCTGCCGAGCGGTCCGCGCTCACGGTCGACGACGAGGACGGCGTTTGCTCCGTGTATCCGCCCGGCGGAGGGCGCGTGACGAGCTCCGGCGCCATTGCAGGCGACGCGTGCGACGCCACGCCTCGGCACGGCTTCTCTTCGGCATGCGCCTCACCGAGCGGAGGGGGCGCACCGAGTGGCAGTGCGGCTTCGAAGACCAATCCCTGGGGCTGCTCTTTGGCCGAGGGTGCGACGGGCGTGGACGCTCGCGGCCCGATCGCACTCGTGGCGTTGGGCTTGCTCGGGTGGCTTGCCCGCGCGCGGCCAGGCAACGGTGCAAAACCGCGCACAACCGCGACGACGCCGGCGCCCTCAGTTGGACATGCCGGACATATTGATCACTGCGCCTCCTGCCCCTCCGTCGGCGCTCGTTCCCGAGTCGCTCGCGCCAATGCCGCCCCACTGGGCCGGCAGCGGCTCGCACAGAATCCCCGACACGGTGAGAGTCCCCTGGCCAATCCATGAGCCGCTGGCGGAGGTTGGTGCGAATTGCCCGACGATCGGCGTCGTCGTCGCCGCGTTCACGGTAGTGGGATTGCTCGCGAGGCCGAAGACACTCGGCAACACTTGCGGGGACACTGCGGCGAGCGACACCGTCACGGGTGCGTTGCCGGAGTTTTGCATCTCGTTCGTGATGGTTGCGACCGACCCGGACGCCACCGTTCCGAAGTTCCACGTGGTTCTTAGCGCTGGCACCGTATCGACGATGACCGCGCCGTGCGCCTGCACGTGAAGCGTGATGACGTGCGGGGCATCGTTGTAAGCGTCCGTCGTCAACGTGAGAGCATCGCCCGTGGCGGCGCTGTGGGTCGGGTCGGCAACCCGGGCCGCGACCGTGGGCGAAACATCGAATGAGACCGGTGTGTTCGGGGAGACGGCGACTGGACTGGCGGGCGTCGGTGCAGGGTTGATCGTGTATGTGTAAAAACTCGTCGCGGCGAACGTCGCGTTGGTGACATTGAACGGCTGGTCGCCAGTGTTGGAGACGACAAGGGTCTTCTTTGAACCGGTCGTCCCGCAGTCGACAAGCTGGAAATCGAAGGTGGGCGAGCTCCCAGCAAAATCCGTCGATGCAATTCTTGGCAATCCTTCGAGTCCGCCGCCCCCCGAGACTGAAATCGGCGCCGGAAGCGGCGCGCACAGC
>Ga0210409_10008067_pt1 | contig 10775 bp, 9 predicted proteins | sample IncBWH17MmetaG_FD_161649 | JGI IMG/M metagenome (GOLD analysis project Ga0210409, IMG submission 161649) | Forest soil microbial communities from Barre Woods Harvard Forest LTER site, Petersham, Massachusetts, United States - Inc-BW-H-17-M | ecosystem: Environmental > Terrestrial > Soil >...
GTTGGAGGTGTGGGTAGTGGTCGATGCGGTACGGCAGGAACGCAAAGACGAGCCCCGACAAGATGGCGGCCGAGGCGCGGCCCGTGAGGGATCTCACGAGCAGCGCGACACCGACACCTGAAAGAACGAACCCCGACAGGAACACGAGGTTGTAGACGAGCAACGGGCCAACCCCTGCCCACGCCAGCGGTGCCACGACAAGGGCTGGCGCGAGGAGCGTTTCGGAGTACGCGAGAGTCCGGCGCTCGGGGAAGAAGATATTCGCGTCGAAGAGATGCGCCGGCGCGCGAGGCAACTGATGCGCCACCCATGAGAGGATCCAGGTGTTGAGGAGCGGGTCTCCGTCATCGTGGACCATATCCCGCAAGTGCAGCACTTGCGGATAGGTCATGATGGCGGTCAGAACGGTGAATAGGGCGAGGCAGGTGACGACAAACCGAAGGGTCCCTGACTGGCCGGATGTCACGCGCCATCCTGCAATCGGTCGATCGCTTCTTGCAACTCCTCGATGGCGTTATTGGCCGCGTAGATGATGGCTCGTCGCTCTTGCAGTGATGGGGTGCTCCACTCGCCGTCCTGAAAGCGCACGCGCCCGTCCTCGTCCACCTCGGTGACCACGACGTCCATTGGCTCCACGTAGAGATTCATACACCGGCTGCAGCCGAGGCCCGCTCCGCGTCCTCGACGCCGAGCACCATGGCTGCCGTGGGGCTGCCCTCGGGTCCGCCACCATACGCGTACTCGACGTTGACATTGGCGTCCCGCAACAGTCGCAGCACCGGTGCGAGCCCGCCTGGCCCATTCGGAAGCGAGGTGACGATCACGTCTCGCTCCCCTACCTGGTGGTGATGCTCGCGAAGGATGGCCGACGCGTGCACGTGGTTGTCCACGACGAGCCTGAGCTGGCCTCCGGCCTCGAGCCCGAGGGCGAGGATGTTGATGCGTTCATCGGAGAGCAGCCGGCAGACGCCAGACAGAGCACCAGGACTGTTGGGCAGACGAAGGGTGAGCTCGGTTCGAATCATGGGGACAGATTAGCAGAAGAGGGCTGCGCTGACGGTGTCGGCAGGGAGGGCGGGGTGGGAAACCGTTATGCGGCTCTCTGTTCTCGGAGCCGCATAACGGGCGGGGATGTGGGGCGAAGCCCCATGTGTTAGACGAGAACCTTGATCACGACGCGGCGATTCTGCGCGCGGCCGGCCTTGGTCTTGTTCGGCGCAACCGGCTTGGCCTCGCCGTAGCTGATCACATTGATCTTGTGAAGCGGAATCTGATACTGCTCGTAGAGATACCGCTGCACGGCCTCGGCGCGCTCGAGTCCGATCTTCTGGTTGATGTCTTTGCCGCCGACGTTGTCAGTGTGACCTTCCACTTCGATGAAGACGTTCTTCGGGTCCTGCTTCAGTTGGGCGACCATTTCGTCGATCTTCTCTTTGGCCTCGTCAGGCAGTGACGTCTTCCCGAATTTGAAGTTCCCCTGATCTTCGCTGAGGACGACTTCGTACACGAGGCGGCGGTTCGACTTGTCCATTGTGTCGAACTTGTTGCCGGCCTCGGTCGCCCGGTTGCCGGCCTCGGTTGCGCGGCTGCCGGCTTCGGTCGCGGCACTGTGCGCCGCGGACGCGGCGTCGCTGGCCTGCTTCACGCCGGCCTGCGCCCTCTGGTCAACGTCAGCAATCTTCGACTCGTTCTGACGGGTGCGCTCCTGCGTCTCTTCGAGCGACCGGCCCATCGAGTCGACCTTGTCGTTGACTTCGCCAACACTCGTCCGAACGAACTTCTTGGTGGCGCAGGCCGTCGAGCCGCCAATGGCCAGCACCGCGATAGGAACGGCGACGAAGAATGTGCGCAACATGTCAATCCTCCTAATGCGACGGGTGTAATTGTCCCGCCATATACCCACTCCGGGCACGTACGGTGAGATCCTTGTGTCGGGCGCGCACGACGAGCGGGTGCCAGCCCGGATTGCCGCTCGATTCGAACGCGATAAGGTATTGATGGCGCAGCTCGTCGACGATCTGGCGAGCCGCCGCGCTGCGCTGCCCCGGCGTGCTTGCCACGAATACGTGCCCACCGGTCCAGGCCGCCAGATCGGCGAGCGGCCCTCCGAGTGCCGAGCGCTCGACCGAGTTGGTGGACGTGTCAGACGATGGATTGTCGATCGACGCGACCATGCCGAAGATGTAGACGGGCACGTCGATCTCGCTCGCCACCTCTGATACCTGGGCCGGGCTCAGGTGGCTGGAGTTGTCGTTGCCGTCCGTCAGCACGACCACCGCGCGTCGCCGCCCTTCCCGATTGCCGACGCGCCGAGCCGTCTGCGCAACCGCGTCATGCAATGAGGTTGCTCCAAACGGAACCAGCGTGGCCATCGACTTCGGGAGCGCCCGCAGGCCCATCGTGAACGGGGCAACTTCGTCCAGGCGCGTATCGAACGTGAAGACCGCGGCCTCGTCGCCCGACGGATCGAGCCAACTGAGCACATGGCCTGCTGCCTCACGCGCGTTGGACAACTGCCCTTCCATGCTGCCGCTCACATCGAACAACAACGCAACGCTGACGCCGGCCAGGTCCTGATGAAACTCGGTGATAGGCCGCGTTTCCCCACGGTCGAGCACTTCGAAGTCCCGCACCGTCAGATCCTGCACGAAACGCCCCTTCTGGTCCCGAACCACCGCCGTCACCCTGACCAGGTCCACGCTCGACTTGAACGTGATCGTGGGCGGCGTCTGCTCTTGAGCGGCTTTCTCGACCAGCCTCGCGGATTGTGCCGAACCCGCGATGCTGAAGCCGTTGATGAGAGCGATTCCCATCCAGATGAGCCCTCCGTGCGTCATCGCGCGGTAATACTTCAAGCTTGTTGCCATTCTAGTAATCCTTTTATTTTGTGACATTTACACAAATTACAAAGCTGCGGTTAGACCTTCAGCTCAGGCAAATCGCGTAAGTGTTACTCGATCGCATATGCTCCGGCTTGCGAGCATATGTAAACATTTCACCCCTCTTGTTTCGGCCGTGCACCGGTCGTACAGCACTAGTTGAGTCACGGCTTATTGGGTAAAGCGGCGCCAGGGGCGCCGACCCGAGTGGCCTGGGGGTGGGGCCCCAGGCTGTAAGTTAAGATGACGCCGTGACTACGACCAAGGCTCTCGGTCCTATCCCAACCGCCGCAAGGGTCAGCCGCTTCACATACGCCATCCGCAACATCGTTGGGGAAGCCCAACAGGTCGAAGCGGCCGGCACTCGAGTTCACTATCTCAACATTGGAGACCCTGTCGCGTTTGGATTCGACACGCCGCCGCATCTCGTTGAAGCGGTGGAAAAAGCCCTGCGCGATGGTCACAACAGCTACGGGCCGTCGGTCGGAATCCGCGCGGCCCGAGAAGCTGTCGCCGCTGAATACACATCACGAGGATTTCCAGTCAGTGCGGATCGGGTGCTCATCACCGCGGGCACGTCGGAAGGCATCGAGCTGGCGATGAGCGCGCTCGTCGAAGACACGGGTGAAGTGCTCGTGCCGATGCCGACGTATCCGCTCTATACGGCCGTCCTCGCCAGGCTGGGCGCACGCGCGAACTACTACCGGTTGGACCCGAACCGGGGTTGGGCACCAGATCTCGACCATCTCGGGACGCTCGTCTCTCCCGCCACCCGGGTTCTCGTCGTGATCGATCCCAATAACCCGACCGGAGCGCTGTATTCCAACACCACACGCCGCGATCTCCTCCAATTCGCCGAACGTCACGGCCTGGTCATTCTGGCGGACGAGGTCTACGGAGACCTGGGATTCAACGGGCCGGTCGATCCGATGGGATCACTGGACGTCGATGCGCCGATCATTTCTTTCTCCAGTCTGTCGAAGGGGTACCTGGCTCCTGGCTGGAGAACCGGGTGGATGGCGTTCGGCCGCTCTCCTCGCCTCGATGACGCATTGGCGGCGGTGAAGAAGCTGGCAGACGGCCGGTTGTGCAGCGTCCTCCCAATGCAGTACGCGATACCTGTGGCGCTCCAGGGCGATCGCTCGCACCAATCACGGTTTCGACGAGCGCTGAAGGAACGATCGGACTTGACACTTTCGCGTCTCGCCAGGATGCGAGGCGTCAAGTGCGTCACGCCGGCGGCCGCGTTCTACGCCATGCCCTGCGTGGCCCTGCCGCCTGGCCGGACCGACGAGGACTACGTGAAGGCACTCCTTCGCGACACAGGCGTGCTCTGCGTCTACGGGTCGGGCTTCGGACTCCCTGCCGGTGACGGTTTCTTCAGGATCGTGTTCCTGGCGCCACTCGAGGAGCTGGCCGAGATCTACGACCTGATGGCGGATTTCACGGAGCGATATTTGAATACCTGAAAGCGGGATTCACCCATGACGTCTGATCGCGAGTTCACGAGCCGCTTGATCCAGACGATCTTGACGGTTGCCGCGGCGGTTGCACTGTTCGCCGCGTTATGGGCCGCCCGCGAAGCCCTCCTGCTGATTTACATCAGCGCGCTCATTGCCATGGGATTCTCCCCGCTCGTGGGATTCATCGAGCGCCCACAGCCACATCAGAAGCGGCGAGTGCCGCGGTGGTTGGCAATCTTGCTGATCTACCTGGCGATCGTCGGCTCGATCGTGGTACTCGCGTTGATGGTCACCCCGCCGCTCATCGCGCAAGCGGGCGCGCTCTGGGACAGGCTGCCCGACTGGTTCAATCAGTTGCAGACGTTCCTGATTCGCTACAAGCTGATGACGCACCGCGTATCGCTTGCCGAAGTGGTCCAAAACGCCCCTACGGGATCGGGAACCAACGCGGTCGGCACCGTCCTCGGCGCTCTCTCGGGCGTCATTGGCGGCGTGGTCGGGCTGATCACGATCCTGATTTTGAGCTTCTATTTGTTGATCGAAGCCGAGTCGATGTTCGAGTACCTGATGCGATTCGTGCCGGCTGGACGGCGAGCGGACGTGGCGACCGCCGCTCGAGAAGTGGTCGCGAAGGTCAGCGCCTGGCTGCGCGCCCAGCTCGTGTTGGCGGGCGTGATGGGAATCTTTGCGGCAGTCGGCCTCGGCGTCATGGGCGTGCCATACTTCTACGTCGTCGCCCTCATCGCCGGCATCGGCGAGACGATACCGATCGTCGGACCGATTATCGGCGGGATCACGGCAGTCGCGGTCGCGCTCACCGACTCCACCAAGCTTGCGGTGATGGTGGGCGTTTATTTCCTCGTGCTGCATCAGCTCGAGGCAAACGTTCTCGTGCCCAAGGTCATGGAACGGCGTGTTGGCGTCAGCCCGGTGACAGTGATGATCGCGTTGCTCATCGGCGCCACGCTCTCGGGGCTCGTGGGGGCAATCCTGGCCATTCCAACAGCGGCCATCCTCGCGGTCATCGTGGAGGAGATCGTCGCTGGCCAGGACGTTCGCATCCAGCACGTCCGGTAGCGCGTCGACGGTCCAACTTTCGATCGGGTCTCCACTCGTTTGACCAATCGCATCCCACGTCTCGCAACGGCTACGCTCCTTTACCTGAGCCTGACGCTCATCTTGACCTGGCCGCTCGCGCGTGGGCTCGCACGAGACGTTCCCGGCGATTTCGGAGATCCGATCCTGAACGCCTGGATTCTCGCCTGGGATGACACGCATCTCGGCCGCGGACTCTGGAGCGCGAACATCTTCTATCCCCATCCGCTCGCGCTCGCGTACTCCGAGCACTTGCTTCCTCAGGCGCTCGAAATTCTGCCGGTTTACGCCACGACTCGAAATCCGATCCTCTGCTACAACTTGCTGTTCCTGTCTACCTTTGTCCTGTCCGGGCTGGGCATGTATCTGCTCGTGCGCGAGCTCACCGGAGATTCCGCGGCAGCGCTCGTCGCGGGGGTGGCGTTCGCGTTCACGCCGTACAGAATCAGTTCGATTCCACACCTGCAAGTTCTGTCGTCTCAATGGATGCCGTTCGCGCTGTACGGCTTCCGGCGGTACTTCGTCACGGGCCGCGCGATGCCGCTCGTCGGTGGAACCGCTGCGTGGATTCTCCAGAATCTGTCTTGCGGCTACTACCTTCTCTTCTTCAGCCCCGTGTTGGCGCTCTATGTGGCCTGGGAGATGACGACGCGTGGGCTGTGGACGAACAGACAAAAGCTGGCGTCGATGGCTGGGGCTTTCGCCATCACCGCGCTGGTCTGTTTTCCATTCCTTCAGCCCTATCTGGAACTGCGGCAGTCAGGATCGAGCCCGCGGTCGCTCAACGAGTCGATTCATTTCTCGGCCGACGTGTATTCGTACCTCACAGCGGACTCGAACCTTCGGCTCTGGGGATCGACGCTGCGCGCGTGGCCTTCTCCGGAGGGGTCGCTGTTTTTGGGTGCGTCGACTGTGGCGCTCGCGGTCATGGCCTTGATCGCGTCGTTGCGGCAAACCGTGACCCGCTTCACGGGTTGGCTGCTCGTCGTGACCGGCACCCTCATCATTGGCCTCCTCTTCGGATGGACGATTCGATTTCCAATCGGCACGTTCGCGAGCGTCAAAATCACCGATTTGTGGAGAACGGCATTCGTCGCTGGAGTGCTGCTGGTGGCCCTGCTGTCGATATCGGCTCAGGCTCGACGAGGAGCGCGGGAATGGATGAAGGCGCCGACAGCGATCTTCTCGCTCTTGACGATCGTGGCCGCGTTCATGTCGTTTGGCCCTGACATTCGCGCGAAGGGTCGAATCATCGAGGCGGCAAACATCTACGGCTTCTTCTATCACTACGTACCAGGGTTCGACGGGCTCCGGGTACCGGCGCGGTTCGGCATGGTCGTCGCATTCGGGACCACAGTACTCGCCGGACTGGGCCTCTCGAGGTTGTTGTCGGCGCTCCCCCGGCGCGGCTTCGCCTTGTGTGCCGGCGTCCTCATCATCGCGGAGTCCTTCGCCGCGCCAATCTCAATCAATCAGACCGCGACGACCTACAACCAAGCGGGACTCGCGGCGTTGCCTGACACGGTGTCTGTCTTCTCCGCTCCATCGGTCTATCGTTTTCTTTCGACCCTGCCTGACTCGAGCGCGGTTGTCGAACTGCCACTGGGTGAGCCGGCCTTCGATGTTCGCTACATGTTTTATTCAACCCTCCACTGGAAACGACTGGTGAACGGATACAGCGGCGGCGCGCCACTCGCATACGAGCAACTGACCAGCGCGCTGGAGGATGTGCTCATGAGGCCGGAGCGGGGGTGGCAGCTCCTGTCCAGCACCGGAGCGACACATGTCATCGTTCACGAAGCATTTTATTCTGGAGATCGAGGACTTCTGGTCAGCCAGTGGCTGCGAGATCATGCGGCTCGAGAGGTGGCAACGTTCGAATCTGACCACGTGTTCCAGCTTCATTGAACAAGACGAGCGAGATGGCGCACGTTGAGCCACAAGACGAGTCGGGGCACCAATTTTGATGTGTTCATGGTGAAGCGTTCACCGGCGAATGGAAGTTCGTCGTTGGGCAGAATTCGCCATGAGCTACCTCTATCGGCAGTGGGACGAACCGCGAAGCCTCTTCGGCGACCTGATGGTCCTCGTCTTCGTGATCGTGCAAGTCCTCGATGGCATCTTCACCTACCTCGGCGTCGTCTTCTGGGGCCCCGGCATCGAAGCCAACCCGATCGTCAGTGCCGCCACGGCGTTGGCGGGTCTTGGTGTCGGCTTGGCAGGTGCCAAGCTGCTCGCGGTAGGGCTGGGAATGGTCCTCCACCTTCGACGAGTGCACAATCTCGTCGCGCTGCTGACGGCGATCTACGTGCTCGTGGCGATCCTGCCGTGGACCGCGCTCTTCCTCGCATACTGAGCTGACTCGATAGACGCCTCTGGCGCCGCTCGGTACACTTGAGGGCCATGCGCCACGATCCTCTCGACTATCTCTCACGTGATCTCGACTCGCTCAAGGAACAGGGGCTGTACCGTCATCTTCGCATCCTCGACGGGGAGCAACGCGAGGCGGCCACGTTCGATCATCGAACGGTCGTCAATCTCTCTTCGAATAACTACTTGGGCCTGACGACCCACCCGACGTTGCGCGAGCGAGCGCTCGAGGCGACGCGAACGTTGGGAGTTGGGTCCGGATCGGTGCGCAGCATCGCCGGCACGATGAGCATCCACATGGAGCTCGAGCGGCGGTTGGCCCAGTTCAAGAAGACCGAGTCGGTTGTGGTGTTTCAAAGTGGGTTTGCGGCCAATGCCGGCACTGTCGCGGCGGTTTTGTCGAAGGAGGACGTCGTGGTCTCCGATGAGCTCAACCATGCGAGCATCATCGATGGCTGCCGGCTGAGTCGCGCCGCAATCAAAGTATTTCCGCACAAGGACGTCGACGCGGCGCGGAAGATCCTGAAAGAGATCCCGACGACCACGCGAAAGCTGCTGATCACGGATGGTGTCTTCAGCATGGACGGCGATCTCGGAGCCGTTCCGGAGCTCTGCGCGCTGGCGGAAGAGTTTGGCTGCATCATGATGGTGGACGACGCCCATGCGAGCGGGGTGTTCGGGGCGAACGGACGCGGCACCATCGATCATTTCGGCGTGCACGGACGCGTGGACATTCAGGTGGGGACGCTGTCCAAAGCCATCGGCGCGCTCGGTGGTTATGTCGCCGGCAGCAAAACGCTCATCGAGTTTCTCTATCATCGTGCCAGGCCGTTTTTGTTTTCGACATCGCATCCGCCGGCGGTTGCCGCGGCTTGTATCGCGGCAATTGATGTGCTCGAGCAGGAGCCGGCCATCATTGACCGCTTGTGGGAAAACACGCGCTTTTTCAAAGCCGGGCTGGAATCGCGCGGTTTCAATACCGGACAGAGCGCCAGCCCAATCACGCCCGTGATCGTCGGCGAAGGTTCGCTGGCCATGAAGCTGTCGGATCGGCTGTTCGAGGAAGGGGTCTTCGCACAGGGCATCGCATTTCCTACGGTCGCCCGGGACAAAGCCCGGGTCCGGACAATCGTGACGGCCACCCACACGCGCGACGAGCTTCAATTCGCGCTCGATGTCTTCGCGAAGGTCGGCCACGAGCTCGGGATCGTGTGAGAACGTGCACCTCGCTGCCCGGAATGGGTGTCTAATAGGGATCTAAATAGAAGAGCCTGGGATGACATCGAACAAGGTAGCTGCCACGCTGCTGGTCGGGCTGCTGCTGCCGCTGTTCTTGGGCGCGCGAAGAGTACCCGTCCCTCCGGCCCCGCCAGCAGCTCCCTTGGTCCCAGCCCTCAACGAGAGGGACGACGACCCGCTTCGCACGCTGCTCGGGCGCCTCGAGAAGATCGTGCAGGAGGGTAACACCGCTTCTTACCTGGCCCTCCTCTCGGAGTCCGCGGACCGCGACCGAGCTCGCGACTTTGGAAGCCTGGAGCTGCAGCCTGGCGCGACGCGAACCGTCGTGCAGGAGCGCGACCGAAGCGCGCTGGCCGGCACGACCAAAGGCGAGGGCTATCGCCTCCTGGTCGACGTGTTCAGCGAGTTCGGCTCTCACGCTCGAGTCTCGAGCTGGAGGCTGGACGTCAAGCGCGTGATGGAACCAGAGGGCGGCCCGGTGTGGGCAATCAGCGATCAGGAGCGGCTGACGTCAGTTGAGAGCCTGTACCGCCTGACTCTCGATGCCACCCAGCAGTTCGAAGCACGCAATCTCACGATCAAGGCCGAGGACCTCGAGCTGGTGCTCGCGGATGGAACGGTGTTTCTGTCGGGAATCGAGCAAGGCGTGACGGCGCTCGTGCTCCTGGGACATGGGACACTGCTGTTTCATCCGACGCCGGCAAGCGAAAAAGGTCAGGTGAAAATCTTCTCCGGGAGCGAGACGCTCAAGAGCGGTTTCGATGCCGCTTACGTGCGCGTCAATCCGAGTGACTTCAACGATCTCGTCGCGGCGACCAAGTTGCGCGCCGTGCCGATCGACCCCAAGCAGCTTCGTCGAGCGCAGGATGTGTTTCGCGAGGAATCAGCGAAGTCGTTCGTCATCGACCTTGGCGATCTGAGTCGAGAGGCCTGGTGGCTCCTGCCGGCACCCGGCGATTTTCTCACTGAGGTTCACACCCGGCACTACGATACGCTGACCTACGCTCGCTCCGGCACGGAAGCCGAGGACATTACGCTCTTCGATCGGAAACGGCACAAGAACATTGCTCTCTACCCGTCGAAGGAAAAGCTCGCGACTCGTGGGCGTTTCTACAGCGAGGACGATTCAGTGGATTACGACGTCCTCGACTACGACATCGAGGTCGCGGCGACGCCCGAGCGTCAATGGTTGGACGGCCGGGCGCGCATGCGGTTGAGGGTGCGAAAGGCGGGGCTGAGCGCGATCACGCTCCGTCTCGCCGATTCCCTCGTCGTGCAGTCGGTGGTCAGCGATGAATTCGGGCGGTTGCTCGGCCTTCGGGTGAAAAACCAGAATGCGTTGGTCGTCAATCTTCCCGCCACCGTCACGCGAGGCGCGGAGCTCACCCTGACAATCGTCTATGCGGGGCGGTTGGAACCGCAGGCGCCCGACAGAGAAACGGTTGGGGTCGAGCAAGGACGCGGGTTCGTCCCCGATGAGGGGCCGCTCATTTCGGCTCAACCCAGCTATCTCTATAGCAACCGGAGCTACTGGTACCCACAGGCGCCGGTCACCGACTATGCGACCGCGAGAATCCGGATCAGCGTTCCACTCGGCGTCGACTGCGTGGCAAGCGGTGAGCTCCTGCCAGGCTTCCCGGCGGTGATCCCAGGCGCCAACCCCACCCTCACCCGCAAGCTCTATGTATTCAGCGTCCCGCAGCCGGTTCGATATTTTGCCTTTCTCATG
>Ga0210409_10008069_pt1 | contig 10774 bp, 12 predicted proteins | sample IncBWH17MmetaG_FD_161649 | JGI IMG/M metagenome (GOLD analysis project Ga0210409, IMG submission 161649) | Forest soil microbial communities from Barre Woods Harvard Forest LTER site, Petersham, Massachusetts, United States - Inc-BW-H-17-M | ecosystem: Environmental > Terrestrial > Soil >...
GCCGAGATCTACCCATCACTCACCCTGTACTTGCTAAGGAGCAACCAAGTCATGCGTACGACTGTTCCATTGATGCTCGCTGCTGCCATCGGATTGGCCGCCAGCCTTCACGCACCCTTCGCCAAGGCCGGCGGACTCTACGTTGGCCTCCAGGTGCCAACCCTAGTGACCGCACCGCTCGTCACCGAAGTTCCGGTCGCGCCGGTGGCGATCGTGACCGACGACGACCCCACGTTCATCGTCACCTCCGGCGACTGCTGTTGGCACGGCGATGACTGGCACCGTCACGGTCGGTACGAGGACGGCTGGCACAGCGGTGGCTGGCGAGGTGTCCGCGGGCGTTCGGCCTACGAGCACCGGGGCAACGCGCCCGGTCCGCGCGGCCATGAAGTCGCGCGATCCGGTCGGCGCTGATCGTCGATCCCACGCTGGCGCTCTCGCAACGGTGCGGGAGCGCCTGGTGCGCCTGCATCACTGCAACGCCGGATGTCTACGACGCCGCGGAATCCATTTTCATAAGGGATATGCCGGAGAGAGGACTCGAACCTCCGACCCGCGCATTACGAATGCGCTGCTCTACCAACTGAGCTACTCCGGCGCTGGAGGTCGCGTATGTTAAGCACCGACGCCGGGCAGCGCCAGTAGGCGCGTCACATCGGTTGTCGCAGCGCCTGCATGGACTCGGCCAGCAGTCGGCCCTGCTCGTCGGGCGAGCCGTGTTTCATCTCGATTTCACCGATTCGGACCGAGTTTTCGACCGCCATGCGGCTGCGGTCGAACCGGCGGTCCATGAAGCGCGGCAACGCCACGTCGATCTCGCCGTTCTTGAGTTCATCCGCCAGCACCAGAGCGTCCTCGATCGCCATTCCGACCCCAGAGGCCAAGTGCGGGGTCGCCGCGTGCGCGGCATCGCCGATCAGCACCACGCGCCCCTGGAACCAGGGCCTGGGCAGGAGCATCGCCTCGAGCGGACGGTAATTGACCGTCGGGGCGGAGCTGGTCATGACGACCGCGCGCACTCGGGGCACGATCCCGCCCCAACCTTCGAGCGACTGATACAGCCGTCGCGGTTGCTCTTCGAGCGGCATCCACGGATTGGCCGGCTGGCGCTCCAGCAGATACATGTACAAATGAGTGGCCGAGACCGGATTGAACCCAAGCTGGGCATCCTCGCTCCTATAAAATTCGCCGCGGTCGAACCCTTGTGGGCGCTCGGCGACGACGCGGTAAATCACCTGACCGGTGAACGTAGGCTTCGGTGCGTCCGGAAAAATGCGCTCGCGTAGTTTGGAGTAGATGCCATCGGCGCCGACGACGATCTCATAGCAGGCGCGATGACCGTCAGTGAGTTTGACTTCGACGCCGCGCGGAACCTGCGTCATCGTCTCGAGTGTGGTCCCGAGTCGGACGTCCACGCCCGCCTTGCGCGTCGCACTGGAGAGAATCCGGTGCAGCACCGGCCGCATGATGCCGCCATGGGCCGGCAGCTCCGGAGAGATTCTGGGAGTGCGCAGTTCCTGAATGCGCTCGCCATCGCGCGTGAATACCGAGATGAGCTCCCAGGTTGCGCCTTGCTGCGTGACCTCGTCCAGCACACCCAGGACTTGCAGCGCCCGCAGCGTCGGTGCGGTGATGGTAAGGCCCGCGCCGTAGATCATCCATGCTGGATCGATCTCAGCCAGATCAACCTGAAATCCGGCGCGCTGCAACGAGATCGCAGACGCCATTCCGCCGACACTGCCGCCCACGACAAGCGCTCTTCGGGTATTGGCCACCAGTGTGACCCCCTGCATCGATGTTCTCGCCGCATTGTCAGCGAGCGATCAACGATTTGTCGAGTCTATGAGGGCTTGGAAGAGTTCCGCCGGCGCAGTCGGATCACCAGGTCGATGCCTGCGACTTCCATACCGACGGGCGGCGACGGTAAGCGGCTGAACTGTACATCGTGGAGCGCGACATCGCTCAAAGCGCCGCTATGCTCATCGTGAAAATGATAGTGCGGCTCGACGTTGGAGTCGAACCAGGCGCAGGTGCCGTCGACGCTGAGCTGACGAATCAATCCGCGCGCGGCAAACAGATTCAGCGTGTTGTAGACGGTCGCTTTCGAAACGCGCGCGCCACCGTGACGCAGGGCATCGGCAATTTGCTCGGCCGTCAGATGCTGCGGAGCAGACAGAAGAATCGTGGCGATTTGCAGACGCTGATCGGTGACCCGAATTCCGCAGTCGGCAAGACGGGTCGCGACTTTCGCCCAGTTGGATTCCGTTAGGGCAGCTTGGCTATCCATGGCATTTCATTATAGCGCGAGCGATGAATTTAGCCGAAAGCACAGGCGGCGGCGACATAAGGATGAGCAAACTGCGAGGTTATCCCAACTTTTTCGGCCGTGTTCCCGATCGAGCCAGTCCCCAGGATCGTCGAACTATTGAGCCCGCAGGGCCTTGGGTAGTCCGAAGACCACATGCTCTTCCCGCCCGGAGAGCTCCGAGGGCACCTGGCCTCCCCAGCTGCGCAGGCGTTGTACCACCGCCTGGACCTGCACTTCCGGAGCGGAGGCTCCGGCGGTGACACCGACGTTGTCCTTGCCATCGACCCACCCGCGATCCATGTCATCCGGACCATCAACCAGGTAGCCGGGGACACCCGCGCGCTCAGCGAGTTCGCGCAGCCGGTTCGAATTGGAACTGCTCTTGGAGCCGACGACAATCAACGCATCGCACTGCTCGATCATCTGTTTGACCGCATCCTGCCGGTTCTGCGTCGCATAGCAGATGTCCTCGCGGCGCGGCGCCTGCAGTGACGGAAAGCGGGCGCGCAGGGTCTCGACGATCGCAGCCGTATCGTCCACGGACAGTGTGGTCTGTGTCACGAACGCAAGATTCTGCGTATCGCGCACGCGCAGCGTCTTCACATCCTCGATCCCCTGCACCAGGTACATGTGCCCGCCGAAACTGGTATCGAAGCGGCCCATCGTGCCTTCCACTTCCGGGTGGCCGGCATGACCGATCAGGATGACCTCGCGTGCTTCGCGCGCGAAGCGGCTGACCTCCATGTGTACCTTGGTGACCAGCGGACAGGTCGCATCGAAGACCTGCAGCCCACGACGCAACGCCTCCTCCTCCACCGCGGTGGAGACGCCGTGCGCGGAGAAGATCACCGTAGCGCCGTCGGGGACCTCCGACAGTTCCTCGACAAACACGGCGCCGAGGTCACGCAGACGCGCCACCACGTGATGGTTGTGCACGACCTCGTGCCGTACGTAGATTGGGGTACCAAACATCTGCAGTGCGCGCTCGACGATCTCGATGGCGCGATCGACGCCCGCACAGAAACCCCGGGGATTGGCCAGAATGATGCGCATGGTGTGAGTCTACCTGCCTTCGAGCCACGCATCGAGCAACAGCATCGCAGCGCCGATCGTGATGGCAGAATCGGCCACGTTGAAGGCCGGAAAGTAGTGTTCACCCCAGTGAGCGTGAACGAAATCAATCACATGACCGAGCCGCAGGCGGTCGATCACGTTGCCGAGCGCGCCACCGAGGATGAGCGCCACCGCACTGGCCAGCAGCTTCGCGCCGCGATCGATCCGCCGCAGCCACAGTACCAGCACCACACTGACGACGATCGCCAGAGCGGTGAATAGCCAGCGCTGCCAGCCGGCTTCATCTGCCAGAAAGCTGAATGCGGCACCGGTGTTGTGCAGGCGCGTGATCTCCAGCACCGGTAACACCGGGATGGACTGATACAGACCCAGCCAGCGCTCGATCAGCGTTTTGGTGAGCTGATCGAGCGCGATGACTGCGATGGACAGCCACAGATAGATAAGGCCGCCCGCTCTCGCACCGGCCACGATCGTGGTCTCGCCTCCAAAATCGGATTGCCCCATCAGGAATACCGCCGTGCTTCGCCGGGCAGCGTGAGATTGCCGACGCAGCGCAGGCAAATCTGTGGGTGCTCCGGCACCTGACCCACATCCGGCCGGTGATGCCAGCAGCGGATGCACTTTGTGTGAGTGCTGGCGCGCACTCGAATCCAGACTTCACCACCATCGACGCTCGGCGCTGCGACCGCATCGACCGGCACGGCCGCGCGGTCATTCAGCGCAACCTCGTGCACCGTTGCCTCGGAGGTGATCATCAGGAAGTGCAGCTCGGCACCGAGGCGCGATAGTCGCCGATACTGGGGAGCGGTACACCACACCTCGAGCTCAGCATCCAGCGGCGCACCGATCGCCCCGCTGACACGCAGCCGCTCCAGTTCGCGCGCCACATCTGCGCGCAGCGCGATGAGCGCGGTCCAGTCGATTTCATCATCCGGTACTTGAGGCAATTCATGCCAGGTGGTGAGAAACACCGACTGCGGACGCTGGCCGCGCAGGAAACCCCACATCTCCTCGGCGGTAAAGGACAGCATCGGTGCCAGCCAGCGCACCATGCTCTCGCCAATATGCCACATCGCCGTCTGTGCTGAACGGCGCGCGTGACTGCTGGCCGGCGTCGTGTAGAGCCGGTCTTTCAGGATGTCCAGATAGAAGCCGCCCAGATCGACCACGCAGAAGTTGTGTACCTGCTGATAGATCTGATGAAACTGGTAGTCCCGGTAGGATTGCACGACGTTGTCATGCAGCGCGCGCGTGCGCGCAATCGCCCAGCGATCAATCGCTACCAGCTGCGAGATCGGGACCGACTGCTGCGGATCGAAATCCGATAGATTGCCCAGCAGGAAGCGCACCGTGTTGCGCATCCGGCGATAAGAATCAGTCAGCCGTCTTAGAATTTCCTGCGACAGACTCATCTCACCGGAATAGTCGGTCGCACCGATCCACAAACGCAGAATGTCCGCGCCGAGCGTGCGCATGATGTCCTGCGGCTCGATGCCGTTGCCGAGCGACTTGGACATCTTGCGGCCCTTGTCGTCGACCGTGAAGCCGTGCGTCAGCACGCCGCGATAGGGCGCGCGCTCGTACAGCGCTTCCGACATCAGCAGCGAACTGTGAAACCAGCCGCGATGCTGATCTGAACCCTCCAGATACAGATCCACCGGCGCGCTGAAGTCGGGACGAATCGCCGCGACGCATTCGAATGACAGGCCGGAGTCGGCCCACACATCCATCACATCGGTCAGTTTCTCGTAGTGCTCGGCATCGGCGCCGAGCAGCTCCTTCGCATCCAGCGCAAACCACGCATCGATGCCACCACTTTCCACTCGCTGCGCGACCTGTAGCAGCAGTTCCTGCGTGCGCGGATGCAGCGCGGCGGTTTGTTTGTGGACGAACAGCGCCAGCGGGACGCCCCAGGTTCGCTGGCGTGAGATGCACCAGTCAGGACGATGCTCGATCATGCTGGTGATGCGCTGCTCGCCCCAGGCCGGTGTCCAACGCACCTGCCTGATGTCGCGCAACGCGTGCTCACGCAGCTTGTGCGCATCCATGCTGATGAACCATTGCGGCGTGGCGCGGAAAATCAGCGGCGACTTGTGGCGCCAGCAGTGCGGGTAGCTATGACGCAGCGGCTCCTGATGTAGCAGCGCTGCTTTTTCGATGAGCTGCGCAATGATCACGGCTTCCGCCTTGTCCACGCGCAGTCCCGCGACCAGCGCTGTGTCGGGCAGGTATTTCCCATCCGGACCGACCGGATTGGCCACCGGTAACTGGTATCGCTGTGCGACCAGAAAGTCTTCCTGACCGTGCGCCGGCGCGGTATGCACGGCGCCGGTTCCGGCATCCAGTGTGACATGCTCACCGAGGATCAGCAGGCTCTGGCGCGGCAGGAACGGATGCGAGAGTTGCAGGCGCTCGAGCACGCGACCGGGAAATTCCGCGAGCTGCTCGATCGCAGTCAACCCGTAGCGCGCCAGGCAGGAGTCCTTCAGTTGCGAGGCCAGCACCAGCACTTCGCGCTGCGAATTGCGCGTCACGGCGACCGCGACATAGTTGAAATCAGGTCCGACCGACACGGCCTCGTTGGCCATCAGGGTCCAGGGGGTCGTGGTCCAGATCACGACCGAGACCGGACCCTTGAGGGCTTCGCGCGCGACGCCGATGCGCTTGGCGAAATCACCGCGGTCCACGACCGGGAAGGCGACGTCGATGGCGGTCGAGGTTCGGTCCTCGTACTCGACTTCCGCCTCGGCCAGCGCCGAGCGGCAGTCCAGGCACCAGTGCACGGGCTTTGCACCGCGATACAGATGTCCGTTGCGGATGATCTTGCCCAGCGCACGGATCTGCTGCGCCTCATAGCGCGGATCCATCGTCAGATAAGGGTTATCCCAATCGGCGAATACACCCAGACGCTTGAAGTCGGCGCGCTGCGAATCGATCTGCTGATTGGCGAATGCACGGCAGGCGGCGCGAAATGCCGTGGCATCCAGTTTGTGCCCGGGTTTGCCGTGTTTTTTCTCGACCGCCAGTTCAATCGGCAGACCATGGCAGTCCCAGCCGGGAATGAAAGCCGCGTCGCGCCCGTCCATGGTCTGCGACTTGACGACGATGTCCTTGAGTATTTTGTTGACGGCGTGGCCCAGATGGATCACGCCGTTCGCATACGGCGGCCCGTCGTGATAGCGAAATGCTGGCCGTCCACGCGAAGCCTCACGAATGCGCGCGTAAATATCCTCATCGAGCCAGCGTTTGAGCTGCGCGGGTTCACGCTGGGCCAGATCGGCTTTCATCGGAAAGTCGGTCTGCGGCAGATTGATGGTGTCCTTTTTGTAGTCCACTAACGCTCACCTAATTGACGGCGTGCCTGCGCGGCGTCCCGATGCATCTGCTGCACCATCGCATCCATCGATGCAAAGCTCGCCTCATCGCGCAGGCGGGCGACGAATTCCACTTCGAGCTCCCGACCATACAGATCGCCGCTAAAATCGAACAGATGCACCTCCAATAACATGTGCGTGCCACCCACCATCGGGCGCGTGCCCAGGTTCGCGACGCCGGGCCAGGCGCTAAGACCGGCTCCATGCGCGCGTACCGCAAACACGCCGGATAGCGGCACCCGCCGCCGTTTGACCGCGACGTTGGCGGTGGGGAAACCGAGCGTGCGTCCGAGACGGTTACCGCAGCGAACCCGTCCGCGCATGCCGTAGGGTCGACCCAGAAGCCGGCGCGCATGCGCGAAGTCACCGACGCGCACCGCATCGCGCACCTGGCCACTGCTCACGCGCAGGCCATCGATCGGCACCGGCGAAATCACATCGACCTCGAATCCGAACTGCGAGCCACGCTCGGCGCACCATTGCGCGCTGGCCTCCCCGCCCATGCCGAACCGGAAGTCGTGACCGACCACCACAATGCGCGCATGGGCGGCCTGTAGCAGTTGCATGAACTGCAGACCCGTCAGCGTCCGCAGTCGCTCGCTGAAGGTCAGCACGCACAAGCGCTCGAGGCCTGTGCTCGAGAGCAGCCGCCAGCGCTCGCGAAAGTTCGTGAGCCGCGGCGGTGGGTCCGCAGGCTGTAGATACTCGCGCGGCAGCGGCTCGAAACTCACCAGCATCGTTGGCAGCCCGAGGCGCGTGCCGTGCGCGCACAGCCGCTCGATCAGTGCGTGATGCCCCAGATGTATGCCATCGAAACCACCGATCGTGACAACACAATCATGGGCACTATTGGAATCGAGTCGGCGGATGAGCTCCATGGTTCTTGGCACTGGCCGACCTGCCGCTACAGCAGCGCCGATCGGCAGGCAGATGAGGCGTCAAAAGTCCAAACGGCAAACGCAAATTATAGCCATAACCAATGCCCTGCCGCGGCCGGTTCTTGAGGGTGCAGGCCCCTGATTTGACAAGCTGAAGCGTGCTCGCCAGACTACGCGGCCCCGAAATGGCGGGTATGCAGTCAACGGCTTTCAGGAGTTCGGCGTGGCGAATACGAAATCGGCGGAAAAAGCCGCCCGGCAAGCTGCCGAGCACCGCACTCACAATGTCACGTTGCGCTCACGCATGCGCAGTGCGATCCGCAAGGTCAACGATGCGGTCGCCTCCGGCAACAAGGACGACGCCCAGAAGAGCTATCAGGCCGCTGTGCCGGTCATCGACAGCATGGTCAATAAGAAGATTCTTCATCGTAACGCCGCTGCCCGCTATAAGAGCCGCTTGGCCACCCGCGTGAAGAGCGTCGGCGCCACGCGCTGAGAGCGCCGTCGGCCCGCTGACAGCAGACCACTAGCTGCGGCCTCGTTCGCGGTCTTCGAGCGCCAGCAGTAGCGACAGTCTGTCATCCCCGCGCGCGACCTCACGCCAGTGCCGGCCCTCGGGCCAGGGCTCGAGCGCACCCGCCAGCGCCCACAGCGTGTTGAGCGAGGAAGTCACGCCCGCCAGCTTCAACTGATAAAACGCTTCCACCGCGCCCCGTCGCCGCAATTCGTCGGCGCTATGAACCCCGATTTCACTCAACATTTCCTCGGATTTCGTGCCGAGGTTGCGCAGGTCGCGGATGCGCAGCCGCAGCTTGCCGGCGGCAATGCGTGCACGGACCTTGGAATTACGCATCGGATCCCGGGTCGGCCGCGCCTGCATTGATCCGCGTCTCCAGAAACTGCATGACCGCTTCGGCCAGTTCCCGCGTACCGCGCCCGGTGACCGCGGAGATCAGAAACCGCGGTCCGCGATAGCGCAGCCGGCGCGCGATGTCCGCCGCGCGCTTCTCGGCCTCCTCATCGGGCAGCAGATCGCGTTTGTTGACTACCAGCCAGCGTGGCTTGGCGGCAAGCTCTTGGTCAAATTTCTTGAGCTCACCGACGATCGCGCGCGCATCGCGCACCGGATCGGCGTCCGGATCCGGCGGCAGAATATCGATCAGGTGCAGCAGCACGCGAGTGCGCTGCAGGTGCTTCAGAAAACGGATCCCGAGACCTGCACCGTCGGCAGCGCCTTCAATCAGTCCCGGAATGTCGGCCATCACAAAGCTGCGGTGTTGACCACAATTGACCACGCCAAGGTTCGGATAGAGGGTGGTAAAGGGATAGTCGGCCACCTTCGGGCGCGCAGCCGAAACGGCGCGGATCAGCGTGGATTTTCCGGCGTTCGGCAGCCCCAGCAGCCCGACATCCGCGATCACTTTGAGCTCGAGGGCCAGCGTGCGCTTCTCGCCGGGCAGCCCGGGCCCGAATTGCCGGGGCGCTCGATTGGTACTCGACTTGAAGCGGGTATTGCCCCAGCCGCCCTTGCCGCCCTGCGCGACTTTCAGCTCCTGGCCAGCCGTCGCCAGGTCCCCGAGCGCTTCATCGGTCTGCGCATCGCGGACCTGGGTACCGACCGGGACCGCCACATAAAGATCCTCGCCACTGCGGCCGGTGCAGTCGTTGCCCGAGCCGCCGTCACCCGATGTCGCCTTGAATACCCGCTCGATGCGAAAGTCCGCGAGCGTGTTGATGCCTTCCTTGGAACGCAGCCACACGCTGCCACCATCGCCACCGTCGCCGCCGTCCGGACCGCCAAACGGAACGAATTTCTCGCGCCGGAAACTGGCGCTGCCACGCCCACCATTGCCCGCCTGCACGCGCATGGTGGCTTCATCGACGAACTTCATCGGGTGGGCGCCTGCCGCAGCGCGGCATCAGGCTTGGAGCTCTTGGGGTGCCCGGACGACGGGAAACGGCCCTCGCCGGATCCTCAGTTGGGCTTGTCGCTGTTGGCGGCGGGCGCCTGCGGCTGCACGCTCACGTACATGCGTTGTTCGGCGCCGCGGATACGGAACTCGACCTGCCCGGTGATCTCGGCAAATAAAGTGTGATCGGTGCCGGTCCCGACGTTCTCGCCGGCGCGCACCTTGGTGCCGCGCTGACGCACCAGGATGTTACCGGCCAGCACGTGCTGGCCTCCGTAGCGCTTCACGCCTAAGCGTTTGGAGTGTGACTCGCGGCCGTTACGGGTACTGCCGCCTGCCTTCTTGTGTGCCATGGCCTTCGCTCCGTCGCCCTAGGGCGCGCTGATGTCCGTGACGCGCACCTGCGTGTAATGCTGGCGGTGCGTTTTCTGTCGCATATAGTGCTTGCGACGGCGGAATTTGACGATCGTGACCTTGTCGCCTTTGGCGTGCTTTTCGATCGTAGCGGTAACCTTGCCACCTTGCAGTTGTGGCTTGCCGAGGCGCACATCATCGCCATCGGCGATCAGCAGCACCTCACCGAATTCGACGGTCGAACCGGGCTCGCCCTCTAGCTTCTCGATGCGCAGCACGGCACCCTTCTCGACTCTATACTGTTTGCCGCCTGTGGCGATGACCGCGTACATTGTCTTCAAACTCCGTGTGATCGTCGCACCGCTGGTAGCGAGCGCCCGGAACACAATATACAGCCGGGACACTCGTTCGAAGTGCGAAAAGGTCGCGCATTCTAACGATGCCGCGCTGGCCGGTCAAACAACGATTTCTCGTGGAGAAACATACAGTTGAATAGTGACTACGGCAGCCGCGAGTCGCTCGAGAAGATTCGCGCGCTGGTGCGTACCGAGCTGACGGCCGTCGACGAGGCCATCCGCAGCGGCCTGCACAGCGCGGTCGGTCTGGTCGATCAGATCGCCGATCACATCATCGGTGGGGGCGGAAAGCGCCTGCGACCGCTGCTGGTGGTGCTGGCCGGGCGTGCCTGTGGGGGCACTGGCACGGAGTGCGTACGGGCTGCCGCTTTTATCGAATTCATCCACACCGCCACGCTCCTGCACGATGACGTCGTGGACATGTCGGCTCGCCGGCGCGGCCGCGATACCGCGAATGAAATTTTCGGCAACCAGGCCAGCGTGCTGGTCGGCGATTTTGTCTACTCGCGTGCGTTCCAGC
>Ga0210409_10008070_pt1 | contig 10772 bp, 25 predicted proteins | sample IncBWH17MmetaG_FD_161649 | JGI IMG/M metagenome (GOLD analysis project Ga0210409, IMG submission 161649) | Forest soil microbial communities from Barre Woods Harvard Forest LTER site, Petersham, Massachusetts, United States - Inc-BW-H-17-M | ecosystem: Environmental > Terrestrial > Soil >...
GCATTTCCTTTATCTCGGGCAGTTCATCGCCGTAACCGTAGTCCTCCGCCTTGTCTGCGATAGCTTCCAAGCTCTCACGCAGGTTCAAAAGCAATCTAAGTAAATCGCTCATTGCGCTCTCTCCGACTGAATCCGCTGCGCTTTCACCCACCTCAATGCGGACTCAGCTTTCGGCTATCGCCCCATCTTTCCAGGGTTCTGTCCCATTCTTCCGATTCTTGATAATGTCATTTACTAGTGAACGAGCTTTGGCTTGCGCATTCCGCTTAGTCACTCCTCCACCATGAAAGAACCGTTCTGCCCAATAATCTTTTGCGGCCGCTGGGCGGCACATTGGACAAGGGATTTCCTCTGTAGGTTTATAGAGATTATGTTGTTCATCGCAGTTATCGGCATCAAAAAGCACGCCTTCAACGCAAATAGAATCAGGATAACTCCCAGCCCCAAACTCATAACCTTGATACCCACAGCCGCCCATATCCAGCCTCCTTGCTGCGCTAGCCTCGATGCTGGCCGCCGCTCGGTGTGTGAAAAGTCACCCGCCCGGCTGAATCATGGCTGCGCTCACCGCTCACCACATCTCTGCCTGCGTATTCCATTTGCGCTCAACGGTTACAATCGTGTCGTAATGGGCTGCTCCGTGGCATACCAGCATGATTCGCTCGAGGGAGAAGCCTCTATTTACGCCAAGACCTGCCGAAGTCCAGCCGAAACAAATTGCTTTGCCTCCTGGCTTGATAAGTCGCGCCAGTTCGTCTTTGCACCTTGAGTGATACTCTTCGCGGCCCGCCGTTCCTTCGCATTTCGCCTTGTAGGAGCACAAAGCCTGCTCCACTGAGTACGGGGGGTCGAAAATGCCGCCATCAAAGTGCCGTTTGTCCAGATTCATCAGCCGCAAGAACTCGAGGCCATCCATGTGAAAATCTGATTCGCGCTCGAGGTCTGCATCGTTCTGGAGATTTGCCGGACTATACTTGCCAGCGAAAGGGTCAATCCAATCTGGGCCCAGCATCTCTTGCTTGAGTAGCGATTTCACAGATTCCATTGAGAATGTAAACTTACAGGGCATCTCCCAAAATCGCTCAAAGCGCAATCCTGGCGTAGGCAGCAAAGGCAATTTCTCCTCGTCAATTCCTTCGTCAATCGTGGATGGCTTCACTTGGCCTTGCCCTCCTCCTGAATCTTGCGCGGCTCCAAAGCCTCCGGGTGCTCCTGTTGGGGGCGCTCAAACTTTAGCCCAACGCTCTAGGCGATTTGCTTCTGCGATGATTTTCTTTTCTGTCTCGCGTAACTGCGGGTCGCCATGTGCGTCAAATATGAACTGCGATTCTTCACAGCCATTCCCACTGAATCGTCGCACCACATAGCTGTGCTCGCCTAAGATGATTACGCGATACGAATACGGTGGCATATCATTTCTCCAGACAGTCCGGGTGCTCCAAGGCGTAGCGAATGGCGGATTCACGCTTATTCAGCCTCGGCATTGGCGATCTCCAACAAAATATCCGCATGGCAGGGATTCTCCAAGTAGCACCAACACGCTAGGTTTTTGCCGCGAAGTTCATTTTGAATAGCATTTCGCGCTCCTTCTGGAAACTGCTTCGTCCACTCCCCAAACTCTTTGGTGGCGATATGGAAGGGACCGTCTGGCATGTCCTCTAGTTCTGCTGGATTCCAATAGCCGTCCACTGCCATTCGGTAACAACGTAGAGCAAAATCCAGTCCAGTAAATCTCTGTGCGTGCCAGAATGGATTACCCCACTTGCTCGGCCTGCCCACATAGACCGTGTTCGGCGGCATTGTCCAGCCACGTTCACGTTTCCTCTGAATCCGTCGCGGCGGCGCTGCTCCCATCTAGTGCTCCTCGCTGCGCTTTTTGTCTTGCAAGCGCGCTTCAACTTGTCCCATGATCCTGATTAAGTGGTCTACCGCCAAGTTCTTGCCCCATCGAGCGACCCAGGAATCCCATAACTCGTTGAAGCCCTCCACCTGAGACTTTTCTGCGAGCAGCGTGATGCGTCCCAGTTTGATCCCAGCCGCTTTTCGCCGTTCCGTAGCTGCCTTGAAAGTGGCCTTCTCGCTCTCGCTCAACTCAGCCATCCAGTTACTTTCCGCACTGAAACGCGTGCGACCCCTTGTGGCCTAGCGATAAATAGCAGAGTCGTCCACCGCCGCCTTTGCCTTCATTGCAGCGAGTCTCCAACCTTGGCAATCCATTCTCTTCGTCGAAGTCGAGACCAAAATCTATTCCAATGCTCGCAAGTTCCATTTCGTCCTCAACACATCCATGTTCTTTTTTCTCGAGCGCTTCAGAGGCTTGCCAGAATACGTTGGACACAATGCGGAGATCCTTTGCGCTCCACTTGCCATTGCCGGTGCAATCCTGTCCGCCAACAGAAATGTTTATCGCTGGCTTCTTCGTTTTGCTCATGGCTAGTACAGTGTCCTTTGTCCTGCCTCTTGCTGACTGCGCTGCACGCAGGGCGTCTTGCCGTCAACATCAAAGTGCTTCGATCCGACGCGCTTGAGTCCGACAATGTTCGTGAACGTCTTATCGCCTTTTACGGTTTTTGTCACGAAGAGTTCTGCTTCTTGCCCTTTGCCGGCGATCAGAAAGCCAAAAAGCGCCGTATCAAACGCGCTCATCCAGTGCTTGACCTTCTCGATCTTGAGCAAGACGCTGACCCGAGGAGACTTCCCGGATTCGGTGGCTGCCTGCTCAATGATCCCTGTTACCACGGTCGGAGCGGCTTGAGGCCCAGCAGCACTCCCGCCGCTCCGTCCCTTTTCCGTGGTATCTCCCTGCTTCCTCTCTGGAGCAGGGGAAACTGAAACTGGCTTGGGCAGGATCTCCAGCACCTTGTAGCCTAGACGCACGCAAAGCGCTTTAGCGTTCTCCACGTCGCGCGGCTCGATATGCCACCAATCATCTTTCCAAGTCATCGTCTTGCAGCGCTCTTGGAGTTGAGGAAGGATTTCCGCGATGTCGCCGCGGATGATAGGGTGCGCTTCGTCTGTCTCATCAATTTCCACGATCCCCTTGCTCACTGGCTCTGGCTTGACGTCTATCGGCTCGTTTGGAATCTGTGCCTTCGGTGGTTGCGTGGCTGGCTGGCGCATCTCGCTTTGGCTAGATGGTGCGGCGCCTGTCTTCTGGCGCTCGACCTCGGCCTCAATCTGGCCTTTCGCCTGCGCTGCGTAGGTGACAGCGCGGCCAGACGGAGCGAAGCCATCGGCATCGGTGATCTGGCGGCCTCCAAGCGTGTAGTCCTCGTCTCTCCGTGCCATCTCTTCAGGGATGTAGATGTTATTCAGGTCTGGATATGACTTCCTGAGTGCCTGGGCCTCGCAGCACTTCGCCAGTTGATTCGCAGGCGAGTGATTCCAAAAGTCATGCTTGAAAGGCTCCGTCTGTAGCGTCCTCGGAGCAAACTCATCCCAGAAGATTGTTGCCTTTGTCGGCCTCTGGGCGCCTTTCTTCCATACTGCGACACTCACCGAGTCTGGTATCTTCTTTCCCGCTGGCGTCTTACGGTCTCCGAATGTCCATACGGGATCATCCGTGCTGCCGTAGTCTTTGTGCTTCCGCGCTGCGAGCCCGCGAAGCCCCCCAATGCCCATCTGAATCGTCATCTTCATTCCGCCCTGATAGATAGGGCGGTTGTTTTCGTCTTGGCCTACCACGTCGCGCTTACTGTCCCATCGCATGATGCAGTAGACCTCTCCAACTACCGGGTCTACTTGATGATTGCGGCACACCCAGAGGAACATCGCAAACTCGTCGTCGCTCGTTCCTTTGGCGACTGTGCGCTTGAGCAAAGCTATCTCGTCCTGCCCCAGTTTGCGAATCCGTCCCCCGCTTACCACTGTGGCGGGAGGAGTCTGCTCGGCTTTGACAATCGCCGTGCTAACTGGCTTTGTCTTCGCTTTTGGCTTGCGCTTTGTCTTTTGTTTCTTCACTGGCTTTCCCTTCCGGTTCGAGCCGCTTGCACTCGAAGCATGGCCGAATAAACTTCAGGTAATGGCTTCCGTGTGATTCAGCCCTATTGAAACGGTTGAACTCCTCCTCTGAGACGTTAAAGTAATGGTAAACCTTATTGGCTTGGCCTTCCTTGTGGCTTTTCAGTTCGATCTCAAGGGTGCGCGTTGCCTTGTCGTATCCGTAACTGACGACCAATTTACTCTCTACTGGCTGCCTCTCCACGTTTCACCGCCTTTATGTATTCTGCTTCTGCTTCGCCGCGTTCCCATCCAATGCCAACGAGAGCTCGAACAAACTCTTCCTTCGTTGCTGCGGTTCGTGTCTGCGTGCCGATGCGCGCGAGAACGAATTTTTCCAGTCCATCGTATTGCATTCCGCGTTCGTCGGTTGTCAGGTCGTGATAGCTGAAGCCTGATCTTCGGCTCCTCTCGAATATGTCGAGGCGCCCGTCTATGCGGACGTGGTGCTCACTGAAGCGCAGGAAAGGAAGTCCGTGCTTCGAGAGTATCGCGTCAATGGTCTGCTGCTTCATGCTAGATGCTGTCTTCGGTATAGACTTCGATCCCGCCGATCTCGGCCTCAGACTTCGCCTTGTCTTTTGTGAAGCGAACCGCTGCTCCTATCTTCACTTCGTTGGGCATAAGGAACGCTGGATTAACCTTCCGAGCGTCAAGTACGCGGAACTTCCAGAGCACAAGACTACGCACACCTGAGACTTTGGTATTAGCTGGGTGCACCTTCACTTCCTGGACATTCGCGGCTGTGACCTCTGCATCTTTTGCTGCTTGCTGCTTCGCGCGTGCTGCGTCTTCCTCGGCCTGCTTCTGTAGCTTCTTCGCCTCGGCTGCTTTCAGTTCGCCCGCCTTGCGTGCGTCCTCGATTTCCTTCTGCCTCTTCTTGCGGTCGGCTTCGGCTTGGGCTTCGGCTGCCTTGCGCTGTTCGTCTGCCAGGCGTTGCGCGTTGATGCGGCGCTCCTCGTTGATGCGGCGCTCCTCGGCCGCCGCTTCTTCGCGTTCCTTGCGCGTCCAGTCTTCGAGTTTGCGGCTCACTACGTCATCTATCGCGTCTGCCGGCGTGATCCAGATTGCTAGACGGTCTCTTGCTCGGTCGAGCGCTGTGCGAGCATCCGAGACAAAGCCATCCAGTTTCAAATGCACATCTTTCTTGTAAGAGCGAATATCGCGCAAGAGTAATTTCCCTTTAGCGCAATCCTCCGCTGTGACGATTGAGAGACTCGCTGCTGTGGCCTTGAGCGATTCAAGGCCCTGTTGAAGCTGAACATCTTCTGGCTTTACTATTTGTGTCCCCACATTTCCTCCTGTTAGAGAACTTCTTCCTTCAACACCCAAACTTTTCGTGCGCCGCGCTTGCCGTCTTTGCAGCGCTTACCCCACCCCTGGAGTATCACGATTCCATCCGCGTCTTTCCATTTCTGGAACTCTGGCAAAGCGAGAATCTTCGCGCGGTGCTCTGCCATGCTGCCCGTTACGGTGGTTTGCACTAGCGCAATGTCTCCGTGAAGCGCTGGCTCAACTCTGCGGCACGCCAAGATGTCCCCAAACCCGAACGCATCTATCCTGCGAGGGAACTTCATGCTGCCGCGTGCTGGCAAGAACTTTTCCACGACACACGCGAGCCAGCCATTCTTTCTCAAGTGCGCGAGGCTCCTCTGGCAAGGATTCATAGCGCCATCAGCCCCGCAACAATCAGAAACGCCACTACGGCCCAAAATATCGTATAGCTCACGAAGGCAGCAACCTTCCACCAATCAGGCCGAAATGATGTTTCGCGTTCTCGCTCAAGAAACTTTCGCAGGGCTTCTTTCTCGCGTTCGTCTTGTTCTTCCAGCTCGCGCAAGCACATATCCACGTCGAAGCGTTCCATAATTCTCTCCTTTCAAAGAGTCTCTTGAGCCTGCGCTTCGCGCAATGGCCTAAAATCTTCCTCTGGGTTGAACCAGTCATCTTTCACGATATGTCCGATGGCGTGAACCTTGCTCCATTCTTTCTTCACGCGGATGGTTTTGCCTTTGAGTTGCGACCATCGCTCGACTCCAGCAATCTCCATCACGCGCCAAATGAAATGCCCAGCCAATGATTCGAGTTTGTGGTGGGTGAAAGACTTCGGAAGATAAAGCGACCAACCCCCGAACCCTTGATGGCCGCAATCGCCATAATCAAGCGTGACCCACGCAGAAAGTAATCCGTGGCCATCGTTCGTTATTTCAGCGGCTTCAATAACTGCGTTTACTGTTTCGATTTCTCCGCTCATATTTTCCTTTCCAAGAGTCCCGAGAGCGGCCGGCATCTCGGGTTGCTGCACTCTCCGGCCAGAGTCTTGCTGCGGACAGGCGGCAAGGTCTTAGGCTGCTTGTTCGATTCTCTCCCGCCCGAATACAATCTTGAGCGGGTATTGTGGGCAGTTCTCCCGGTACGCTTTGCGATTAACTTTCATTTCTTCGCGGGTGTACTCGGTGATCTCGTGCTCCCATCCTTGCCCATAGTTGAGATAGAAGCGCCAACAGTCGCGTGTCTTTCGTGTGCGCGTCATGATTGCACCGCCTTGGACAACCGCGCTTTACAGGTGAGCACAGCCCACACACAGGCGCGCCGATGGCTGGCCGCAAACTCCGCAATGTCTTTCCAGTCAAGACGGATAGCATACTCGGTGCCTGTTGCCAGCCAGTCACGGAGATGCTCATAGGCTAAGTCTAGGGCCTCTTGATACCTCAATTTACGGTTTGGGTAGAATGGGTCAGAGCGCATATCGTCTGTTTCAGCGTCCAGCATCTTGATTGCGTCCCCTTGATCTACTGCGAACTCCTTCTGTAACTTTGTTGCGTAATCTATTGAGTCCATATTCTTTCTCCTCTGTCCAGGTGCCTCGCTTCTCCGCTCGGCGCTGCGGGACCTAGGCTTCCAATTCTGTATCTATTTCTGTGCTATGGCATTGCGGACAGGTTACAGGTTCCGGTCCAATGTAGTTAAATAGTCCGCATTGCTCACAGTCCACCTTCCAAGAACGTTCACACTGCGAGCACAAGGTGAATCCGCTACGGAAGTCATACGCCATTTCTATGTCATGTATCAAGCAACGGTCCATCGGGGTTTATCCTTTCTTCGCTTGCGCGAGGTGCCGCCTTGCTTCAAAGTAATCATGCCCCCGCTCTGTTCGATCACGGCCATTATCAGCGTCCGTGCCTAGCAACAAATGAAGGGGATTCATGCAGAGCGGAGTATCGCAGGAATGTCTAACTAACTGACCTGTTGGAATCGGGCCTATTGCGAGTTCGTAAGCTACACGGTGAGCGGTGCGTACGTTTCCACGTCCTTCGATGAAAGCACCGTAACCGTTCTTGGAAACAGCGCCAATCCAAAACCAACAGGTCTTTGTCTTGAAGACTTGCCGCCAGAACCTGTCCGCTCTGTTGACTTGTGGCATTGGGAACTTTCTCCAATACGCGCATCCTAGCAAAAGGCGGAAACGTTGTCAAGCACAAAATGCTTGACACGCAAAATAGTTTCTGATACGGTGTCGCATTATGAGAAAGCTATCCAGACAAAGGGAGTGGCAGATTCGCCGAGAAGCAGAAGGAAAATGCCGCCGATGTGGAGCTAAGCGCAACCGATATAAGGCCTACTGTGATTCTTGCCGAGAGAAAGCTACTAAAGGACAAAGAAAGTGAAAGACCATTCTGAATATAAAGCTCGGCAGATCACGGCCAGAGCGATTAAACGCGGGATACTCAAGCCGGAGCCTTGCGAAGTGTGCGGGAATAAGAAGGTAATCGCGCACCATGATGATTATGAATATCCGCTCGTTGTGCGCTGGCTTTGCAGAAGAGACCATATCCGACATAAAGCGCTCACGCGCGCAAAAAGCGTGTAATTTCTGCAAAGCAGAGCGATTCCAGCGCTCAAAGCGAAGCAATTCAGTCATTCCCTTGTCCATTCCTCTGCTTTTCCTCGGCTAGTTCAGCGCAGACTCAGAATGTTTCCCTGTTCAACGCATCCATGAGAATTAAGGTAGATTACTTTTGATGTGGCGCATTTTTTCTTTCGCGCGAAAACTTTTTGCCTTTCATGGAAAAATCGGCTGCCGTTTTGCGGCCAGTGGGGTAAGTTTTGCGAGCGTGATTGGAGCGGGTCGAGGTGAGCGGATTGAGCAGAATCAAGCAAAACTCCTGCGTAGTACCACAATTAGTAGCGGCGAAAACGAGCATAATCACACACTTACAGCTAAGTGCAAGCGAATCAACGCGCGCTAGTTTACATAATGGTTCAAGTAGGACGCGCGGCAAAGCGCACACAGCGAAAGCGAATCAGCCGGCAATCGGCAAGCGAACGGCAAAGCGCAAGAAATCCTTCAAGGAACGCCGGGCCCCAGATACGAAATGCGAACCCCGGATCGAACCGGGAAGCGTAGCGTGAGCGAGACCGAGGCCCCCATCCGTTTCCTAGGCCGATTTTGGTACTAACGAGGCTGTCTTACCGCTTGCATCTGGCATACGTCTGTCATACAATCCTGCCAGACATGGAACCGACGACCACGGCCGACACCCCGGCAGCCCACCAAGTCAGCCATCCCGCGGCCTACCTCCGGCGGTATCGAGTGTGGTGGCGGACGGGCTTCATGCTACGGCACGATGGATTTTGCGGAATCCGGCGAGTATGGCTGCGCGGACCGAAGGGATCGTTCAGTACGTTCTGGTTTTGGCGCGTCGGGTTTGGATGGACGTACGTGCGGGCATGAAGTCGTCGTTCACAATGCGGGTCGAGAAGGTGGATATGGAGGTGTGGCTTCGCTCCGCGAACCTGGCAGGGTTGAGCATTTCAGAGTGGGCGAGGAGAGGGTTGAATCAGTACGCCACCCCAAAAAGCGACCGCGGGCTAAAGGTCATGGAGAGGATTTCGGCGGAGACACAGAATGCGGCTAGTGACAGTCAAGATTTGCGGGACGCTGGTTCAGATGGTGTGGCTGAACGGGGCACTGGCTCGCCTGGAGGAGCTGAGAAGCGAGTATCGCGCTCCGCTTCGCGTAAACCCCAAAACACTCTCCCCGACCGCAAGACCATGATTTGCGAGCACGCCGCCGCGCCGGGGTTCTGCAAGCATTCTTCTTGCCGGAATCACGTAAGTAAGGCTCGCCGATGAAGGACTATTCGATGAGCGTCACAATGGAGCGTGTGCCAGAGACGCTGTACCGCAAGAAGTCTTGGGTTCCCGCTTGGCTCTGGAACTGGCTGGCTTCGCCAGACCTAGTGACCCAGGTTCAATCCGCCATGCACCGCGCCAGGGAAACTTACATTGAAAAGATGAAGCAGACTTTTGAACAGGAAGGAAGACAGAGATGAAAAAGGTACTGATGTTCACTGCTCTGCTGATGGCCGGGTTTGCCGTCGCGCAGGACAAACCCAAACTCAAGCCCGAAGTGGCCCTTGAATTGCGCAACGCGCAGTGGGAGTCCGCGAAGCTCGCCATGCAGATGAAGTCGCTGGAGCAGCAGTACACTCAGTTGCAGCAGAAGGCGGCGGAGACCCAGAAGACGATTTCCGATAAAATGGCTACCGCGCTGGAGCGCAGCGGCATAGATCCAAAAAAGTACGAACTGAACGCCGACACGCTCGATGTCACGCCAAAGCCGGAGCCGAAGAAATAATGCCTGTTGAAGTGAAAGTCCCCACCATCATCCTGAAACTCACCGATGCGGAGAAGTTCAATGTCGAGTGCGACATCGAATTGGAACGGCTTGCTTTGATGCGCGTCATGCTGCTCGAAGCTATCCGCGTTGTTGACGGGTTGCTTGCCGACCAGGACGCCATCGCGTTTCAAGGGAAGATGAGCAAGCTGGAGAGAGTCGCTGCGGCGATGAGGAAAGGCCCGAAAGTTACGATGTAGTCTTGCGCTTCTTCTTAGTTGGCTCCGGTGCCTTTTTATTCAGAAAGTCACCCATACCCGTTATCATCGCTAGACGTATGGCATCTAACTTCGTAGTTAGTACGTCAATACCACGGCACACCTGAACCTGATTTGCGGCGAACACATTAATCTTGTTCTCTATCGAGTTAAGCGCCGCAAGCAACTTTCCCTGTGCCTGTGAAATGTCATCCAACTGCTTCTGCATCTTGTCGAGGGTAATCATCACTCTACCGGTAAGATTCCATTCACCGTGACGCAATAGAGTTCTCGGTCCAGAATCGGCTTTCCGTTGCTGTCGTTCTCAATCGGGATGTTGTTCTCACCTAATAGGTTCTTCACCGTGCGCCCAAGAAGGTACATCACTTCACAACTGTAGAGTTCGGAAGTTTTCATTTTGGTTTCTTGTACCCGTAAGGTCTCCCGTACTTAGCTTCGTGCGCCGCTTTGATGTTGTTCTGCACCGCTTTGCGCTTCTTCGCTGAACGCGACTTTCCGAGGGCACGCATTTTCTCTGATAGTGCTTGCCGTTCCTGCTCGGTCATTTCCATGCGCGACATCATACTCGTTACTAGCCGTTAGTACAAGAGGGATTGACAGTTCCGCGATTCAAAGCCTAAGATGCCTCCGTGCAACTCCCCACAGCACGCGAAATACGCTCTCGGCTGAAGAGCGAAATTCGGGCCGAGAAGCAAGCCGCCTACGAACGCCGCTACGAAGCACGCCGATTGCTCTTTGGCACCGCCGCCGGGAAGATGAAGAACCTCACCACGAAGCAGCAACACTTCGTTCGCTCCGTAATCAAGGAATCCTACAACGCCTATCTGCTCGAACTCGTTACCGGGAAGACTCGCTGGCGAGATAAGGGAGCGAAG
>Ga0210409_10008071_pt1 | contig 10771 bp, 10 predicted proteins | sample IncBWH17MmetaG_FD_161649 | JGI IMG/M metagenome (GOLD analysis project Ga0210409, IMG submission 161649) | Forest soil microbial communities from Barre Woods Harvard Forest LTER site, Petersham, Massachusetts, United States - Inc-BW-H-17-M | ecosystem: Environmental > Terrestrial > Soil >...
GATTCTGCCTGACTCCCGGCAGCCCAAGAGTCATTCTCAAGACAGGAGAGTCAGAGATCGAAGACAGCGGAATCGCATGTCGCAACGCCTCATTCACGTCGCCCTGCTCGAACATTTGCATAACGCGACTCAAGTAGCGTCCCTGTCTCCAGCCAAGAGCGCGCGCGAGTCGGGTCACCATGACGATCTTGTTGATCGCCGAGGTCAGCCACAATGAGAACTTTGAGGGTGCTCTCGTGGCGAACACACTCTGTTGCGATCCAGTGAGGCTTTGGGACTGATCGCCGCTTCGAGGCCAAAGACCTCCGAGTCCTCTTATGAAACCCCGGATAGCGCCCGTTAGGCTCCAAAAAGAAATACTGCGCAGCCAATCTAATTTTTCACGCTTATTCGATTCAGGTTCACCTTTCAATCGAGCCAATAGATTCTTCAGTTCCAACGGGGGGGCTGGAATCCGCCCAAGTGTCTCGCGGATATTGGGCAGCTCCGCCGGCTTCGCAACGAGCGGTCCAGCCGGCTCGTTGCCGAGAGAACGCCCTAGAACAAATTCCAGTCCGTCTGTATCAATCCATTTGTGGGCTGCCTCCCGGCTCTCATCGCTCAGCTGCTCCGCTGAGACGGTTCCCCCTTCTGAGATGATCAGAGTTTCTAAAAGATGAACGATGGCACGCACTTCTTTTTCTGTCAGTGGCATGCCTGTAAGGAGCCCTCGGTTTCGGATCAAAGGCAGGCCAATTGTTTCGCCGACAGACACAAGCACTGGTTTCGGTAAAACCAGCAGAAGTCCTTTTCTAAATCGATACACTCGGCTGTTTGGCTGCCACACCGAAAGGATTCGTCTAATAGCTTCGTCTTCGCTTGTGATTCCGAATGCAAAGAAAAAGCCAGCTGCAGGAACTCTGCCGCGGTGAACAACCGATGACGACTTCATGTCAGTCATTTCGATTCCCATTCATGTAGCGGCAAAGACTTCGCGCCAGGGGGAGCGAGTGGACAGTAACGTCGCCTTTTGTCGTCGAGTAGGCAAGCCAGGGTTTGCTTTGGGAAACGGTCAAATGCGCGATGGAATCAGGACTCTCGAAAAGCGTCCGCTCCCAGTCGGCCCCCTTCAAGGTGACTACGTGCCTATGTTCTCTGAGCGAAATGAGAGCCTCGGCGTAATTGGGCTCCTGAATCACGCCCACAATTTCTTGCGCCTGTTCCGTTTGGATTTCGTTTGTTCGGTTCTTGCCGGAGACCACCAACCACGTAGATGGACTTTTCTGGATGGCGAGCAAACAAAACGGAGGTTGGGTGTGCGCGCCAAATCCAAAGAAAGCTTTTTCGACTAAATCGGAATCACTCGATACCACAGTCCGAAACCGCTCGCGTCCTACGTACGTGTACTCGACAGTACGTTTGGCCTTGTCTGAACTGAGATATGCGGGAATGCCTGCCAAGCTCGTGAGACCAAGCACGCTAGATTCTTCGAGGAGCGCCACCTGTTCATCCCCTGCTGGTTCGAGGCGAAACAAATTCCCAGAAGCATCCAAAACAAAAAGGCTCGACTTGTCGCCTTGTGGCACAGGCGGGCGAACACATGGGGAGAGCAGTCCTTGGTCGTTTTCCTGCGGCCAGACAAATTGATCAAGCCGAAGGAAGTAATGGCCAGCTGCCGGGTAAGTTTCCTTTCCGACGTAGGATATCCGCAGTGAAATCTCTTCCAATGACACAATCATCGTGGAACGACCCAGGCGATTGGCGGCCACGATTTTTCCAATGTTTCCCAATGCATGTCGTTTCGCATTCCCAGGCGTGTCCCAAGGTGAATTGGGCACGGGGAACGACATTAGGGTGCCGTCGCTCGTCGTGGTGAACAAACGTCTGCCACCATGTGCAAAGATGAGCCCCGACGACCTAGCTTTCGTCGAAAGTTTCCTTGGGACGCTAACGCCGATTTGGTATGGATCTCGGAGTAGCCGCGCGGACGCACTATTGTCCGGGAGGTCCAACAAGACCTTTCTTGGTCTGCCCTTTGCGCGGTGGATTTCAACAGAGACTTGTCGCACTTCTGGTTCAAGGACGTCCTCTACCTTTATCCGAGAAACCACATGATGCGGTGAGATTTGGTGAAGCCTTGCGCCCCCAATCAGCCATATCTCCTCAGGCCTAGTTGTTTCCAAAGAACGCCCAATCCAATCATTCATCACGGAATCAGATACGTTTTTGGATGTCCTTGCGCGCAGCAACTCTATTATTTCTGATTCGCTCGAACCATGGAGCAATTGCATTCCGGGATTTTGTAGAATCCCCCATGAGAAATTCGCAAGCGCACGGTGAGCGCGGCGAATGAGCACAATTAGAGTCGCAAGATGCGCCAAACGGGGAGACCCAAGTTGGTCGGGTCCCGAGTCAAAGAGAACAATTGAACCAAGGCCATGTGCGCGGTCGCGTTTTGCAGTCTTTAGAAAGAGATGCTCGCGCATCGTTGCGCGACGTTCGAACTCCTCTGGAATCTCATCAGCAAGTAACCAGTCTGAAGCGATGAGGCGTTCGTAGCTTCCCCGGTTGGCAAGTCCATCAAAGCCGTCCGGGTCGTCGTCACCCGACACGTCTTCAAGGTGGAGAGGGTCGATCGCCGCTGCGATCCTCTGGACCAAGGGACCGATTGCCATACTCAACTCATGAGGGAACACGCTGAGTTGCTTCGACCACGGAGTCAACGATGCCGGCAGGGAAATCATGTTGTCTCAAGAAGCCAGGACTTCAGCACATCCCGAGAGAGCTCTCTTGCCTGCGATAGCGAAACGACCATATCCCTGGTTTCGATCAATGCCAACGGAGGCGGAAATGGACTCTGCTCGATTAGTGCCTGTTGAAGAAGGTCCACCGGGACATTGGGTTCGCGATTGGTAGGCAACAGCAGATGGGGTGCGCGTTCGTCTGAGCCTAGATAGGCTACTCCGTCCACCCACGGAAGTGATTCAGCTTCGCCAAGAAGAACGATGACGTCCGATGTGGCAACCCCTTTCCAACTTGCCCACTTTGTGTGGTCGGAAGCTAGGAGCTTCTCCGCTAGTTCTTTAGCAGTGTCCCCTGACGCAACGACCGCGGCAGCCACGCGAGGCTCTTCGCGAAAATGCCAGTTGATCCTAAGAGAATTCGACTTCAACTGGAGACCTCACTGGATGGCTTGAGATGTTCCACTATTCGAGCCCGCGCCTTGCTCAGGTCGGGAGGCATAGCTTCCGCAGTGAAAGAAGCATCAATCTCGCGGACGACGCCTTCTAGTTTGAGTCGCCAACTGTGCGACATATCTGCGTCGCCATCCGGCGGTGTTGCGAGAAGCTCGTTTGCAGACAAAACAAGTCGTCTTGCCCTGACGAGCGGGCCAGCAGAGGCCTCCTCTGCCGCTGCGGGCAAGGACGTGTTCTCGGTGTGCCGAAGCAAATCGCGGAGACTCTCTCTCGCAATCTCTTGTTGCTCCTGTGTCGGAACAACATAGATCAAAGGCCACAAATCGGCGTCGCTAGGTTTCGAACGACCGGCCACTACTGCAGCAGCCGCAATTAGGCTTTGTGCCTTGACAACTCTGCGGTCCGAAAGAACGATTCCGGCGCTTCGCAAGATTCGCAGCAAGTCAGCCAATTGCGGACGGACTGAGCTGAGATCAGCATTTTGTGCCACCTCAGCCAGTGCATCGATGTCGTCCATGGATGCAAGTTCTGAGAATTTGGAATGATCGAGTTTCCAACCACTATCCAGCAACGTTTCTAGTTGTGGATCGTCGATGGCCTCCACGAAAACGCGGACCAGAAACCGGTCGGCAAACGCAGCCAACGACTCATCCGTTGGCAGATTGTTTGAAGCACCCACACAGATTCGTAAGGGGCATTTCAATTGTGTATGCCCCCGGCGAAAGACTCGTTCGTTCAAAATACCCAAAAGGGTGTTGAGAATCGCGGAAGAGCCTTGAAAGATTTCATCCAAAAAAGCAATCTCAGCCTCAGGCAACATCCCACTGACATCTGTCTCCACCGTGCCCTCGCGCAATTTGCGAAGGTCCACGGGGCCAAAAATCTCGTTCGGCTCTGTAAATCTGCCTAGCAGGTACTCAAAATAGCGCCCACCAGTTGCGTGTGCGATTCGCCGCACCGCGACGCTTTTCGCCGTCCCAGGAGGTCCGATTACCAGTAAGTGTTCGCGCGCCACTGCGCTGAGCGCAACTAGTTCTACAAGCGGCTCTCGATCAACGAGTCCACGAGAAGCAGCTGTAACCGCCGAGCGCAGCTTGGATGAGGCAGCTAATGGGTTGGGGGTCATGGAAATAATCTAATCTAATAAGGCATTTCACGCGAGGGAACGGATTGTGAAAGCCAACATCCGTTGGTCGTCGGATAACAATCGAATTCGAAATGGCAAAGCGAGGAATACCGGAACCTGGAACGAACTGTCGGCGAGTCGGCGTCCCGATGGTTCGCGCAGCGGCTTAAACCAGTTCTTGATTCCGCAAGGGATTTTAGGCCCGAGGGCAATATAGCTATATATAAATACACGCAGTTCCCCTAAAGTGCGAACTTGTAGTACTATTGTATAGCGATGAAAACGCAGAAAGGTTCATTGCCAGCTCACCGCGCACGCCTCGGTGCGGTACTCCGAGCCTCTAAGGAAGTCGTGTCGGTCGATGTCACGTCTCAGACGCTCGGCATCGAGAGGCGTGCAGCGGCAAAGCTCTTGTCACGGTGGAAACAGCAGGGTTGGCTCCGGCGGATAGGACATGGGCTTTATGTTCCTGTGCCGTTGGACCTGGCTGGCAGCGAACAGGTGATCGCAGACCCCTGGGTCCTCGTACCAACGCTCTTCAATGAATGCTACATCGGCGGCTGGACGGCCGCCCATCATTGGGAACTTACCGAGCAGCTTTTCAATGAAACCCTCGTCTTCACTACACGGCGTGTTACAGAAAAACGCGTGATCGCCCAGGGTGCGGTTTTCGTATTGCACAACGTGAGGCCGAAACGACTCTTCGGATTGAAAACGCTGTGGCGCGGTTCTGTCAAAGTGTCTATATCGGACCCCGCGCGTACACTGGTCGATATGATCGCCGCGCCCGAGGTGGGCGGTGGCATCGACCACGTAGCTGACAGCCTGAGCGCGTATCTCAAAACCAAGACTGCTGATCGCGGCTTGTTGATCAGGTACGCAGAGGAATTTGATAACGGCGTCATCTTCAAGCGCCTCGGATATCTTGCAGAAACGCACTTGCACGACAACAAGCTTGCTGCCGAGTGCCGCTCACGGTTGACACAGGGTTATGCCCGGCTTGATCCCTCGATTCCTCCGGAGAAACTCGTCACGGCCTGGCGTCTTTGGTTGCCGTCAGCCAGGAAACAGTCGGCCTCATGATCGACAGGCGCGAAATCCTCGAAGCCGCCTCGTCGTTTTCACTGCTGCCTAGCACAGTCGAGAAGGACTACGTTCCTCGGCTGGATACTCGCTGGTATCAGCTCGCATGAAGAGCTTGCTGAAGCCTGGGTCTTCAAAGGGGGCACATGTCTTAAGAAGTGTTACTTCGAGACGTATCGCTTTTCGGAGGACCTGGACTTCACGCTTCATAATGAGGATCAGATAGACGAAGAATTCCTGCGAAGCGTCTTCGAAGAAGTCATTGACTGGGTAGCGGACCAATCCGGCCTCACTGTTCCCGCTGATCAGCTCGAATTCGATATTTACGACAACCCGCGCGGCCGGCCCAACTGCCAAGGCAAGGTCGCTTACCGGGGACCAGTTTCTCCAACCTCAGGCGGCTGGCCCAAGATCAAGCTCGACCTGACGGCAGACGAGAGAGTAGTTCTTCCCTTCGTGCGCCGCGAGGTATTTCATCCTTATAGCGACCGGCCCGAGGGCGGCATCTGGGCCAATTGCTACGCCTATGAGGAAGCCTTCGGAGAAAAACTGCGCGCGCTCGGAGAACGCACGCCCCCCCGCGACCTTTATGACGTGGTGAACCTCTACCGGCACACGGACAGCAGGCCCCCGGCTAGGGTGCTTCTGGACGTGCTCCGGCAGAAATGCGAATACAAGGCAATCCCGGTGCCTACGTTCCAGTCGCTCATTCCTAATCGCCAGGCGCTTGAGGCAATGTGGTCGGACATGCTGTCACACCAGCTCCCCGTGCTTCCTCCACTCAGTGACTTCTGGGATGCGCTGCCCGAGATCTTTACCTGGATTACGAGCGGCGCTCCAGTTCCGCAGCGCGCGCTCATCCAGCACGGTGTGGGCGAGATCCCCATCCGCTCGCGTGTGCTGCCGATGAGCGTTCCGCTCCCCTCTCGTTCGACTCTGGAAATCATCCCCTTCGCCGCAGGTAATCATCTATGTGTCGATCTCAGCTATGACGGCAGCGTACGTCGTATAGAGCCGTATTCGCTTCGGCAAACTGCCAATGGATATTTTGTGTTGCACGCAATCCGCAGCGATTCAGGGGAGCATCGTTCCTATCGCGTGGATCGAATGCAAGGGGCGACGGTGACTTCGCAAGTTTTCGCGCCTCGTTATGCGGTCGAACTCACTTCGACGGGACCGCTTACAGTTGCACCTTCAGCCGCGATGCCGCGCTTACCAAGAATCCGTCGGATCGCAACGAGAACCAGACATCAAGGACCGACCTACGTGTATCGATGCACAGTTTGTGGAAGGACATTCAATAAGAGACGGATGGATGGTGCCCTTAATCCTCACAAGAATCGTCGCGGATCGCCGTGTGACGGGCGGTATGGCGCGTATGTGAGAACGAAATACTAATACTAGCTTTTAAGGTTGCGACTTTTTGCGCATGGACCCGCACTATAGGCGTAGACGAATGAATCACATCATTTCCTATGCGCATCCAAACCGATTCCGAGGAACGATAGATATCGATTGTGCAGCGCTCATCGACCGGCAGGGATTTCATTTCCATGCGACTACGCTCTGGCAGGGCGGCGGCAATCTCGGAGCGTATCTGGGTCTCGTGAATGTCTAGCGCGAATACATGCCGCCTAGAACCGTGATGGATCGAGAAGCTCGATGGTTGGATGACCGTATCACTGCACGGGTGGGCCAGTTCGCGGGTCAAGACTTCTATGGAACACAGCACTACGCGGCGGCCTTCATCTTCGAGCCGATGGGCTATGCGTTGGGCAACCTATTCACCACCTTCGAGTCCTTATATATAGTACGGACTCGTCTATCCTTAATATATGTGCGTATCGGAGTGAGTAGAACGGTTCCGAACACCGTTGTACTCGCATTGGGATAAATTGGAGCTTTCACAAAGCGTTTATACACCTCGACAGCTTCCAAGCGAAATCGTCTTTCTCCACTTGGTTCACGAGGATAGTAATTAACGAAGGTTTTATGTGCCTGCGGAGGAATCGAACTCGGAGGGGAATTTCTCTTGACGGCGTAAAATCAGAGTCCGCGGACATGTTCCCGCCGGAGATTCCGGATAGGAGGGATAACCCTGCGGAGATATACGAACAACTGGAGAACGAACGCATTCTTTGCGAAGCGATTAACCGGTTACATGCGAAATTGCGGACCGTCGTCTACCTCAAGCTGGAAGAACGAACGGTAAGAGAAATAGCCGAGATTCTGGGTCCAAGGATCGGGACCCTGAAAGCCAGATTGTTTCGAGCGCGGCAGAAATTGCGCGTGCTACTTAAACGCAGTCCGGAATTCCGGGGTGATCGAACAATTAGCAAGACGCGACAGCGTCGTAATAGTGGACTCAATCCGCATCCTCCGGCGGAGCGAACGACGAGTCGGGGCTCCCGTGCTGCTGGAAGTAAAGCCAGGGCTGCAGCTTCCGTGGGTTGGGGTTGACGGAAGGGTACTCGGGAGCGGGCCTTGCGAAGCACTGAGTCAAGGATGCTAGAGGTAGCATGAGCTCCGAGCATATCTCTAAAACGAAAGGGATTTCATATGTGGCGCCATCGACACGACGCTCGGTGCAATTTCTAGTGGCACTGTACATTCACGCGTTGGTGCTTGTGATCCTCATGGTCTCTTCGCGAAACGTGTTCTCCACGGCCTTCCGTAGCGCCCTCTTACCATTGCTTCGTTAACAAATTCATTCAATTCGTGCGCAACGGCCAAGAAATTCTTGAGAAGCCAAAACGCGGGCAAAATTAGACTCCGGCTAGCCGCTCGTGGTAGCTTGGTGCCTGCAACTCTCAGAATATGTGGTTCCAGTTGGTCCCGTGGAACTTTCAACATATGCGTTCCAACCCCTCCGTGAGGATGAGGAGTTCATCCTGCACCGCGGCCGACCGACACAAGCGGAAGCGTCGTCTGTACTGTTGTTAGCGCCTACCTTAGGACGCCCCGCGCTCGAAACCCTCGAGAAGATAAACCATGAATATGCTTTGAGGAGCGAACTCAACACAACCTGGGCCGTTTGGCCCCGCGATTTATCCCAGTACAACGAGAAGACGGTGCTTGTGCTCGAGGATCCCGGTGGTGAGCCTCTGCATCGCTTCATTCAAGGACCGATGGAAACGAAGCAGTTTTTGCGCTTCGCCGTTGGTCTCACGACGGCAATCAGTCAGATGCACGCGCGCGAGCTAATCCATAAAGACCTCAAGCCCTCGAATGTCCTGGTTGACGCCGCGACCGGTCATGTTTGGCTGACGGGTTTTGGAATAGCGTCGCGCCTTCCGCGCGAACGGCAGGCGCCAGAGCCTCCCGAGTTCATCGCCGGAACGCTGCCTTACATGGCACCGGAACAGACCGGGCGTATGAATCGTTCGATCGATTCGCGGAGTGATCTCTACTCCTTGGGCGTCATGCTCTACGAAATGCTGACTGGCGTGCTTCCCTTTACCGCTTCTGATCCTATGCTGTGGGTGCACTGCCACCTTGCCAGACAGGCTGTGCCCCCAGGTGAGCGATCGAATAATGTTCCAGGCTCTCTCTCTGCGATCATTATGAAGTTGCTCGCCAAGACTGCCGAGGAACGCTACCAAACAGCGGCTGGCGTCGAGAGCGATCTTCGTCACTGCCTTTCTCAATGGGAGACACAAGGCGGGATCGCCGACTTCCCACTTGGTGAGGATGACGCGCCAGACCGGCTATGGATTCCCGAAAAATTATACGGGCGAGCACGCGAGATCGAGACCTTGCACACCTCCTTTGATCGTGTCGTAGCTAGCGGTACACCAGAGTTGGTACTTGTTTCTGGATATTCCGGGATCGGAAAGTCCTCGGTCGTTAACGAGCTACAGAAAGTGCTCGTTCCGCTCCGCGGTCTCTTTGCCTCGGGCAAGTTCGACCAATACAAGCGCGACGTGCCTTATGCGACTTTAGCGCAGGCGTTTCAGAGCCTCATCCGTCCGCTTCTGGGGCAGGACGAAACCAAACTACGAAGATGGCGGGATGCGCTGCTTGAGGCACTGGGTCCCAACGGACGACTTATTGTGGATCTCGTGCCGGAATTGAAGCTCATCATAGGCGAACAGCCACAGGTTCCTGAACTTCCGCCACAGGACGCACAGGGGCGTTTCCAGCTGGTATTCCGTCGATTTATCAACGTATTCGCGCAGCCGGAGCATCCGCTGGTCCTATTCGTGGACGATTTGCAATGGCTCGACACGGCAACGCTTGATTTGATGGAGGATCTGTTGACGCGCCGGGACGTGCAGCACTTAATGCTGATTGGCGCCTACCGCGACAACGAAGTGAATTCCGACCATCCACTGGTGCGCAAGCTGGAAGCGATCCGCCAAGCTGGAGCGATCGTGCGGGAGATCGTTCTTCAGCCCTTAGCCGGTGAAGATCTGGGAAGCCTAGTTGCGGACTCTTTTCATTGCGAACGCGAGCATGCCAGTGCGCTGGCGGAACTGATCCACGAGAAGACTGCTGGCAATCCATTCTTCGCAGTTCAGTTTATTTCTGCGCTTGGACAAGAGCGTTTGGTTACCTTCGATCGTGGCGAAGGACGATGGTGTTGGGATCTGAATCGCATTCATGCCAAAGGTTATACCGATAATGTGGTGGACCTCATGGTCGGGAAGTTGAACCGGCTGCCCGATGAAACTCAGAACGCATTACAGCAACTCGCCTGTCTAGGCAACAGCGCGGACTTCGCCATGCTGCGGATGGTTTACCAAGACTCGAACGAGGAGATGCACGGACACCTTTCGGAAGCGGTTCGAATCGGGTTCATCTTCCGCTCCGAAAATTCCTATAGCTTCGTACACGACCGTGTTCAGGAAGCGGCCTATTCTCTGATCCCGCAAGAATTGCGCGCCGATGCCCATCTCCGAATAGGCAGGCTGCTCGAGGCGCACTCTCTTCCAGAGAAGCGGGAGGAGAGGATCTTCGAAATAGTCAATCAGCTCAACCGCGAGGACGCCGATCCGATTGGCTACGATCCGTACAAACACCTTTACGTCACCAACGGCGGTGGCGGGGCGCGTCTCGAGTACGCCACCCCAATTTCCTTTTTAGTGTTCTTACCAAGGTGGGCGAAACAGGGCCTTCCACTCCTTAAAAGCAACTATCAGCAAACAGAACCACTTCAGTTCCATTTAGGCCCCATTTGCACTAGTTGCGCCATGCCCCGTTCACCGTAAGAACTTGGGAAGTTATGATAGTGCTGTGACCTGGATCCTGGTCCCTTTTTCTGGGGAAGCGTCTCGACGGAGTGCTTCAGGTTGGCATCACGTTCAGCTGGTTCTGCATCATGTTGCGCAACGGCATTGCACAATTCGTTGGTTCCTGGGTTTCTCAGTTCGGGTATCGCTTGCGC
>Ga0210409_10008072_pt1 | contig 10771 bp, 8 predicted proteins | sample IncBWH17MmetaG_FD_161649 | JGI IMG/M metagenome (GOLD analysis project Ga0210409, IMG submission 161649) | Forest soil microbial communities from Barre Woods Harvard Forest LTER site, Petersham, Massachusetts, United States - Inc-BW-H-17-M | ecosystem: Environmental > Terrestrial > Soil >...
CCAACCAGCCGAGGAAATGTCGGAGCGACACAATCATGGCAAGAATTCTAGCGGAAAAATCTGAATCCAGTTTTTCGCCAAGTCATTCATTCTGCAGGTGTACGGCGTTTTGGCGAGGCACAATGTACATATTGCCGCAAAAAAGGGAACACTCACGCTCCGGCACACTCTGACATCCCAGTCGGCGCATGAAACGATCTCTCGCTGAAACCAATTGTAGTCGTGAGGATCGAAATAGAGTTCGAGTTCTTTATTCGCCGTGGCAGTGTTCGCCTGGGTTTGCGCTCGAGAAACTCACCTCAGCCAGTCAACGAGAAAGGCCGGTAGGACAGTCCTGAGTAACCGTTTCAATGCTGAGTAAACCGAACGGGTCTCCATGTGTAGACCGCCAATAATAACTTTTTGACTTACCCGCGACTCGAGCCTGATGTTTTAGACTTGTGTCGTCCAAAGGGAACTAAGTGACTGCACCTATGCTACATGGCCATTTTGTCGACGGGCGGCATGAGGTCCCAGACACGCCAGAAGGCTTGCATCTCGCCGGGGGTGCCGAGCGAGACGCGGATGTATTTCTCGAGAACCAGATATTTCGGTCCGATGAGAACGTTGTTTTTTTTGAGGTGCTCGATGACGTCGTCGGGCGGGCGCATCGGATTCATCATGACGAAATTGGTTTGCGAATCGATGGCGCGGAGCATGCGCGCGTTGACTTGGTTCATGAACTCTTGGCGGTCGTCGGTATTGCGCTTGAAGCCGAGACGCACGTAGTCGACGTCGTCGAGCGCGGTAGAAGCAGCGCGGGCGGAGACGATACTGACGCTCCAGCCTGGGAAGCCGGCGGCAAGACGCTTGGCAATTTCCGGCGTTGCGACCGCGTAGCCAATGCCGCATGGTCAAAAATCTCAAACGCATTGAAAAGGCTTGGTTTCCGGTAGCGTAATTTCCTCGCACAACTGCTTTCTAGAACCTCAAAAGCATGTACAATCCGGGTTCGAAGATTAAGTTTAGGGAGGCTCTGGAATGATCGGGGCGCGCATGCTGGCCTACGTCACGGGAATGGTCAATCCGGAGCTCATGTTGCGGAACGAGTATCTGGCCGCAGAGAACCGGATCCTCAGAGGTCAGATCAAGGGTCGGCTGCTGCTTTGTGGTGCATTATCACGAGGAGCGCAACCACCAGGGCAAAGAGAATCTGATTTTGTTTCCTCTGAAGAGGGAAGGAGCAAGAGATAGAAAGGCAGCGGTGCGGTGTCGGGAGCGGCTGGGCGGTCTGCTGAAGTACTACGAGCGAGAGGCGGCATAGGCGTAGAGGTAGGGACAGCGAGTCGTGTCTGGCAATCGCACATATATATAAGGATGTGTGCGGTCTGGCCCAAGCAAAGGGTCTACCGAGCCTGATTTATCATGAACCTGTGCTTGAAGTGAGGTTCATGCGTGGGGCCGAGGGCACGACGAGAATTTTGACCATAGTGTGCTGCAGAAGCACACGGAGAAGGAGTTCACCATGAACTAATCAACCGTGTGAATAAGTTAAGCCGCGCGAGAGATGGGGGAAGGCCCCTCGGGATCGGCTTTCAGGAGCAGGTCTCAAACCACCTCCAAGCCGCTGTGGTAAAGAGCCATGGTGGTGAGCGTTGGAGGAAAAGCGCGAGTATAACTCGTGCAGGTGAGCATCCGAGAGACGAACGAAAGTGAACCCTTCGAAGACGCGTCGTTAAAATCTCAAGAGTCGTCGAAACCAGGAGCGTATGGTTCACCTGGGACAAGTCCGCGGGGTGCCTGATGACTGAGCGGACGGCGATCGGCGTAGAGGGGGCGTGAAGCGGATGCAGGCTGTCGCGTGGAACTGCAGGAACCAGTCGCTCCGATGTGAAGGGAGAAGCCCAAGCGGCGAAAACCGCGAGGCGAGCGTACCGATGCGGAGCACTGGGGCGGACCGACTCGTATGAGCGAGGAAGGCTCGTAATGGGGCTGGAGCGAAGGGGTCGGGTCAAGCGGTCGCATGACCGAGGCAACTGGAAACAGGAGGACTTCGATGCGTGCGACAGACAAGCCGTTCAACTGGCGTGTTTGCTTGATGGGAGCCGGATGAGCCGAGAGGTTCACGTCCGGTTCTGCGAGAGGCTCGGGGTGCAACTCCCCGGGCCTACTCTCCCGGGCGAAATCCCTTACTATCCAGCGCACGAACTGCGTCTTGTCCGTGTGCGAAGCAAGCCTCCGGTTGGTCCGGCACGTTCTGTCCCGAGGGCCTCAAACCTGCTGATTACCTCGGCACACTGCGCGAGTAAGTTCAGGAGTGTTGAGATCGATAGCATATATTACGCCTCACCGTCCGCGTCAACGGTGATCGGATGGCGGGACAAAACACCCGATGATTTTATTTTCGCTGTGAAAATTCCTCAGTCGATCACTCACGATAAAGTTCTCGTCGATTGCGATACGGAGTTTCGCGAATTCATCGAGGTCATGGATATTCTGGGTGACAAGCTTGGGCCGCTGATTTTTCAGTTTCCGTTTTTTGATCGCTGGCGGTTTCCGAACGAGAAGGATTTCATCGCTTTCCTGAATCCATTTCTCCGAAAGCTTCCAGCGAACCACGAATTCGCAGTTGAGCTGCGGAACAGAGCGTGGGTCGATTCTCGAATGGCGGATGTCCTTCGCGAACACAACGTCGCCGTGGTGCTGCAGGATTTGTCATCCATGCCGCGCCCTTGGGAATTTGCCGACACTTTCGATTTCGTCACTGCCGATTTCGTTGTCGTTCGTGGCTCGGAGATCGAAAAAGTATAGAGGAGAAAACAAAGACGTGGGACAAAACGCTCGTGGATCGGACGGGGGCCCTCACTTAATGGGCGGAGCTGTTTCGGCAGCTCGTATCGCGGAATCTAAAAATCTACGCCTACGCCAATAACCATTACGCAGGGCATGGACCTGCAACGGTGAGGTTGTTGTGGGAGTTGTACAATCGCAAGTAACAGGAAAGTCGCTTTATCTTCGTCAGTAGGAATGCCCTACTCAGCGCCTGAGGGCGTCGTGCGTGTCGGCCATAATATACCGAATATAGCGTTACGGGTGTAGTATGTTTACTTTTCCCCGCCAACTGTTGAAGTGCTTTGGTTTGCGACCCAACAGACTGCGACCGGTCCTGCTGGGTCGGAGGTAGGCCATCGAAACCGAACGTGGTCGTCTATCGTGGAGCATGGCGAATCAGAATCTCCCACACCGCTTGGTGATCCAAGCTTGTCTGGTGGCTACCCTCTCTTACCTTGCCGCGAGACTAGGCGGAGCATTGATAGTACGACCGCAAATGGTCTCGCCGCTTTGGTTGGGAAACGTGCTTTTGGCATCAATGCTGTTACTGGTTCGGCGAAGGATCTGGCCAGTAGTCCTCACAGCAGGCCTAGCTGGATTTTTCCTCTACGACCTGCAGACAGGTGGGCCGATCCGTTCCATTGTCTGGCTCATTCTGTCCAATGCAGTAGAAGTCCTCATCGCCGCTTTATGTCTCAGAATTTCGTTCGAGGGCGTGCCCCGGCTGAATAGTGTGAAAGCCCTGGCTAAGTATTCATTCTACGCAGTGTTTCTCGCTCCATTCGTTGGAGCGTTCCTCGGTGCGCTGTCCACCAGTAGCAACTATTGGGCAAGTTGGAAGGTGGCTTTCTTTTCGGAAGCGCTTGGATTCCTCACTCTGATGCCTGCCATTTTGGGTTGGGCCAGAGGAATTCCGTCTTGGGCCCAAAAACCACGTGCTTATTACCTGGAAACAATCACATTGCTCGTTGTGTTGGCTATTCTGGGACATCTCGCTTTCGCCGATCCTGGAAGGAGCAGCCCTCCGGCACTGCTCTATTCTTTTGTGCCACTACTCCTGTGGTCCGCTTTGCGTTTCGGACCGACGGGGGTCAGTACCGCGATGATTGCAATTGCCTTTGTGTCGATTTGGGGTGCAGTCCACGGCCGAGGTCCGTTCACTGAACCAGGGCCGCATATCAATGTGTTGTCACTGCAACTGTTCTTATTTTTCACGGCGGCGCCTTTCATGGCTCTGGCAGCTCTTGTGGAAGAGCGCACGCAAGGGGAGCAGGTATTACGGCAGAGAGAGGCGGAACTTAAAGAAGCGCAGCGCCTGGCTAAGGTAGGTAGCTGGCAATGGGACCCAGATACTGATGCGGTCGCGTGGTCAGAAGAACTTTATCGAATCGCAAGGTTGGATCCCAGTTTGCCTCCTGTCAACTACAAGGAACATGCAAAGCTCTACACCGCCGAAAGCTGGCAACGGCTGCGGTACGCCGTAGAAGAAGCGTTGCGTACTGGAACACCATACGAGTTGGATCTTGAGATGGTCCCCTTCGACGGCACCACAAGATGGGTTGTTGCTCGGGGCGAAGCTCAGCGCGATATTGCGGGCCGAGTCGTGCGGCTTCTCGGGACGATTCAAGACATCACTGAACGCAGGCTCGCACAAGAAAAACTGCGTCAAAGCGAGGAGTGGTTACGTCTGGCGGTCCAAGCCGGAAGGATGTATGCCTTCGAGTGGGACGCGGCAACCGATGTGATCGTGCGATCTGGACAGTGCGTAGATATTCTCAATTGGATGGACGACCCGACGCGCGATACTGGGCGGCAATTTCTCCCCAGAGTCCACCCCGACGACCGAGAGGCCTATGCTGTTCAAGAGAACGGGCTCTCTCCTGAAAGACCTACCTATCAAACCAGTTATCGGGTGTTACGTCCCGACGGTAGTGCAATTTGGCTGGAGGCAAACGGGCGCGTCTTGTTCGACGATCAAGGCAGGATGCTACGCATCATAGGCCTGGTGGCGGATGTTACGAATCGCAAGGTTGCGGAAGAGGCGCTCTCCAGCGTGAGCCGCAGGATGATTGAAGCTCAGGAGCAAGAACGTACCCGGATCGCCAGAGAGCTTCACGATGACATCGGTCAACGTCTCGCACTGTTGACAATCGAGCTAGAACAACTCCAAGAAAACCCTCCCAATTTGTCGGCTGAAGTCCGTCGCCGCATGGGCAAACTACGGAAGCAGACCTCCGAGATAGCGACCGATATTCAAGCATTGTCGCGCGAGTTGCACTCGTCAAAACTCGACTATCTGGGCATAGCTGCGGCCGGGAGAGGCTTCTGCAAAGAGTTCGGAGAGCAGCGGAAAATGGAGATTGATTTCAAAACCTATGATTTGCCGAGTCCATTGCCGCGGGATATTTCGCTTTGCCTCTTCCGAGTTCTGCAAGAAGCCCTAAACAATTCGGCAAAGCACAGCGGGGCACAGCGGTGCGAGGTGCAATTGTGGGCAACGTCGGAGGAGATTCACCTTAGGGTTAGCGACTCCGGTGCAGGCTTTGACAGCGAAGCGGCAAAAGAGACCCGAGGGCTTGGCCTCATCAGCATGGAAGAGCGGCTGAAACTGCTTAACGGAACGCTTTCAATCGACTCGCAACTCAAGTGCGGTACCACGATCCACGCTCGCGTGCCCCTCAATTCGAGGAACGATGATATGCGCGCGGACGGGTAAACAGCACCGAAATCGCTATCACTTGTTGATCGTTTGCGTCGGAACCAGACAGATTTTGGCGCGGAGACGAACGTCCATTTTCCAGGCCAAAGGTCTGGAAAAGCTCTAAGCGATGAAATTCCCGACATTCGCTGTTTGTCTAGTCTGCGGCTTTGCGGAATCCCCCTTGCAGAAATCGTGTTGCCTCTACTAGGGGCAGGAGCCTCGGGCGCAAATTTAAGACTACTCAATCGTCTATTCACAGGGAACAGATGGCTGAGTGTTCTGCACAGATTCTCTCGTAGATGTGGCTCTCCTGTTCGCGCTGACAGCTGTCCAGCACATATCCGCACAGAATATCCACGTCGCATGTTTTGGCTATCTCGTCCCAGAGGTGTTCGAGCTGAATCGCAGCATCCGCCCTACCTTGTGTCCACAAGCTTGGGGCGCATTCACCACAAGCTGCAACCCTTGGACGCTCCCCCTTCGCCGCCTTGGCTGCCGCCGCGATTAGATCACCCGCGATTTTGAGGAATCGATCCGGGTCAGGCAGATCATTTACCATGAATGTCGAGAGCGTGTCGGCAACATCCAACGGAATATAGCTCCCTTTCTCGATGGAGGCAAAAACATCCACGCCGTGTAACTGCAATCGCTGAAGAAGACTATTTCGGTGTGACTCGGTCGCGACAACGATAACTGCATTTCCAGCCTCAAGAGCGGCTTCGACAAAACGAGTAAAGCCAGCTAGAAACGACGCATCGTCAGAATAGAATTGCACCTCATGGCAGCGGGCGCCTCTTGCCTCTTGTGAGAGCTGTGGTGCAGGCGATGCGAATGTTTCCTTGGAGCTGAGACGGCCAGGGGCCCGTGCACCCCTAAAATCGGCAAAAACGTAATTCGCCACTCCACTACTAACAAACCGCTCGCCTTGAAGAACCGCTTCCACAGCAGCTAGGAGTTCGCTTCCAGCATGCGCTTTGACGACGTAGCCCGATGCCCCTAACCGCCACGCTTCCTCCACCACATCGCCAGAGGTTTCCTGGCTGAGGAACAGGACCTTTGACATAGGGGCAAGCTTACGGATTCGTCGAGCAGCTTCAATTCCACTCAGACTCGGGAGTCCTATGTCCATCAGAATCAGGTCCGGTTGCAGCTCTTCGGCTTTGCGAACCGCTTCCACGCCGTCTGAGGCTTGGTCGACGATTCGCAATCTCGGTATTTTTCCAAGCGTCGAATATACGAATCGCCGAAACGGTTCGTAATCATCGACCACGAGAACTCGAACTGATGGCATTCAGGCACCGGCCTTTCCTCGGTCGAACTGCACCCCTCTCCGTACTTGGGCCGGTGCACCAGCCGCTCCTCATTGAACAAACATACACCGCAGGATGCTGAGCAGTGGAGAAATTTCACTTTCTTTTTCGGACTGTTCCACGACTGTGGGGTCTGCGCAGCAGTCTCCGTGTGGACAATTCTTCCCGCGTGACGAGCAAACCTGAAGTAATGCCTCCGGGTTGGCAGATTGCTCCCGGTAAGCGCGCCAGCAGTGACCGACCAATCGCTTGAGGGTATTACCGCCCGGGGTGCCTCAAATGTCCGGCTGCGTCCTTCGTAACTTCAAGTCCGAACCTGTTGCGGCAGAACTGTTTCCCACGCTCGATGTCGTCGAAGAGATGGTGGACGAGAGGGGATTCGAACCCCCGGCCTCCTCATTGCGAACGAGGAAAAATCTAAGCTAAGGTGCGGCACCACAATCACTTAGGTTTTTGAGGGGGCCTCTGAATTGGACAACTCGGACAACCGGGTTTTGCGCCTAGTCGACTTCGATGCCGAGTGGGCATGGCTTCCGGCGGATACTAATAAAATTGCCCACCGGGCTAGTCACTTGCTAGATTGCGATTGTCGCTACGGGCCCGGTTTTGTCGGGCTCCATTTGATGTCTGATGAGCACGGACTCGGCAACCACGGAAACGGAGCCCTCCCGGCAGGCCTAGCCGGACGACACTGACGATCAGATGAACGAAAAGGATGACGACACGCGCCGTCCTGGCATGGTAGCAAAACCCGAAAAAACGTGATTTTGGCCTAATTCAGTAATTCGCCATGGACACGCCTGCCAGCAAGAAGCCCGAATTTGAACTCGTATGCGGAACGCTGGGTGAGATCCGTCAAAGAGGAATGCCTGTCAAGGCTCATCCTATTTGGAGAGTCTTCGCTGCGACGAGCCTTGCAGCAATATATGCTGCATTACCATGAAGAGCGGAATCATCAGGGCAAAGCGAACGAGATCCTGTTTCCTGTGTGGAAGGGAAGGGCAAGAAGGAAAAAGGGAGCAATTACAGTGTCCGGAGCGACTGGGTGGTCTGCTGAAATATTACGAGTGGCAGGCAGCATAAAGGTGCAGGGACGGCAGGTCCTGGGAGTCGCCATCTGCACCTATATTAAGGACCCATCGAGTCTGCCCTCACAAAGACCTCCTGAGCCTAATCGATCATGAATCTGCATCAGAAGTCAGGTTCTCACGCCGGACGAGTTTTTTGACTATACGGGTTCGCAGGATTCTCGGCCATCACTACCGGCCGGGACAGCCCTCCGATGGCCCCTCCTGGCTGACGTTCCTGGGCCACATGACCCCACTGCCGATCCTTGCATCAGACCCCAATGGCTGCCTGACTCTCTCCAAGGCTCGGGCCCACTGCGGCATCCGGTCAACCTCTAAAAACACCCGATCTTGGTTACAGAGCGTTTCGCGGATCCGATCGTTTCACTGCCACCGGATGCGTTCGGAAAGCGAGAGCCAGTTCACTTGCGCAGCGCGATTACCGGTAAAATCGGCTCTCCCGTAACAATTCGCCAGCCACACCCTACGGTGGCTCACTAATCATGGTTGACAGTGCCGAAACGCGAGAGTAGCGTCAACATTGTTTCGATCACTTCCGCCCCCCTTGGTCGCCTGTCAAAAGTCTTCGGTTCGGAAATGCACATCCGTGCATCTCCGCGCACTCCATCTGTGATTCAGCATATGAAGTGCCCCTGAGATTTTTGGGGCGGTACTAATCCGAACAAGAAAAAGGAAGGAGAAGTCAATTATGCCCATCAAAGATCCTAAGGAACTATTTGTGAAATTGCTGAGCCATGTACGGCATGGCACCGAGCGTTCGGCAGCGATCTACAAGGAGCTGGGTGAAGCAGCCCAGAACTCGGAAATCCAGGAGGCCCTCGCAGCACGGGCTTTTGTGTCCCAGCAAAGTCTAGAGATGCTGGACGAGGCTTTCAAAATGATCGGCGAAAAGCCGGTGAACGTCACCGGACCGCTCCACGATGCATTTGTGGAGGACTTCCGCAGGGAGCTTGCAGAGATCCAATCCCCGGAAGCGAAGCGCCTTTTCGTATTGGCAAAGGCCAATCACTTAAGCCATATGCGCACGGCGGAATACGTCACCTTGGTGGCGGCCGCCGATGTTTCCGGCCACCATGGTGTCGGTGTGCTGCTTGAGAGTTGCCTCGCCGACCATTTGGCTTTCGTGGAAAGGACAAAGCGTTTGATCCATCGCGTCATTGAAGCGAAGATCGCGGCCAGAGCTACGGGCTGAGCGCCCAATTGGCAAATGACGTAGCGAAAGTTCGCATGGTCCTGTCCGTAGAAGGGCAGGACCATGCAATCGCCTCCAAAGCCAAACACATGTCATTCCAATCGAGGCAAGGGATGGTGGACACAGCCGCTCTGGTGACGATGCAATAGGAACAAGCTTTCCAAACTTTCCCTTCACCATAGGCGGGGCAACCAAATCGTTCGGAACAGAAGGATGTAGACATGCAAGGAAGACAAGGCGTAACTTCTTCCCCCTGACTCTACTGTTGCTCGCAACCGGGACTCTCGCCGCGCAGGACGTAAAGTACAACTTTATGCCTGGAACAGACTTCTCGAAATATCATACCTACAAGTGGGTCGGCATCGAGGGTGGTGCCCACCCCAACCAAATTGTGGACGCACAAATCAAGCAGTCTGTTGACTCGCAATTAGCCTTTCTTTGAGTATTGGTTTGCGATTATGAGTGAACAAACAACTCGACTGAAAGAGCGGGCTATCAGTGAAGCTAAGAAATTCGCGGTGATCGTAGGATACCTGTGGGTGCTGTTCGTCCTGTTTGAACTTCATAAACTCATGATTTTGCGAAAAGAGAACTCAGTGACCGCACTTGGTTACAGGGTTGGATTCGCCCTTATCAATGCGCTGATACTGGGGAAGATAATCCTGATTGCAGAGGCCTTTCACGTAGGGGAGCGCTTCAAGGATAGGCGGCTTGTGCACGCAATCCTATTTAAATCAGCGGTCTTCTCCGTACTGTTGGTGTGTTTCGACATTTTGGAGGAAGTGGTAGTGGGACTGTTTCACGGCAAGACGATCCCGCAAAGCATGCCAACGCTGGGCGGCGGAGGTGTGGAGGGGATGTTGCTAGTAGGGCTTATGGTGTTCATCGTACTAATACCGTTCTTTTCTTTTAAGGAGGTCGCCCGCGTTATCGGAGAGGAAGAGTTGCTCTCGATAATCTTGAAGCGCAGAACATCACGCTGAGGAAAACGCGAAGGAGAAATCGCCATGGTGAAAAAGGATAAGGAGAAAGAGCAAAAGAAGCGGAAAGAGGAAGAAGAGCAAGAACAGGATGAGTCAGGCACAAGCCCTGTGGGCAAGGTATGCCGACGGTCAGCCCCTCCACCAGATTCAGTACCTCGAGGCAAAACTAATTCTGAAGCCGGACCGCTTTACGTCTGTGGGGAGTTTCCGGGACTTTGGGAAGCTGGTTAAGAAAACCGCGAAGAAGGAAGAAGTGGATTTCATTCCGGACCCGGAGGCTGGTTTGCGGCCGAATATCCGCGAAATCCTCTTCCTGGATACTCCGGACTTCCGTTTCTACAACAACGCTTTCATTCTTCGCCGGCGGATCACTTATGTGGACGGTTTCCCCGTGGGTGACCCTGAGATCGTTTTCAAGTATCGTCATCCGGATGAGAAGACGGCAGCGGCAGTCGATGTTCGCCCGAAGATATCCGGAAAGTATCGGATTAAATTCAAAGCGGAAGCGCTGCCGCTGAAGGATCGGCTCGGCTCCTATCGGGTTCTCTATTCTCACTGTCTACCCGAAAAACCGTTGTGATGCCTGCCCGCCTCCGGCTATCTTGGGGCATGAAAACACTGAAACTCTTCCTGCTTCCGGTGCTCGATTCCCTCGAATTCGGCTGGCGGGTCATCCGTTATGCCCT
>Ga0210409_10008074_pt1 | contig 10770 bp, 10 predicted proteins | sample IncBWH17MmetaG_FD_161649 | JGI IMG/M metagenome (GOLD analysis project Ga0210409, IMG submission 161649) | Forest soil microbial communities from Barre Woods Harvard Forest LTER site, Petersham, Massachusetts, United States - Inc-BW-H-17-M | ecosystem: Environmental > Terrestrial > Soil >...
AAGCAACCGCCGCGGCCGTGCGCCGCTGGCAGAAGGCCGAGGGCCTGCCGCAGACCGGCGAAGTGGAGCTCGGCCGGGTCGTGTTCGCCCCAGCGGCGCGGCGCGTCACGGCCGTGCACGTCAGCGTCGGCGAGGATCCGCCCGGCAGCAGCACCAAAGAACCGGCAGCCAATGAACCTGCCGCGAAAAAACCCGCCGCCAACAGACCCGCGGCCACCAAACCGGCCGCCACTAAACCAGCCACCAACAAACCCGCCGGCAACAAACCCGCCGCCAACAAACCCGCCGCCAAACAGCCGGCCTCGAAAGAAGCTGCCGCCTCGAAACCGTCGGGATCGAACGAAAAAGCCCCCGGCGGATCCAAAGAAAAAGAAAAATCGCCGTCGGGGTCGAACGAAGCCGCGGCTCAGCCGAAGCTCGCGCTCGCCACCACCTCGACCCAGCAGATCGTGCAGCTCGCGGTGAAGGCCAACCAGCAGGAACTCGCGCACGTGGGCGAGTCGGCGCCGGTGACGCTGCCGAACGGCGACGTCGTGCGCGGTCACGTCGCGAGCGTCGGCACGGTCGCGAGCGAATCGAGCGAAAACGAAAAAGAAAAAGAAAAAGGGGGAGGCGGCGGTGGTGGCGGCGGAGGCGGCGAAAACGCCACGATCTCGGTGACCCTGACGCTGGAGCACCGCGTGGCGCGCCTGGACAAAGCGCCGGTCAGCGTCCAGCTCGTGAAGAGCATCAGGCGCAACGTGCTTGCGGTGCCGGCCACGACGCTCGTCGCCACGGCAGGCGGCGGCTATGCGATCGAGGTGCTCGAAGGTGCGCACCGCGTCGAGCTGCCGGTGACGCCGGGCATGTTCGCCAACGGCTACGTCGAGGTCGAAGGCCCTGCCGTCCACGCCGGCCTGACGGTGCTGGAGCCGCAATGAGCGGGCAGCTCGTGCTCGAGCTGTGCGATGTCGTCAAGCGCTACCCCGGAGGAGTTGAGGCTCTGCGCGGCGTGGACATGAGCGTCGAGGAAGGCGAGCTGTGCGCGATCGTCGGACCGTCGGGATCGGGCAAGACGACGCTGCTCTCGATCATGGGCACGCTCGAACGGGCGACCAGCGGCGTGGTGCGGATCGCGGGAATCGATGTCGCCGGGGCCTCCGACAGCGCGCTCGCCGCGCTTCGCGCACGACGGATCGGCTTCGTCTTCCAGCAGTTCCACCTGCTCGAGGCGAACAGCGCCGTGGAGAACGTCGCCGACGGCCTGCTCTACACCGGCACTCCCGCGCGCGAGCGCCGGCGGGCCGCGCGAGAAGCGCTCGAGCGGGTCGGGCTCGCGCACCGAGCGTCGCACACCTCGGCACTGCTGTCGGGCGGCGAGCGCCAGCGCGTGGCGATCGCACGCGCGCTGGTCAGCGCCCCGGCGATCGTCCTCGCCGATGAGCCCACCGGCAACCTCGACACCGCAACCGGCGGCGACATCCTCGAGTTGCTGCGCGCCCTGAACGCTCAAGGTACGACGGTGGCCGTGATCACACACGACCAAGAGATCGCCTCGACGCTACCGCGGCGTCTGGAGATGCGCGACGGACGCGTGACGCGCGACGAGCTGCTTGCGGTGGGCGCATGAGCGCCTTCGACGGCGTCGCAACGCCGGAGCGCAGCCGCCTGCTCCCGCTCGACGTCGTGCGCACGGCCAGCGTCGGACTTCGAACCCGCCCCGTGCGCGTCGCGCTGTCGGCCCTCGGTGTGGCGATCGGCATCGCCGCGATGGTGGCCGTCCTGGGCATCTCCGAATCGAGCAAAGCGGGGCTCGTGGCGGAGCTCAACCAGCTCGGGACAAACCTGCTGACGATCATGCCCGGCCAGACGTTCCTCGGCCAGAACGCGCAGCTGCCGGAAGCCGCGGACCGCTCGGTCCGCAACCTGAGCAGCGTGCGCAACGCCGCTGCGGTCACCGCCGTCAGCAGCGCCACGATCCGACGTAGTCCGTACATCGAAGCGGCCGAAACAGGTGGCATCGCGGTCGAGGCGGCCGACCTCGGGCTGCTCACGACGCTCAGCGGCACGGTCACGCGAGGCCGTTTCCTCGACGCGGCAAGCGAGCGCTATCCATTGGTCGTGCTCGGCGCCGTCGCGGCGCAGCGGCTCGGGGTCGATCGCCTCACGGTGAACGGGCGGCCCGTCCTCGTCTACATCGGAGGAACCTGGTTCACCGTCGGCGGCGTCCTCGCTGCGCTGCCCCTCGCGCCGGAGATCGACCGTGCCGCCCTGATCGGTTACCCGGTTGCGCACACCCTGTTCGGCACGACCCGCAGCGCGAGCACGTTGTACGTTCGCGCCGACGCCGAACGCGTCACCGAAGCAGCGGCGCTGCTGCCCGGCGCAGCCGACCCGCAGAACCCCGAACAGACGCAGATCAGCCGACCCTCGAGCGCGCTGCAGGCGCGCGCCGATGCGCAGAGCACGCTTACCGCGCTGTTCCTCGGCCTTGGCGCGGTGGCACTTCTGGTCGGCGGGGTGGGGATCGCCAACGTGATGGTGATATCGGTTCTCGAGCGCCGCCCGGAGATCGGGCTGCGGCGCGCCCTGGGCGCCCGGCGGGTCCACATCGGGGTGCAGTTCCTGGGCGAGTCCGTGCTGCTCGCGATGCTCGGCGGGGTCACAGGCATCGCCCTCGGCTCGGCCGCGACCGCTGGCTACGCGTCGCTTCAGGGCTGGAGCCTAGTGGTGCCGGTGCTCGCGGTGGCGGGCGGAGTGGGCGTCGCGCTGCTGCTGGGGGCGCTCGCCGGTCTGTATCCGGCGATCCGCGCCGCGCGGCTGACTCCCACGGCGGCGCTGCGAAGCGTCTAGGGCCGCAGGTCCCCGCACCGACACGGCTGCTCGGGTTTCCCTCACGGCCCGCGCGTATCCTTAGCCCGGATCGAGTTCAAGAGCAACCGGTTGTGGGCGCTGAGCTTCCTCGCCTCGCCCATGTGATGCGAGGTCCCGTGCCGCACCCCCGCCGACGTCCCAACGATCTCAAGCGCAAACCATCCGCCTCGCCGACGGGGACGGTTGACGAGCGATCACTGCCTGGTGCTCCGCGCCGAGGCCTGATCCTCGCGGGGCTCGCGGTGCTCGTGGCGGGGGCCGTGGCGCTCGGGCTCGCTTTGAGCGGCGGCAGCTCGGCGAAGCCCCGCCGCAGCGCCACCGCGTCCGCCGCGACCATCGGTTCGCAGACCTCCACCAAGCCAGCGCCGAAGCCGCAGTCCTCGTTCGCGGTCGGCCTGCGCGTCGTGCGGTTGGTCGACCCGACCCGCGTGATCACTCTCGCCAACGGCAGCACCCAGCCGCGGGTGCTGGTGACGGACGTCCGCTATCCCGCGACGGGATCGCCCGGTCCCTCTGACCTCCCCGGCGCGATGCCCGCGCGCGCCTCCGGCCCCTTCCCCCTCGTCGTCTTCGGCCACGGCTTCAACGTCACGCCGACGCTCTACGCACGGCTCCTGCATGCCTGGGCGCAGGCGGGATATGTCGTGGTCGCGCCCGTCTTCCCGCTGGAGAACGCCGGCGCACCGGGCGGCCCGAACGAGTCCGATCTGACCAACCAGCCCGCTGACATCAGCTTCGTGATCTCCCGCGTGCTGGCGTCGAGTCGCGGCGGCTCCGATCCGCTGGCGGGGATGATCGATCCGGGGGCCATCGCCGTCAGCGGGCAGTCGGACGGCGGGGACACGGCGCTCGCGGTCGCATACGACTCCCGCTACCGGGACCCGCGGGTCACCGCGGCGGTGATCCTCTCCGGCGCGGAGATACCCGCATCGGGATCCTTCACCTTTCCTACGGCTGGGCCCCCGCTGCTGGCCACGCAGGGAACCGCGGACGTCGTCAACCCCCCGAACCTCACGGAAGCCTTCTTCGAAGCGGCAGGCCGGCCGAAGTACCTGCTCCGCCTGATCGGAGCCGAACACCTGCCGCCCTACTCCGACGAGCAGCCGCAGCTCGGCATCGTCGAGCGGGTCACGCTCGCGTTCCTGGATGGCTACCTCAAGCGACGGAGCTCGCAGCTGCGTCGACTGCCCGCGCTCGGCAGCGTGCCGGGGACGGCGTCGCTGGTCGCCGAGCCCTGAGGATCCTCAGGCGAGCGCGGAGCGACGGCTTCGATCGACTGCCGACTGGGGCCGTGCGTGACGGGCGATGACCGGGCCGCCTTCAGGGGCGCGAGCGGCGGCGATGCCACCCTCGTGATCGAGCGTCTCGATGCCCACCTCCTCGAAGCCGGCTCGGGCTAGAGCGCTGCGCCACCAATCCGCGTTCGCCGGGTACTCCCAGCGCCCCGCGAGCAGCCGGGCGGCGTTCTTCAGCAGCCGCCAGGCGCCGGGCAGGCCTCTGCTTGCCAGCTGGCGCAGCTTGTCGGCGACGACCCTGCGGTCGCGGCTCTGCATCGGGTTCAACGAGAACATCATGTCCCCGAACACGAGCCGCCCGCCCGGCTTGAGTACGCGCATGGCCTCGCTGAGGGCGCGTTCCTTGCCGGCATGCGGAAGCTCGTGCAGGCAGTAGTTGGAGATCACCAGATCGGCAACTTCGTCGACGAGCGGAAGGCTCGCGGCGGACGCGACGACTGTCTCGATGTTCTCGAGCTCGGCGCTGCGCGCCTTGACCCGCAGGTACTCGATCATCGCCGGCGAGCTGTCGATGGCCCACACGCGAGCGGCGCGCTCGGCGAACGCGAGGGTCAGCAGCCCGGTGCCGCAGCCCAGATCGACGACGGTCTCATCGCCCCGAGGCTCGGCGATCTCGGTGATTCGGTCTCGCAGGTGGCGAAACCCTGGGCTGCGCGCGATCAACTCGGCCTCGGCAACCCGCGCATCCCAGTCCTTGGAGGAGGTGAACATGACCCATCCTTCACAGACGCAGCTAAGCGCCAGCTATGTTTTTCTTTAAGGTTCTCTCATCTTCGGCGCCTGCACCGCTCATCCTTCGTCAGCTCAAGCAGCCGGGAAGCCGCTCCCAGGACGCCGACGTTTCACGCTCCGCCATCCGCATCCTCCGGCTCGTGGGCACCGTATCGCGCGCCCGCTGATCCAAGCGGATCGGCCGATTCGGGGTATCGTTGACCTCTCAACTGCGAATTGCTCAAGCCGCGCGGGGTGGTCGATCGTGGTCGAACAGTTGGGAGCGCAGAGGGTTGGCGCAGAGCCGCCGGGGATGATCCGGTGGCGTTGATACGCGCGAGCGCGCCGCTCAGCCGGGAGCTTCCGCGCATCTTTCAGTCGCGGCCGTTCCGCGTTCGGTTCTGGGATGGCGGCGCAGTCGAGGCGACCGAGCCGCGGGCGCCCACGTTCTTCGTCCGACGGCCGTCTGCGCTCGCGCACTTCCTGCGCGCTCCGGGCTCGCTCGGCCTTGGCCGTGCTTACGTGGACGGCTCGCTTGCAGTCGACGACCTCGACGCAGCCTTCATCGTCGTCGACGAGTGGAAGCCGCCCGAGGTGAGTGCCGTAGACCGTCTGCGCCTCGGACTGGCGATCGCCGCGGCGGCGGCGCCCGGCGGCATTCCTCGCCGCCCCACCATCGAGCTGGTCCTCCGCGGTGGCCTGCACAGCGTCGAGCGCGACGCGGCCGCCGTGCGCTACCACTACGACGTCGGAAACGACTTCTTCGCGCTGTTCCTCGACGAGTCGATGACCTACAGCTGCGGGATCTTCTCGCGTGGCGCTCGGACCCTCGAGCAGGCGCAGGAGACCAAGCTCGAGCTCGTGGCGCGCAAGCTCGGGCTCGAGAAGGGCATGCGGGTGCTCGACGTCGGCTGCGGCTGGGGAAGCTTCGCCATCCATGCGGCGCGCAGCCACGGAGTCAGCGTCACCGGCGTGACGCTCTCGCGACCGCAGGCGGAGCTCGCGCGTCGGAAGGCGGCCGAGGCGGGCGTGGGCGAGCAGGTCGAGATCCTGGTGGCCGACTACCGGCAGCTGCCACGCTCCTCATTCGACGCGATCGCGAGCATCGGCATGGCCGAGCACGTGGGTGAGAGCCAGATCGACCTCTACGCACGCTCGCTGTTCGGCCTGCTGCGTCCAGGAGGGCGGCTGCTCAATCACGCGATCGCGACGCTCGACCCCGACCACGAACCGCTCGAGGACATCTTCTCCACACGCTACGTCTTCCCCGACGGCGAGCCGCTGCCGCTCTCCCGCATCGAGCTCGCCCTCGAGCGCGCCGGCTTCGAGACCCAGCACGTCGAGGGATTCCGCGCTGACTACTCGGTGACGCTCGAGCACTGGAGCCGGCGGCTGGACGAACACCTCGAGGAGGCCGAGGCGATCGCCGGCGCGGAGCGTACACGCATCTGGCGCCTCTATCTGCGCGCTGCGCGACACGGCTTTGAAACGAGCCACACCGCCGTCTACCAGGTCGGCGCACGACGCGATGAGCGACCGCGCCGGGGGATCGCGGCCAACGGCGCCGCGCGGCTGGAGAACGGCTGGCCGCCGTCGTGGGAAGCGGCCGATCAGGGTCCGGTCGCCAGCGTCCAGAGCAGGTTGACCCGATAGACCTCTTCGTTGGCGAGGGCCCTGATCGTCGTCGGGACGGTCAGCTGGAGGCTTGTCGCGGAGAAGCCGCTCGCGGTCCACGTGGATTCGCCTGCGCCGCCCGTCGCCGCGGAGGCGACCTTGACCGCGGCGGCGCTGTCGACGTTGCATCCGGCCGCGCAAAGGAACGTCGGGGCCGCCCCCGCGCCCCCGGCGAATTTCGCACCGGTGCTGTTCAGCTTGAGTGAGTTGGCAGCCAGTTTCTGGCCTGCCGCCACATAACCTTCGGCGTCGGTGCCGCATTTCGGTTTCGGGCAGTACTGAGCGAACACGGCGCTCTTGCCGGCGGCGGCTTGGCCGATGACGGTCACGTTCCAGCCCGATTTCGTGCCCCGTGTGTCGGTCACGGAGAAGCCCGTCATCGTCGTGTTGACGGTCTGAGCCTGTGCGTTGAGAGTCACGTTCGAGAGGGTGGGCAGTTTGGGTGCGGTCCCGAATTCGAACGCCGCGTCGGCCGCCGACACCCCCAGGATGAGGGCGCACGCGCACGCGAGCAGGCAGGCGGCTGCCCCGCGGACGCGCCTCACGCCGCCAACCCGACCGGGAAGCGATCACCCCGCTCGATCATTGCTGGATCGCCTGTGGCTCTCGTTCCCGACGGCGCCACAGCAGCAGGATCGTCGTACCGAGCGCGTAGAGGATCACGGCCACAGCGGCTGCGAGCTCCCACCACGGTGTCCCGCCGCCCGCAGCGGCCGGTCCGTGGAGGTATTGCCGAGCGATCCCCGCCTCGCGATGACCGAAGCTGACGTACGTGTCGAGCCTGGCGATACCGCCGGCGTATCGCATCCAGGCCACGATTCTGTAGCGCGTGCCCTGCGAAGGCGTCTGCCGGAAGGCCGGGACCGGGTAGGCGATGCTCGTGTGGGCGATGAAGGTGCCCGCTTCGATCGGGCGCGAGACGACGACGCGGGCTCCGCGTGTGATCCGCACGAACCCGTGTACGCCCTGGAGGATCGCGTTGCCGCGGTTGCTGGCACGGAGCAGGAACGTCAAGCCGGCGGGCTGGCGCCGTATCTCGGCGCCCGTGAACCGGATCAGCGCGTGGCGCACGCCTGGAACCGTGACCTCGACGCCGATCGCGTACCGCGTGACGTTCGCGATCGCGAGGCCCTTCTTCGCGACGCTGCCCGCTCGCTGATCGAGCGCTTGGACGCTCACGCCGCTGAGGTAGTCCCCCGGCTGGACCGCCGATGGAACGCGGACCGAGATCGGGACGGCGACGCCCGCTCCGGGCGGGACCGTGATCGGCCTCCGGAGGACCTGGAGCCAGAGCGTGGATCCATTGGCTCGCGACCCGGGCGGCGCATACGAGGAGCCGAGCGTGCCGAGCGTTTCTCCGTCTACGGGCGCGAGCACGACCTGCAGCGGCCTGCCTGTCGGATTTCGCAGCTCGATCGTGCCCGGCCGGGCGGCGGACCCCGGCTTGGCCTGCAACTTGAAGTAGCTGAGGCCGGGCTGGGAGGTGGGCCGCGGTATCACGACCAGACCGGCCGGCGCCGACAGCGCCGGCTGCGCCGTGCAGGAGAGTGCCGCGACGACCAGCGCCGGGAGCGCGCAGTGCCGTCGCAACGCCGACCCGAACCGACCCGTGCGGTGAGCAGGCAGGGACATCGCACTCCGCCGATTCAGCGCGCGAGATGCTTTTCCTGCACGACGCCAGATGCGAGCTGCGAGCCTACGGGCCGGTGCCCAGCGTCCACAGGAGGTTGACGCGGTAGGTCTCGCCGTTTGCCAGGGCTTTCAGCGTCGTCGGTGTGGCGAGCGACAGGCTGTTGGCGGCAAAGGCGTTCGTGAGAAATGTGCCCATCCCTGCGCTCACCGCCGCCGAGGCGATCTTCACGGCGCTCCCGCTATCGACGTTGCACGCCGTCGCGCATTGGAGCGTCGGCAGCGTACCAGTCGATCCGTTCTGAGCTGCGAAGCTCGCGCCGGTGCTGCCGAGTGTCAGCGAGTTGGCGGGGAGGGTCGCCCCGGCCGGCACGTAGCCTTTGGCGTCGGCCCCGCAGGTGGCGGTGGGGCAGTACTGCGCGAAGACGGCGCTTTTTTCGGCGCCCGACTGCCCGGCGACCGTAACGTTCCATCCGGAGGCGCTGCCGGTCGCGTCGGCAACGCCGAAGTTGGTCATCGTGGTGGTCGTCGTCTGAGCCTGGCCGTTGAGCGTGACCGACGTCAACGTCGGCATCGCCGGCGTCGTCGAGAACGAGAGCGATCCGGCGATCACGGAGAAAAGGGTCTTGTCTTCCGCGGTCACAGCGAGCGAGACGGCGGGCGCCATCGTCAAAATGATGCAGAAGGCCGCGACGACCCCAAGTAGGCGCCACCCGAAACGTCGGCCCTCGCGGGGTGCGCGACAAGGAATCGGGGACATGTTTGTGGAAGACACGAGTTGTTTCTCCTTACTTTGCGACCGGCCTGGCGGAAAATCCTCTGCAGGCAGCTATCGGCCATACGACCTAGGCCAAGGAGACCATCTTCGTGTCAGCTTCGGAAACCCTGGGTTCCATCTCGGCGCGAGGAGGCCAGGAACCTGCGCAGCCCACCCGGCCGTTTCGGGCACCCGACCTGGTCGAGCTCGAGGCGCTGGTCGCATGCGCCGCCGAGGGAAGTCTCGTCGCGGCCGGCGAGCGGCTTGGGATAAGCCGGCCGGCGGTCGCCAAGCGCATCGCGAATCTCGAGGCGCTGGCCGGCGGTGCCCTCCTGCATCGAGGCGGCCGCGGTGTTCGGCTGACCGACGCCGGCGCGGTCCTGCTGGCAGGCGCCCGGCGGGTGCTCGATGAGCGCGATGTGCTGCTCGGCCTCGTGACCCAGATCCGGGGTGAGGATCCTTCGCCGATCTCGGGACTGCGGGAGCTGCTGGGGCACACGCCCGCGGCCGCGCGCGCGGCGCAGCAGCCCGAGGCGCGACTGGCGGAGACCGAGCGCGTGCTCGCGCTGGTCCTGCGCGCCAGCGGCACGGCCGTCGTGATATCCGACCCCGACACGGCGGTCATCCACGAGGTCAACGACGCGTTCTGCCGCTTCACCGGCAGGTCTCGCGACGAGCTGCTGAGCGGACCGGCGACGCAGACCTGGGACCAGTCGAGCGAGCGCGACGGCGTGGTCGGCGAGGTCGGGTGGGGCGGCATCGCCGAGCGCGTTGTCGTCCGGGTCAAGCGGCCGGACGGATCGGATCGGATCGGTGAAGGCGTCGCCCACTCCGTCCTGCTTGCGGGGAGCCGCCGGCTGCTCTCGACGGTCGATGACGTCACCGAGCAGCACCAGCTCCAGGCCGAACGGGCGGCCGTCACCGCTGCCTACGCCGTTCTCGGGCAGCTGGCGGCGGATCTGCTGGCCGGTCGTCCGCTGATCGAGAGCGTCGGCGCGATATTGCCCGAGCTCCGCAGCAGCGGCGCTTTCGCCACGGCACTCGTTTGGGATGCCGAGCAACGCTGCGCCGTCGGCCGCGATGGACAGGAGCCGCCCCCCGGGCTGCACCGCGGGCTACTCCGCGGTCAGCCGTCCAGCTCCGGCGTACTGCGCCTCGGAGCCGATCGCCCGCCCGATCACGGCCTAGGCGGCTGGGCCGTCCCGCTCTCCGCGAGCGGGCACTGGGTCATCCTTCTCGGCGGACCCTCGCCCGCGTGCTTCTCGCAGGGCGTGTTCGCCGACGTCCTCGCCGGTCTCGCGATGATCGCCTCGGCGGCCCAGCCGGCGGAGGCTAGCTCGCCGCCGCGGGCGCGGGGTTCTCTGCGACCCAGCTGACGATCGGGCCCGAGCCGGTGATCACATCGCCGCTGTCGAGCACGAGAATCGGCACGCCCCGCTGCCCGCTCAGCTCCTCGATCTCCGTCCGGTCGCGCGCGCGAGACGGCCACGTCCAGAACTTCAGCGTGCCGCCTTTGACCTTCTTCCAGTCGTACTCGTAGCCGGCGTCGTCGAGCGCTTTCGCCGCACGACCGCACGGATGCGCCATCGGCCCGGGAAGGCCGCCGAAGGACTTGCCGTCGGTGCACGTGTAAAGCACCACGCGGGGATCGTACTCCCTGGCATTTCAGCTAGCTCGGCGAGCGGGCGTCGAGCGAGTCCGCATGTCGTTCGACGTCAACCACGCGCCGCTCGTGCGTGCCAACGCCGATCGTGCGACCGCCCTCGCTCACCTCGACGTCAAACCGCAGCTTGGGATCGTCGACGCGCCGAGAGGACGTGCACGGCCAGCCTCGAAGTCCTCGACCCACGT
>Ga0210409_10008075_pt1 | contig 10766 bp, 11 predicted proteins | sample IncBWH17MmetaG_FD_161649 | JGI IMG/M metagenome (GOLD analysis project Ga0210409, IMG submission 161649) | Forest soil microbial communities from Barre Woods Harvard Forest LTER site, Petersham, Massachusetts, United States - Inc-BW-H-17-M | ecosystem: Environmental > Terrestrial > Soil >...
CTCGTGAAAGGTAAACAGAAGACGGTGACAGACGGGCCGTTTGCCGAAGCCAAAGATGCGATCGGCGGCTACTCGATCGTCGAAGCTCGCGATCTGGCGCACGCCGTCGAACTTGCGAAGGGCTGCCCGACGTTTGAGACCGACGGCGCCGTGGAAGTTCGGCCGATCCGGAAGATGACCATGTGATGGAGCTCAGTGATCATCTCTTCCGGCGTGAAGCGGGGCGCATGGTCGCCACGTTGACGCGCATCTTCGGAGTCCAGAACCTTGCTCTGGCGGAAGACGTCGTACAGGACGCTTTCTGCCGCGCGGTCGAAGTGTGGAAATTCCGCGGTGTGCCGGAAAATCCGTCCGCCTGGCTGATGACCACTGCGAAGAACCGCGCCCTCGACATTTTGCGCCGCGAGCGCACCGCGCGCACCTTCGAACCCGAACTTGCGCGGCTGCTCGAGAGCGAATCGACACTCGGCCCTGTAGTCGAGGAACTCTTTGCGGCGGATGCGATCAAAGACGACCAGCTTCGCATGATGTTTTCCTGCTGCCACCCTCGGCTGCCCGAGGAAGCCCAGGTTGCGCTGGTGCTGCACATCCTGTGCGGCTTCAGCGTGGACGAAATCGCCAGCGCCTTCGTCAGCGGCCATGCCGCGATGGAGAAGCGGATCACGCGCGCCAAGAAAACGCTCGCCGGATCAAAGAAGCTTTTCGACATCGCGGATGCGGACGACTTCCTCGCCCGCCTTCCTGCCGTGCAGCGCGCGCTCTACCTCCTGTTTAACGAGGGTTATCACGGCGCGTCCCCCGAATCGGCGGTTCGCGCGGAATTGTGCCAGGAGTCCATGCGCCTCGCGGCGCTGCTTCGCGAGCATCCTCTGGCGGCGACTCCGTCCACAAGCGCGCTTGCGGCGCTGATGTGCCTCCATGCCGCGCGTTTGCCGGCCCGCGTGGACGCGTCGGGCGATTTGCGTTCGCTTTTCGATCAGGACCGCTCGCGATGGGACGAAAACCTTGTAGCCGAAGGACAGAGGCTGCTCGATCTTTCGGCCGCCGGTTCTGAACTCACCGAGTATCACCTGGAGGCTGCGATTGCCTGGGTTCACGCAACCGCGCAAACCGCCGACGAGACAAACTGGGAAATGATTGTTTCGCTCTATGGCAAGCTGATGGACATTCGCCCTTCGCCTGTCGTAGCGCTGAACCGCGCCATCGCCATCGCGCAGCGCGACGGCCCGCAGCGCGGGCTCGAAGAGATCCGCGCGATCGCTAACTCAGATCGCCTGGCCAAATATCCTTTCTATCACGCCGCGCTCGGTGAGTTTGAACTGCGCAGTGGCAGGCGCGAAATCGCACGCAAACATTTCCGGGAGGCGTGCGCGCTTGGACGGAATCCGATGGAGCGACAGTTCTTCGAACAGCGCATCCGTGCGTGCGACATTCTGCCGGGGAAACCGTAGCAGCGCGCGGCATCGGGGAAGTGTTGGTGGACGTGACCGGGATCGAACCGGTGACCCCCTGCTTGCAAAGCAGGTGCTCTCCCAGCTGAGCTACACGCCCACATTCGGGGCTGCTTCAATTCTAGAGTATTTCCGCACGAGCCGAAATCCATTCCTGCGCATTATGGTCAACTGGAGTGAACCCTTACTGTGAGGCGGTTTTTGGTGGCGGCATTTTCGCCTTCGGCCCGATCATTTCTCAACTTCGCGATAATGATGAAGGCCCCTTTTCATTTTGCCTCCCGGTTCAACTCCTTGGGTTGCTCGGACCTTTCTTGTGGTAGTCCGCTTCGCCTTTATTGATTGGCCGTTCGCATCTGCTCGTTTCGCGCCTCGGGCTTGGACGAGAACAATGCTCCGAGCCCCTCGGCAAGAGTCGGGTGAGTGAGGACAGCGTCGCGAAGCGCGGTATAGGGAAGCCCGGCGATCATGGCAACCTGAACACAAGACATGATCTCGCCACCCTCCACGGCGAAGGCGCTGAAGCCAAGGATGCGATCACCGTTGATTTCAACCAGCGCTTTTAAGAATCCTCGTGTTTCGGAAAGCGTGCGCGCACGCAGCACTTGTTCCATGGCGATCTTGAATAAGCGATAGGCGATGCCTTGCGCCCTGGCTTCCTTCTCACGTAAGCCGATGTGGGCGAATTCCGGGTCCGTGAAAACGCAGAACGGAATTCGCCGTCCCGTCGTCACATGATTGCGGCCGGAGAGATTGTCATGAACCACGCGGAAATCGTCGATGCTGACGTGCGTGAACTGCGGGCTGCCGGCCACTTCGCCGATGGCCCACACGCCGGGCGCGGTAGTCTGCAAGCGTTCGTTGACCTGGATATATCCACGGTCAGTGAGCGCGACGCCCGCGGATTCGAGCCCGAGCCCCGAGGTGTTCGGAGTGCGGCCCGACGCGACGAGCAGATGAGTGCCTTCGATGGTCTTCTCCGCACCATCCTGCGTGAATCCAATCGTGACCGACTGCCCGGACTTTCCCGAGACCCCGGTGACTTTGGCGCCCAGCACCAAGTCAATTCCCTCGTCTTTGAAGAATTCGCTTAGAGCTTGCGTGAGGTCATCGTCTTCGCGAAACAAAAGACGTTCGTTACGTTCGATTACGGTTACTTTGCTGCCGAACCGGCGCATCGCCTGGGCGAGTTCGACGCCGACGTAGCCGCCACCGAGAACCAGGAGATGTTCGGGGATTTCATCGAGCTCAAGCGCTTCGATATGCGTCAGCGGGCCCGCGTCGATCAGGCCTGGAATCGGGTCCAGCGTGGCGCGCGTCCCGGTGCTGATGATCACGTTCGTTCCGCGGAGCAAGCGGCGTGCGCCATCGCCCAGGGTTGCCTCTACCGTTCGAGGCGCGACGAAGCGCCCCGAAGCGAGAATAAATTCCCCGCCCGACTTCTTGTAGTTGTCGAGGTACAGGTCGTTCAACCCCGACACCATCTTGCGTTTGCGGTCGCGCACCACCGACATATTCACTCGGAAGTTTTCTTTGGTGACGCCGAAGGCTTCGCTGTTGCGAACGTAGGAGGCCACCCGGGCGCTGTGGATAATATTCTTGCTGGGTAGACAGGCTATGTTCGGACACGAGCCGCCGATATATTTTCGGTCGATCACCGCGACCCTTTGCCCTTCGGACGCAAAAGTCCATGCAGCAACGGTCGAACCAGTGCCGCCGCCAAGGATCACAAGATCGTAGTCTTCCACTATCGTATCCTTCCGCGATTGACTCGAAGCAACCGCTTCCACGGTGTTCATGTCGACTCCTTAAGTGTTGTTGCGCAGTCGCCGTCTGTAGGCCGCGACCTTGTGGCGGTTTCCGCAAAGCACCATACTGCACCAACGGCGATGATGCGATTTGCTATGGTCAGAGAACCAGAGCACGCATGTCTCGTCCTCACACTTTTTCACCAGACGAAAGTCAGCTGTCGCCAGCAGTTCAGCGGCAGCTTCAGCCACGGGCCCGAGAATCGCCTCGGCGGTATTTCTAGCGCCGACTTTTTCGATCTTAAGCGAGCGCGGCTTGTTCCAAACAAGTCGCCGGTGGCTCTGGGCGCCAGACAGAAATCGGTTGAGTACGGACGGATCTCCACGCCGCCCAGCCTTTCGTTTCTCTACAAGCGAGCGAATATTCTCGCGCAGCGTCCGCGCAGAAGCCAAAAGAGAGATCCGCGCCGCGCCGCGACCGAGTTCCGGCACCGAAAAGCCCGCTTGTTTGAGCCAATGTAATGCATCCTCATCGCGCTGGAGGGTGTCCACAAGCTCTCCATTCACTCGCATCCGAGTGTTTAGAAAATCCAGCGCAAGATTCCCTGCCAGAAACATCGGGACCGCCCGCGAAGGTCGCTTCGATTTGGCCTCGGTCAAATGGATAACTCGAAAACACTGTAACCGCGAATTGCTGTATTGACAAGTTACCGATGTCTTGGTGTAACCTGCGAACGTTGTGTTGTCCGGTGTTGACGATCTTACGTCAGCATTCTTAGGAGGAATGGCGAATGGCTCAAGATCTTTCCGCGCAAAGACAAAAGAGCGCCCGCTTTGTCGTGCCCGCTACATCGTTCCGCAAGGTCGAAGCCGATGGCGTTCAGGTGTTTTATAGGGAGGCAGGCGACCCGCAGGCACCCGTGGTTCTTCTTCTGCATGGATTTCCGTCTTCGTCGTTTATGTATCGCGAGCTGATTCCTCGCTTGGCCGATCGCTACAGGGTCGTCGCACCAGATCTGGCAGGTTTTGGATTCACGGAAGTGCCTGAGAATCGAAAATACACGTACACCTTCGACTCTTTGGCTGCGACAGTAAATTTCTTCACGGAAGCCATCAAAATCAACCGCTACGCACTTTATGTCTTCGATTACGGAGCGCCTACGGGTTTCCGTCTTGCAATGGCCCATCCCGAACGGGTCACAGCGATCGTTTCACAGAATGGCAACGCGTATGAAGAAGGACTCGGCGACGCTTGGGGACCTATTCGGAAATATTGGGCTTTTCCGAATGTTGAAAACCGCGAGGTCATTGCCAAGAGTGTGCTGACGCTTGACGGCACTCGCTGGCAATATACGCACGGAGTGGCGAACCCGGATAGCGTCGCGCCGGAATCCTACACATTGGACATGGCGCTTATGGAGCGACCAGGAAACAAAGACATTCAGCTGGATTTGTTTCTGAACTATGCATCCAACGTCGCGCTCTACCCCGCCTTTCAAGAATATTTCCGCAAATCGAAGCCCCCCCTGCTTGCAATTTGGGGCAAGAACGATCCCTTCTTCATTCCAGCCGGGGCGGAAGCATTCCGGAGGGACATTCCTGGCGCGCAGGTCACGATGCTCGATACCGGCCATTTTGCCTTGGAGACCCACGTCGTCGAGATTGCTGCCGCAATGAACGAGTTCTTTGACGCCAACGGAATATAGTCGCGAGGCAATACTTGGGAGGTCGGGATGGCAGCTGAAAACGGAGCCATCGTATTAGTGCATGGAGCGTGGGCTGACGGATCCTGCTGGCAAAACGTCATCCTGCCGCTCCGCGGTCTGGGCCTTGATGTGATGTGCGCTCCAATTCCTCTGACTTCGCTTACGGATGACATTGCAGCTCTCTCAAGAACTGTTGAGAGAACCAAAGGCCCGGTCGTGCTCGTTGGGCATGCATATGCGGGGGCAGTCATCGCCGGTCCAGCCGACAATCGAATCAAAGCTCTGGTGTACGTCTCGGCTTTGGCGCCGGGCGAAGGGGAAACAGTCGCGCAGGTCTTTTATCGCGAGCCGCCTCATCCAGATGCTCCTCACTTGGCGCCTGACTCGCACGGTTTCATATGGATGTCGGAAGACGGCTTCCGTAAAGCTGTCGCTCACAAAGCCTCCGCCGATCAAACGGCCATCATGGCTGCGGTACAACGACCGATTGCCGTCAAATGCATTCAAGAGGTGACTCCACAACCAACATGGAAGACGAAACCAACCTGGTATTTGCTTGCCGAAGAAGATCGCATGATCAATCCGACGACGCAGCGTTTCATGGCCGAGAGAATGGGCGCGGAAATCCGCTCGTATCCGGCGGATCACACACCAATGTACACGCAGCCGACCATTGTGGTTGATGTCATCTCGGAGGCAGTGCGCGAGAGGATTTCAAGGTAGAAGTTTCTGAGTGGCAAAGCGAACGTTCGACGGACACTTCACAAGCAAACGCCGCGGGATTTTTATCGGCTGTGAAGATCGTTAAGGAGAACCAACGATGCCGAACTCTGTGGCCATTGTTACTGGCGCTAGCCAGGGAATCGGAAGGGCCACTGCGCTTCGACTGGCGCGGGATTTTTCATCACTCGTTCTGGTCGCACGAAACGAGGTGAACCTGCAAGAGACAGCCCAAAAGGCGAAGTCTTTCGGAGCTGAAAGTCTCGTGCTTCCTCTCGATCTTCGCGAACCAGCAGCCGCGGAAAAAGTCGTCAGTAGCACACTCGATCGCTTCGGCCGGATTGATGCTGTACTGAATATCGCGGGTGCAGTTCCCCAAATTGACCTGTTCGAAATGACAGACGCGCAGTGGGACGACGGCATGGCGCTGAAATTTCACGGAGCTCGTCGCCTGACGATCAGCGCGTGGGAATCCTTGAAGGCTTCTAGAGGGTCAGTTGTCCTGCTCTCGGGCCTTGCCGCCTATGACCCCAAGCCGGGATTTGCTGCCGTCGCTGCAACCAATGCCGCGATCATCGCTCTCGCAAAAGCCTTCGCAGAGCAGGGAATCAAGGACGGCGTTCAGGTCAACAGCGTTTCGCCGGGAGCAGTCATGACGGGTCGGCGGCGATCGTTTCTTGAGAAGTGGGCGCCAGCCAACCACCTCACTGTCGAGGAAGCAGTCAAGAAATATCCGGAGCAGTCCGGCATCTCTCGTTTTGGCGAACCGGAAGAGATTGCCGACCTTCTCGCTTACTTGGTGTCGATGCCGGGCAAGTGGATGACGGGAGCTTCGCTACGAATGGACGGCGGTGAATTCAAAGGGATTTGACCCGCCGTGCGCATCCTGAATTTGTGCTTGACAAAGTCTACTATATCAGTAGACTCAGTGAGTGTAGTATGGATACGAACTAGCCGCCATGCGACTTTCTCAAAGAGGACTGTACGCCTTGCAGGCACTCACGGTGCTGGCGCAGCACCCTGGAGGCGTGGTCAAAATTAAGGACATTGCAGCAGAGGAAGAGCTGCCGGAGAAGTTTCTTGAGGCGATTCTGCTGGAGCTCAAGCGCGCCCGGATCGTGGATAGTCTTCGAGGCGCTCATGGTGGTTATCAGCTGAAGCGTTCGCCGAAGAAAATCTCACTCGGCGAAGTTCTTCGCAGGATTGATGGGCCGCTGGCTCCGTTTGAAGACGCGGAATCCCTGCGTCATCGAGTGAGCACGGACCCCAAGCATCGCCCGCTTTTCCGAGTCCTTCTGGACGTGCGCAATGCCACCGCCCAGATCTTGGATCACACCACGCTTTCCGACCTCTGTTGTCGTAGCCGAAACTAAGTTTCCGCCGCAGTCAACCCGATAGCCAGCACCAGAAGAATTCCCATATTTTACGCGTGACTCGGGTCGCAGCGATTCGATTGTTGGGTCCAGAAAGAAAACTCCACAAGGAAAAGCCGATGAGCACAGCAACCACTCAGGATTGGCAACGCGAAATATCCGCCAGCGAGCGCGAGCTCTTGCAGGTGGTTGCGCTGGCACTGCGGGGCATTCGCTATGGTTCCGTGGTCCTTGCGGTTCATGACGGACGAATCGTGGAGTTGAACAAAACGGAGCGCATTCGAAAGAGCCCGGCGTAGCGGTCACAAAAAGAAGCGACCCGACCCGCACAACGGGAGGGATGGGGGATTTAGGCGGGCCCACCAGTCGACTGGAAGCCTGAAGACAAAACTACGAGGAGAATTCAATGCAGCGATACTTGGAACGCAAATCGAAAAGCTTGGCCATCGTCTTATTGGCCGCCTTGATCGTCGCAACACCGCCAGTGTGGGCAAGTCCAGACGGAGATACCGCGCCGGCATCCACAAGTACTGTGGCGCCAGCGAACTCCTCTACTTCGGTCGCCTCAGCGCCGCCCGCAGCGGAGCTTGCCAGCGAACTTCAGCAGCTGAGACAGACGGTCGAAGCTCAGGAGCGCGTATTCGAGGAGCACAGCAAGGAACTCGAATCGGAGCGCGCCGCACTGAAAGAAGAGCTCCAGCGCATAGCCGCGTTCGAGACAAAACTTGGCGTGGCGCCGGACGCAGCAGAATCTGCTTCGCGTGCGCGGGCCAGCGGGGACAGCCTCACCTCACCGCCGCAGGATCCGCAGAATAAGCAGCCGATCAACGTTGTCGGGATCGAAAACCCGTTGTCGATCAAGATTGGAGGCGCTGAGTTCACCCCGGGCGGGTTTATCGATCTCACCGGAATTTTCCGCAGCACGAACGACGGTACCGGCAGTCTCGGAACGAGTTTTCCTACCTTGCCGTTCAACAACACCTTGCCTCAAGGCCAACTCTCGGAGTTTCGCTTTACCGGACAGGGCACCCGGCTCTCGATGAAGGTGGATGTCAATCCGAGTAAGACGACGGCAGTTACAGGTTATATTGAAAGCGACTTCAACGGTTTCGAGCCGCCCAACTCAGACATCAGCACCCAAGGCAGCAGCTTTCGCATACGCCTGGCCTGGGCGCAGATCAGGCACGACAAGTGGGAGCTTCTCACCGGTCAGTCGTGGACCCTGTTGACGCCCACTCGCGTCGGTCTTTCACCCGCTCCTGAAAATGTCTTCACGGGCCTCCGTTTGGACACCAGCTACCTTGCCGGTTTGGTCTTTGACCGTCAGCCTGGGATTCGGTTCACCTATCACCTGACGGACCAATGGCAATTCGCAGTTGCCGCTGAGAATCCGGAATGCTTTGTGCCCAGCAGCGTCGTTTTCCCCACTGACGGCGCCACGAACTTTTTCTCCACGCAGTGCGACAATGGCAGCAGCAGCACTAGCGCCGCCAGTGCCGCCACCAATACCTCATCGCCCAACTTGCATCCCGATATCATCGCCAAGACGGCCTTCGACTGGTATGTCGGCGACGGCAAACTGTTTCACATTGATGCGGGAGGTATAGCACGAAGTTTCAAGGCCTACAGCAACCTGGTCACACCGGCCGCGACGAACACGATCACCGGAGGCGGTGGCCAGTTCGACTTGAACTTTGAAGTGCTGAAGGGGTTCCACCTGATTGGTAACACCTTCTATGGGGATGGCGTGGGCCGCTACATCGGTGCCCTCGGCCCCGACATAGTAATCAGGCCGAACGGCACGCTTTCGGCAGTCCATGCCGGTTCCGGTGTTGCCGGCTTTGAATGGCAGGCCACGCCAAACTTCCTTGTGGACAGCTACTACAGCGGCGCCTATTTCTGGCGCAACTATGCTCTGACTACAAAGGCCCTCGGTGCTCCTTGCGGTGCCGATTTTTGCGTGGGCTTCGGATTCCCCAACTCGGCGAATACGAATAATAAGTCATACCAGGAAGCCACCGTTGGTTTCATACCGACGATCTGGTCGAGTCCCAACTACGGAAAGCTGCAAGTTATCACGCAGTTCTCCTATGTGGTTCGGGCGCCCTGGTACGTGCCCGTCGACAGCCCGAAGAACGCGCACGCGTTCATCAGCTACGTGAACCTGCGGTACATCATTCCTTAGGAGAATCCGATGACGGCGAGAATAAGAGACGTCTTGATTCTTCTCACCGCTTTCGTGCTGATTCTGGGCGTGCGCGTGCACGCCCAGAATCAGGTAGTGCTACTCAACGTTTCCCATCGCAGTTTTTCAGAAGGACAAGGATTCCTGACGATTTCTGATGACCTGCGGTTCTAAGCGGCACACATCGCGGACGCAGCTTGCGGAAAAGTTCGCCGGGCAACACCATGCGCTTGACAATCCTTCTGCGGAAATCCTAAAATCATCTAGGCGAAGAAAAAGCGAAAACTAAGTCCCCTTCTTTTCGCCCTTCGCGTTCGCCATGAGCTCAAAAACTGCTGCCTTGCGTTTGCATGTCGCATCCGCGCTGGCTGCCCGTGTCGCCAGTCCCTTTGAATATCGCGATCACCCGATCGTGGAAACGGTTCCTGCCGGCATTCACTCCGTGGATCTCCTTACTGGCGGATTTCCTCGAGGCAGCTTGACGGAAATTTACGGCCCTCCGTGTTCCGGCAGAACCAGTTTGCTGATTTCCGCGCTGGCGTCGCGAACCGCGGCGTCGGAAGTCTGCGCGCTCGTTGACGCGCGCGATTCCTTCGATCCCGTTTCCGCGGAAGCCGCCGGCGTGCGATTGAAACATCTGCTCTGGGTGCGCTGCCGCAATGTTGACAAGGCCCTTCGCTCGACCGATCTGCTCATACAGGGCGGCGGCTTCGGCCTGATTGCTCTCGATTTCGGGGACACTCCGGCGCAGATGGTTCGTTATGTTCCCCTTCAGGTATGGTTCCGTTTTCGCCGGGCCGTGGAATCCACGCCCACCATTCTTGTTGTTCTGGAGCAGGAATCGAACGCCAAGACCTGCGCCTCCCTGGTTCTTCAACTTCGCATGCAGAAAGCCCAGTGGTCGCGCACATCTGCAACGACAGAAAAAATCCTCTTGCCGCATTCACCGGGATATCTGCTCGATGGTTCGAAGAACTATGCGGAAATGATTCGCTCCCGTGCGAAGCAACGAGGAGACCGTTTGGTTCAGCAGGATAAAACTTTTCTGCATGGCGGCGATGGCGCCGGTTTTGAAACAGAAGCAACGGGCATTTATCCCCACGCACGGCCCGGCATGCACAGCTCGGGAGGAGGGCCCGGACAAAGGTGAGGAATTTCTCCAGTCCCTTTGCCTCTCCACACGACCTCGATGGCATTCGCTTCTATTTTCGTTCCCAATTTCATGCTGCAGGCAGTTGTGCGCGCCGAACCCGCCCTGCGCGAACCCGCCCTCGCTCTGCTGGATGGAAATCCCCCGTTGTGCAATGTGGTGGCCATCAACGAAAAAGCCGCCCGGGCGGGAATCGAACTCGGGATGACCAAAATGAACGCGGCGCAATTCACCGGCTTGGAAATGCGCCCTCGCTCCCGGCCTCAGGAAAAAATAGCCCACGCCGTTCTGCTGGATATCGGCTGGTCGGTTTCCCCGCGAATCGAAGATGCGTCGCAGGACACAATTGTTTTGGATCTTCGCGGCCTGACTCATTTATTCGGAGCGGAAAATGACATCGGCGCGCATCTTGCGCAGCGTTCCTGCGAATGCG
>Ga0210409_10008076_pt1 | contig 10765 bp, 9 predicted proteins | sample IncBWH17MmetaG_FD_161649 | JGI IMG/M metagenome (GOLD analysis project Ga0210409, IMG submission 161649) | Forest soil microbial communities from Barre Woods Harvard Forest LTER site, Petersham, Massachusetts, United States - Inc-BW-H-17-M | ecosystem: Environmental > Terrestrial > Soil >...
CTTCCAGGGCTGACTTTGTACCGGCCTTTGTTCTGTGCACTGAATTCCTCGGTGAGCTGATCAACGATGGACTGGTGGCGTGGACCGATGGGAGCCATTTGGACGAGTAGGCCGTCGAGGAGTTCAACGCGTTCTTTCGGGTGAAGAACCCCTACTTCGACCAGTTTGTGGTATTCGGCGATCGTGAGCTTCCGGAGCGCCTGTTCCTCGGGCTGTAGTTGGAGAACCGATGTGGCAATAACGATCTTCGCTAAGCTTGGGGCGTTTTTGCTTTCAAGCAAGTCTTACCGCGCTGCGCTGCCTTCGATTTTCGGCTTCCCCGAGGATCTCCTCGGTCGTGCCGAGTTCTCGTATTCGGGGGAAAATGATTTTTAGCGCACTGTCGTGCGCGTCAGCGCTCAAGGGGTAGGAAGCGCGAAAGGAGGTTTCTTTGGAGAAGGATGAGCCGCAGTCGGGGTATTGTCGTCTGAAACAGACAAAACATCCCAAGAGGAGCTAAAGCCCAACCCTGGTTAAATTCCAACAAAGGTACCAAACGCGACATAGCCATTTCGCTTATCCCCTTTGATAGATTAGTCTTTTGTACGTTCTATCGCCCGCTTTTAAAATCGCCGCTTATCGCTGTGAGCTTGGTTCGGTCTTTTGGGTGGGCAATGTTCGCTTCGGAAATTTTGCGCCAAATGTTCAATCTCCTATCCGCCAGGCGAACCACCACCCGGAAATGCGGCCCAGGACCGATCAGAATCGGCTTCACGCAAAAATCGCTCATAATAGTGCCGGGCCGTTTGGTCTCGCCAATGATGACGACGGAACGTATCAAGACTGTCTGCTACCCAAGTGCCTGTAATGCCGGCACGGTTTATATAGCCCTCAAACATGGCGGAATCGAAATGAGCGAGACTTGCGAGAGTAAGTCCCCGTGCCTTCCGAGCGAGAATGGGAGAATGGATAAGATTCTCTATAGTCAACCCGGATGAGAGAAAAGCATCGTGAGAATGCCTATTGCGGATTCCACTGTCGGAATCTCAGGGGGAAAGCCATGCTGATTGTTGATGCCGTTGAAAGCCTCATGAAAGATACGACCGCATGCCTCGGCGTCTTCGGGCGTCGCACGACGAAGCTGCCCTTTTGGTGATTGAACGTCACGTGGCATGGTTAGTTCCCCGTGAATAAGCCCCAGGTTTCCGTGTGGCCATCCGCATCGATCGCAGTAATGTTAGCTTTCATAAGGGGCGTTACTAATCTCGATTCTTTGCACTGCCCAATACCTTTTCCTTGCGCCGGTCATGCCTTCTTCGCGTGATGAAAATCCAGCCGTTGGACGCATCAAGCCCTCAATGAGTGAAAATTGACCTCCGCTATCCTTGCTCGAGAGAAGGATCTTCAACCGCACCCCGAGAAAAATGTACATTTCCGGGGCATCGGGTGTTTGCACCGGTAAACTTTTCTGAGCGGTCGTTCTATCGATTTTCATAGTGATGACGTTTGTCCGTTGATCTTTTGATTTCTTTAGCGCGTATAAATGGTGCTTAATTCTGGGGTATCCATAACGGTCCGGTTACTGAAGCTCACATCTCTGGCGTCTTTTTCTTGCAGATTCTTAATCTCTAGAGGCGGCCTGCCGAGTCGGAGCGCTCGCTCGCGCCCTCACAGCCTTGAACCCCGAGACGAAGCGCGCGAGTGTTTTTGAGATAGCTTCTCGCGGTAGCATGACTTCGATAAGCGTAAATTGTCCGCGCCGCGAGACAGCACACTCCATCGCTTCCTTCAGTTCCCGTCGTGTCCTCACCCGCTCGCCGTAACCGCCGAGGGAGGGAGCGATGGCAGCAAAATTCCAGTCATCAAGATCGTTAAAGCGTGATTCCGGTTGGAACGCGCGCAACATTCCCCAAGACGAGTTGTTGAACAGCACAACGATCGGGTCGAGTCCATAGCGCCGGCAATTACCTAGTTCCCAGCCGGTCATCTGGAACGCGCCATCGCCGACCAGCACTAGAGGGCGCCGTCCGGTCGCTGCAGCCACACCGATTCCTGCCGGAACGCCGAATCCCATGCCGGCGTAATAGCCAGGTGCGGCGAGCGCCGTGTTTTCGATCTCCATGGCAACGAAAAGGCAGTCACCAATATCCGCGGTCATCGGCATGGCGCCGTGGCGATCGAACAGCTCGTTGATTGCGGTGGCGACGTCAGATGGCTCGATCGGCTTGTCGTCGGCAGGAAGCTTGCGCTGGTAGACCTCGAACTGAGGCTTGAAGAATTCCTGCGCCTCCGAGTTTGGCCCTGCACGTGCGATGAGAGTCTCAATGAGATCGTCGATTGGTATATTGGTATAGACGTGATGGCCAATGCGAACCGCGCGGTCGAAGGCAAGGATGGTCCGCCGCGGGTCGAGCCGGCGATGTGACAGCGCGAAGTTGGTGTCGGAGAAAATGACGCCGAGAAGCAAAAGAGCGTCGGCTCCCTCGATCATCTCGGCGATCACAGGGTCGCCGGCCGCGCCGAGATAGGTCCCGAGGAAGACATCAGGCGATTGCTCCATGAGGCCACGTCCCATGAAGGTGGACACGACCGGGAGTCCGAGCCTGCGCGCCAATACCGCGACTCGGTCTTCGAGACCGTAGCGTCGGATTTCTACGTCCACGATGATCGCGCTCACTTTAGCAGCCCTAATCTTTTCGATAATCTCCTGCGCGCATTCGGCCAGCGCATCTGGATCGACCGGCCACCGCGGCAGGACCGGCACGGCAGAGGCCGGCACATCAGTCATATCCCGCGGGAGCTCGATATAGACTGGCAGCGATCGCTCGCGGGCGCTTCGCAAGACACGTGCAATTTCATTGGGCGCTGTTAATGCATTAGTCAGCACTGCCTGGTCGCAGGTAATCTCGCGATAAACCGCCATCTGCGTATCCACCGAACGTGCCTGGTGGTGAAGAACGAAACCGCTGAGGCGCTCGCCTGCGCCAGGGGCGCCTGCAATCACCACAACCGGCGAACGTTCGGCATAGGCACCAGTGATCGCATTGACTAAATTGAACGCGCCAGCCCCGAAGGTGACGACGGCAACGCCGAGACCGGAGTGATAGCGCGCCGCGCCATCGGCTGCGAAGCCAACAGCGGGCTCATGGCTCAGCGTGTAATGCGGAAGGATTCCGCTTTCCTCAATAACTTTGAAGAACGGCAACACGAAATCTCCGGGAATCCCAAAGAGTTCGCGAGCGCCGTGGTCCTTCAAACCTTGCAGCAGTGATCCGGCTAGCGTGCGCATCCGTGAAATCATTTCCTCCTCCAACTGCTCGGTGCCTCTATCTCCTGCCTTCTGGCAGTTCGTCTAACTGTGACGGTTTTTGTTTTTAGCAGTCTGTAAAGACTGTCATTTTCCTCTGAGGCGAACCTGAACAACTTTCGAATCGTAGAGTTGCACCCAAACGCGGATCCAAAGCTGTTTGAAGCTGTCATCTCGAACGGAGTCCAACAAGGATATATTCGTGATGGCGAACTACTATTTCCTTGATCATGGCTGCTTACTTCCAGTTTTTGTTAATACCGATCGCGAATCATTTCGTCAGGAGCCGATTCTGATAAACTTTCAGCTGCGCGAAGGCGGTCACCAGAAGAGGGGTTGGGACATTGGCTTTTCTTGCGCGCGCAATCAGGTCGCCGATGACGTGGTCTGCCTCCACTGACTTTCCACTCATCATATCGCGATACAGAGAAGAAGTTAGACCTGAACCCTGCGCCGTAATTGCGGTCTGGACGCGGGTGACAAAAGCGGGCGGTGGGGTATGGCCGAAAGCCGTTGAAACGGCAGCGCATTCGGCTAGAAGTTGCAAGGCGAGATCGGTACCGCCTGGCGCGTTCTCGATCTCGCCGATCGTGCCGCGTAAGACGCAGGTAATCCCGCCGAGCGTCGCGAGAAAGATCCATTTCTCCCACATTTCCTGCATGATATTGCGCGATGAAACGGCATCGAAGCCGGCTCCTTTGAGGACTTGATCTAGTTTTCCAACGCGCGTCGTCGCGTCCCCCGTCAGTTCTCCGTAGCTTAAAGACTGTATGCCGTCCAGTTGCGCGATGCTGCCATCCTCTTTAATCGTGGTCGCGACGAGACAAACTCCACCAAGCACAGGCTCCGCGCCGAATTGTGTCGTCAATGACTCAAGATGTCGGAGGCCATTAAGAAAAGGAACAATCATGGTCTTACCGCCTATCGCCGGGGCGAAGTCATGCATCGCCTGCTGCAGGCCAAAGGCCTTGACCGCGAGCAGCACGACGTCAAAGGTCGAATTGATTTTCCCCGGCTCGACCAGGCGTGGGGTAACCGTAAAGTCGCCGGAAGGGCTGATAATTCTTAACCCCGAAGTCTTTATCTGATCCGCCCGGCGAGGCCGAACCAGAAACGTAACGTCTCGTTCTGCCTGGACCAGACGCGCGCCGAAGTAGCCACCAACTGCGCCCGCTCCTACGATAAGAATACGCATTGTTTTACCTCAAGTGAATCGAGTGAGTCGATATACCCAAAATGCGGGCGTGAAGTTTGCCCTTCATGTTGGCTTTAGTTGGAAGTGTCGGGCAGGGAATCCATAAACTTTGTCACCTGCTGTACCCACAGCTCGGGATGGGCCATGGTCAAATGCCCGTAACTGATGTCTGACCCGGGTTGAACGACATAACTCCCTCTGGGGACTTTGCTAATGAGCCACTCGAGAATCTGTAACTCGTCGGGATTGAACTCATCGTCACTGAAATTGAGGGCGAAGACCTTCGTTTTGATGGAAGCCAAGCCCGGCTCGGGATCGTAATCGGAGGACGATTTCAGCGAGTAGAGAATATTGTTGGGATCAACTTTCTCAGATATTTGGCGGACTTCGTTGATGAACTGGTCCGCCTTGCCTGAATCTAGCACGACCGCCTGTAACCGCGGCACACCATCGATCATCAAACGCAGAATCTCACACGCTAGAGCAAAACTGCCGAGCCTCTTGGAGTAATTCCCACCTTGCCAATCAGGATCGGAGCGAATCGCATCGATAATCATGCGTCTCCAAAGTAGATTTCTGCCCGATACTTTCGTGGGAAGGGAAACGACCGGCATGACGCCATCCATTTCGTCCGGATAAGCTTCTGCCCATTGCCAGGCGTTCATTCCGCCCATCGACATTCCGACGATGGCACGGAGATGCTTTATCCCGAGCGTCTCCGTGACCAATTTGTGTTGAAGATCGACCATGTCGTCGTAGCCGTAGTTGGGAAAACGCGCTTTCAGACCGTCACTTGGCTTGCTGGATTGCCCGTGGCCAACGCTATCTGGAAAAATCAAGTAGTAGCGACTGGCGTCCAACGGCTGGCCGGGATCGAAGAGCGCCTTGGTATAAGTTGGACTTAGCAACGCCCGTCCATCGGCTCCCGTCCAGTGAAGCATCAGAACAGCATTGTCGATATTACCTTCGCTGTCGCGGTGTGGACCGCCCAATGTCGCATAGTGGATTCGCAGTCGGGGCATGATCTCACCATCGCGGAACCGATAGTTGTCAAACCAGACGTCAACCTGTTTGGCTGAGGGATTTTCGCGGCGATCCCATAACGCCGCTATTGAAGACTGCTCATTCGCCGGTCCCTCCGCGCTGAGATTGAAGGAAATGTCTAATAAAGCGAAAGCGACGCAAAATATTGTCGCCGACAGCCGGTAGGTAATTCTCCGGTTAAAGGTGGCCTTTTGAGGTTGCTTCATGATGTTAGTTGGTTTCTCATGATTCCCGGCACGTAATTGGTTGAAGGCGGAACGTTTTGGAGCGCGTTCAGCGTCGCGGTTTTGTAGAGCAGCCCGAGAGTCGGCATATTGAAGCAGGCGTCGACAAAGAGATTCGCAGAGGCATTGCACATCATGGCCATCAGACCAATGTGCACGACCTCTGTCGCGAGTTCTCCCATGATATGCACGCCGATCAGCTTCAGATCGTCCTGGCGAAAGAGCAGCTTCAGAAACCCGTCCTGATCGCCGATGATCCGACCCCGCGCATTTTCCCGATAGTTCGCTCGTCCGACGATGTAAGCGACGGCCTTTTTTTTGAGCGACTCCTCCGTCTCGCCGACCATGCTGACTTCGGGGATGGTGTAGATGCCGTTGGGCAGGAGCGGGGAAATCGCGCTTCCGCCGAGCCCAAGCGCGTGGCGCACCGCCCGGCGGGCCTGCTCCATGCTCGTCGAGGCAAGGGTGGGAAAACCGATAACATCGCCTGCGGCATAAATATTTTCGATGTTTGTCTGGAAGTGCTCGTTCACGGGAATGATCCCGCGCTCGCCGGTTTTGACCCCCGCCTTTTCAAGTCCAAGGTTGCCCGTGTTGCTTTGTCTTCCCGCCGCGACTAGCACCGCATCGCCGGTCAGAGCCGCGCCGGAGGAAAGTTCCAGCCGAACGCCGCCAGATTCCAGTGGAATGCACTTCTGTACATTTTCCCTCCAGCGAAAAACGATTCCGCTGCTTTCAAACGCACCCACTAGTGCCTGGGAAACTTCCGCATCCAAAAATGGCAGGAGGACATCGCGCCCGTCGATGATGTGGACCTCGGCGCCAAGCGCGCGGAAAGTGCACCCGTATTCGGTGCCGATCACACCGGCCCCGACGACCGCCAGAGTCTTGGGAATGCGGCCTAGTTTCAGGATCGTATCGGAATCGTAAATTTCGCCGTGACCGAAAGGAAAAACGTCGGGATGAACCGGCGAGGATCCGGTGGCGATGAGGATCTTTTCACCGCGCAACTGGATCTCCCCGCCTGGGGCGGAAGGATCTTTGTCCCCATCCTCCGAACCCAGATTGATCTGGATTGTATGCGCGTCTAGGAAGAAGGAGATCCCGCAATAAATCGTCGCCTGCAGCACCTGCAACCGCTGCGTGATGCTCGCGTGAAAAGCGTCCTTCACGTGCTCTTCGTGGCCAAGAAAATCGGCGACGGTCACTTCCCGGCGTAGCGAAAGATCGACTCCGTAAAGGTTGCGCGACTTAAGACCGGACAAGGCCAACGCCGTTTCGCGCAGCGTTTTGCTCGGCACCGTTCCCGTGTTGAACCCCGCTCCGCCGATCTCCTGATGGCTGTCCACCAGCGCCACGCTTTTGCCGAACCTCGAGGCTGCCATCACCGCGGTGATGCCGGCGGGACCGCCCCCGATTACCACCAAGTCGTAAGTTTTCAGATCGTTCGCCATAATGTTACCTTAGAACTAGTATTGAATCGCTAAGCAACAACTGCTTGAGATCGCGCGCCACCCTATCCCTATCAACGCTACTGAACTCGTTGCCACTTACGACGTTCACAACGGCGCCATCCACAAGGCCAGGAGGAGCATTGTTGATGATCTGATCTGATTCCGACAGGCCTTGCGAGATTTCCAGTTTTGAGCCGAGATCGCGGCTAATAGCAACTTTTCGGATCTCGACTGTCCCATTCGGGCGGACCACACCAACCGAGGGTTTCCGGATGTGAAAAGCAATGCCCCCGCCGGGATCGTAAGGTCACCCTTGGCTCATTCTTGTTTGTCCTTTTGCCTTGTCCACTACATGTGTTAATTAGGTTATAGAAGCGCCAATTCTGGAACACATCGGCCTCTCCGAGAGGCCATCGATATCTCTTTGTGCATTGATCTTTCTTCCCACGAGGTCCCTAAGCACCCGAGGCTGAAGGTCGCAGTCCAGCATTAACGACCGTCTGATCGACGCGCTTTTCCATGATCCGCCAGCCGTGACCCGGATCCTTACGGAATCGATCGGTAACGATCGAGTGCATGAAAAGAGTGGGCAATCCCGTCGCATCGTAGGTCAAATCTGCGCGCCTGACATCGTCCGCGCGCTCAGCCGGTGCCACACGTACGAGTACGGTGTAGTGCAGAACTGACAACGTACCGTCCTCATGGGCGTCGACGATGTGGTTGAGGCTATGGCGTCGCACCCCCAGTGTTAGTGGTCGATAGGCGTCGAAGAACTTCCGGAACGCGTCATAGCCGCGGACCACACCACGAGGGTGGTGAACGACCGCATCCTCCGTATACGCTGCGAACATGGCTTCCAGATCCCACTCATCGACATGCATGTTGAAGCGATTAACGAGGTCGATGACGTCACCGCGGTCTCTGGGATCAACGGGTAATCGAGGTGCTGCGGCCGTGAAATTAGACATTTTGACCTTGCTCCAATCCGGGTTTTGAAGAAGACCGTACGTAGTTCTAACCCTGTCGCAGGCTTACTTAGCGAGGGCGGTGAAGGCGACCTCTTCAAATTCCCCGAGGGGCCCCCACCCCTGATCCACCTTGGACCGCAACAGTGCGCCTTCCCAGGAATTCAGCAGGAAGGAAGCGATCGTCTTGGCATCGAGATCGCGCCGAAGCGATCCATCTGCCTGCGCTTCTCTGACACAGGCTTCAATCGCGCGACTCCAGACTCCGAAGATGGTCGCCAGCCGCTTGCGAAACACAGGGCTTTGATCGGACATCTCCGCTCCCAGATTCCCGATAAAGCAGCCATATCGGTAATCAAGCTTGCGCGCCCTGAGATTGAGTTTGTGGAAATAAGCCTTCAGACGACCAACCGGCGCGACGTCAGTGTCCTCAAGTATCTTCAGCGAATTTAGCCCGGCCTGCCAGTAGCGTTCCAGCACCTCAATTCCGAGCGCTTCCTTGCTTTCGAAATGATTGTAGAAGGAACCCTTGGGCACGCCTGCGGCTTCGGTGATGTCTTGCACCCCCGTGGCATTAAATCCCTTCTGCTGCAGCACCTTCAAAGCTGCAGCAAGGATAGGTTCTTTGAGGCTTTCTCTCGGCATGGGTTTAATATGACCGGTCGTCTTGCAAAGTCAAGAACCGATGCAATCGAAATGGTTTCTTGGCCCATTTGTCCGCCGCAAAATCACCAGGCCGGCTCAGGCGGAGCGGGCAGGATCAGGCCGCTGCAGGGCCTTATAGACCGTCAGCACGTCGTCGATCGCGGCCGGGAAATAGGCTTCGGGCGGCATGCGGTAGTCGACCGAGATCACTTTGAAATGCTCCAATCCGGCCATCGTCATCGCCTCGGTCGCTCCCGCTGTCAGATTCCAAACTAAATGCGACCGAATCTCCCAAATTATTTGCGACTGAGAAGGAGTCCCGTCGGAAGCCGCGCCAGACAAATTGGGCAGTCCGGTATCTACTGTCTGTGATAAGCGTCGAGCGTTGGCGAACAGCTCGGAACCCCTCTAGCGTTCTGCCACATTTGGCTCAGTCAGGTTCGGTCGGGGCTTGCAGCAAATGTGTAGGGATGCGCCGCGGCGAGCGATGAGGTGCTGTGATTTACCGGCAGCACACGACTTGTTATTCGCTTCTCGAGCGTCCGCACGACGACGTAGAAAACCGGCGTCAGGAAGAGGCCGAAGAAGGTCACACCGAGCATTCCGGAAAAGACGGCCACTCCCATTGCGCGGCGCATCTCAGCTCCCGCTCCCTTGGAAAGAACCAATGGAATAACACCCATGATAAAAGCGAAGGATGTCATGAGAATTGGGCGTAGCCGGAGACGCGCCGCCTCGATCGCCGCAGACAGCGTCTCCCTGCCGTCTGTTTCCAACTCCCGTGCAAACTCGACGATCAGAATCGCGTTTTTGCACGCGAGGCCGACCAGCACAAAGAATCCGATCTGTGTGAAGATGTTGTTGTCGCCTCCGCCAATCCAGACGCCGCAGATCGCGGATAGTAGGCACATTGGAACAATTAGAATCACGACGAGGGGGAGGTAAAGACTTTCGTATTTCGCTGAAAGTACGAGGTAAACAAGAAGCACGCAGATCGGGAAGACGATCAAAGCGGTGTTTCCGGCGAGAATCTGTTGATAGGTCAGGTCTGTCCACTCGAAGTCCATGCCCTTCGGCAAGGTCTCTTTGAGGATCTTTGTGATTGCGGCTTGCGCCTGGCCCGTGGAATAACCGGGCGCCGCTTCACCGTTGAGGTCGGCAGAGCGGTAGGCGTTGTAGCGCATAGCGCATTCCGGCTCAGTCGTATCATGTAGCCGAAGCATCGCGCCAAGAGGCACCATATTTCCTGCTGCGTTTCGAATCTTCAGCTTTAGGATGTCCCTTGGCACAGAGCGGTAATCCTTGTCAGCCTCGGCAATGACCTCATAGGTTCGTCCGAACCTGTTGAAATCGTTGATATAATATGACCCCAAGTAAATTTGAATCGTGTCGAAGATGTCCTGGATGTTAACTCCGAGCTGTTCAGCCTTCGTTCGGTCGACGTCAGCGAATAATTGAGGCGTGTTGACCTGGAAGCTGGTAAGATCCCGGCGAGTTCGGGGGCCTTGGCGGCTTTAGCCAACACTTGATTCAGAACAGAATGGTCCAACGATGTTCCTATCCGTTTTGCGGCATCCAGAACGGATTCACCGGGACGAAGAGCGGCGCCACTCCCGTTCGCTAGGCGTGGCGGTCGGCGCAGCAGAAGATCTCTTGTCGCCTGGTACTGCCCAGGAGCATCAACACCGTTTCGGCTAACCCAAGTGCCAAGACGGAATAAAGAGTCCGCAAGAACCGCGGTTGTCGGGCCTCTATCGTCCTTGAAAATGGACGATGGGTGAATCCCGGCGGTCTTTTTTGTTTTCTTAATGTCAATGGTCCGCGCCCCAATATCTATGGAAAATATCTTACCGATCTTTTCGCCCCCGTGACAAACCTCGTCCTCAGTGCGAAGGTCTGTCTCCTGGTTGGGGTTTGGGGAGCAACGGAGCAAAATGCGGAGCTCCGCATTT
>Ga0210409_10008077_pt1 | contig 10765 bp, 9 predicted proteins | sample IncBWH17MmetaG_FD_161649 | JGI IMG/M metagenome (GOLD analysis project Ga0210409, IMG submission 161649) | Forest soil microbial communities from Barre Woods Harvard Forest LTER site, Petersham, Massachusetts, United States - Inc-BW-H-17-M | ecosystem: Environmental > Terrestrial > Soil >...
AGAGCAAAGACGAGGAGTTAGGTGCCACTGACATGACACAGCCGTTCAATTGCTGACCCGGTTAAGCAAGGGCAGTGTCAGCGTCGCGCATCCAGCCGATTCGCGACGAACCACTGATAGGCATTCCTTAGTCCATCTTCAAGCCCAATGGTCGCCTGCCATCCCATAGATCTGAGGCGAGATACATCCATCAGTTTGCGTGGCGTGCCATCCGGCTTGGTGGCATCAAACGTTAATACGCCCTTGAAGCCCGTAACTTTGGCAATAGTTTCTGCCAGCTCACGAATGGTGCAATCAATACCTGTGCCAACATTGATATGCGAAAGCATCGGCTGAGTATTAGAACGATAAGCTTTCCCCTCAAGCTCCATGACATGGACGCAGGCTGCGGCCATATCGTCCACGTGCAAAAATTCCCGCATGGGTTTACCACTACCCCAAATCGCAACTTCTTTAGTCTCGTTCTCGACAGCATCATGAAAACGATGCAACAACGCCGGAATAACATGACTGTTGTCCGGATGGAAGTTATCGTGCGGGCCATACAAATTAGTTGGCATCACACTGCGATAGTCGCGACCGTGTTGACGGTTATAGCTCTCACACAACTTGATCCCGGCGATCTTTGCGATCGCATAAGGCTCATTGGTCGATTCGAGCGGTCCGGTCAGCAGCGCCTGCTCAGTCATCGGTTGCTCGGCCAGCTTCGGATAAATGCAGGAAGATCCTAGGAACAACAATTTCTGCACGTCAGCGCGATGCGCTGCATCGATAACGTTCGCCTGAATCATCAGGTTGTCGTAAATGAAATCAGCGGGATAGGTGTTGTTCGCATGAATTCCCCCAACACGCGCCGCAGCCAAATATACTTGATGGACCTTGTGCGAATCGAAATACGCCCGCACCATGCCCTGATCGAGGAGATCCAGATCCTCGCGACCGAGAGTCAGAATATTTTTATAGCCCAGTGTGGACAAACGTCGCACGATGGCCGAACCGACCATGCCGCGATGCCCTACCACCAACACTGCTTCGTTCAAATCCCCAGCCACCGATCAGTTCTCCGTTGCAACAGGAAGCTCATGCCCGTGCTGCTTGAGCAATGCATGACGCTGCGCCACTTTCAAGTCTTCACGCACCATCTCGGCACACATTTCCTGAACCGTAATCTCAGGCGTCCAACCCAGTTTGGTCTTGGCTTTGGTCGGATCGCCTAACAAGGTTTCAACTTCGGCAGGGCGGAAATAGCGCGGGTCAACACGAACCACGACATCACCAACATTCAACGCTGGAGCCATCTCACCGTCAATGGCCGCAACGATAGCGACTTCATCAACTCCTACCCCCTCAAAACGCAGCTCGACGCCCAATTCGGCGGCCGACCAACGCACGAACTCACGCACGGAGTATTGGACACCGGTGGCAATCACGAAATCTTCAGGCTGGTCCTGTTGCAGCATCATCCACTGCATGCGCACATAGTCTTTGGCATGGCCCCAGTCACGTAGTGCATCCATGTTACCCAGGAAAACGCACGTCTCAAGACCTTGGGAGATATTTGCCAAAGCCCGAGTGATCTTACGGGTTACGAATGTTTCGCCGCGGCGCGGAGACTCGTGGTTGAACAGAATGCCGTTACACGCGTACATGCCGTAGGCTTCTCGATAATTTACCGTGATCCAGTAGGCATACATTTTCGCTACCGCATAAGGAGAGCGCGGATAGAAAGGCGTGGTCTCTTTCTGGGGAGTTTCCTGTACCAAGCCATACAGTTCGGAGGTCGACGCTTGGTAAAATTTGGTTTTCTTTTCAAGCCCCAGCAGGCGGATGGCTTCCAGGATGCGCAGGGTGCCCATAGCATCTACGTCTGCTGTGTATTCAGGTGATTCGAAGCTCACGGCAACGTGGGACTGCGCGCCGAGGTTATAAACCTCATCCGGTTGCACTTCCTGAATGATGCGGGTGAGGTTAGATGAGTCCGTAAGATCTCCGTAATGCAAGACAAACTTCTGATTATCGACATGCGGGTCTTGGTAAATATGGTCCACACGCTGGGTGTTGAAAGACGACGCACGTCGCTTGATGCCATGTACTTCGTAGCCTTTCTCAAGAAGAAATTCCGCGAGATAGGATCCATCTTGCCCAGTGATTCCGGTGATAAGTGCTTTTTTCATAAACCCTCACTAATTAAAATTCAAAATTTTAACTTATATTTGATAGAGAAAGCACAGCATTTGCGAGGCTTTCGCTATGCTTTCGATACGAATATTTACTCACGACCCTTCGCCGGCCTAACTTAGAAAGCCTAAGTCTAGTGTCCGGATTTTGCACAAGCGTTAGAATAGCTTGTGCGATAGATTCTGGAGAAAGTGGATCAACAAATATAGCACAACCTCCAACAACTTCAGGAACTGCGCCATTCTTGCTGGTAATCACGGGACACCCAACAGATAACGACTCAGCAATGGCAATGCCAAAACCCTCGTACAAAGTAGGAGAAACATACATTGTTGAGGCCCTTAAAAGATCTATTTTTTCAGCTTCCGTAACATGGCCTTTAAACGTAATATTTTTCGCACATGCCTTTGTAGCTACAAACTCTTTAAATTCCTCATACCCTGGACCCGGACGCCCCACTAAAATCAAGTTAGCTTCAACTCCCTGCAGGTAGAGAATCTCCAATGCATCGACCACCTCGCGAATACACTTTCTTTCAATGTTATTCTTTTCCATCCAGCTGATGCATAACAGCTGAGGAGTGCGATTAGGCTTATCAAGAAGTGCGTCATCGCGACCATCACAAGGAACGTAAACATCAGTATCTATTCCGTGATAAACCAACCGAGGATTATTGACAGGCAAATTATTGACCACTGCATTATATTCACAAGCAGAGACAAATATGTTCATGTGCGCAGTGCGCAAAGACAAGCCAATCAATACCCTGTAAAGCCAGGAACGCCTGACAAAGTCAGTACCTGACATTAAAGGTGTCTCATAATGAAAAGCTCCGGCAACTATGCATTTAGCCCCCCTCAATCGCGATACAACTATAGGAAGCAACGAGTAAGTCCACCACCAAACATACAATACATCATAATGACATGATAAAATATCTCTCAGCTGATTAGAAACCTGGACGTCGTACCCCATATCCTTCAACGCTCTAATATCTTGCTCATAAAATGAGACATCAGAAAGAATTTTCTTATTAGGCACTTTAGCAAAAAAAAGGACCTTTTTCTTATCTAGCTTTGACATTTTTCAAACACTCCCTTAAAAAAAAGGCAAAAACAATAACTGGAAACAATAGGACATAGTACCTAGCCAAAAGCAAAAATGCAGTGCCGGTAGCTTGAAAAAAAGCTGGCATATAAAAATACAAAGGCAGAAGAACAAACTTCCAACCATCAGGATATGTATTCATTCGACCAGTTTTCACCATAGTATCAAGCGCCCCCATAACAAACGCAAAAAAAGACACAAAAAAACATACAATGATTTTATTAATAAAATCAGACAGTAGAAAATAATTTATCAGAGAATCATTTGGACCACCATTCTGCGGATAAACGTAAACATTAGTTGACGCCAGCAACTGACCTACACCGGGGCCGACACCATATATCTTGCTGACTAAGAAATCAAACATGTAATAAAGCACAGTATTAGGCAGACTTGCATCTTCATACATATGCGTATTGAAAATAATCATAGTTCCATCGAAAGATGCTACTAGTCTTGCCAAGAAAGCCACAATTGCATCATCAGCATTACTAGATGCCGCTCCGAAAAAAAATACAACTGTAAGAAATAGTATAACTATCGAAAATACAAGAATATACAACATATCCCTCAACCGGATAGCTTTCTGGAAAACGACCGAAGCCACTACGACAGCAAGATTAATTATTATGCCTTTTTCACCAAACACAATACCACCAAGCACAAGGGAAAGCCCGACGATTAAAAACATAAAATAATTACGCGCCACCAACAACAAAAACAAGAGACTCAACAGCACACCATTTAGGAGCGATAAAACATATGGAAGCACTCCGGCGCTTGCCCCCCAGCCAAGTTTATCTATCCGATAATTTTGAGAAAATTTTGACATCAAGAACCAAAAAAGAATGGCATATACTATTAGCACGATAAATGCTAAACGAGAATACGATTGCGACATAGCATCAGTCGAACAAGTGGTTTGTGGAATCCTCAACAAAGGCGTGCGAACACCAATGACCAATGAAACAAAATAGATGAGGATTAATACAAACGCTTGAACAAGCTGCTCCATCCCAGCGCCCATCATCAACAAAGCTGCACCATAAAAATAAGCGCTTGCGATTGCTATTGGGCCGAGAAACCTGCGCAACCCGCAACAAAATGCGGTAACAAATAATAAAAACCCAAATGAGACAAAAAAATAGTCCGGAGTTAATCTAACGAAATCATCAATAAAATCCATACTCCCCCCGACCAAAAAATTTAATAACGCTTAAGAACGAAAGAAGCGTCTTAATAGATCAATACAACCTATGGGTAGAACTAACTTAAAAAGCATCCTTAAAAATCTAACAGGTGAAAAAACCACTATTCTCACACGACTCAACCCTAACGAACGCGCTACGCAGCCCAGAGACCTTAAATTCTTCCAGGAAAAGTAATCAGATGCACCTCCCGTTGAATACTCCGACAGCAGGACGTCAATAAACACTGCATGCCTAGCAGTTCGAAGTGTACGAGCCATAAACTCGTAGTCAGAATGCAGCCCTAACTCCGGACAAAAACCCTGAAAATCAACCTCGGGAATTCTAAATATAAAACCTTGGTGATGAAGTGGAAAACTTAGAAAATTATAATTAGTTATATCCTCAGGCAAAAAGCATTTGTAAACGGTTGTCACATTACTCTTTATATCTCTCTGCTGAACATTAGTTACGAGCACATCCGCGCTATCACGAATTATAGAGTCAATAACAGGTTGAATATCTAGCAACTTATCATCAGCACCAAGAACCAATACGTAACTTCCGACTTCGCAAAAAGACATAGCTTTATTTAATGCATCATATATGCCACCATCACGTTCACTTCTCCAGTACCTAATATATCCATTATACTTTTCGAGTATCTCAAGAGTACCGTCAGTTGAGCCGCCGTCCATAATGATGAGATCTAGATTCTTATAAGTGCACTCAATAACACTTGAAAGCAGCTTTTCAACGGTGTCAACGCCGTTGAAAACTGCAACAACAATGCTTATTAAAGGCAGCTCTTCAGCTGACATTCTTTTATAACTCATATCTGCCTCCAACCAAGTATCAAGCCAACATATCTTCTGACTTTTACTTACCAATAGCTAACCAATCACTCCAACAACTTTTAATGCCTTTCTAAAAGCTAGAATTACAGCTTGATTCAGAAGGCGCAAAATCTCTACCACACTACCATCGCCTTCGTGTTTAACAAGATACTCTCTTGGAGAGTTCCACGCTCGATGCCTTACCATCTGCTTAATCCAACTAATCGCTACATATTTCAACCAATACCTTGGAGCATTGAATTTTAAAAAAAATGAAATAGCAGACACGTAACCTAACGTCACCTCATCATTAATATCGCAAATACTAAAAGATTCCTCATGCGCTCTAAAAAAAACTAACGGCTCGCGTATGCAAGAAACATATGAATAATTACTAGCTGTAATTAAAGAAATCAACACATCTGGACCCGCTCCATTTTTCAAAAATTGACGCGGCGTTGATGTTGGAATATCCAGCATTAAATTTTTTTTTAAATCCTTTGTACGCAACATAATCGCGCCTGGACTCAAAGGCGCAAGATGGCTTAATAAGCGGCCAACGTACTCGTCAAATGTCATTAACGAATCACTAGCATTTTGATATGAAATAGTACTCATATCAGTGGAACTTCCTATCTTTGCAGCAGAGAACACGAACGCCACATCATCATCAGCACAGGCGCGATGCATCTTCTCAAGACATCCCTCTAAGAGCAAATCATCGCTAAACACTATTTTACTATAGCCACCTCTTGCTTCCTCAACACACCTAATCCAATTAAGCACAGGTCCAATATTTGAATTGTTTTGAAAAACTCTGACTCTTTTATCCTTGCGGGACAATTCTTGACAAAGCGCCCATGTATTATCCGTACTCTTATTATCTACAATCACCACTTCGAAACTTGAAAACCTTTGCATTAAAATAGAGCTTACACACTCAACAATATATTTTTCCCGATTATATACAGGAACCAGCACACTAATTTCCGGAGCCATTTCGCTAAAATTACTCAACAGAACCTTCCTTAAGTACAGAGCGGAAAACTTGTATGGGAAGAGCGACAGCCGAAAATAATAAGCTAACTGTTGCAGCGACAACCACGCCACTGACACCAAGCCCATATCCTCGAACCATGACGTACGCTACTGGAATATTAAAAACCATCGCTAAAATGGCAGTTACAAGTTGAACATTTGTCCTACCAACCCCATTCAAAATCATAGCGTATATGTTATTCCAAATAGAGATCAATACAAAAACAGCAATCGCCAATATTAAATCACTTGAAACATTTAGACCCTCACCTATCCATATCAGAATTATTTTTTTTGCCATCAGCACCATAATTAAAACAGCGAAAACAAACGCGGCAAACAAAACTAACTGCTTATGGAGCATGCTCCTTATCCAACGATTATCTTTCCGATGATACGCATCCGCGTACGCAGGCCATAAAGGCGCACATATAAGAGCGTGAGCAATGGAAAATAGTGCAAAAATCTTCATTACCACTTCGTATTGAGTCACCAATTGAGGACCAAAAAACTGACTTATCAATATTTTATCCGTAGTAAAAACCACCAACACTGCTATTTGTATAGTAAAAAATGTAACACCTACTGATAACAGAGGGCGAAGATACTCACGCCTCCAAAGAAAAACTGGAAAAAGGTCTCTATTTTCTCTATAAAACCCTACACTTAAAAGGGCACTAGCCAATAGCATTGCCCCTCCATAAACTACTGCTAGTACCACAATAGATGAATCAAGTATTGCCCATGCGAGACACACAAAAAAAAGGGAAATCATATTTGAGTAGAATTGCCCCAATGCGACTAAAGATGTTTTTTGAAAACCACCTAAAACCGCGCCTACCAAACCAATCCAAAAATTCAAAAGAACACAACTTAACGAAATTTGCACGGCTAACCTAATTTCATTTTCTGAGACAGCCGTCGTATTGAATACTCGAAGCCATGGAATAAAATACGTGCTGAAAAAAGAAAGCCCCCACAAGACTATGGATATAATCCCTATAAGGGTATAGCCCGCCGATATGTACCTACTAGTCTCCACACGATTGTTTTCGGCAAGTGCTTTTGATATGCAGTTCTTCAATCCATTACCAATTCCTAGATCAAATAGCACTAACCAAGTCATAACACTTAAGATAGTGGACCAAACGCCAAACTGTTCCACCCCGAGATATTTAATTAGTATTGGTATGCTGATGAAAGAAGCCAGCACAGCACCAGCCTTAAACAATACAGAAGCCTGAACTTGTCTAAAATAGTTTGCACTTCGTCTTCTTGAAGACTCATCCGTCATTCTTTATGACTCAACCAATTCAACATTTTTTTAACACCATCTCTCGACGAAACCTTTGGCTCCCATTTTAATATTTCCTTCGCTTTATCCAAGCATGCGACAAACACACGTTGATCGCTTTCGCGAACTGGCAGGCGTGTATACTTCAACTTAATATCATTCACTTCCTCTAAATAGGAAAATAACTCGAGGAGTGAAAAGCTATTCTCCATTCCGCCGCCAACGTTGAATGCTTGACCTCTGGCAGATTCTATATTGTTCACCGCGGCCAGATATAATCGCTTCATGTCATCGGCATGCAGCACATCTCTGACTTGCTTCCCACTGCCTGAAATGGTAAACGAATCAGCGGCAGTTCCATTTCTTGACTCTATAGCCTTCTGACAGAACCAGCCAACCCAGCCCTGATCATAAGTAGCAAATTGACGACCTCCATACATAGATGAATGACGGAAAACTACAGTTTTCAAGCCGAATATGCGGGCGTAATCCAACATATACTGATCCGCGGCGCCTTTAGAACAACCATAAGGAGAATGAAAATCGAGTTGCGTAGTTTCGTCAAACCCTCTTATTCTGTCTATACACTCATAACGAGTCGATGTCTCGCGATAAAGAAATTGCTCTAGGTCGCCATACACCTTATTAGTTGAGGAGTAAACAATAGTAGCGTCTGGCACATGCAAACGCACTGCTTCAAGAAGATTGTGCGTTCCAATGACATTCACCTCAAAATCCATACGAGGATTAGCAATTGAAGTTGTCATTGCAACTTGCCCAGCCAAATGGAAAATTACGTCCGGTTTAAAACGCTGTATGGCTCGATTAATATCATTTTGATTTCGAATATCACCATGTTCAAATGTGAACGCTCCATGACTCTGCAGCCATGAAAGATTCTCCCGAGAACCGCCACGGTATAAGCTGTCAAAAATGACAATCTCGTCTCCGCGCTGAATGGCGTCGAACGCGAGATTGCTGCCTAAGAACCCACAACCACCTGTAATAAGCAATTTCATCGCATGTAATCCTTATCAATTACTTCCTGTACACCTACTTCTAAAGATATATTTGGTGCCCAGCCAAGTGAGCGTAAACGGCTAATATCCGCTACAAGTAACATGGCTTCATTTGCTCGGTATAGAACAGAGCCAAATTCTAGCTGAGTTTTGGAGGCCGTCATTGAATGAACTAATTCTACAAAGCTCTTTACAGATACGGCCTTACCAGAACCCACTTCAATTTCTTCGGCATCAGCAAAATTCGAAACATTTGAAAGAATTACGTCGTACGCACGTATAACATCATCGACGTAAATAAAATCCCTTTTTTGAACTCCTGAGGTAAGCACCAGTCGATCGATGTTATCGTAGCAAGATCCAATTACATGAGTCGTAAACTTGCTTTTATCATCACCAGGGCCATACATATGTTGTAGAGCGATATTTATAAACTGAATGCCTCTATCGCCCCTCTGTGCGTGAAGCGCACCTAACGCACTGAAGCTGTTTTTAGACATAGCATAACTGCTGACAGAAGAATCAAGAACGGTACCTGTATTTAAAAATACCACCTTCTTGTTCAAACGATTTGCTGCCTGTAATAAAAGGAGTCCTAGACGAACATTGGCGTCGAAAATACCGACAATATTTTCCCCCGCGCGCCCGTATGAACATGCCGTATGGACTATATAATCGGGGGCTGCCCTTTCGATCGCAGAGAAAATGGCTTCATCCCCATCACACCTATACAATTGAAGGCTGTTCATCACGCTTGCAATTCGAACTGTCCCAGATGTCGGTCGAAGCAGAGCAGAAACTTTATAGCCCGCACGAACCCAATGATGAGCAAGTGCGCTTCCTAAGAATCCTGTCGCTCCTGTCAGCAATATGCTTTTCATATTAAAAATTAATACCGAAAAACTCTTCCAGCTTCGATCCGATATACTCGAATTGCTCCGCGCCCAAGCCTGGGTATATACCCAGCCAGAAAGTCTGGTTCATCGTGCGATCCGTATTTTTGAGATCCCCAACGACGCGATACTCTATTCCTTGGAAGTAAGGTTGGCGTGTCAGGTTGCCTGCAAACAAAAGCCGCGAACCGATATTGTTTTGATCTAGGAACTTCAAAAGGTCAACACGCTGAACGCCCGAACTCTCTTTCAGCGTTATAGGGAAACCAAACCACGATGGATCAGTGTTGGGTGTCGGCTCAGCGATTTCTAGGAAATCGGACAGACTTCCCAACCGCTCTTTCAGCAGCACATAGTTGCGCTTGCGGGTGTCAATGAACTCCTGAGCACGATCAAGTTGCGCGAGGCCGCAGGCCGCTTGCATATCAGTGATCTTGAGGTTGTAACCTAGATGAGCGTAGACATATTTGTGATCGTAACCGGCCGGCAGGCTGCCAAACTGTTGACCGAAACGATCACCACAGGTGTTATCGCAACCCGGCGCGCAATAACAGTCACGGCCCCAGTCTCGGAATGACTCAGCAATTATTTTCAACAGAGGACTGTTAGTGAATACTGCGCCGCCCTCTCCCATCGTGATGTGGTGAGCGGGATAAAAACTCAGCGTGCAGATGTCTCCAAACGTGCCGACCAGTTTGCCGTTGTAGGTAGCACCCAGTGCGTCACAGCAGTCCTCGATCAGCCAAAGGTTATACTTCTCGCAGATCGCTTTGACAGCACCCAAATCGAACGGATTGCCCAAGGTATGGGCGAGCATGATGGCTTTGGTCTTCGGCGTAATTGCAGCTTCGATAAGGTTGACATCAATATTGTGCGTTTTCATATCAACGTCCACAAACACGGGGATGGCACCGAACTGCACTATAGGGTTAACCGTAGTCGGGAAGCCAGCGGCCACACCAATAACTTCATCGCCCTTCTTGATCGCTCGGTCGCCCAGCTTGGGAGATGTCAGCGTGCTGAAGGCAACCAAGTTGGCAGAGGAGCCCGAGTTGACCGACAGCGCAAATTTCACGTCAAGAAAATCAGCCAATTTACGCTCAAACTCTGCGTTGAAACGACCTGTTGTCAGCCAACCGTCCAAGGAAGCTTCAACCATCAGTTGCAGCTCACGAGCCCCAATAACTTTGCCCGAAGGCGGTATAACGCTTTC
>Ga0210409_10008078_pt1 | contig 10762 bp, 9 predicted proteins | sample IncBWH17MmetaG_FD_161649 | JGI IMG/M metagenome (GOLD analysis project Ga0210409, IMG submission 161649) | Forest soil microbial communities from Barre Woods Harvard Forest LTER site, Petersham, Massachusetts, United States - Inc-BW-H-17-M | ecosystem: Environmental > Terrestrial > Soil >...
CGCGCTTGCGGGGAGGCGGGTTTTTGCGGCGATTGGGCCATGCATTGGACCATGCTGCTTCGAGGTCGGCCACGATGTGGCTGAGCAAATCGCGCGCGTAACGACGGAGCGCGCTATCGTGAGCGCATTAGGGGAGAAGATGCACGTCGATTTGCGCACAGCCGTCCGCGCGCAACTTCTCGCTCACGGCGTCGCGGCGGAATGCATCGAAGACGTGCCTGGATGCACGAAGCACGAGCCGGAGCGCTTTCACTCTTACCGTAGGGACGGCGCTCGCAGCGGAAGGATGCTCGCGGGGATTGGTGTCCTGAGTCCGTGATTCGCAGGCGAATCGCGGACTCAGGTCACTACCGCTTGATCCACCGCTGCATCTCGGCGTCGAAACCGCCCATGTCGACGGTGCGCGCCGAATCGAGCACCAGCCCGGCACGCGCGCCTGCCGCGCGCGCCCGCTCCGGCCATGGCGCCATCCACACGAGGCGCCCTTCACGAGCGAGGATGGACGTCGCGTGAGCCAAAAAGGCGTCGAGCGTGTCTCGCAGGCGAGGAGTGCGCGCAGCACGCCGCCCCATGGGCGGATTCGTGATCACCAACGTGACCCCTTGAGGCGCATGCACCAGAGCGTCGGCGCGCTGCAGGTGCGCGCGGACGCGAGCAGCACGTAGGTTTTCGCGGGCGGCGGCAAGTGCTTTCGAGTTGGTGTCGGTCCCCATGATCGACCGATATGGACCAGCAAGCGCGCGTTCGATCAGCTCTGCTCCGGAGCCGACGAACGGGTCCCATACGACGTCATTTGCGCGCACGCCGGCGACCATCACGAGCGCTGCGGCAATCGTCGGGTGAGATGCGGCTGGCACATCCGAGCGACGCCACCAAAAGCGTGGATCCGGAAGCCCACGAGGGGCCAACGCGACGTCGGCGTAGCCTCCCCCGGAGGCAATCACCAGCTCCCATAGGGATGCAGTGGGGTCGTTGATGAGCTCGGGCGCTCGTCGCGCAATCGCACGTGCAGTCTCCCATGTCGCAGCCCGCTTGTGGCCGCGCTCCGTCCACGCGATGCGGTATCGAACCTGGCCAACAGTCCACGCCGTGAAAATTCGCTTCGCCGCTGCGCTTGATGCCGCGCGAGCGATGGCCTCCTGCTGCGTCTCGTCGTGGAGGTGCCGCTCGGCCGGAAGCGGAAAGCGAAACGAAAGCATCGTGCGCGCCGCAAAAAGCGCCTGCATGGCCGCTGCCAGTCGTGCGCGCACGCGTCCTGGACCCACGACTTGAACATCGGCCACGCCTTCTATGTGCTTGAGTTCCTCACAGAGCAATTCCTCGAGGCCGCGACGCGCGAAGACTTCGACATCGACCGGCATGTCCGCTGCGCGCTCGCCGTCCAGTCTGCCTCGACCCGCGCGCGACTCTGTACGCTCGATCATGCTGACCGCGCGCTCGGCGATTCGCGCCAAAGCAGCATCTTCATCAGCCGCGGCGTCTCGCAGTATCGCCAGCGACCTTGTGGACCCGACTTTGCCCAGCGAAGCGGCGATGGAGCGGCGCATCTCGGGTCGCGGGTCGCGATCCCAGGTCCGGATCAGCGCGTCCTCGACGCCGTATGCTTCGCGGTCTCGTCCGAGAGCGATGACGGCGTTGCGCCGAGTCTTTGCGTCGGAATCGTCCAGCGCGCCAATCAGGAGCGAGCGCACTTTTTCGTCTGCCGAGCCTGCAGAGTTGCGCCGGTTGGCGCCGATAGCCCCGATGGCCCGGAGAAGGTGTCCGCGCAGCGGGGGGGTCGCGTGTTCGAAGCGGGCTCGCAGTATCTCCAGCGCGGCAGGACCAGAACGCACGATCGACGCTTGCGCGTGCTTGAAGAGCTCTTCGTCGAGAAGAAGCTCCACCAACGCGATTATATCGTCGACCCTCGGCGTAAAGCCCGGATCGCGTATTGCCTCTTCGAGCGGAATTCGCGCGCGGCGCACCACGACCCTCTCGCTCACGCTTGCTCCATAATATCCGTACGCATGCTAATGAACCTGCGCTTTGCGGAACGGCTTCCTCGCACTGGTCAGCCTCATTGGTGTGGTGGCGACGGGCTGCCGCGACTCGAGCGCAAGTAGCTCGGCGGCGAGCGGAGGTGCGACAGGGCAAGCGGACCCCGAGCCGAAGGATGTTGTCTTGCCTGGAGTCGACACGAGCGCAATGACCCCCCGGGAGCGACGAGAGTGGGTCGCGCTCGTCAGCGAGCTTCTCGCCCCGTGTCCCGCCGAACCGGTGTCGGTCGCGCAATGCATCCTCGAGCGAAGACCTTGCGGCCTCTGCAGCCAGGCGGCCAAATGGATCGCCGGCGCGGTGCGCAACGGCGCTTCCGCGGATCAGGTACACAAGGCGTACGGGCTGAGATTCGACCCGTCCTCCGTCAAGGCCATCCCCGTCGATGGCTCGCCGACCAAGGGGCCGGACGAGGCCCCCGTCACAATCTTCGAGCTGGCCGATTTCGAATGCCCACACTGCGCTGGCGCAGTGCCCTTGCTCGACGCCGTGCTCGAGGCTCACCCGGGCAAGGTGCGACTCGTCTACAAGAGCTTCACGCTGACGTTTCATACGCGAGGAGAACCCGCGGCGCGGGCGGCATTCGCGGCCGGGATGCAAGGCAAGTTTTGGGAAATGGAGCACCTGCTCTTCGAACGGCAACAACATCTCGAGGATGCAGACCTCGACCGCTATGCGCGAATGCTGAAGCTTGACGTCGCAAAGTGGAAGGCGGACATAGAGTCGCCTGCGATAAGCGACCGGATCGCCCACGACCACAAGCTCGGCGAAGACCTCAAGGTCAAGGGAACGCCCACCATCTACGTCAATGGTCGGGAGCTTGACATCGAGCAGGACGAGTCTCTGGAGCAGCGAGTCGCGTCGGAGCTGGGGACCTCCTCGGTTCCTGCGCCCTCGGCCACGGCCGCTGCGTCTCTCCCAGCGCCATCGTCGCCGCCGGCTACGAAGCGATGAGGATTCGCGGCATGAGGCACCGATCCTGGCTCGGACCGGCTGCGGTCATGGCCCTCGCGCTGGCCAGCACCGGTGCGACGTGCCGGGGCGCAGGCACGCACGGCGCAGACCCCGTCCGCGACGTCGACCTGCCGGGCGTAGACACGCATGACTTCACTCCTAGAGAGCGGCACGAGTTTTCCGAATATGTGAGCGAGCTCCCCGCGCCGTGTCCGACCATTGCCGTACCCATAGCCGAGTGCCTGATTGGCAAGCGTCCTTGCGGCGCATGCGCGACGGCAGCGGTGGCGATAGCCAAAGCGGTGCGCAACGGGATGACGAGCGAACAGGTGCATTCCCTTTACAAAGAGCGATTCGACGTCGCTTCCGCCCGCAGCATTCCGCTGGACGGCTCCCCGTCGCGAGGACCGGAAGGAGCCCCGGTTGTCGTAGTGGAGTTCGCTGATTTCGAGTGTCCTTTCTGTCAGAAGCTCGCAACCGAGCTCGATCAGAAGTGGGAAGCGCGCAAGGATCGCTTGCGCTTCGTCTTCAAGTTCCTTCCGCTCTCGATGCATCACCACGGTGAAATCGCCGCCCGCGCGGCGATCGCGGCGCAGATGCAAGGCAAGTTTTGGGAAATGCACCGGCAGCTCTTTGCGAACGGTCAGCATCTCGAGGAGGACGATTTGGTCGGCTATGCGCGAGCGATCGGATTGGACATCGACCGCTTTCGCGCAGACATGGCAAGCGCACCCGCCACCGAACGCATCGAGGCCGACCGCAAGCTGGCAGATTCACTCGGGGTCAAGGGAACCCCGACGCTGTTCGTCGACGGCCACGAGTGCGACTTGCGAGGGGACGATATCGGCGAATGGCTCGACGCGGAGCTTTCGGCAAGGAAACGCTAGCCGGGGCACCCCCTAGCCTTTCGCGCGACAGCGCGTCGTGATAGGTGGGCGAGACCGTGAGGGGAGCGTTGCTCGAGGCGTGCGGGTGCTTTCCTACCGGAAGGCACTACCCGGGCATCGCGCACCTTCTGCGGGCGGTTGCGAGAGGTCTGCTCGAGGGAATGGCGGCCGAGGCCGAATGGTCGGGGCTACCGATTGCCTTGGTCGACGTAGAAACCACCGGGAAGGACCCATCGGTGGATCGAGTGGTTGAGGTTGGCATTGCGATCGCGCGTGCTGGAGAGCTCGCAGAGTCGAAGAATTGGCTCATCCATCCCGGGATGGCCATTCCGAAGGAAGCGAGCGACGTGCACAAGATCACCGACGAGATCGTGCGGGACGCGCCCAGATTCGAGGCCATCGCCGGCGAGGTCGCGGCCATGCTCCAAGGGTGCGTGCCTGCCGCGTACAATGCGGGCTTCGATCGCGCGTTCCTCGCAAACGAAATGGCGCGCGCCGGCGTGGCCAAGGAAGACGTCGTCCCGTCGCTGCGTAAGAACGTCGAGTGGCTGGACCCGCTCGTGTGGGCCCGAGAGCTGCAGCAGGAGGAGAGGTCGAGGACACTCGGCGAAGTTGCGACGCGCCTCGGGATCGGGCTCGAGCAGGCTCACCGAGCGAGCGATGATGCCGCGGCAGCGCTCAAGGTCATGCTGGCGCTCGGCCGGGATCCGCGGATTCCGCGCTCCTATGCTGGCCTGGTACAAGAACAGCGGCGGCTCGCGATGTCGCAGGCCGATGAACGGCGTCTCAAATGGCGGGACGCTTAACCCGGGGACGACTCGCACGCCTGGAAGAGTTTTGCCTTATAGTGAGCTAAAGAATGGGGAGAGCGGAGGATCCCGTGACGCAGAACGCAACAATCTCGCTGGGGGACACCAGGCTGGAGCTTCCGCTCGTTATCGGCACTGAGAAGGAGCGCGCCATCGACATCGCGCAGCTCAGGGCTCACACGGGCACCGTGACGCTCGACCCGGCGTTCATGAACACGGCGTCGACGAAAAGCGCCATCACCTTCATCGACGGCGACAACGGAATCCTCCGCTACCGCGGAATTCCGATCGAGCAGCTGGCCGAGAAATCTACGTTCATCGAGACGGCCTACCTTCTCATCTACGGAAATCTGCCGAACGAAGAGCAGCTGACCGCCTGGAGCGAGACGCTCACGCGCCACTCCCTCTTGCACGAAGACATGAAGCACTTCTTCGAGGGGTTCCCGCCAACCGCGCACCCAATGGCCATTCTCTCGGCGATGGTCACGGCGCTCTCGAGCTACTACCCCGATTCGCTCGACGTCGACAACGTCCAGCAGCGCGATCTGATGATCGCACGGCTCATTTCGAAGGTCCGAACCATCGCGGCGTTCGCCTACAAAAAATCGATCGGGCAGCCCTTCGTCTACCCCAAAAACAGCCTCTCCTACTGCGCGAACTTCTTGAACATGATGTTCTCGGTTCCGGCGGAGGACTACGAGATCGACCCCGAGCTCGTTCGCGTAATCAACCTTTTGCTCATCCTCCATGCCGACCACGAGCAAAACTGCTCGACGAGCACGGTCCGCATGGTCGGTTCAAGCAAGGCGAACCTGTTCGCGTCGATCACGGCGGGCATTTGCGCGTTGTGGGGATCGCTTCACGGCGGTGCCAACCAGGAAGTGCTCGAAATGCTCGAGCTTATCTTCGCGGACGGTGGCGATGTCGCGAAATACGTGAGGCTTTCCAAGGACCGCTCGAGCCACTTCCGCCTCATGGGCTTCGGTCACCGCGTCTACAAGAACTTCGATCCGCGCGCCAAAATCATCAAGGCGGCGGCCGACAAGGTGCTCGCAAAGCTCGGCAAGCGGGATCCGCTGCTCGACATCGCCAAGGCCCTCGAAGAAGCGGCACTCAAAGACAGTTACTTCGTCGAGCGAAAGCTCTACCCCAACGTCGATTTTTATTCCGGAATCATCTATCGGGCGATGGGGTTTCCAACGAACATGTTCACCGTTCTCTTCGCACTCGGTCGCCTGCCCGGCTGGATCGCGCACTGGAAAGAGATGATGGAGGATCCGACCACGAGGATCGCGCGTCCGAGACAAATTTATACGGGGCTAGCCGTCCGCGATTACGTGCCTGTCGAGCGTCGTGGGCGCTAACCTACGAGAACCAGCGTTTCAAGAGCCAGCCGCCAGCCAGCATCCACTCGACAATCGCCACGCACAAGAACGGCCCGAACGGCAACCTGGCCCCCATCAAGCCGCCCGCAGGGGCGGTGGCGAGCGGGTCCTCTTCGAGAGCTCGTGCCGCTTCTTCGTCTCCAGCAGCGATCGCACGCTGCAGTTCCTCGCGGTCCTTGCGCACACTCTCGGGCTCCTCGATCTTGCCGTGGGCCAATAGCAGCACCATTGCCGCGATGGTGGCTTGAATTGCGCCAGCGAAGAGCGCAAACAAGGCGCCCTGCCACCCAAACCACGCACCTGCAAGCATCACGAGCTTTGCGTCTCCGAGCCCCATTCCAACTCGTCCGCGGATCGCCTTGTAACCGACGATGAACGGCAGCCACACCCCCATGAAGCCGATGGCAGCGCCGAGAAACGCGTCATGGTAGCTCATGCCACGAAGCCCCGGCGTCGCGGCGCCGAAGAGGGTTCCACCGATCGTGACCGCGTCCGGAAGGTACATATGCTCGGCGTCGATGAATGCGGCCGCAACGAGCGCCATTGAAAGTGCGAAGTTGGAGAGGAATATGGCCAGCACGTGAACGACCGTCGCGTCGCTCGAACCCGAAACCGAAACTGCCGATGCATCGAAAAAAGCCAATGCCAAGAGTCCCCCGAGCACCTCTACAAAAAGGTATCGCGGAGAGATCCGAGCGCCGCAGCAGCGAGCCCTACCGCGGAGGAGCATCCATGATAGGACGGGAACGTTGTCGAACGCGCGCACCCGAGCGCCACAGGCGGGACACCGCGAACCGGGCCGTACGACGCTCATTTCGCGTGGCACGCGATAGATGACGACATTCACGAAGCTGCCCCAGACGCAGCCCCAAGCAACGGCGAACGCGCGCAAGAGCCACGGAGCAGAAGGCCAGAGAGCGTCCATTTGGCTTGAAACCGTCACAGGGCAGGCATCGAGCTAGCATTTTCGCTCGCCATGCTCTTGGCCATCCACCCCGATCATCCCGAGCCGCGCAAGATTCGTCGCGCGGTCGAGGTTCTGGAGCAAGGTGGGGTCATCGCGTACCCGACGGACACCGTTTACGGGCTAGGTTGCGATCTCACCAACAAGCACGCGGTCGATCGCTTGTACGCGCTCAAAGGGATGGACCGCACACACCAGCTCGCCTTCATTTGCCCCGACCTTTCGGACATCGCGCGCTATGCCATCGTGGACAATCCCGTGTATCGCGTGCTGCGGCGTTTTCTCCCGGGTCCCTACACCTTTATCCTCCAGGCCACACGGGAGGTCCCCAAGCTTGTTCAGATGAAGCGAAGAAACGTCGGAATTCGCGTCCCTGCTTTGCAAGCCCCCCGAGTCCTCGCTCAGGAGCTGGGGCGCCCAATCATCTCGACGACGGCCGGACGGCCGGGCGAGGAGCCATTCATCGACCCGCACGAAATCCATACCGCTTTCCCCGGCTTGGCCCTGGTGCTCGACGGTGGGGCAGGTGGGAGTACGCCGACAACCGTGGTGGACCTAACCCAGTCGCCGCCGGCGGTCTTGCGGCAAGGTGCCGGGCCGGTGGACGAATTCCGGCCTTAGCCACCTCGCGAGATGTGCCGTTCGTTGGGATCAAGGGTCTCGCACCGTGAATGTAACTGGCGCATCCCCAGCTCCGAGGCAGACGCGCGCGCGGGTGCTTTTGGTCGACGACGATGATCTGCTCGTGCGTTCGTACGCGCGGATGCTCTCGGAGGAAGGTTACGAAGTCGAAATACGCTTCGACGGCGAGGCCGCGGTCGAGGCGGTCCGCGCCGACTCGTACGACGTCGTCGTGAGCGACATCGACATGCCGCGGCTGAGTGGATTGGCGCTGCTGGAGCGGATACGTGCGCACGATCTGGACATACCCGTCGTGCTCATCACCGGCGCTCCTTCGCTCGAGACGGCCATCGCTGCGGTCGAGCATGGCGCACTGCGGTACTTGCCGAAGCCAGTGAGCGCAAGCCAACTGCGCGGAATCACTGCCAATGCGGTCAGGCTTCACAGGATTGCGCTCGCCAAGCGTCAGGCGCTCGACCTGGCGGGAGGAGCGGACCGTCTCGTAGGCGACCGCGCCGGCCTCGTCGCGAGCTTCAGTAACGCGCTGTCCACGCTTTGGATGGCTTACCAGCCGATCGTGTCCTGGTCGCGGCGCGAGGTATTCGGCTACGAGGCTCTTCTGCGCTCGCGTGAGGCGGCCTTGCCGCACCCCGGCGCCATTCTGGATGCGGCCGAGCGCCTCGGCCGCCTGGACGAGCTGGGCCGAGCCATCCGCTCACGTGTGGGCGAGTGTGCCGCCGCAGCGCCGCCGGGCGCGACGTTTTTCGTCAATTTGCACACTTACGACCTGCTCGACGACGATCTCTTCGACGCCAGCTCTGCGCTGGCGAAAAGCGCCGCCAGGGTCGTCCTCGAAATCACGGAGCGGGCCAGTCTTCACACGGTTCGCGACGTCCAGGCGCGCGTCGCTCGCTTGCGCAAAATGGGCTTTCGAATCGCGGTCGATGACTTGGGCGCCGGATACGCTGGCCTCACCAGCTTCGCCCAGCTCGAGCCGGAGGTGGTCAAACTGGACATGTCGCTGGTGCGCGGGATCCATGCGCAGCCGACCAAGCAAACGCTTGTTCGAACGATGATAGCGATGTGCCGCGAGTTGGGGATGCAAGTGGTCGCCGAAGGAATCGAGACGCCGGATGAACGCGACACCATCGCAGAAGCGGGTTGCGACTTGTTACAGGGCTACCTTTTCGCCAAGCCGGGCCAGGCGTTCCCGCAGGCGGTGATTTGAGCGACGAGCGCGATTGCTAGCGTGCTTTTCGTTTGCGTTTTACGCAAACGGGCTTCGCCCGGGAGCTGCGCGTCACAGCGTCGGGAACTCACACCGGAAGTTCGTACACGGAATCCCGGCGCAGCAGTCGGCGTTCGTGACGCAAATCTGGCCGTAATTGCCGCAGGTGCCCGAATCGTTGGGCGGGGGCGGTGGGACTCCGCCGTCACCGCCGTTGGGTCCACCGCCGTCGTACGGAGGCGGAGGGCCTGCACCGCCGTCTCCGGCATTGCCTCCGCAGGGACCGCAGATACCGCGGGCGGTTCCCGCGGCCAGGATGCAGGAGGTGCCTGGGCAACAGTCGGCGTTGTTCGTGCACAGGCCACAGGCGGCGATGCATTGTGTGCCGGCGCAAACGTAGGGAGGCATCCCGCCGGCGACCGGATTGGGCACGCACGGCATGTTCCCGCAACAGCTGGCGCTCGACGCGCACGAGGCGCCCGCATCGACACACGGGCCGGAGCATCGCGGCACGCCGACGTTGTCCTGACGACAAGTGTCTTGGTGGCAATTGCCGCTGCAACAATCGCAGGAAGAATTGCAAGTCATCGTCGATAGCCTGCAGACGTCGCCGTCTGGCTTGCACCCCATCGGATTGCGACACACTCCGACCGTGCTCGGAGCGGTGATGACGCACGTGACGGGTTTGCCCGAGCCCCCGGGCAGTCCGTTGGACCCGCAGCAGTCGCTGTCTTGGGTGCACAGGTCGCCGACGACATGGCAACCGCTCGCGGGTTGGCAAATGAGAACCCCCGTCGGTCCCCAAGGAGCGCATGCGCGGCTGCAGCACGCCCCGCCGCAGACTGGGAGGCCACCTTCGTAGGGCGTGGTGCCCGATGTCCCTGTACCGCCACAAAGCTGCCCGTCGGCCAGTTTACAGTTCGCAGACTGGGTAGGCGGAGAGGCGCCGCAGGTGCCCAGTCCTTGCCCGGCATCGGGCGTCGTGCATGTACCCGTGCAACAGTCTCCGTCGGCCCTGCAAGCATCGCCCGGCTGCGCGCAGAAGGACGACGCCTGGCATGTGCCACTCGCGCATCTTCCGGAGCAGCACTCGGCGCTCGACGCACAGGAGTTGCCGATTGTCTTGCACGACCCGTTGAGCGGTGCACACATTCCGGCCACGCAGTTCTGGCTACAGCAGTTACCGCTCGTCGTGCATGCCTGGTTGTCCGACGTGCACGACGGATAGCTGCACACGCCATTCGCGCAGTCGCCGCTGCAGCATTGCGCCCCGTTGGCGCACGCGCCGCCGAGTCCGAGGCAGCCTCCATCGCTCGAGAACATCCCCGGAGAGAGGCCACCGCTGGCTCCGCCACCGCCGCTCGAGCTTCCGCCACGTGCGTCGCCGCCGTTCGCGCCCAGCGTCACGTCGTCGCTCGCGTCTTTGCCGGCCGTTGCCCCGCTGCTGTTGCCGCAGGCGGCCAAGCCGATGCACGCGGCCCAAAGAGCCACCGCGTGTATTACAAGCACCACATTCTCCCTCAGCGTGCGCATGGCTTCTCCCGACGAGGCACGCCGTAACTCCGGCAAGCCGCGTGACCACTGGCAATGCGCATGACCATCGGTCAAGCGCATCAACGGTTGATTGGCGTAGACTTTCACTGGGACCGTTGCTTTGCGATTCGCCATCAGCAAGAGGCGCGCCTAGTGACCTGAGCCCGTGATTCGCAAGCGAATCGCGGACTCAGGTCACTACCTCCGGCCCTCGTCGGGCTTCGCCCGCCGACGCCGGAGGGGATGGTCTAGTGGGGGCCTGCGGCCCCCTCGCCGCTCCGCGTTCGCTACGCGGCGAGCCTCCCCTGCATCGCCTTCGGCGAACGTCGTGCTGTCGCACGACGCAG
>Ga0210409_10008081_pt1 | contig 10759 bp, 7 predicted proteins | sample IncBWH17MmetaG_FD_161649 | JGI IMG/M metagenome (GOLD analysis project Ga0210409, IMG submission 161649) | Forest soil microbial communities from Barre Woods Harvard Forest LTER site, Petersham, Massachusetts, United States - Inc-BW-H-17-M | ecosystem: Environmental > Terrestrial > Soil >...
GGCGTTCTGTGCAGCCCTTGCGCCTCGTCTTTGGGGCGGTTCGCCGGCCCGATTTGGGGTAGTTTCGGACCGGCGTGCGGCGGCTTCTTCCTGGTGGAATGTGAACAATTTGCTCTTCGGTCGCGCAAATTTGCGCTCGCTCGAAAAAGTGTGCCGGAATTCGAATTGGCTGTCCCGGTAAGCAGTTGCCCTGTGAACGCCCTGTGAAGGAATGATCTACGGAGGATTCGGAATGCTTACCTGGCTGGCAAATGTCTGGTCTTTGAGCTGTAGATTCGCCAAGTTTTCTGCGGCCGTCGCCGCTCTCAGTTTGCTTGGTGCCGCCTCGGCTTTCGCGGACGAAGCCGGCGGCGAGGCTGGTTTGAAGCTTCCCGACCTCTCCCAAGTCACTTTTCTCGGCATCGACGGCCACAAACTTCTGCTCTTCGGCATCGTCATCTGCATTTTTGGCTTGGGTTTCGGCCTGGCAATCTATTCGCATCTGAAAAATCTGCCCGTCCACAAATCGATGCTCGACGTATCCGAGCTCATTTACGAGACCTGTAAGACCTACCTCTTCACGCAGGGAAAATTCCTGATGATCTTGTGGGTGTTCATCGCCGTCGTCATCGTCATGTATTTCGGCTGGCTCGCTCCCGTTCAACCTGTCGCGGTAACACTGCCGATCATTCTGATTTTTAGTCTCGTGGGAATCGCCGGCAGTTACGGCGTCGCCTGGTTCGGTATCCGCGTCAACACTTTCGCAAACTCTCGCACCGCGTTCGCCTCCCTGCGCGGCAAGCCCTATCCGATCTACAGCACGCCACTCCAAGCAGGTATGAGCATCGGCATGATGCTCATTAGCGTCGAGCTGCTGATGATGCTTTTCATCCTGCTGTTCATCCCCGGTGACTACGCCGGCCCGTGCTTCATCGGATTCGCGATCGGCGAATCGCTCGGCGCGGCCGCGCTGCGTATTGCCGGCGGCATTTTTACAAAGATTGCCGACATCGGCTCCGACCTGATGAAGATCGTCTTCAAAATTAAGGAAGACGACGCGCGCAATCCCGGCGTAATCGCCGACTGCACCGGCGACAACGCCGGCGACTCGGTGGGCCCCAGCGCCGACGGATTCGAAACGTACGGCGTCACTGGCGTCGCGCTCATCACCTTTATTCTTCTCGCGGTCAAAAATCCCACCGTCCAGGTTCAGTTGCTGGTGTGGATCTTCGTGATGCGCATCGTCATGCTCATTGCCAGCGCCGCCGCCTACTTCATCAACGGCTTCATTGCCAAAGCCAAATACGGCAACGCCGACGAAATGGACTACGAGCATCCGTTGACTTCCCTTGTCTGGATCACCTCCTTTGTCTCCATCGCTCTGACCTACTTGATCTCTTCGCTGATTATCCCCACGCTCGGCGGTGACGCCTCGCAATGGTGGAAGCTGGCCACCATCATTTCCTGCGGCACGCTCGCGGGCGCCATCATCCCTGAATTGGTGAAGGTCTTCACTTCCACCAATTCCCGCCACGTCAAGGAGGTCGTCACCTCGGCGGAAGAGGGCGGCGCATCGCTCGGCATTCTCTCTGGGTTCGTCGCGGGCAACTTTTCCGCCTACTACATCGGCCTGGCGATGGTGCTCCTCATGTCCCTCGGCTACCTGATCAGCAATCTGGGGCTGGCTAACCAAATGCTCGCGCCGGCTGTGTTCGCATTCGGGTTGGTGGCCTTCGGTTTTCTCGGCATGGGCCCGGTGACCATCGCCGTCGACTCCTACGGTCCTGTCACCGACAACGCGCAATCCGTTTATGAACTTTCGCTGATCGAACAAGTCCCCAACATCAAGCAGGAACTCAAAAAGGATTACAACATCGACGTCAACTTCGAGCGCGCCAAGGAAATGCTGGAAGCGAACGACGGCGCCGGCAACACCTTTAAGGCCACCGCCAAGCCTGTGCTGATCGGCACCGCGGTCGTCGGCGCGACTACCATGATTTTTTCGATCATCATGGCGCTCACCAAAGGCTTAACCGAAAACGTCAACAATCTTTCGCTCTTGCATGCGCCTTTCGTTCTCGGCCTCGTTACGGGCGGCGCCATGATTTACTGGTTCACCGGCGCCAGCACGCAAGCCGTAACCACGGGCGCTTACCGCGCCGTGGAGTTCATCAAGGCCAACATCAAGCTCGACGGGGCGGCAGCCGCGAGCATCGCCGACAGCAAAAAAGTCGTCGAGATTTGCACCAAGTACGCACAGAAGGGCATGCTCAACATTTTCATCGCGGTGTTCTTCGCCACGCTGGCTTTCGCCTTCGTCGAACCCTTCTTCTTTATCGGCTACCTGTTCTCGATCGCCATTTTCGGCCTTTATCAAGCCATCTTCATGGCCAACGCTGGCGGCGCCTGGGACAACGCCAAGAAAATCGTCGAAGTGGAAATGAAACAAAAGGGCACGCCGCTCCACGACGCCACTGTCATTGGCGACACCGTTGGCGATCCTTTTAAAGATACATCGTCCGTCGCGCTCAACCCGGTCATAAAGTTCACAACGCTTTTCGGCCTGCTGGCCGTCGAACTCGCCGTGCAAATGACCGCCTCACAGGGCAACGGCCTGACGCACATTCTCGCCGCGGTATTCTTTGTCGTATCTTTCGTCTTCGTCTACCGCTCCTTCTACGGTATGCGCATCCGCGAAGGCGCCGCTAGCTAAAATTGTTTCCCGTTTTCAGTTGTCAGTGTTCAGCAAAAGAAAAACCGGGGCATGGAGCTGATCATCAACAAGGCCCAGTATGAGGTGACCGAAGTGGACGAACTTCGTCCGCGCCTCGCGGTTTGGACATACCATACCGCCGGCCGGCCTGCGATTTGCGCCCTTTGAAACGGCGAAGCCGCATGGCTGATGTAGGTGCGCTATAAAGGCGACGCGGGATTCTCCACCCGTAATCCACTGTATGCCGGGACAGAGAAAGCGGTCATGGAATACCACCTGTCAAATGGAGAGCGGGATGAGTACCCCGCCTCTTGGAACGTCACCACCGGCGAAGCCTTTTACGCCCTTGAATACTTCTTTGAAGAGGCAGCCATGGCGCCATGGCTGCATTGGTATGACGATACTGAGAAACGAAACGTGTGACCTTGCCGCACGGATCTTACGGGCGGGCACAAATCGCCGCCAAAATATTTTGAATCCAGTCGTACACTTGTGAACAGTTAGGCAGTAGAATTCACCCGCTGCTACTTTGAGGTGTCGCTCATGAAGAAACGTTCTCTGATCGTTGGAAGCGCGCTGCTCCTCGCTGCTACTTTCCAGGTGAGTTACGCGCAAGTCGATACGAAATGGAAAATTCACGATCTCACTCGCCCGCTGCCGCCGGTGATTGATCCCGGAACTTCCAGCACGCAAGATTCGCCGGGGCATCCGCCTTCTGACGCTGTCGTGCTCTTCGACGGCAAAGACCTTTCGAAATGGGCGCACAAAGACGGCAGCGCGCCGAAATGGAAAGTGGAGAACGGTTATTTCGAAGTGGTGCCAAAGACGGGATACATCTACACGCGTGAAGCTTTTGGCGATTGCCAGTTGCACGTGGAATTTGCCGAACCGTCCCCCGCGAAAGGCGAGAGCCAGGACCGCGGAAACAGCGGCGTCTTTTTGCAAGGTCTCTATGAGACGCAAGTCCTGGACTCCTACCAAAGCAAGACTTACGCGGACGGCCAGGCCGCGGCGATCTATGGCCAATACCCTCCGCTGGTGAACTCTTCGCGCCCGCCCGGCCAGTGGCAGACTTACGACATCCTTTTTCACGGCCCGCGTTTCGATAAAGACGGAAAGCTTCTCCGCCCCGCTCGCGAAACCGTTTTTCACAATGGTGTCTTGGTACAGGACAACGTGGAATTGACTGGCCCGACAGCGCACGGCGAGCGCCCGCCCTACAAAGCCCACGCCGACAAATTGCCGCTGGCGCTGCAGGATCATAGCCATCCGGTGCGCTACCGCAACATCTGGATCCGGGAGTTGAAGACTGCCGAGTGATGTGCTTTGGGACCAAAGGCTTGGTATAGTTCGTGTATAGTAACTTATGTAGAAAACTGTTCTTCGGCAGCGGGAGATTCCTCTCCCGCTTTTTTCATTTTAGGGGTCATTTCCACCGCTTCCGCTCAAAAGGCCGTCCGAATTTTCTCCGCTCTTTAGACTTAACGCGTTTGTAGTGGCGAGTCTTTAGACCCGTTCTCGCCGGCGGCCTTCCTGCGAGTCAACTTCGAAGATGCCAGACAAGCACCGCATCCTAGAGTCCATCGCCACGATTGCGAAGCAACTCGGCCCCACGCCGTCGATCCTGGAGTTCGTCGGGCGCTCAAGGGTCACCAAATATTCCGTCCTGCGGCATTTCGCGAGATTGTGCCGCCAGCAGACAATCACGTCGCAGCCCGTCACAAGATGCCCGTGCTGGCGGAAATTCCTGCTCTCAAACGCTGCAACCCCTAGTGTGTATCCTGGCATCCTAAGCACATCTCATTGCCCAACCGAGCCTAGAATGTAACCATGCGCCACGCCGCCGCCCTCGCCCTACTCCTCGTCGGCAGAGCCGCCTTCGCCTCGCCCCCCGACCCCTGCTCGCTCAGCCCGTCGGTAACGGATGCAAATGTCACGATCGCCATTCCGGATGGCCGGACCACTTTTCGAGAGGGCGAGATTATTCTGCTGGCGCTGTCCTTTACTTCTGCAGCGGACAAACGCTACTGGGTCGAGAACCGCAACTATGATCGTAGCGGAAGGCTGGGCATCGAGGCCTACTGCGTCGAGCCCGAGGCTCGCGATCCAATCGCCGACTATTTCCGTGCTGGTGCCTTCCTTGGAGGGGGGTTGGGCAACGAACAGCAGCTTACCCAAGAGCCATTCACCGCTACCGCCGAGCTCAACGAGTGGAGACAACCTGCGCCGGGTCACTATCGGCTGCATGTCGTGAGCTACCGGGTGTGGCGTCCACCGGATCCACACGAAGAGACCCCCTACGGCCGAGTGGGACTGACACTGCGCTCGAACACGATCGAGTTCGACGTAATTCCAGCGGATGAGGATTGGCGCGCCCAGCAATTACGGGAGGCTAGCGCGGCCTACGAAAACTCCGCTGAAGAGGACAAGAAAAAGGCAGCCCGTAAGCTGCGGTTTCTGAACACGAAGCCATCAGCAGAAACGCTCGCGAAATTGTTCTGGTCTTTGAATGACCGGCCCGGAGGATGGGATCTGATGTTCGGGCTTTTCGGCTCACCCTACCGTGTGGATGCGATTGCGGCCATGCGGCGCGAAATCAACAATCCCGATCATCCGATCACTCAAGATTTTCTACATACCCTCACGAAGTTGCAAATCAACGCGGATGCTTCGTGGGATCCGCCGGCATATGATTCCGCGCATCCTGAGGTTTCGGAAGAGTATTGGCACAAAAGGCAGACGCATGAGCGCGAGCTGATGCAGGGCGCGATCGCGCCAGCCGTGGCGGCTCTCCCCCAGAAAACGGGCCGCGCTCATGCCCTGACGGTGCAGGCGCTCGCCGAATCGTCTGATCTGCTCAGCGCTACAACCGCATCGCAAATTCGTAGACAGCTGATCGCTGCGTGGGGAGACCTGCCGGAAAAGACGAAGCAGGAGTTGATTCATTATCGCTGGCCGCTCATCGCTGGGCCCGACATGCTGCCGATCCTTAAGGAGTTTGTATCGCACCCAGCGCCTCCGTCTCGGACCATGGACGCGATGGCACGCGATGCCGCGATCCAACATATCTTCGACATCGATGCCGTCGAAGGACGGGCGCTGATTCTTCGCGACTTGCGCGACTCAAGGGCAGAGCCATCCATTTCGCTGGTCAAACTGCTTTCCGCCGAGGAGCTTCGGCCGATTATCCGGGAAGCAGTGGGAAGAATCGAGAAGAGCGACGCTCGTGGTCTCGACTATCACTTGGTCGAGCTGTATGGCGACGCATCGGTGCTGCCGGGGATGAAGACTGTGTTTAACGAACGTCTCGGTCAATGGGCGTGCGATCCACAAACGGCAATGTTGCGTTACTTCCTCCGGCTCGAACCGGAATTCGGCACGAAGGCCGCGGAAGCTTCGCTCGCCGCCAGGAAAAAAACAGGCTGCTACCACTTCCTTTTGCAGGAATTGGGAGACGTTCTGCCCAAGGTTGAGCCACTAGCGATTATCACGCTCGACGACTCTGACCTCGAAGTCGCCAACGATGCCGCGCTGGCATTGGGGCACTGGGGAACAGCAAACGCGGAAACGGCTCTGTGGGCCCGGTTGAAGCGCTTTCGTCAAGAGTGGCAAGGCCGCCAGGATGAGTTGCGCGTTGCGCCCCCTTACACTGATCCGATCGGGCGTGCTACCGCGCTGGAGAGCACCCTTGTGCAGTCCATCGCCACAGGGACAAATTGGATCTGCGGCCCCGAAAAACTCGAGCGGCTGAGCGAGCTTGCTTCGCCACGGCAAAGGATGCAAGTAGCCAACTGGAGTAAAGAATGGGAGCGGGGAGAGGCGTTGATTCTGCCGAACTGGTTTCCGGAAGACCGGTTGAGCTTCGGAGTACTGCAGTATTCGAATTTGGACGAACAACAGTTCAGGGCGAAGCTTTCGCAGATGCCGCGAGGGACGAGCCTGTATTTTCAGATTTGGAAACCGGGCCAGATTTCGCCGCCAGTAAGCATGGAACGACAGGAAGCAGTATTCGAAGCGCTCCGCACTTATGCGGCGCAATATGGAGTGACCATGGAAAGAAAGAGCGACCGATAGGTCTTCGGGGACTGCGCTTACGCCCTGCGTCGGCACCACGTATCACGGTTAAGCAGCGCGCGAGCTCGCGGCCTTCGTTGAGCTGGTGGGCGTTCAGGCCGTGCCATTTGCTGCAGACCTGGCCACCCTTCACGTCGCCGCCTCCGCAAGCGGTCCTTTACGCAACGAATCGAAACTTGTATAGTCCACGCATGCAAGGAATATCCTGGAGCAGAATTGCGCTCGGCTCGCTGTTGCTCATCTCGGCCTGCTTAAAAGGAGGACAGGAAGTGCAATCTCCGCAGCCTGAAAAGTCGAAGCCGCCTGTCAAAATGGAGCAGCGCGGGCGCATCGTGGGAATCGGCGGTGTCTTCTTCAAATCCGCTAATCGTGATCAGATGCGCGAATGGTATTCGAAGCATCTTGGACTCGCTGACAAAGGCGGAGGCGTGATGCTTCCGTGGCGCAAACACGACGACCCGCAGAAGGAACACGTTACAGTTTGGACTATTTTTCCCGCCTCCACTAACTATTTCGATCCCGGCCACGCACCTTTCATGGTCAACTACATCGTGGACGATCTGGATGCTTTGCTCGACCGCTTAAAACAAGAGGGAGTAAAGATTGATCCCAAACGAATGGATGAATCCTACGGTCGCTTTGCTTGGATCTATGATCTGGATGGGAATAAGATTGAGCTCTGGCAGCCGTCGGCAAAGCCCTAAGGGGCCTTCCAATGCACTCACTCAATCGGTTTTCTGGATGATTTTTTCGAAACAGTTTCGCAAACTCAAGCGCGGATGAGGCCGGCGAACTTGCGGGGGTTGTTGTCGAAGCCGGGGAAGACGGGCTTCAGTTCTTTCACGCCGATGTGCTTGGTTAGAATTTCTCCGACCACCGAGCGAAAGTCTGTGGTTAGCGCGAGGTCGCGGCCCTCGTTGAGCTGGTGATCGTTCAGACCGGGCCATTTGCCGTAGACCTGGCCGCCCTTCACGTCGCCGCCCATGAGGAACATGCAATTGGCGTGGCCGTGGTCAGTTCCGTGATTGCCGTTTTCCTTGGCAGTGCGGCCGAATTCGCTCATGGTCACGAAGACGATGTTCTGCATGCGGTCGCCCATGTCTTGATGGAACGCCGCAAGTCCCTGGCCGAGGTCCTTCAGCAAATTGGAAAGCTGTCCCTGCACGCCGCCCTCGTTGACGTGATTGTCCCAGCCGCCGCAATCCACAAATAGGATTTCCACACCGATGTCGGCTTTCAGCAACTGGCCGATCTGCTGCAGGCTCTGTCCCAGCCTGCTGGTCGGATATTGCGCGCCATTTTCCGGCTGATATTTGCTGGGGTCCGCTTTGCGCAGAAGATCGATGGCCTCAAACGTCTCCGTGCCCGTGCCGTGCAGCGCGTGATCCACGGTCTGCGAGTACATGGCTTCAAAGCCGCCTTCGACCATCTGGCCCGTTCCGGGAGCTTGCGCCATCACTTTGAATTGCTTCAGATCCGGCAGCGCAATCGCAGGAGCAACCCCGTGCAGCATACGCGGAAGATTCGGCCCCATGGCCACGGCGCGAAATGGGGAAGCTTCTTCTTCCGGCACGGTTTCGAGAGCGCGGTTCAGCCAGCCGTCTTCGGTGGCTTTCAATCCCGGCGTGCCGGATTCCATGAAGTCCTGCGCGTCGAAGTGCGAGCGCGTCGGATCAGGCGAACCCGCGGCGTGCACGATGGCCAGCTGGTTCTTGTGAAACAGCGGCTCAAGCGGCGCGAGGCTCGGATGCAAACCGAAAAACCCGTCAAGGTCGATCGCCGCATCGCCATTCAAGTCGGGGTTTGCAAGTGCAAACCCCGAACCCCGGCCGCCGCGCTTCGGCTGTGGAATCGCGATGGTCGGACGCATGCGGTAATAGTTCGGCTCGCCAAAGGGCACCACAATGTTCAGTCCGTCGGCTGCGCCGCGTTGAAACAACACCACGAGCTGTTTTTTGTTCGGCATCGGCGTCGCCGCTACCGCGCGCTGCAAAAACGCCGGCATCGCGCTCAGGCCGACCATGGCCACTCCGCCTTGCTTCAAGAAATACCGCCGCGAAAATTTCAACCCTCGCACGCCTTCACAGCATTTGTAGCTCATCGTGACCTCTCCCTATGGAGTGCGGCAGCCCGGCTGCCGCTTTGACACCGCGCTACGGCTGAAATTGCAAAAGCGGGAGCCCGGCTCCCCCACTCCAAATCAGCGGCGCTGGAATTCCGGAGCGCCCAGCACCAAGCCGGCGACTACTCCCAAATCCACTTGTTTGCGGGGATCGTCGAGCTTGGCTTGTAAAACCTGCGGGTTATCGAGTTGCTTCTCCAGCGTCTCGACCGTTGTCGGCCCCGCTTGCCCGCCGAGAAAAACTTGTACGGCCCGGTCCAGCGCGGCCTTGGGATCGGAGGACGGCTCCACGCCGAGCAATGAAGTCACATCCGTCCGCGCGCCGCGCATCTTGTTTCCGGCTAACGCGAGCGAATAGTTCAATCGGTTCAGGAGCGCGCCGGTATTCACCCAAGTATCGGCCTTGTCTGAATAACCCGTCGGCGGCTGGCATTGGTACAACGGCTCGCCGATTCGCCCGACCCACTGCACCAAGGGCATCGGCGTATCCACATCCGTGCCCAGTGCACGCACCGCGGAAACCACCAATTCGAATGGCGTCTTGATCTTTGCGCGGTACGATTCCCGGGACCAGAATTCCGGCGACCAAATCATGGTGTGCAGCACGGCTTTGATGTCGCCGTCGCTCGATTGAAACGTCTCGGCCATGCGGCTGACCAGCACCGGCGGCGGAGTATCGGAAACAAATCGCCGCGCCAGCTTCGTGGAAATAAATCTCGCGGTGCTTGGATGATGTACAAGCAGGTCGATCACTTGCTCGCCGTCTTTCATCCCACCCGCGTGAATTTTCTTGCCCAGCACCATTTTCGGGTCGGGATCGTGCAGCTTGTCGTCAAATTTGAAATCCGCGTACTGCCGGGGCTTCTCGATGGTCCAGCCGGTGAAGCAGCGCGCCACTTCCGTGACGTCTTTCTGGGTATACCCGCCATCCACGCCGAGCGTGTGCAATTCCATTAACTCGCGCCCATAATTCTCATTCAGGCCGCGCTCATTCTTCTTGGCTTGCTGCGGATTTGGCATGGGCCGCGGCCCGCCGAATCCTCCGCGACGACGCTGTTGGCGCGCGGCTCGTTCGGCTGCTTGCCGCTGTGCTGCGCGCGGATCGACGCTCAAAAAATTATCCAGATAGAAAAGCATCGCCGGACTTTTCGCCGTCGACGTCACCAAGTCCTTGAATTTCCCGAAGGCATGCGGCTGAATCACGTCGCGTTCATAGGAAGTCAGGTAGTAGCGGTCTTCGCCTTTGCCCGCAAACACGTTGAAATGGTTGAACCAGAAATCGTCCATCACCTGCTGGAGTTGCCGCTCGCTGTAAATCGCCCGCGTCACCTTGGCCATGCTCAACTCGGCCACAATGCGCTGCGGCCGCCTGCTATCGTCGGCAATCGCGCGCGGAACATTGTTAGGGTCGCCACCGCCTAAAACGTCGCGCTTCCTCGCGCCCTTCGTCGCGGGATTGCCCTCGGATTGTTCCTGTTTCATGGGCGCGGGATCATTGGGATTGTCGGCCGCGGATTGGGAAGAGGAAACCGGAATAGCTGCCGGAGTATCTGAATTCGCCGCCCGGCTTCCGCCGGGCTGCATATCCTTCTCAATGACCGCAGCGGCCGCGTCGGGGCGGATTTGGTTCTGCTGCGCTCGTGCCTGCGCTTGTTTCTCGGCCTGCTTCTCAGCCTGCTTGGGTTGCGGGTATTCATCGATCAGTTTCGCAGTGGAGATGCGCAGCGTCGGATAGTCCTGGAGGCGCGCTTCCATGCTCTTATCATCCATCGAAGTGGGATTCAGCTGCTGATCGATCCACTTGGCCAGTCCCATCTGACGAACACGCTCGAGATCGCCGGGTCGCGGGCCGTACGCCAGGCGGTTGAGCG
>Ga0210409_10008083_pt1 | contig 10757 bp, 9 predicted proteins | sample IncBWH17MmetaG_FD_161649 | JGI IMG/M metagenome (GOLD analysis project Ga0210409, IMG submission 161649) | Forest soil microbial communities from Barre Woods Harvard Forest LTER site, Petersham, Massachusetts, United States - Inc-BW-H-17-M | ecosystem: Environmental > Terrestrial > Soil >...
ACTCTGACACGGGCGGGGGCACGGAAACAATGTGCAGAACCCGCTGTTAGTGAGACGTATCCTCTCACGAGACGGTTACTTTTGAAATTGGAATCGGCGGAAAGGCATTTGCAGTGCGGTTCTTAATACAAAGGAAGGGAAGAAAGTACCCGGCCGGGGGCCTATCTTAGGTCTAATAGCCTGGAGTCCATTTGATTCCGAGAGTTTGTTCGAGGTTCATGAGCGTTTGGATAGACTGGGCACGGGCGCCCGCGGATTTTTGAGGCAAAACCTGGAAGAGCAAATTCGCGTAACGGAGTTCCTCATTGACAATAGCTTCGTTGTTTGACCACATTTTACCTCTAATTGGCGCACTGTATGCACCGTCCGACCGAGCCGAGTGGGAAGCTGGGTCGGGATACCAGTCCGGATGCTGTACGTAAAGTGAAATGAACGCGATGGTGCGGATGTAGTCCGAGAAAATTCCAACTTTCGAGTCGACGAAGCCTGCCTCTAACTCCTCCAAGACGGATTTGCGGTTTCTTGCGGAGATGATTGCCGGAGAAAGAATCGAACCGCAGCTCACATAATTGCGAGCCATTTCGAGTTCAGCTGCATCAGTCCCAAGGAATCGGAGGATGTCGCATCCTTCGTTGTGTCCAGGGTTTTGAGGAGGCGATTTAATGAGAGATAAAGCACGGCTTAGTTCAACCGCCTCCCATTCCCGGTCACTCGAAAGTATTTCCAAATCCATAGAATTTGACGTTATGGGGAACCTAAGATGGTTTGAAGTTAAGGAAAGATGATATTTGCCGGGGACATCCGGGCGTAGGAAGGAGTTCAGGATATGCTGATACTTCAACGGTGAAGTGGAGAGATCCATCTCCATAAGGGGGCCGCCACAAACTCCCACGTCCACGGACATCGCCGCATCTAACTCGATGGAGCGATCGGAAAAGGCAGGCGGGTCGACGTGATAGTCATAGATATCCCGCGACGGACAATCCCAAACCATCACAGGCACTTTATCCTGCCTGTCGCTTCTGTAAGAAAGGTCTACGCGGATAATTTCGCCGAGATGGAATTGGGCGCGTTCGCCCGCTAAATGAATTTCCAATATTAGCGGCTCTTGACGGGAGACGGTAGTGTTCAGAGAAATCGCGAAGGAGATGGCCGTAGTGAAGAGAAAAACGGTCACGACAGCGACCCCCACTTTGAAGATTGCGCGACGGACTCTGTATTCAGATTTGCTGGATAATTCCATGCTGATACCCCGGTTTGTTTGTATGAGTCCTAGGAAGCGAGTGGGGTTGCATTCGGGAGATTAGGACCAGGCGAGTGGAAAAACAGTTGCGGTGCAGGCGTGGTAAAATATGCGGCTGCCGGATGTAGGCTCGTAGCTCAGTTGGTTAGAGCGCTACCTTGACACGGTAGAGGTCTGGGGTTCGAGTCCCCACGAGCCTACCACTCTTATTTGAATTTCGGAGGATTAGAGCGGGCCGACGGAGTGGGTCAAGTCTGAGGTTCGAGCTCCACGAGGCTGCCAACCTTTTCAATAACCGAGAGGGTTCTCTGGAATTCCATCAAAACTTCGCCTGTAATTCTTGGCCTGCATTCAAGACAGCCTGCTGTTCGGCGATTCTTACACCCGCTGATATCCAGCGATTGCTTCATCGCGCCATTCACGGCCCGAAACCGGCTTTTCGAGCGCGAATCTTGTGCGCCGGTCACAGTCCGGTTGCTTCCCCTGGTTGGCGGCTTTAGAATCCTGCTGCTCGAAGTCTCGCGGGGGAGTGCCCAGCGTTGCAAATCCTCTTGTGCAATTCCCAATCGTTGGTTGCCGCCGTGTTTGCACTGGCTGCGGCGCCGTTTGGTATTCCGGCGACGACATTCTGGATTTATGTTAGTGCGTCGCTGCTTTTCATCATTGGCCTCGTCAAGATTCTCAAGGAAATGCCGCGGGAACGCGGCCTAGACAAGATTACGCCGTTTGGCCGACTGTTTTTTGCGATTCCCATAGCCGTTTTTGGTTCCGAGCATTTCACCTTGACGGCGGTAATTGCAAACTTCGTTCCACGCTGGATTCCCGCGCATACATTTTGGGTCTATTTAGTGGGCCTCGGTTTTCTTTGCGCGGGCCTCAGTATTACCGTACTCGTTCAAGCGCGGTTGGCAGCGGCTCTGGTGGGAATGACACTTTTAACCTTCGTGCTGCTAATGGACATTCCGGCAGTTGTTGCGAGGCCACATAACAGGTTTTTTTGGGCCCTTGCGCTGAGGCAACTTGCGTTCAGCGGCGGCGCTTTCGCTTTGGCAATTTCACTGCGGAGCGCCCGGCCGAAACAGTCGTCGCCGGCGCAGCCAAGAGCGTCATGGGCCGCCTTTCCGCGATTCTTTGTGGGTATTCCTTCGATATTCTATGGAGTGGAGCATCTGCTGCACCCTACTTACGTGCCGGGAATTCCGCTGCAAAAACTCACCCCCGAGTGGATTCCCGGGCGAATTTTCTTGAGTTATTTTGTTGGCGTGATTCTGATTCTCGCAGGCGTCTGCCTGGTCTTGAATAAGAAAACGCGCATCGCAGCCACTACTTTAGGGCTCACGATTCTGCTAACGGTGTTGTGGATTTACCTGCCGATGCTCGCCGCAGCGCCGAGAGACGTGGTTGCACTGAATTTTTTCTTTGACACGCTCTTTTTTTGCGGAGCCATACTGCCGTTGGCGAACACTGCGTGAGGCAAAATGAGAAGCGGCGAGCCGCGTTGGCGGCTCGCCGCTTTCTGGTGATGAGTGTGCGATAAGGCCTTTGCAGCACCGGACGCAAGACTAGTTGTTGTCGTCGCCGCCCCAAGTCAGGCCCGGCAGGACTGGTGTTCCTTCCTTCCGGACGGCGTCGAGATCTTCGGGATCGAGGCCCAGCAACTTGAGAATGGTTGGAGCTACCTGAGTGGTTTCCACAAAGCTGTGGATTGTCCGGCGCTCAAACCTGGGGTTGGAAACGAGCAGCATCACGTTGGTGTCATCCCAAGCGAAGCCACCGTGCTCAGATTGTTTCTTTAGGCCCCCTGTGTAGACCACGCCATAGTTTGGAATCACGACGATGTCGGGCGTTCGCGGGTCGCCGCCTTCCCGAAGCCTACAGCAAAGTCCGGGATCCTCCGGTACACCTGGACGGTCAAAAATAGTTGAGAGTGAAGAGCCAAAAAAGATCTGGCCCGCTCCCCACGCTGCAGCGCCAGTCTCTAAATCTGTTACCGCCTCCCCAGTACGGGTTGGATCTGCAAGCCATATCTGTGAAATATCGTCTTCGGCCAGGCCGAGGCCATTGGTGGGATCGTTGTAAACCGCCGGGAAAAGAGATGCGGGGAGGATACCGGAAGGCGGCGTTCCGTTGAGTCCCGTCTTCCCCGGAATAGGAAAGAAGCGGTGCGGGTCGATGGGCGACTGCCCGTGTTTGGCAGTAATGATAATAACGGTCGAACGCAGGAGATCATTATCCTTCAGTGCATCAACCATTTGCCCGATGGCCGCATCCACGAATTTGATTTCGGTGGCCATCAAAGGTCTGGGGGTACCCTCCGCGTCCTCATAACCGCCAGAGTTAGCGTCGGATCTGACCGCGGAAGCGGGGCTGATCAGCTTCTGGCCGACGCTGACCGCCTGGAAGTTCATGCCGAAAATCACTGGGACTGGAGCTTTGCTGGCGCCCAGATGCGTCATCCCGTTGATTTCGCGGACGATCGCGTTGACCTTCAGTTGGTCGTAACACTTGATGGCGTCGAAGCCGGTGGTCCAGTCGTTGCCGCTGGCGACAATCGTACCGCAGTCGAAGTTCGTGCCTGCGGTAAACAATCCTGCCAGCGGGATCTGGTTGGAATTGACTTCCGGTGAATAATAGTCGTCCACGTTGCTCGGGGTTGTACCATCCGTGTGTCCGGAAACGACCGCGTAGACGGCGTGCTTGTCGGACCATGCCGTGTAACCGCCCGCTTTGTGAATGACTCCGAAAATCGAGTTGGTGCGAACGAAGTTCCAAGGGTAAACAGGTTGGCAGTTGTTAAACGGATCCCGTATAAGCTTGTCGGGATCGATGGAATTTATGCCACCGTCGATGGTGGAGTACCCAGCAAAACCACCATTGAGCTTGGTCTGGTCGATTTCATCGCCTTCCTCATATTCGGTCTGCGTTCCATTGATAACGCCGGCGTTGCACTTGCCGGCCGGCAGCCCATTGCCGGTTGCTTTCGCGGGCGGCGCCAATACACGGTCGTAGGCGACGTCGTAATACGCGCCGACAGTCCGCGGCGTGCCGCCGGTCACCAACGCCATGAGCCCAGGAAATGAATCCGATGGACGGGAAGTAGTCGTTCGTGTGTAGTTCACGCCATGTTCGCCAAGTTCGGCCAGGGTTGGGCAATTGTTGGATGCCACGCAGTTGGCGAAATCAACTGCATGCATACCGTCAATACTGATGAGAAGAACATGTCTGACTCTGCCTTCCGAATCCCAATCGTGCCCGTCGGCGGCCCGGATGGGCAGAGGCGCGAGCACTAATGAAGCAGCAAGCGCTGCGGACAGCAAAGACCTTACAAAACGCATTTGTATTCCTCCTTTGAATTGCTGCAGGGGAACAGAATCTAGCGGAAAGGAATCGGGAGCTGGTGAACGCGATGTGAAGTAAATGTTAAATGCGAATAGAAAGGAACGTAACAATTGTAACCGCGTGGGAGTTAATGTGAAATGAGAAGGGGGAGCGCGCCACTGCGGAATTGAGAGACGGCCACATGGCTCACCAGAAAAAACAATTGAAGGATTCACGGATTCAGACCGCTCGAGTGTGGCTGATGCCATGGCGGCCCGCCGACTCCGTCGCTTTGAGGCCAATCGCGCAGGATGTTCGTGTGATGAGGTTTATCACCGGGGGGAAGGCATGGAGCGATGATCAAGTGCGCGAATTCATTGCACGGCAGATGCGCTTCGAGGCGCGGCACGGTTTCTGCATGTGGAGCTTGCGCCGCAGGCCCGATGGACGGCTGATAGGACTGTGTGGCATGCAGCCCCTGACGCTTGGAGGCAGGCGCGAGATTGAGATTGGTTGGTGGCTGGCGGTGAACTGCTGGGGACGCGGGCTGGCCACAGAAGCAGCGCGCGCGGTGATGAGCGCGGCATCCCGGCGGTATGGCTTGCGGCGGGTGGTGGCTGTGGCGATGCAGGAGAATTGGGCGTCGCGAGGCGTGATGAGAAATATCGGGATGGATTACGAGCGAGAATCAAAGCGCAGGGGATTTGAGGTAGTGGTTTATTCTACGCGCGGATGGACTGGCATAAACCGGCAAGGAAAAACAGGGGGGCGAAAAGTCTCACGTCTGAAATCGAGAAGCAGCCGGTGAAAACGAATGTGCGACCGAGGCGTCTAAGCGGTATGAGCCATTTTCGCGGGCGAAAAACAACAAGCGGCCCCAAGTTCTTCCACCAAATAAAGCGGAGGAATTGATGCGAGCGTTTGGCGTATCTCTGTGTGTGATGCTACTGAGCAGCGGTTTGGGCGGGGGAGTGGCCCTAACCGCCCCGCCACTGCCGCTGATTCCCCTGGCAACGAACTTTTCTTATTTCGACCATCATTGGATTCACTGGCTTTCGGATCATCCAGTTTACGAATCCATAGAAGCCGAGAGTTATCTGCGTCCCGATGGAAAAACATTTATTCGAGTGTTCCTGACCGAGCGGGCGGGCGGGAAAAAACAGGTGTTCTATTTCAATGATGAGGAAGTTGCAAAATTCTGGCGTCCGGCAGAAGCACACTTCCGCGAGATTGAGTTTGCAGCGCACGGAGCTCCGGGCGAGCCACCCGGGTTGCACGTGAAACTGAAAGACAAGGACGATCAAACGATTGAGTGGACGATGAGTTTTGCGCCCGGGACTTTCCTGGGGAAAGAAAACCAAATCTTGACGCAGACGGCGGCACACGGATTTGACACGGCGATTATGTTTCTGTTTTACGGAAACTCGCAAAAGGCCCTGCGAAGCGAGATTCATATCGGGGAATACCACGCAGTACTGGATGAAGAACACCCGCCGAAACCAAATCCCAACGGTCAGTCGGGGGCCACACATTCGAGCAGTGCGCACGTTCCCCTGATTGCCCTGGGACCAACAAAGTTGTGGCGCGAAGATGAGGCGTTGGCAACTTCAAACGGACGGCGACTCAAGGTTGCGGAACATTCTGACAAGGGGACGCTTTGGCGGAGCGAGGGATTTGGCGTGGGCGGCTTCAGCACCGTCGAAGTAAGCACGGACTCAAGCGGAGCGGTGCAGAGTTACAGGCATTCCTTTCCGGGGCATGAATTTCGATTTGATTTTGGGCCCCCCTTGCCGAGTCTCGATGCGCTGAAAGATGGAGACCGTTTTCAATTCAGAGTCACGATGGATGACCATCAAGACTTCGTCACCGGGATATTGAAGGCAAAGCGGACAGACGATGGCGCGGACCTTGAGTGGCAGCCTCAGTCGCCGGAGTGGCTGGGGCAATATCCGTGGGTGTCAGCCATCCACGGGAATAGTGCGGATGGATATTCGCTGGTGCTGAAGCGGAAACCTTGAGTGGGGCGTCTTCCTCGCAGGCGCACTCCCTTGAGTAGCCGATCCGGGCGGAGCCCTGTACCATGCGGTACGGCGCAGATGGAGAGGCGAAGATGCGGGGCGCGGTAAAAATTATTTGCGTGTTGGGGATTTCGGGAGCGTTGGCGATGGCGTACGCAATTTCTTCGCAGGGGCAAGCGACAGAGTATGGGAAAAGGATTGTGATTGCTGCCGACACAATGTTCGATGGCAAAGGCAAAGTGCTGCACGACACGCGCATTGTGATCGAGGGCGCGAAGATAGTGGCGATTGATGCCAAGGCCGGGCCGGTGGATTACGACTTGCGCGGGTTGACGGTAATGCCCGGATGGATTGACGCGCATGTGCACATCACGTGGAGCTTTGGACCGGACGGCAAGAACGCGGGGCAGGGAGGGACGACGCCGGAAGCTGTGTATGCAGCGGCTTCCAACGCCTTCGCAACGCTTATGGCGGGATTCACAACGGTGCAAAGCGTGGGCTCGCCCGTGGACATTCCATTGCGCGAAGCGATCGCACATGGGGCGATTCCCGGGCCGCGCATCCTTACTTCGGCGGAAGCGATTATGGGGAGGGGCGAGGCTACCGGAACGCCGGAGGAAATCCGCTCGATGGTGCGGAAGCAGAAGGCGGCGGGAGCAGACGTAATCAAAATTTACGCGTCGGGCGGGATGACGCGGGGCACGATGACGATGTCACAGGAGCAATTGAATGCGGCGTGCGATGAAGCGAAAAAACTGGGGCTGCGCACGCTGGTACACGCGTTTCGGGACGCTGTGCGTGCGGCAACAATCGCGGGATGCACGGAAATTGAGCATGGGTTGGGCGCGTCCGATGACGATTTGAAATTGATGGCGGAACGCGGGACGTATCTTGATCCACAAGCCGGTTTGCTGCTGGAAACTTATCTTCAGTTCAGGGACAAATATCTGGCCGCACCTTATTACACGGAAGAAGGATTTGCGACCATGAAGGATTTGATTCCGGCGCATCAGGAGTTTATCAAGCGAGCGTTGAAAATCCCCAGACTGAAAATAGTTTATGGGACGGACGCGGTGGCGGGAGCGCACGGGCGAAACGCGGAGGATTTTGTTTACCGCGTGCGGGAGAGCGGAGTGGGTGCGATGGAGGTGATGGTCTCGGCAAATTCGCTGGGAGCTGAGGCGCTAGGGTTGAGCGATCAGATTGGGTCGATCGCGCCCGGGTTGCAGGCAGACATTATTGGATTGGATGGAGATCCGGTGAAGGACATCACGGCGGTGCGGCGCGTGGTGTTTGTGATGAAGGGTGGGACTGTTTACAAGAATACCGCACGGGGCGGCGGGTAAGGATTGGAGCTTTCTAGAGTAAGGGCAATCAGAGTTGAGGGTTGGGTTTTGGCGAACCGGACTTGTGCTCTTCGCCAGAAGCGGAGCGGGCCGGGTCTGGGGTTCCCTGATCAATTTGGGCTGGAGTTTTTTTGCCGTTCTTATCTTCGCAGATGCAGTTGGGAAGAGGAGCCGCGGTGGCGGATTCGCCTTTGGAAGAGGTATCAGGCTTAAGCGGCGAAAAGTGAAGACTGAAGCTGATGGCCAACGAGACGACGGAGAGGATGAGAGCGAGCGCGAGCGCCCAAGTAAAAATGGAGAGGCGGCGCTCGGCGAGGTGGAGATGTTCGTCGAGCTTCGCGCGCATGGAATCGTAATCGGCCTTGGAAATATAACCTGCCATTGACTCCTCCTCTGCTCCCACAGCGATGTCCGGTCCGCGGCCCGCAATTGCATCCTGGCGGCACATAATTCCAAAAGTGACGTCGTCACCGCTGCCTTTTTCAGAAGCTTCACGGAGAATTCCCGGGAGTTGAGCGGAAACCCCTTGCAGGCCACCGGTGCGCGCCATTTTCAGGAAATCCTGGCCGATGAGGAGAAAGTCCTCATCGGAACGAAAAGAGTTGGCGTAGCCATCGGTGGAAACCAGGATCAGCGCAGGCGGGTTGTGGAGGGGGGCTTCCACATGCCAGCGAAAATCTTTCCAGGCTTCTGCCTGGCAAAGCGAAGTGGTTTGATTGGCGATGAGGCGCGTATCGGCGGGGACGGGGCGGATGGTTTTTCCGGCGTCGTCGACCCAGAGGATGTCGCCATCCCCGATCTGGAGGAAAACGGCGTAATACTCAGTGACCAGAACAACCAGGAGCGTGGCTCCATAGGCGACGATAGGATTGTTTGTGACTTCCGCGCGCGCTTCGGCGTCCTGCGGCTCTGAGAGGCGGGAGAACTCATCCTGTTGAAAAGGGTTGGCGGCGAGATGCGCGGAGACAGAGGCGGTCCAGTTTTCCACGAGGCGCTGCGGGAGTTCGGCGACTGCGGTGCGGAGCGTGGCGGCATCGGACTGGCTGCCATGCATTTTCGCGAAGGCCAGCAAGAGGGAAGTCGCGGCTTGCACGGCGAGCTTGGCTCCGGAAGCGCTGCGAAAATGCTGGGGACTGCCATGACCATCGGCAATGGCCAGGATGGCGGGCGGGCCAAAACCGTTTTCCGGGAGCCAGAAACTAAGCGCGTCCTGATTGGGCAGATTGCCTTTAACGTGCGAAGCGCCACGGTTTGATTCGCCGATTACCTGCCAGAGAATTTTTCGCGCCGCGGTTTCCATCAAAAATCCTTTCGCAATTACCAGATGACGCTGGACGGAGCGGTCTGAACCGGCTGCGGCATGGCCGCTGAAACTTTTCTACCACTGAGCACAGAAGTGGAAACAAAACGCATGTATTCGACGAGAGCCTCGGGATTATCGGCCTGGAGCACGCGAATTTCAGGGTTGTCGATGAAGCGCTTGAGCGTTTTTTGGTGCGCGTCGGTGCCGATGCCTATCGCCAAACGCGTGGCGGCCTTACCCCAGGGCTGCGAAAGCAAATATTGCATGCCGCCCTCGAAATCGTCGGTGGGGCGGCCATCGGAAATCAGGACGATCGCCGGGGGGAGCGAGCGCGGGCTGAGCGGAGGCATTTTCATTTCGTCTGCGACCAGTCGCAGAGCGGCGCCGAGATTGGTGCGCGCTTCGGGATCGGCAGTGAGGTCGGTCCAACGGAATTCAGAAAGAAGCGTGGGCTGGGCGATGTGCCACTGAGCGGCGGTGGAAAAGCGAATCGTGCGGATGAGGACTTCGGCGCCGGAGTTTTGCGCGGCCACACGCTGCATGTGGGGAATCAGTTCGCGGATGGCGGTGTTGAGCGCGTCAATTTTACCGTTGAGAGACATGGAGCCGGAGCAGTCCAGCAGCCAGATGAAGTGGAGCGGACGCTTGGCCATGACTCCGCCGGGACGGCGAATCTGGATGCCAGTGTCGAGTGGGTTGCCCATGTAAGTGCCTCCTTTCCTTAAGAATCCTTCGGGGGTTAAAACCCCTGAGGTCTTGCGCAGATTGGGGGAGCTGAAATCCCGCTGCTCCACGCATATGGTAGTCCGCCTATGACGTAGACGACGCGGAAGGGCGGATATTACCGGAAATGAATGAGATGTGGAAGGTTGGCGAAAGGGGGGCGTGAACCCGTTCCCAAACGCACAAGGCGAATCGAGAATCGACAACACGCAACACTATGGACTGCGCCTATGCGCAGAGCCATGGTGAGCCAAAGCTCTCAACGATTCAAAACGGTGTTTCGTTTGGATTCGAGTAATTTGATGACCTTTTCGGCCTTGTCGGGCTTGACCTCGACTTCATCGAGAGATGCGCGGAAGTGTCTTAGGAACGCATCAAAATGTTCGTCGGTAAGACCCTGCAGTCTGGCCTGCGCGTGGGCGTTACCGATTTCTTTGCCCGTATAGACCACTTGCCCGCCGAGGAGCATGGAAAGAAACATACTTTGTCGCGAGAAGAGGTGCGCCTTATCAGATGAAACAAAAAACTTTCGGAGGCTTTCGTCTTCAAAAACTCTTCGATAGAAAGCCTCTGTGGCGGCCTGGATGGTGCTCCTTCCGCCGATGAGGTCGTATAGATTGTCGCTCAATGGAGCCCCCTCTATCAGCAATTACCATAAGGGCCGAGGAGAGAGATGTATCCGCGGTCCAATTAATGGCTTTTGTTCCAGGTCATGCGTCCGCGCTTGGGGTCGGTGCTAACGAATTCGATCTGGTCGGAGTTATCCACGGTATATGTGCCGCTGTCGCTTACGGTGCCTGTGGCCG
>Ga0210409_10008084_pt1 | contig 10756 bp, 9 predicted proteins | sample IncBWH17MmetaG_FD_161649 | JGI IMG/M metagenome (GOLD analysis project Ga0210409, IMG submission 161649) | Forest soil microbial communities from Barre Woods Harvard Forest LTER site, Petersham, Massachusetts, United States - Inc-BW-H-17-M | ecosystem: Environmental > Terrestrial > Soil >...
TCATCCACGCTCGAGAGCCTCGGACTTGTTCCTGCAGTCGGCGCCTTGTGCAAGGAATTCACGGCCAAGCAAGGCATCAGAGTCGACTTTAAAGCGAATGAAATTCCCCGATCGGTCCATCCCGACGTAGCCCTTTGTATTTTCCGCATCGTTCAAGAAGGACTTCGAAACACGAAGAAGTACAGTGGCGCGGAGGAGGCGGAAGTGGACTTGCGAATGACAGGCGACAGATTAGAGATTAGCGTGAGGGACGAAGGCCTCGGATTCAGTTTGTCGGAGCTCGGCCAGAACGGAGGGCTCGGCATCCGAAGTATGGAAGAGCGCGCGCGGCTGTTGGATGGAAAGTTCGAGATTCACTCCGAGCCTGGAAAGGGCACGAGACTCGAGGCCTGGGTGCCGCTCAAACCAAAAGCAAGACACGTGACGGGCTAAGGAGGTGGCTAGACGGCGGATCGTAAGGGCATTCACCTCGAAGCTGTTGCACGACCCCAATTCGCCTCAATAGAATCAACGAGTTAGTTGGGTTATGCAATACGCTCTCGTGTGACGGGCGTCACAGCACGCTGCCCTGCACGGTATTTGAGTGCTAATTTTCGAAGAACATGCACTCGGTCCACTTTGTGGACGTGAATTCATGTAACATTAGTGTCCGAGCCGCCCGGAAAGAGTCCGAAATGATGGAAAACGCTTCAACGGACAGGTCCCGGCCGAAGTTCCTGATCGCCGACGACCATGCAATCTTTGCTGAGGCTTTGAGGGGTTATCTGGAACGGACGTACCCGGTTGTGGGCGTGGTTTCCGACGGGCGTGCCTTGATTGCAGCGGCCCTCAGGCTTAAGCCCGAAGTCATTGTTGTGGATGTCGCAATGCCCATCCTGAATGGATTGGACGCCGCGCGCAGAATTCAGGAACAAGCTCCCAACATCAAATTCGTCTTCCTGACCATGCGAGACGATCCAAATCTAGCTGCTGCGGCGCTGGAACTGGGGCCGATCGGATTCGTTCTGAAGCAGGCGACTGGGACGGAACTGCTAAAGGCCATTGACAATGTGCTGCACGGGAAACCCTATTTGACCGCCAGGCTGAGGGCGGAAGATTGGGTCGCCACAAAAGCTCGGGCACGACAGTTCGCCAAGGAATTGACCCCACGGCAGCGCGATATCGCCCAACTATTTGCCGAAGGACGGCCCATGAAGGAAATCGCGGGGCTGCTAGGCTTGAGTGAAAAGACGGTCGAATTCCACAAGCATCACATTATGGAAGCGTTCAACCTCAAGAATAATGCGGACTTGATATTGTTTGCTCTGAAGCATGGGCTTATCTCGGTCGATCCCGAGCCGTCCGTGCATGCACGCGCGGCCCACAACGGGCGATAGAACTCCCTGTAATTGCAAAGGAGCGGCCTAGGGATTTCCCCAGTGGTGAAGTCCGTTCCCACCGCCTAACATCCGATCCAGGTTTAATACCGCACCGTTGGACGCTAACGTGCCGAACGAGAGTGCATGATTACTTTGGATGGAGGCGAATCTTGCTTCGCCCACGCATACTCTTGGCCGATGACCATCTCGAATTCCTGCAAGCCGAAATCGCTCTCTTGCGGCCTCATTTTGAACTCGTGGGCACGGCGAGCGATGGTGTTTCGCTTATATCCGAGGCCGAGCGGCTCAATCCGGACGTTGTTGTCGTTGATATCACCATGCCGGTAATGAACGGCATCGACGCGGTCCACAAACTCGTCGAGTCTGGCTCTACTACCAAGTTTGTATTTCTGACGATTAATACCGGCGAAGAATTCGTTAAAGCATGCCAGCAGGCGGGCGCTCGGGGCTATGTCTGGAAAGCCCGGATGAAGGCCCACCTGATTCCGGCGATTTATGCGGCCCTCAAAGACCTTTCCTATATTTCTCCATTAACTTCCTCGTGATTTTTGGAACTTGTTCAGTCACTGAGAGTCGAGAAAAGGCCGCGACCGCCGGCGTTGCGCTAGCGAGGTTTGTCGAACGCTGCGGCAAATGCGGAACAGACGGATTCGCTGGTTAGGGATTTCCCTAGTTGTCGGTGCTAGTTGAAAAAGCCTAAAAGGGTATGTAGAAGCGAGTTCACTCCGCGAAAACAGTGGGGATGCGCTGACGATCCCACGTAAGGCTTGAGGAATGGTGCGGGGCAACATGATGAATGCACTTAGCGGCTTTGAACGGCTCTTGCTGTTCCTGGGATTGCTGCTGCTCTCGGTGTACGCCGCCGGCCGCATCTATAGTTCGCTCTACTCTCGTCTCGCCGTGCACGAATTTTGGGGTTCGCATGGCTCCTTGACCCCAGGCAATCCCGCCGGCGCATCCCGGCGGAATCCGGGAATACCGGATTTCCGCTTATGGTCGGAGAAACGAGTTGAAGCCTACCGTTTGAGCCTAGTCGCAAGTGTGGCGCCTCCCTTGGGAGTCCTCAGAATCCCTTCAGTTGAACTAGAAGTTCCTGTACTCGAGGGCACCGACGACCTGACGCTGAATCGCGCGGTCGGACACATCGCAGGCACCAGCGCCCTCGACCAGGGAGGTAACGTTGGTATTGCCGGACACCGCGATGGCTTTTTCCGCGAGCTAAAGGACGTTCATCTTGGCGACTCGATGGATCTGTATACCGGAAAGGGGAACTCGCGTTATGTTGTGGATGAGATTGTTATTGTTCCGCCAGAGGACGTTTCTGTCCTGGCGCCTCGATCCAAACCCACTCTTACTCTTGTAACCTGCTATCCCTTTTATTTTGTCGGCAGTGCTCCGCTGCGTTACATCGTTCACGCTTCGATCATAAATCCGAACAGTCTCTCGGTTTCTGATCAGCCACCCACTCTGGCAAAGGAGGGAGGAGGCCGAGACAAAAATTGAATTGCTCTGGAAGTGGAGACCACGGTTCGAGAAATTACCCTAATTCAATTATGGAGGAAACAAATGAAGACTGGCACTAGTTGGATGAAAACGGGGCTCGCGTTGGCGGTGGGAACCATCTGCTGCGTCTTCGCGGTGCCTTCTATCGCGCAAGTTGAAACAACACAGAGCACGAAGGCCGGGCCGGCTAGCAAAGAAGTTACGGTCGAGCGCGGTGAAGTTGTGCTTGTGGAAGGCAACGACCTGGTCGTAAAAATGGAGGACGGCAGCTTTCGCCACATTGCCAATGTGCCGGAAAGCGCCAAGATCACGGTAGACGGCAAGCAACTGGGCATTCATGACCTGAAGCCGGGCATGAAACTGCAACGCAGCATCATCACCACCACGACGCCGCAAGTCGTAACGACCGTCCAGACAGTTACCGGGAAAGTGTGGCATGTGACCCCGCCAAACTCGGTCATTTTGCAACTGGAAGACAACACCAACCAGTCATTCAAGATTCCCAAGGGACAGATGTTTAATGTGAATGGCCAGATGGTCGATGCATTCGGCCTGAAAAAGGGAATGGTTGTCACTGCCACCAAAATCGTTGAGGTTCCTGAGGTCCAGGTGTCTCAACAGAAGCATGTAACAGGAACCATGCCTGCGCCACCGTCGGCTCCACCAGCCGACGTACCCATCCTGATTGCCAAGGCGGAACCCACACCCGCGCCAGCCGCTGCAGAAGCCCCTGCGGCTCCGGCAAAGACACTGCCGAAGACCGGGAGCGAACTGCCTCTGATTGGCCTGCTTGGGTTTCTTTGCCTAACGGCCTCGCTCGGAGTCAAGTTGCTCCGCGCAAATATCAGCGTTTAGAGCGCTCCGAAAGAGGAGGAGCCCAGCATTACGGGCTCCTCCTCACTGCTGTACGCCAGAGGAGAGCCTTAGAAGAGTAAGCAGTGGGGTTTCGGCGTCCGACGCGGTCATCTGCTGGTTGGCCGGTGGAATGTAGCGGAGGAAGTCAGGAAGGGAAGTTCAATCATGATAAAGAAAACTCTACGATCCAAACTACTCAAGAAAATAGGTCAAAACGCTCTCGCCGTACTGTGCTCTTTTCTGCTTTTGCAAATGGGCTCGCCTCTTGCTGCTCAAACCCAACAGAAGGCTGACAGCCCGGTTCCGAAGGAAGCCAACCCTAACGTACCGCCTGAACAGCAAGACGCTGTCCAAATATCGCCGGACCAGCTTGATTCCCTCGTCGCGCCCATTGCCCTGTATCCGGACCCTATGCTTGCCCAGGTTCTTGCCGCTTCCACCTATCCGTTGGAACTCATGCAGCTCCAGCAGTGGCTGGCAAAGAATAAGGATCTGAAGGACAAGGCGCTCGAGGATGCGGTCTCCAAACAACCTTGGGACCCGAGCGTTCAGGGCTTGGCTGCCCTCCCGGAAGTAGTGAAGCGCCTCACGGATGACATCCAGTGGACTACCGATCTCGGCAACGCTTTTCTGGCCCAGCAGAGCGATGTGATGGACGCCGTTCAGCGCATGAGGAAAAAGGCCAAGGACGCTGGAAACCTGAAATCGACCGAGCAGCAAAAAGTAGAAACCAAGGTGGTCGAATCCAAGCAGGTCGTTGTCATCCAACAATCCAATCCCGAAGTTGTTTACGTTCCAAGCTATAACCCCGTTGTCGTGTATGGTCCGCCGGTTTATCCGTATCCTCCCATCGCGTACCCGCCTCCTGGCTACTACGCTGCCGGCGTAGCGATTTCCTTCGGTGTGGGACTGGCCATGGGAGCGGCATGGGGAGGTGGCTGGGGCTATGGCTGCGGTTGGGGCGGCAACAACAACATCACCATCAACAACAACAATAATTACAACCGCAACTCCAATATCAACGGCGGAAACCGCAACAACATAAACGGCGGCAACAGCATAAACGGCGGAAACCGCGTCAACCCGAACGGAAATCGCGCTGGCGGATCGGGCAGCAACAATTGGCAACACAACGCTCAGCACCGTGGCGGAACTCCCTACTCGGATCGGTCAACGGCGAATAAGTATGGCGGCACAACTCGAGGAGCTTCGGCGTCCGACCGCCAAGCCAACGCACGTCAAAATCAAGCGAACGCTGGGAACAGAGGCCAATCCGGCGGGCGCACTAATCAGGGACAACAAGCTCGCGTTAACGACCGCAGTTCGGGCGGCGGGAATCGTCCTTCATCGGGAGGCGGGGGAGATCGTGTCGGAAATCGCAGCGTCCCAAGCACTGGTTCGAGCTCACGAGGGGATGCTCTCGGTGGTGGATCGAGTAGCAGGAGTGGCAGTGCGGCTCGAGCCAGCAGCTCGCGGGGTTCTTCCAGCATGGGATCGCGCGGTGGTGGCGGCGGGCGGAGGAGGTAGACAAGCCATGAACGAGGAACTACAAATGAACTCAACAAAACCAAATTTGTTTGCAAGCAAAACTCTCGTGGGCTTGTCGTTGGTTGCCCTGTTTTGTGCGCTGCCTCTGTTCTCCTCTTCGTTGGTATTCTCGCAGACAAAGGCAGCCGACTCTTCGCCACAAGTCCAGCAAACCTTTATCAGTCCGAAAGAGGCAGCCGACGCACTCATTAAAGCAGCGGAGACCAACGATGTGCCCGCTCTGAAGCAGATTTTTGGAGCGGCCGGCGAAGATCTGGTTGAGTCCGAAGATGCGGTTCAAGACAAGAACATCGCGATCGCATTTGCTGCGGAGGCGCATCAGAAGAATTCCATCACGATTGATCCAAAAACACCGGACCGTGCCGTCCTAGTTGTTGGAGATAACAACTGGCCGATGCCCATCCCGATCGTGAAACGAAATGGAAAATGGTTCTTCGATACCAAAGCTGGTCGACAAGAGATGCTCTACAGGCGCATCGGCTCGAACGAACTGGATGCCCTCCAGATTTGTCGTGGCTATGTCGAAGCGCAGCACGAATATGCCTTGGAGAAACACGATAATTCCGAAGTGAACCAGTACGCTCAGCGAGTTATCAGCACGCCTGGCAAACACGACGGACTGGTGTGGTGGAATCCTGATGGGAGCCTGGGCGGACCGATCTCTGAGGGCATCGCAGATGCCTTGCAGCAGGGATATACGGATAAATCGAAGCCTTATCATGGGTATTTCTTCAAAATCCTTAAAGGACAGGGCCCGGCGGCGCCGCTCGGGGAGATGAATTTTGTCGTTGAGGGAGCCATGATCGGTGGTTTTGCTCTTGCAGCTGCTCCCGCAGACTACCGTGTCACCGGCGTGAAAACTTTCATCGTCAGCTATGAAGGCGTTGTCTATCAGAAGGACCTAGGTCCGGATACCTTGAAGATTTTCAAGGAAATGGAACTGTACAACCCTGACAAATCCTGGCATCCCACAGACGATAGTTGGCCGGCAGATGTGGCGAACGCGTCGGTTTCCTTGGCGAAGGAATGAATCGGCCCTTGCTCCTTAAACGGAGTCCGTTCGCCGTTGACGCAGCAATGTTGTCGCTCGCCGGAGGCAAATCGAATGACTATCGAATTTAGGTGCCGCACTCTTTTGCGGCCCAGACCCCAATCAAAGACCGGACCTCTTGCGTCTCTCCCTTGCCGAGAAATGCACAGGCACCCATCTGGCATCGCACCACTTCTCTACGTTTCCTTGGTGGCGTTTGCCATGATGGCCGGGTGTTCGTCCAAAGAAGAAAAGCCAGCTCCGCCGCCTCTTGGCGTCACGGTCACTCCGGTACTCGAAAAAGATGTGCCGATCCATCAGGAATGGGTGGGGACGATGGTCGGCAACGTGGACGCCGAGATGGCGGCTCTCGCAAACGTTGCTGCGGTAATCCCAGATCTTCGCCGACAAATTGTTGTGCAGGAAGCAGCGTTGAATTTGCTCTTAGGGCGTAACCCTGGCCCAATAGCCCGTGGCAGCGCCTTAGCCGAGCAGTTTGATCCACCCGAGGTGCCCACCGGGTTGCCGTCACAATTGTTGGAGCGCCGGCCCGATCTCCAGCAGGCTCAGGAGAATCTGATTGCTGCAAATGCCAACGTCGGCGTCGCAAAAGCCTATTTTTTTCCGACGATTTCCCTAACAGGCGCGTTTGGTGGAGTAAGCCCTCAACTTTCGGAACTCACAGGTGCCGGAGTGGAGCCTCGCCGGAAATTTGGCTTTACGGCTGGCCGCTTGAAGAATGAATATCGGGCAGCCTTGGCGCAACGCGACCAGGCAAAGATTGCCTTTGAGAAGTCAGTTACGCAGGCATTTGGCGAGGTATCAACGCCGCTCTCAGCTCATCAAGAGCTCGCCAAGGCGTACGCGGAACAACTCAACTCGATGGAGGCTTATCGGGAGTCAGTCCGGCTGTCGAGCATTCGGTATGACAGCGGCCTCGCAAGCTATCTCGAGATCATTGATGCTCAGATCCAAATGTATCCGGCACAGCAGTCGGCAATCGTCTACGACCTCGGTCGCAAGGTGGCCCTCGTGAACCTGTATCGAGCGCTGGGCGGCGGCTGGAATTTAAATGATGCGCAGTGGATTAGCACGAGCGGGACATCCGCGCCTGCGCAGTCACCTACTCCATAAGAATCCCGATTGCGATCGAGGAGCAAATTTCCAATGGCCAAAAACAGCGCGTCACAGGAAGAAGAACCCCTGAAGAGGAAAAAATACGAAAAAGAGCTGAGGCGGCTTCAGGCTGAACTTTGCAAATTGCAGGAATGGGTCAAATACAAAGGTCTCAGGGTCATTGTTGTCTTCGAGGGCCGTGATGCCGCGGGCAAAGGGGGCACAATTCGTGCCATCACTGAGCGGGTCAGCCCGCGTGTATTTCGCCTGGTCGCGTTGCCGGCCCCTTCCGACCGCGAGAAAACTCAGATGTACATCCAGCGCTACATGCAACATTTTCCAGCAGCCGGCGAGATCGTGATCTTCGACCGCAGTTGGTACAACCGCGCGGGCGTTGAGCACGTCATGGGCTTTTGCTCGGACGAACAATACCGCCAGTTCCTGAAGCTCTGCCCGACTGTCGAAAAATACATTACCGATGCGGGGATCATCCTGATCAAATACTGGTTGGAAGTCGGCAAGAAGGAGCAGCAACGCCGGTTCGAAGCACGCCTCAAGGATCCTCTCCGCCAGTGGAAGCTCAGTCCCATGGACCTGGGGTCTTTCCGCCGCTGGTACGACTATTCGCGTGCCAGAGACCGAATGCTGTCGGCCACTGACTCAAAACACGCCCCTTGGCACCTCGTCCGATCCGACGACAAGCGCAAGGCTCGGCTGAATTGCATTTCCCACTTGCTGGGCATGATTTCCTACAAGAAAGTTCCCCGCGAGAAAATCAAACTGCCAAAGCGCGCCGAAAAGCATGGCTACAACGATCAGATATCTCTCGAGGGACGCAAATTCATCCCGCAGAAATATTGAGAGTCCAAGAACAATGGAGCGTCAATTATGGCCGGACCAGAACAGAGGCTAGGGCTCGAAACGGGAGTGTATGGAATCGATCAGTTAGTGCCTAAGATTAGTCGCGGACGGTTTTTACTCTTGCTCCCTGTGGTGCTTGCTTTGGTTTTCTTCGTATCGCCGGTGAGAGCCAAAATGTCCACCGATTTCGATCCCAATCTTGACTTCTCGAAATTCAAAACCTTTGCCTTTATTGGTGGCGTGGAAGAGCTCGTTAGGATGCAATTGAACCCGGAGCAGCTCAACAACCAAATCCATCGAGCGGTTACCCGCGAATTGACTGCTAAGGGACTTCGCGAGGTAAAGCCGGAAGAGCATCCGGACTTAGTGGTTCGATATTGGGCTAACAGTCAGAAGGACGTGGACATGGCGGCCAGCGCCAACTGGGGTGTCTTCGGCCCATACTTTGGTTATCACTGGGGATTTGTCTACTACTCCATGGAGACCTACACTAACCACCAAGGTACACTCGGCATTGAACTCATTGACGCAACAGCGCGCGAACTCGCCTGGCGCATGTTTGTTAGCGTCAAGTTAATTCACTCTGACTCCGCCAAAATTTGGAAGACAGCTGACAGCAACATCAAGAACGCCTTCAAAAGCTATCCACCCTCTCCGAAGGCTATCGAAGCAAAGAAACAGCAGTGGGCGAAAGAAGACGCCGCCAAGAAGCCCTCCTAACCCTAGTTTGTTAAGAACGCGAGAGAAGGCTTAGAGCTTTGTCTAGAACGCTCCTCGCGAGATGTGAGAAAATCCATTGGACTTGGAAGAGATCATTCCTTCTTTGCGTTGTGACGTGCGCGAGAGACAAGTCTGGCGAGACTCTCCTGCTTGAACTGGCGCTGGAAGAGCGGACCCGTGCCAACCTCGTTCCACCCATCTGCGACTGGGGAAGCGGGGTGCACAGATCGTCTTCGGGGTGATGGAGCGGCACATGGTTCGACATGCTTTGGCGGTGAACAATGTCCCAAATGAGTAAGGGTCAGGACAATAATCCTGTTGGGGATTTCGGGCAAAGTGCTCCTCTAGGCTCGAAAATCTGTCGCGGCGGAGTAAATTTCAGTCTTTTCTCTCGCGAAGCTTCAGGTGTCGATTTGCTGTTGTTCGATCGAGAGGACGATCCTCGACCAGCGCGTGTTATCAGAATAGATCCCACGATGAACCGCACCTACCACTATTGGCACGTGTTTGTACCGAACGTTCAGCCTGGCCAGATTTACGGGTATCGGGTTTATGGGCCGCGCGATCCGGGGAACGGGTTGCGTTTTGATGATGACAAAATTCTGCTGGACCCATATGGCCGTGGAATACTCGTCCCCAGAAACTACAGCCGGGAAGCTGCATGCAAAAGTGGAGAGAATACAGCGGTGGCCATGAAGAGCGTCGTCGTGGATCCAGCTACGTACGACTGGGAGGGTGATACCCAGCTGAAGCGGCCCTCATCGCAGACAATCGTGTACGAGATGCACGTGCGTGGCTTCACGCGTCATCCCAGTTCCGGAATAGCTGAGAATATCCGCGGCACGTATCGTGGGCTGATCGAGAAGATTTCGTATCTCCAGCAACTTGGGATCACCGCAGTTGAACTATTGCCCGTTTTTCAATTTGACGCACAGGATTGCCAGATAGGACTTGTCAACTACTGGGGGTACGCACCTGTCTCATTTTTTGCCCCACATCGGGCCTACAGTTCACGCCAAGACACCCTCGGGCCCGTTGACGAGTTTCGAGACATGGTCAAAGCGCTTCATCGGGCAGGTATCGAAGTCATTCTCGACGTTGTGTTCAATCATACGGCCGAAGGGGACCATAACGGGCCCACCTTGTGCTTTCGCGGAATAGACAACCACACCTACTACATCCTCGAACAAGATTGTTCGCGATATGCCAACTATAGCGGTACTGGAAACACATTCAATTCTAATCATCCGATCGTGCGCCGCATGATCGTGGACAGCCTCCGTTATTGGGTGGAGGAGATGCATGTGGATGGTTTTCGCTTTGACCTCGCTTCGATCCTCGCTCGCGATTCCAGCGGCCACTTGATGTCCAACCCCCCGGTTCTGTGGGATATTGAGACAGATCCAGTTCTCGCTGGAATAAAGATAATTGCGGAAGCTTGGGATGCGGCTGGATTGTATCAGGTCGGCAGTTTTGTTGGGGATAGCTGGAAGGAATGGAATGGCCGCTTTCGTGATGATACAAGAAGTTTCTTCCGTGGTGAAGAAGGCTCATTGTCGAGATTCGCTGATTGCTTGGTCGGCAGCCACGAAATCTATCGCCACAAAGGACGCGAAGCGGAACAAAGCGTGAACTTCGTAACATGTCATGACGGCTTCACGCTCAACGATCTCGTCTCTTACAATTACAAGCACAATGAGGCCAATGGCGAAGACAATCGCGATGGCGCGGACGACAATCGAAG
>Ga0210409_10008090_pt1 | contig 10750 bp, 13 predicted proteins | sample IncBWH17MmetaG_FD_161649 | JGI IMG/M metagenome (GOLD analysis project Ga0210409, IMG submission 161649) | Forest soil microbial communities from Barre Woods Harvard Forest LTER site, Petersham, Massachusetts, United States - Inc-BW-H-17-M | ecosystem: Environmental > Terrestrial > Soil >...
AATCAAGGAAATTTCCGGCCTTCTAAAGGGCTACGATTTTTCCGCCGACCACGCAGAGAGAGTTTTTCAACACAATAGGTCGACACGAGTCGATGGGCGGCCATCGTGTCGGCGTCGGGCAGTAGCCGGCCAAACCCGGTCATTCATGGCCTTGAAATGACCGCCACAAAGCGGCCGATTGCTGACTGCGACCGTCCTTGGCATTGCACTTAGTACCTATAGCCCCGCCTGTGCGTCCCTGGCAGTGTGCCATCTTGAATCCACACATCCGTCCGCAGGAGCATGCAAACATGGCATTCGCAGGTTCCAAATTCTTGAAATCCGTCGTGCTCGTCGTCGCCGCGGCAGTGTTGATTACAAGCTGCGCGAAGAAGGACGATACGATCTCGCAGGCCGAAACGAAGGATAAAGCCACTGGCATCGCCGCCCCAAGCATTGCTGAAACCAAGGCAATTGCCGAGGAAGCCTACATCTATGGCTTCGCATTGTTGGCGGGATACAAGGCGATGTATGAATTCAACGTCGACAAATCATCCTCGCAGTACAAAGCCCCGTTCAATCAGATTGCCAATGAGGCCCGCGTTTTCACATATGAGGACACGGCGATCGTTACGCCGAACAGCGACACGCCGTATGGGTTGGTGCAAATGGACCTACGAGCGGAGCCTATGGTGCTGTGCGTTCCGGCGGTCGAAAAAAAGCGGTATTACTCGGTCATGCTCGCCGACTTGTATACCGACAACTACGGCTACATTGGTAGCCGAGCGACGGGCAACGATGCCGGCTGCTTTCTCATCGCCGGTCCGGATTGGAAGGGTGCGACGCCACCGGGCATCAAGAAAGTGTTCAATGTTGAAACTCAATTTTCGTTGGCCATCTATCGCACGCAGCTGTTTAACCCGGCGGACATGGATAACGTGAAGAAGATCCAAGCAGGCTATTTAGTGCAGCCTTTATCGGCGTTCCTGAAGCAGCCGCCTCCGCCAGCAGCGCCGGCCATCGACTTTCTACCGTTCACCAGCGATGATCCGTTCAAAACCGACTTCGTGAAATATCTCGATTTCTTGCTACAGTTTGCGCCGGCTGTTCCGGAGGAAAAAGACTTGCGCGCACGGTTCGCCAGTATCGGCATAGGGCCGGGCAAGAAGTTTAACTTCAGCGACTTGTCGGTAGAGCACAAGGCCGCAGTGGGCCTTGCGGTGAAGGACGGATTTGAGAAGGTCAACAAGGCATCGACGTCGGTCGGGAAGGAGATTAACGGATGGAATATCGGTTCGGCGTTTGGCAACCGAGCGTTCTATAACGGCAATTGGCTGTTGCGCTCTGCGGGCGCTAAGGCGGGTGTCTACGGCAATGATGCCGTGGAAGCGATGTATCCGCAGGCCAAGGTTGACTCGAACGGCGAAGCGCTCGACGGCAGCAAACACAACTACACGTTGACATTCCCGAAAGGCGATCAGCCACCCGTCAATGCGTTTTGGTCAGTCACCATGTACGACGGCAAGACACAGTTCTTGATCAAGAATCCAATCAATCGCTACCTCATCAATTCACCGATGCTGCCGGGTATGAAGACCAATCCCGATGGATCGCTGACGCTTTACATACAACACGAGTCGCCTGGAAAAGCCAAGGAAGCGAATTGGCTGCCCGCACCGGACGGCTCGATTTACCTGGTTATGCGTCTGTATTGGCCGAAGGCGACACCGCCGTCGATCTTGCCGCCGGGCGAGGGGACGTGGAAACCTCCGGTTATCGTGACGGCGAAATAAAGTCGGGCGCTGCGAATCGGGAGCGGGATCGGGTCATCGCCGGCGCAGCCTGTAAAGGCGCGTCGGTCATACCCCACTCGCCACTCGTGACGTCTTTTGTCCATTCTCCCGCTTGGGGTCGACACGAGTCGATGGGCGGCTTTCGAGTCGGCGTCGGGCAGTAGCCGACCAGGAGCCGCTATTGGCGGTCCCGATTGGACCTTCACTTAGCTACCCTTCGCGGCTTGCGGTTGGCTACCTATCAAAATCAAAGGAATGACGACGCAAAGCTCCCCATTCCTCTGTTGTAACTTCGCTCTCACATAGGCCTAATTCCAAACGAAATTGGCGGGCTTGTGGGGACATCGAAGGAGGCGCGATGGAAGAATTCAAGCGGCAGCGACGAACGGGAATGATCATGATTGGTTTGGCGATGCCAGTGGCCGTGGCACTTTGGGTGGCGATCGATCAGCTAACGCCTCCTATCCTCTCTATGGAGAACTTCGCTTCCAGGGAAGCTTTTGCCCTTAAGTGCTGGTGCGTCGCTGTGCTTTTTAGCCTTGTCATGGGAGTCGAGGCGGTGGCACATGAACGGCTGGGTTCTCCCGCCTTTGACCCTCTGGCGCGGTTTGAGACGCGCCGTCTCAAGATAAATGAGCGGTACCTACAGAATACCCTTGAGCAGACAGTTGTATTCGCCGCGGCTCTATTCGGGCTTGCGGCGTATTGCCCTACGGGTTCAGCCATGCGAGCGGTCGTCGCTACAACGGTGGTGTGGGTATTGGCCAGGTTTGCGTTCTGGGCTGGCTATCACCGCAGCGCGGCTATGCGTGGGTTAGGTGCGCCCGGTATGGCACTCAGTATGATCGTACTGGTGTATGTGACGGCCCGCGTCGCTGAAGAGATTGCCGGGCGCGTCGGCATCGTTGTGCTGATCGCGGCCTTCTTGGGGTTCGAGGCGCTCCTCTTTTGGACAACTCGGCGTCGGTTACAGGATCAGGAAGATGACTCGCACATCGGATGACTCGGGTATGTCCCACCGCGTGGTGCTTGCGCAAATCAGCGAGATTAATTTCAATGTCAAAGATATTTGACATCGTGCTGTGTCCATTATACCTTACGCCATGTCCGGTATCTTTGACACATTAAAGCCGGGCTTGCGATTTGATTCTTAGGGGTTACATACAGTGTTCGGCTATTCCCAGTTTGCTCTTGTGGCCGCCTTTCTATGGACATTGATGTGCGCGGTGTTGTTCGTCATCGTGTTCCACCGTAAGCACAAACGCGAGAGTCTGGGCCGATTTCACCGTGGCCTGCTGCTTGTCGGAATCACACAGTTGGCGCTTGCCCCCGTCTACTCCGCAGTTCACGACGCCTTCAGCAAACATCAGGCGTGGTGGGCCAGTGCCTGGGCGATCGTCCCCGGCCTGCTGCTAATTGGTTGGTCCTCACTCTTCAAGCGATGGGAGGCCGCTGTCGCGGAGCGACGCACGACCATGACATCCCGCGAAATGAGTCTTTCGGCCCAAACCGCGGCGATTGTCTTGGTTTACGGCTTCTATGCAGTCCAGCTCTGGGGTCAGCCTTTGACCCCGCTAATGGCAGTAGCAACTCTAGTCGGTATCACGGTGCTCATGATCGTGATCAACATCGGCGCCCACATCACGATAATTCTTTACGCTGGACCCCAGAGGATCGATGAGCGCGATCGCGCCGTGGCGCTGAAAGGGACGCGGAACGCCTACTACGTGTTGTCGGTGGGCGTGTGGTGCATTCTCTTTTTAGCCATTGCGCACACTCCCAACATCTACATTTTATATGCGATCATGGGCGTGTTCGCTTTCGCTGAACTTGTTCGACTGAGCTCCCAGCTCGTCTACTATCGATTGGGTGTCTGACCATGCGAGGGGCGCACACGCGCGTTCGCAACAACATCCGCATACTGCGATTCCATCACAAGGAGATGACGCAGCAAGAACTCGCCGATCGTGTCGGTCTGACACGGCAAACGATCATCGCGATCGAGCAAGGCCGCTATTCCCCTTCGCTGGAGGCGGCGTTCAAGATCGCTCGAGTATTCAGAGTTCCATTGGAGCATGTATTCCAGTACGAGGATTGAATATTGGTCATACCCGTGCGACGCCGCAACAGAATCGGTTTGTGCGAAGCTTCCGATGGCGGATGACTGGACAAGCGCACCGCCCAATAGCTGACGCCCGCCACTTGAGTCGAACTCGAGTCCTGAGGCCACTCCATTTAACTTACTGCGGCGTGCTTTGAGCCACCCATCTCAACGCTCAAACATGCCTATCTGCGATCACTCTCTGCCTGTGGCACTGTTCCTGTCGATGATTGCGCAAACTTCGCGGCATGTGAGCAGAAAAAGAAGATTGAAGGACAGATGGCGCACATATCAACGTTGAATCCTACGCACAGTCTCTAAGTCGATCACCGGAACGCCATGATCAATGTACTGAAAGAGCTCCTTAGCAAGATTTCGCGCGGGCACCCCGCAAAGAAAACTACGGCAATCCCGAGACCTGAACGGTCGAACACCGGCAGCGATTTCCGCGCGGTCTCCATCGTGCCGAGCATCATGTGCTGTGCGGCGGCGATGCGAGCTACGGAAAGGACCTATCTACTGCGCCAAGCCCCGCGCCTGCCGTTGGCCACCTGTACGATGCCGAGGAATTGTACGTGCAAGTACCGCAAGAATGCCGACCGACGCGACAGCGAACGACGCATGTTCGGAGCGTCAGAAACGAACCGCTGGTTTGCAGGACTGGAAAGCCGCAGGCGGAGAGTTCGCAGATCGACGGCTAGCAGCGAAGCCGGGCCGAATACAAAGAAGTAGAGGCACGTCGCGCCAACCGGCGCTTCAGGTGCCGCGTGCTGGTACATTGATGCCAAAGGCCCATTTCCACGCATTGCCATCCTTAACATAGACCGAAGTGCCCCAAATAGGTCCAACCTTCTGACCGTAGCAAGTGCCGTCGGCACCACCCTCAAAAGTCAGGATGCCGACTGTCCGCGAGAGCATCGTACCCGCGGCGTTGGTGACGCTGACGCTCTTAGCATCGCATCCGGCCCCGGACCAGTTCTTCAATGCATCGGCCTTGGTTGCGAGGTAGGTGCCAAAAATATTGATGAATGAAATATCCCTGGCCGTCAGGTCCTCAAGTTTTTTGGCATCGTGTGCTTTCCAGGCTTCCCAAACCGCCCTTTCGACCGCGAGCATGGCGTCGGTGCCAGCATCGCGATGGGCCGGTTTTGCCTCGTCCTCTTTAGGCACCTCCTTCCTGTCAAACGGTTTCACGGTTGCCGCCTTTGGATCGACAACCGGAGCTGCCGCATGGAAGGCGGCTTTCCACGTATTGCCATCGCGAACGTACGCTCCCGCCGCCCAACTGTTAGCCGGCATCTTTTGTCCTGCGCATGTGCCGTTAACGGTTGCCTTATAGGTGATCAGCGCCGCATCCTTACCAAGCAGGCTCATCCGCTCGTCGGACAGAGCGTAGCTCTTGATCTCGCAATCAGCGCCGGCGTATTCCATTGTCGCTGATGCCTTATCGAGCTTGCCAGACAAACCCCAGCCGACAAACTTGTCCGAGAGAAATGTGTTCCAGAACTTTGTGTCCTTGGATTTCCAAGCCTCATACGCACTGTTTTCGAGAGTTACAAGTACAACCTTTGTAGGTCCGGCCGGAGCGGTCTTTTCAGCCGTGTTGGAGGTGTTTGCATTGTTCGCCAGTGCATTTCCGGCGCACGCTGTGAAAACGAAGGCGGCTGCCGTGGTTAAAGCGAAATACTTGATCTTGGCCATAAATTGTCGCCTCAATAATTGCTGTATTTTGAATTCAGGGCCAAAGGCCGTACTGTTCTTCGGCGTCGATGGTGTGCAGCGTTCCTTAGCTGATATTATCCGCAAGCCAGTCGCGGCATCATAGTGGATATATCAAGACATGTTGATCGACCGTAGAACCGTGATAGTCGGCGCGGCCACGTTGGCCGCCGTCAGAACTGCTGAGAGTGCCACGCCTGACAAAGTGGAGGTGCAGATGAATTCGCCAACTGAACGCGTACTGGGCATCGGCGGACTGTTCTTCCGGAGCCGCGATCCCAAAAAATTGGCGGAGTGGTATCAGCTCAATCTCGGGATTGACCATCGAGTGTGGCAACAAGCGGCCGGCCCCAGCGCATTCACTCCGTTTGCGATGGATACGGACTACTTCGGATCGAAGCAGCAAGGGTGGATGGTGAACTTTCGAGTTCGAAGTTTAGACGCCATGGTCGCGCAGCTGCAGAAGTCCAACATTGAGGTGAAGGTGGATCCTGAAAAATATCCCTACGGTCGATTCGCCAGACTGCACGATCCGGAAGGCAATCCGATCGAGCTATGGGAACCGGCAAGCCCGCCATAGCCATTTGCCTGGGCACGCACCTGTCCAGGCATGACGAAACGCCGGTTTTTGCAGTCTTTTGAAGAGCGGTCTGCTTGCGTTCGATTCTCAGCGCCCGCTCGAAATCCCCAACTTTTGGAGTTGGTATACTCATGCTTCGACTTTGGCTAATTGAGGCCGGATCCAACCCGCTATTCCATGAGCATCCAAGCGACTGCCTTCACTAGAGAACAGCTCTATCAACGTGTTTGGTCGAAGCCGCTGAGTGTGGTTGCCAGGGAAGTCGGGGTCAGCGGCAATGCATTGGCAAAAATTTGCAGTCGATTGCTGGTGCCGTACCCCTCACGCGGTTATTGGGCAAAGGTCGGCGGCGGCAAAGCCCCTGTCCGTCCGCCATTGCCGGCTGCGCCGGAAATCAATATGCGGCGGGTCACCATTTCATCGGAACGCGCCGCGTCGCGCCGAACCAGAACGCGATTGAAGCCGTCCGAACGGCGTCGGCAACTGATTGACATCGCAAAGGAAATCATACTCAAGGAAGGCATGCACGCTGCGACAATGAAACGAATCGCAGCGCAGGCGGGCGTCAGCGAAACCCAGGCTTACAATTATTTTGCAAGCCAGGAGAAATTGTTTGTCGCGCTGGCAGTCGGTGAAACGGCCAAGATACGGGCGGCACAGATAGCCGATGTTTCACAATTCGAAGACCACTACGCGCAAGTGATAGCATCAACGCGGACCTATCTGCGGCAGATCGATCGCCGCGGCGACTTGTTGCAAATGCTGCTTAGAAATCCGCAAGTTCGCGCGGGGCTCAGGGAGGAGAACCGCAAGCAAGGCAATACCGACCGTAATGTGCATGCTCAACACTTGGTCGAACTGTATGGCATACCGTGGAAAGTTGCAGTCGGCTGCACGGTGATTTTGTCGCGTTTGTGCGGACGCGCCGCAAAACTCATCTCCGATAAGAGAATAGCGCTTGAACCGGCAGAACGCATGTGTCTTGCCATAGTGCTGCGCGGATCACGGGACGTTATCGGGGCTTATCGTGACGCGTCCAGGCGCATGCAGGGCCCGCACGCTGCTTAACATTAGGGAATGGCATATTTGTCGAGCGGTCGCCGAATCCAATTCCCCGTGATATGCGAGACTCCCGGCCTCCTCCGGAATCGCCGCGATCATCTCGATTGCGGCTAGGATTTGTTTCTCAGACAATTTAAGCGTATTGCGCGCCAGCCGAACGAGTCTTCGGAGTATCGCTCGGCCAATGCGGGTTGCTTCAGGGTCGAAATGTTCCGCCATGTACAAGTCGGTCATTAGAATGTGAAGCAAGGGACCCCGTTGCGCCACGTACTCAAAATAGAGCATTCCGCATAAGACTGCAGCGGGTTCCAATTCGCTCACCTGCGCGGCGGTCTCGACTCCAGCGGAAGCAAGAGCCTCGATTTCGCGCTGCAGCAGCCTGTTAAAAAGATCATATTGTGTCGCGAAGTACGTATAGATGAGCGCCTTGCTGGAGCTTGCCGCCTGTGCAAGTGCTTCGATGGAAAGGGGGAGATATCCCTGTCTGACGATCAGCTCCACAGCAGCGTCCATGATCTGTTCGCGGCGCACCAGCGGGCTCAGTCGCCTTCTTTGCGTTGCAACTCCCGCGTACTTTTGCCCTGCGCGAACAACGTCGCCGCGTACACGATGTTTTGCCATGTTTAAGGTTATAACTTGGGAGTGGGGTGCTCGCAAGGATCGCGATCCGGCGCTTCAGTTATGCCTACCATCGTCCGGCTTGTGACGATTGGTCACAGCGTCAGTACTGGGTATGATTGTTGCGTGATTGAATCACGACTTTGGCCTACCTCAGAAGGTGCTAATGGTGCGGACGCAGGACGCCGATTGCTGCTGGCGTATGGCGTCCGCCTATCGCTCGCCCTGGTGCTGCCTTACGGTAAGACCGAGGCTGCCGCAGGCTGTACCGATCCGGACGATCTTAGCGGCGCCGATGTGGCGCTACGCAAAACCGTCGAATATACGGACGTCTCAGCGGATGACCGGAAGACATGTCGTGGCTGCGCGTTTTACAAGTCGCGTACAGGTGGATGCGGTACCTGCCAGATTCTTAGCGGGCTCGTGAGCGCCGCAGGACACTGCACGTCGTGGAGCGCAAGGGCAAGCAGTCCTTAGACCGGACATTGATTCATGAAAGCTTCGCTTGCGAAAGCGGAGGACAATTCCACCTATTTTCGCGGGGGCGGTAAGGATGTAAGATAAGCGATAATATCCGCGCGATCTTTCTCGTCCGGAACGGTTTTGTACATCAAGGTGCCGGGCACAAAGTCTTTTGGGGACTTCAGAAACAAATTCAAATTGGCCGGCGTCCAAGTGAGGGACTTTTTGGCCTTCAGCGCCTCGCTGTAGCCATCAAAAGATCCGATGCTCGCGGCAGGTCGGCCGATAATGCCGCGCAGCGTCGGAGCGGTCTCCGCCGCCCCGTGGCATTCCTCACATACTGAATCGAAGAGCTCAGCACCCGCATTGGCATCTCCGGAAATGGCAGTCTCTGTTGTGCTTGCCGCGCTGGAAGGAGAATGGGCGCGTGCCTTCCAGGCAAGAATGGCACTCGCAGCCATAATGATAGTTGCGAGCAAGAAAACGGTATGGTGCGGCTTCTTGACAGAAGACATTCGATTCGTTCCCGTAATCGCCATGCCATCGAGTTGCCATCAAGTTTACGCACAGACTGACTATCACTCCAATAACCAATTCCTGATGATCGACGCCGTTGTTGCGCAAAACCTTCAGGGCCGTCCTGTGGCGCTGCAACAATGGAATGCGCAGCTCCGCGTGGCTTCCGATCACTATTGACTAGGGCCCCAATAGTGGGCTACGGTCCGTGCAAATCGAGCGACGCAGGGTTACACGGTGACATATCAGTGTCTTAAGACGGCAGGCGTGTTCTGCGCAACGTTCATGGCGGCGCTGCCGGCGGGATCGCTTGCCTTCGCGGCCGCGTCCACTATCCAGGCTACGGAGCAAACGTCCCCAGATCGCAAACCGATCAAGGTAGCATTTCGTCGCATCACTGAAAGCCAATACCGGCACACGATTGCCGACATTTTCGGTTCCGAAATCAAAATCAACTCACGTTTTGAGCCCGAAAAGCGCGACGAGGGACTGCTGGCGATCGGCACTCCGCAGCTTTCACTGACCTCTTCCGGCTTCGAGCAATACTTTGCGCTGGCAAGTTCAGTCTCGGAACAGGCTCTGAGCGGAACCGGACGGGACGCGCTGGTCAGCTGCAGGCCGGCCGACACGGCGAAAGCCGACGACGCTTGCGCGCGGAAATTCGTTGCGAAGTACGGCGAGCGGCTCTTTCGTCGTCCGCTGACCGACATCGAACTTGCAACCCGCCTCAAAACGGCATCGCTGGGCGCACAGCCATCGAGCGATTTCTATGCCGGACTCAAACTGGCGCTGACAAGTCTCCTGGTCGCCCCGGAGTTTCTCTTTAGGGTCGAGACCGCCGAACCTGATCCGGTCAATCCGCAGCTATATCGACTCGACGCCTACAGCAAGGCCTCGCGAATATCTTTTCTGCTGTGGGACACCTCGCCCGATGAGGAACTTCTCGCGGCAGCGCGCAGCGGCGTCATCCACACGGAGGCCGGATTGAGAGAACAACTCACTCGATTGATTTCTTCCCGTCGCTATGAGCAGGGTGCTCGCGCCTTCTTCACGGATATGCTGCAGCTCGATGGGTTCGAGAATGTCGTGAAGGATCCGGCGATCTATCCGAAGTTCAACCAATCGATTGCCGACGGTGCGATGGAGCAAACTCTAAGGACTACCATCGATCTCCTGATAACCAAAAAACGGGATTACCGTGATCTTTTTACGTCGAACGAGACGTTCATCAATCGTCCTCTGGCCTCGGTGTACAACGTGCCGTTTCTAGCAGCGGGCGATTGGACGCCGTACACATTCTCGCAATCGTCGGAACGCTTTGGAATTCTCACACAGGTCAGCTTTCTGTCGCTTTTCTCGCATCCGGGAACTTCCTCGCCGACCAAGCGCGGTATAAAGGTCAATGAGATATTCAAGTGCGAGCCCACACCGAATCCGCCGGCAGACGTGGATTTTTCAAAGGTGAAAGACAGTACCAATGGCACGATTCGCGGGCGTTTGCTCGATCACATGGAAAACACAGGGTGCACCGTCTGCCATCGCCGCAGCGATCCACCCGGACTCGCGCTTGAACATTTCGACGGACTGGGGCAGCTGCGGACCAGTGAGAACGGCGTGCCGATTGATGTAAGCGCCGATCTGAGTGGCGTGAAACTGATAGGTGCGGAAGGGCTTGCAAAGTATCTGCACGATGATCCGAAGGTTCCCGCGTGCCTGGTCCGCAATGTCTACGCATACGGCGTGGGGCGCAAGACCGGTATTCGGGAAGAGGACTATCTTGCAGATCAAACCAAGATCTTCGCAAGCAATGGATATCGTGTGCCGGACTTGATGGTGCAGATCGCCTCGAGTCCCGAATTCTTCAAGGTGACGGCTCCGAGCGGAACACGAACTGCGGCTGTGGTGCCCGCAGCTGTGACG
>Ga0210409_10008091_pt1 | contig 10750 bp, 8 predicted proteins | sample IncBWH17MmetaG_FD_161649 | JGI IMG/M metagenome (GOLD analysis project Ga0210409, IMG submission 161649) | Forest soil microbial communities from Barre Woods Harvard Forest LTER site, Petersham, Massachusetts, United States - Inc-BW-H-17-M | ecosystem: Environmental > Terrestrial > Soil >...
AATCATGATTATGCGTATCACCCAGCGGGGGCGAAGGGCGTGTGGACCGACGAGCAGGCCAAGGAGAACTACCGGCTGGCGGGCGGGCGATGGCATCTGCTGACGATTGACGATGCGACACACATTCTGAGCGCGAACGGCGAGCGGGGCAATTTGCGGCGGTTGTGGGCGCCGTACTGGCGGTTTGCACGGCCGAAAGTGGTTCCGGCTTGGTTTGCGCTGCTGGACTTGACGCGACCGCTGCGCCACGCGTTGGGTATCCAGGCCAAGGGTAGCCCCAGCACGCGACGGCGCGAAGTGGAATAGCAGGCACCTGCCATATTATCAGTTTATCGATTTATAATTGTTGTTGACTCTGTTGTTTATATTGTTTACCATCCTCGACTATATCAATTGCAATAACTCTGCAGTGAACCTCAGCTAGCTCCTTTGGCCGACAACGGGACGGAGGTTCCACCATGGCCGTCTTGAAAAACGCATTTCTTTCAACCTCGGCGGCACGCGCGGACTTGGCGGCAAGTAGTGTTGCGATCCGCCTGACGGAGTTCGATCAGCGGCGGTATTTGAGACTGATCAACGCGCGCGGGGAGACGATTCGTAAAGTGATAGCGGAATTGGCGTCGGGGCTGGAGCTGGCGACGGCGCTGGATGCGGGATGCGGTGTCGGATTCTTTTCGCAGATCCTGGAGGAATGTGGGCTGAATGTGGGCGGGTTCGACGGACGGATGGAAAACGTCGTGGAGGCGCGCAAGCGATTTCCGGGGATACCGTTCGAGAAAGGGGATATCGAAAGCCCGGGGATTCTCGCGCTGGGCAAATTTGATCTGACTTTATGCTTTGGACTGTTGTACCACCTAGAGAATCCCATGCTGGCCATCCGGCACCTGCGTGCGCTGACCAGCAAAGGGTTGCTGCTGGAGAGCATGTGCATCCCGGGGAATGGCGCAGGAATGTTGTGGCGCGAGGAACCCGCAGCGGCAGATCAGAGTTTGACTGACATTGCGTTGTATCCGAGCGAGGCATGCCTGGTGAAGATGCTGTACCGGGCGGGATTTGTGGGGGTGTACCGGGTGGCGGAGTTGCCGGACCATGACGACTTCCGCGAGACACCGCTGCACGCGAGGCGGCGCACAGTCTTGTTCGCAGCAGCGACGCCGATGCGATGGAGCGGGTTTGAGCGGATCGATGAACCCCGCGACGTGGCTGACCCGTGGTCGAAGACGGCGACCATCGGCGCGGGCGCGTCGCTGCCCAGAAGGTTCTGGGGATTTGTGCGGAGGCCGTGGCGCGAACAATACATCTCGCTGGCCTACCGGGCGCGGCGTGTGTTTCCGGAGATGCCCATTCCGCTGCGACTGCCTTTCGGGGTCTGGTGGCTGGCGCAGAAGAGCGCGCTGGATGATGACTTAATCCACGAAGGGTTCGAGGACGCGGAGCTGGCCTTCGTGCAGAGGTTGCTGCGGCCGGGCATGACGGTTGTGGACGCCGGCGCGCATCACGGGCTTTACACGCTGTTGGCGTCGAAGCGGGTGGGGAGTGCGGGACGAGTGATCTCGTTTGAGCCTTCGCCGCGCGAGAGAAAACGGCTGCAGCGGCATTTGCTGGTGAATTGCTGTACGAACGTTGTTGTTCAGGCGTGTGCGCTGGGCGAGGAGCGCCGGGAAGCGGACCTGTTTCTCGTCGAGGGGCGCGAGGATTGGTGCAATAGCTTGCGCGCGCCACAAATCGATGGCCGGACCGTCAAGGTGCGCGTACAAGTGGAACGAGGCGATGATGTCCTCGAGAGGCTTGGGATCGCCCGGGTGGATTTCATTAAGCTGGACATCGAAGGGGCGGAGCTAAGTTTCCTGCAAGGCGCGCGCGCTACATTGGCGGCTTCGCGACCGGTGATACTGGCGGAAGTGCAGGATCGGCGGACCCGGGCGTGGGGGTACGCAGCGCGGGAGATCATCGATTTCCTGATTCACGCAAAGTACAGTTGGTTTGCACTGACGGCCAATAATAATCTTCAGCCGGTTTCCACCCGGCTCGAAACCTATGACGCAAACCTGGTAGCGATACCGGAAGAGCGCGCAGACGACATCCGCAAGATGCTGGCAAAAGTGAACCTTCGCGAACGCGCGATTACCCAGACGATATCGCGCGCTTGACTACAAGCTTAACGAAGCGCTCATCGAGAGCTTCGCGCGAAAACCAACGACGGTAAAACGGAGTGCCAAAGACGGAGGCGATTATGCCGGCGGGGTCGATAGCCCGTCTAATTAGGACCTGAAACTCAAAGGATGATTTCCCGATACAATCAGCGCGGCATCTGACGCGAATGCGCACCGGATTCAATCCATTTCACTTGGGATGGAACGCGCTAAGGTGAGCCCATGCGACAAGATACTTTCCCTCGTCCCGATCTACTTGGTGGAGAGTGAACAGGTCGGGGACCCGCTCCCCATACTCCGTCACGAAGTAGTAGGTCTCTCCTGCCTTTGCGTGTAACTCATGGAGCGAGACATGGCTCCATATACCTATACGGCCGACCGCACACAGGTGATGCTCACCCGGATCAAGCGAGGCGGAGAAATACATTCGACGCCTTAGGGCACCAAGCCATCTCCCGTCAGCGCCAACCCTGGTGGTAGCGTCATCTTTTTGCAGGACGTAGATCAGCGCTTTTCCACTCTCCGGTGCCGGTGTTGGATGCTGGGATTTGTCGGCGGTGACGTTGAATCCGACGGCGCGAGGCCCGCAAGCGGCTTCCGCGGCGGATGCCGCCGCCTTATCCTGAGCGAACGCAGAGCACGAACAGCACGATAGTAAAAGGATCGCAGCGGCTGTGGCCTTCATTGGTCCTCCGATCCCAGTCAGTTAATCGATGGACGACCTTGCAGGGTCCCATAAGCATAGACGTGGACGCCTCGGGTAGCGTTCCAAGTCAGAAGCACCTACATTGGCTCTGACTATTGACCACTTGATGGAGTAAGATGCCACGCGTTGAAGACACTAATTGCAGTGGCGCTGGCACTCTCGTTCTTAATCGCGTGGCCGAGCTGTGCGCAGAACTCCGCCGCGCCGAGCGATGCAAGCAGTTTTGATGCGGCGCTTGGTCAACTCGTTTTCCAGATAGCCGGGCCCCTCGAGAAGGAAAAGGTCAAGCGAGTGATCGTCGCGGACCTGCCGGATCCAAGAGGTAATTCGCATCCTGTGGGAAGATTTTTGGCGGAGAGGGTATCGGCGATCTTGCTGCGAGATTATCCCACCTTAGAGACAATAGACGCTTCGCATCCGCAGAAGGTTTTGGACAATTCCGGTCCTAGGAGCGGGAAAGCTTTTCCAGATACGCGAAAATGGGCGAAGAAGCTGGGTGCGAACGTCGTAATCATCGGTAGTTTTGCGAGAGCGCCTGAAGGGATCGACGTATGGCTTACGGCGATGAAGACGGGGTCGGGTCAGACGTACGCTCAAACGAAGGGGGCGGTCCCTATTTCGGAAGAGATTAACGCCATGCTTGGTGAACCGATCCCTTCGCCTGAAACGCGAATCGCAAGAGCGGGCGTGAGGGGCGTGACTGTTCCTGTTTGTATCTACTGCCCTGGGCCACAATATACAGACAACTCGAAGGCGGAAAAATACCAGGGAACAGTCGTTCTCCAGGTTGTGATTACAACGGAGGGCCGTGCGGCGAATATTTCAGTCATAAAGGGTGTCGGCATGGGCTTGGATGAGGCTGCAATAGAAGCAGTCAAGAATTGGAAATTTCGGCCAGCAGTTGGGCCTAATGGTCACGCCGTCGCCACAGTGGTACCGATCGAAATTACGTTTCGACGAAATTAAGTTTCGACAGTGTACGGGTTCTTTCAACCTCTGCGTGAGCTCACCTGCCCATCCAGCTCTCAAGCCGCCGAGGGCCAACGACGGAAATCGAGAGGATAACCGGATTCATTTGCCTTTGGAGGCGCGGGCCAGGTAGGACTTGGCTTCGGTTAGTTCGGCACGGTCGGCTGTTGGGGCGGAAATTTCCATTAGCTTGGTGAAATAGGCGTTGGCGCTGGCAGAGTCGCCGGCCTTTTGCGCGGCTTGGGCGGCACCGTAGAGTGAGTCAAAGCGATTCGGGGAATTCTTGAGGGCGGCCTGGTATTCCGCTATCGCTTCGGCCGGGCGCTTGAGTTCGAGGAGCAGGTCGGCGAGCATTTCGCGGGCGGGCATGGCCAGGGAGTCGACGCCGTCTTTGTCTTCACGATCAGCCGCGGAGCGCAACGTTTTCACGGCTTCGTCGGTTTTTCCTTCGGCGCAGGCGATCCAGGCTTCACTTTCGAGTTGGCCGACGCTTTTATCAGACGGCTTGTCCGCATGGTGGCTTGACTTGCTGGCTTCTTCGGCGCTGATCTCGACATATTTTTGAAGATCCTGCCGCGCGGCCGCGGGATTACCGGAGCGGGCGGCACCGATGGCGCGCACTCGGTAGGTGGATTCCTGGGAGTCGGGCGGCACGTGGGGGATGGGCAGTTCTGCGGCTTCTTTCCAGCGGTGCAACTCGAAGGCGTTGCGGGCGGCGAGCCAGGCTTGATGTTCCGCAATGGACCTATGGTGCGCGCCGGGCACGTTCTCCAATTCCTTCACCATCTCACGCGCTTTCGATTCTTGTCCGCTTTGCAGATAGGAATAATTCAGGAAATCGAGGGCGTGAAACTGGTAATGGGGTTCGCCGCGGTGCTCCTGGGTGGCCTTCGCGGCCGATGCCGCGGCGGCGATGTTGGACGAAATGGATTCTTGCCACAAACCGAGGCGGACGAAAATGTGCGAGGGCATGTGCAGGGCGTGGGAAGAATCGGGAGCGATTTTCGAATAGGCGCGAGCGGCGGCAAGACCTTGCGGGGCGAATTCGGAAGTGTCCGTGGCGTGGATGAGGTAATGGGCGGGGCCAGGATTGTCCGGTGCGTTGCGGCAGAGGGGTTCGAGGATGGCGATGGCGGCTTTGCGGTTGGCTGTTGCGTCGACCTCTTGCTGCTCGGCCAGGGCTATTAGGGAAAGCGCGTAGAACGCCGTGGCGTTCACGTCGTCGGGGAACTGCTTGTGCAAAGCGGCCAGGGATGCGGAGAAGGCCTGGACACGCTGCGTTTCGGTCAATTTTGAATCGGCGAGATAAAAGGCCGCGGCGGCGGCGATGTACGCGCGCTCGCGGTCGGTAGATGCGTTGGCCGCTTGCGCTTGCTGAATCTCTTGCGCGCCAAGCTTCAACGATTTCGCCGAGGGGAATTCCCAGAGCTGCTCGTAATGGGTCAAGGATTTGCCCCAATAGGCCATGGCGCATTGGGGATCGCGTTTGGCGGCTTCGCTGAAGGTTTGGTCGGCTTCTTGGTATTGAAAGGAGTGCAGCAGGGCGACGCCCATTTCGATGGAGGGTTCGGCATCGGCGGCGCAACTGGTGCGGAAATGGACTTGGCCGAGTTGGGGGGCGGCAGGTGCAGGAAGGTGCGGCGCGGATTCTTCTTGCGCGAATAGACTCAGTGAGAGCAGCAACGAAACCACGCTAGTAGCCAACAACGGGATACGCGACATCAGACTTGTCTCCTGTTCGACGATTCTACGCGCCTTGCGGATATTGCTCATAATTTCTTGGACCGATTTAGGCTGGGAAGGTGAGGACGCGAGCGGGGCAGGTCCGGTTCACATCGGCGTGGGCCTCTTGAGGCGTTTGTGTGAGCTAACCGTTTTCGACGCGCGCCTTTATGTCCGAGTACGCCGTGTCGATCAGCCTGCTTAGCGCTGCGGCGTTTGCGGCCGTTCCCGGTCTCAGCTTCACATGGCGCATGAACTTGCCGGTGCCTTGCAACAAGTGAGCCGGATCGGGCAGCGCTGCGCCATGAAAGAACCCCACGTTTACGTGCGAATGGAATACATTGACGTAGCCGAAGGGCACATCTCCCAAACATGCAACCGGACAGCCGTCATGCAAAAGCTCGCGGACTTCGTCCCCGCATTTTCGCATTACCTCAAACCACTGATGGGCGATGGCTCCCAATTCATCCGAGTGTTCTTTCATCCACGCACCGATGGCGGGATCGCGCTCGACAGCGCCGTTGAATCGCAGCAATTCGGTTCTCATCGCCGCTCCACTCTTTTCGAGATCTACGGTTACGTAACACCTTACACGAGAAGGCCACTGGCTAGTCGTGTCCGGAAGAACGAAAGGGCTACTTCCCCAGTAACACCGTAGCGTTTACGGACACCGAGCGGCGCCGGCGATCCGGAAGCCAGCTGACTGGACGGCGGGCTGGGACGCAGCGCTAGGTTGCGGGGCGGGCCTTGCGGGTGGGCTTTGGTTTCTTGCGCTTTGGGTTGGCGCGAGTTGGGGCGGCCTTTGGCGGCGGGGCGTTCGAGAGTTCGTAGGCTTCGTGAAGCCAGTCGGTGATCGGTGGCTCGACTTCGTCGCGGTGGCGGATTTGGATGATGTGGAAGAACTTGGATTTGGACGAGCGGTCGACGCAGCGCACTTGCGGAGCCTTGAGGGAGCGACCGAGGAAGATGCAGAGTTCGAGGAAGCTCCGTTTCGGGCGGACGAAGAAGTAGCAGGACTTGCGCGAGAACATGATGGATTTGTGCGAGGCGTAGATGCGCTGATCGCCGAAGGACGCGGCGGTTTCGCGCAGGCGCTCCCAAGCGTCGCGCAGATCGTCGGAGAGATTTGCGGTCAGCGCCGCTTCGGTCGTGGTCCAACAGTCATGCGGTTCTCCTTCCTCGATCCACTGTTTGCAGTGGTAGCACTGTCGACCGGACATACGGGGATTATATGTCGGGGGCGACAGGCAAAGGATAAGAACGGTCGCTGTGAATACGGTCGCGCGTGTGTCGTGCCCTACAAGGGACAGGCGAGAAGTGAGTTCGAGGAAGCTTCAGGGGCTAAAAGGTGTGGCTTTTCGTGGGAGCTGAAGCTCCACCTCCTAAGAGCGTCGAGCTGGCACAGCATGCTGCGCAGCTACAGGAAGGAACTGACAGGTACCGGTGGGTGCTGGCTGGTCTATTGCGAGTGGCAACTTGGGTGGTGGCGGGTCGAGGGGTAAAGCGGCGGCTAGACCGCCGCACTCCATATGGGGCGGGTTGCTGCTAGAATATGGGGCGGAGCGGCACTTCGAAGCAGGTGCGGGTACGAAAGCCATTTGAACCAATGTCGAATCTCTGAGGAGCTGCGGATAGACAGCCTGTGTGCACGGCCTGTCCCGCCGGCTTTCCGAGGAACGGGAAGCGAGCGGGGCAGGAAAGCCTAACGGTTGGCTCGTGGCGCCCACTTAATTCAGAGGTTCATGGCCTAGTCCCCACGGCCGAGCAGTCCGCTCTATTTTTGTGATTCAGCGACGGAGCCCGCCTTCCTTCGAAGCTCAGGGTAAACACAAAGGCGGGCGCTACAAAGGCAAGACAAACGAACAAAATGCGTGTGCTTTTCATAGGGGACATTGTGGGTGCGCCGGGCCGGCAGATTGTGCAGGACCGGCTGGCGGATATCGTGGAGCAGCGGCAAATCGATCTGGTGATCGCCAACGGCGAGAATTCCGCCTCGGGTTTTGGGATTACGCCGCGGCTGGCGGACGAGCTGCTGGGAATGGGGATCGAGGTACTTACCGGCGGCAACCACAGTTGGGATCGCAAGGAAATTCTGGAGTATCTGCCGCACCAGCCGCGCTTGTTGCGACCAGCAAATTTTCCGGAGGGCGCGGCGGGCACCGGTACTTATGTAGGGACGGCCAAGAACGGCGTGAAGTTCGCCATTTTGAACTTGCAGGGCCGCGTCTTTCTCTCTCCGATCGACGATCCTTTCAGGAAAGCGGATGCCGAACTTGCAATGTTGCCTCCCGACGTTGCCTTTGTTCTCGTGGATTTGCACGCGGAGACGACCAGCGAAAAAGTGGCCATGGGATGGTATCTGGACGGCCGGGTCACTGCGATTGTCGGCACGCATACGCACGTGACTACCGCGGACGAACATGTTTTACCGCAGGGTACTGCCTACATCACGGACGTGGGCATGACTGGTCCGCACGGCGGTGTCATCGGGATGGATAAGGAAGGGATTATCAAGAAGTTCCTCGACGGATTGCCGGCGCGGTTTGAGGTGGCCTCTGGCGACGTGCAGATGAATTGTGTGCTGATCGAAACCGAGGACGGGGGCGAGCGGAATTCCGCGGGACGGCTGCGCGCTCGATCGATCGAGCGGCTGCGCCTGCGCATCGACTGAGTTTCGATGGCGCAACCCGGGGAGACTCCCCAACGTCTGAATACTCATCATCCTAGAAAACGGCTTGGTGCAAGAAAAGGCGGCTGTTACGTGAGAATCGCAGCGGCGATGTGTGTCCTTGCCTGGCTGGTCAGCTCCAGCTTCGCGCAAGAAGAAGGCGAATTGACCGCCAAAGCTCGAATTTTTGGCACGATCGGGCCAGGGTTGCGCTCGGTGCGGGCCGGCGCGGATGGTAGTACCTACGTGCTGACAGCGCCTAGCGACCACGTAGCGGTGTTCAGCAAAGACGGCAAACTGCTGAGGAATATTCCGGATTATCCAGCTTCGGGGGGACCGGCGTCGGCGGAGCTGCGAGCGATCCGATTCGGCGAGAGCATGGATGTGGACACCGCGGGCACCTTGTACGTTGCGGACCGGGCGGCCAATGCGGTGAAAATTTGGGACGCGGCGGGGAACGCGCGCATGGTTTCGGTAAGCGCACCGCTGTCGGTTGCGGCGCTGCCCGAGGGGGAAGTAGCGGTTTCCACACTGCGGGATCCGCACTTGGTTATTGTGTTCGACAAGAATGGGCGGGACGTGCGGGAATTCGGCGACCCGGAGGAACTCACCGAGCGAGCCGATCTGAACCGGTTTCTGAACATTGGTCAACTGGCCAGCGACGCCAAAGGCCATCTTTTCTATGGCTTTGCGTATACGCCGGAGCCAACGGTCCGCGAATACGACCGCTTTGGGTACGCCGGGCAGGATCTGCAATACACGGCGCTGGAAGCTGCGGCGGTGGCACAAGCGGTGCGGCGCGAAATCCGCCGGCAGGAGAAAAAAAATGGGGCACCGATCTTTAAGCGCGTTCTAAACGCAGTGGGCGTGGACCCCCAGTCCGGCGAGGTTTGGATGGGCGTGAGCAACGATCTCTATCGATTCGATAAAGACGGCACGCGACTGGCTGGATACAAGGTGTACACAACGGAAGGTGCGCGCCTGGAAGCGAACACAATCGTGGTGGAGAAAGATCGTTTGTTGATCGGCAGCGACCCCTTGGGGGTGTACATCTTCGAACGCCCGGATAAAAAAAGTTCGCAGTAGTCGGAGTTTTCCTCAGGTACCGCTTGTGAATTTTTGACGACGGCAACGCGCCAGTTGCAAAATTTTTGCTAAATTCCCTTTCGAATCAGCACGTCGCGGATACTGGGCACGATTTTTCGGCTTGTGGAAAAACTGTGCACGCGATGTGAACACACACCAACTGCCTCGCACACTTTTCGCTTGCCCCCTACGCTTCAATCAGCGACAATCCCGCGCTGTCTGATAGCAGTGCTGGAGAGGGCTAAGGATTTTGAAGTGACGCGCGGGACATCAGGGGCAAACGGGATGCTCCGGCGCGAGAAGACCCCGACGTTCTGACAAATCGATAGAGCGGTATACTGAATTTTGCTTTCCACAACTTTTTCACATCTGTGGAAATAGCTGAGGGTGCGTCTTTTTCTCGTGATGACAGCTGCCACCAATCCGGCGCGTGAGCGCGAACCAGTCAATGCATGGGACAAGTTTCTGGAACTCGTGAAATCCAGGGTCAGCATTAATACCTATACCACCTGGTTCCAGCCTACGCGGCTAAACCGCGCCGAGGGGGACAACCTGTACGTGCAGATCCCGAGTACGGTGTTCCGGCAGGTGCTCACCCGGACGTACGGGGACATCGTCAAAGCGGTTTTCCACCAATTGGGGAGTCCCAACCTCAAAGTTCAATACGTTTGCACCGAAGAAGAGGCTGCACCGGCGGCAGCGGTGGCGCCTCCCAAGCAATCTAAGCTTGATTTTGAAAATAACGACCACCAATTGAATGCGCGCTACACGTTCGACAGCTTTGTGGTCGGCAAGTCCAATGAATTTGCGCATGCGGCGTCTCGCGCGGTCGCCGAGCAGCCTTCCAAGGCGTACAACCCGCTGTTCCTTTATGGCGGAGTGGGCATGGGCAAGACGCACTTGATGCATGCCATTGGGCACACCATCAAGAAGCGCAATCCGGCGATGCGGCTGTGTTACGTGAGCGCGGAGAAATTTACGATTGAAGTGATCAATTCGCTGCGCTTCGACCGCATGATCACATTTCGCGACCGCTTTCATACGGTGGACGTGCTGTTGGTGGACGATATTCAATTCATTGCCGGCAAGGAACGCACGCAGGAGGAGTTCTTTCACACGTTCAATGCGCTTTACGAGCAGCAGAAGCAAATCGTGATTTCGTCGGATTGCTTGCCGAAAGATATCAATTCAATTGAGGAGCGGTTGCGCTCGCGTTTTGAATGGGGGCTTATCGCCGACATTCAGCCACCTGACCTGGAAACGAAGATCGCGATTTTGCAGAAGAAAGCGGAGAACGACCGGTTTCCTTTGCCGGACGATGTGGCCGAATATATCGCGCGGGCTATCAAGTCCAACGTGCGGGAGTTGGAAGGGGCGCTGACGCGGCTGATGGCTTATGCGTCGCTGACTGGCGTCACCGTGTCGCTGGCCACGGCGCAGCAGGTG
>Ga0210409_10008092_pt1 | contig 10749 bp, 9 predicted proteins | sample IncBWH17MmetaG_FD_161649 | JGI IMG/M metagenome (GOLD analysis project Ga0210409, IMG submission 161649) | Forest soil microbial communities from Barre Woods Harvard Forest LTER site, Petersham, Massachusetts, United States - Inc-BW-H-17-M | ecosystem: Environmental > Terrestrial > Soil >...
CACGGTTGGATATGGGTCGGAGAGCTCCTTCAGTCGAGTGTTTCGTCGAGAGATGGGCGTAGCGCCGAGGGAATATCGGCGCGGGGTTGCGCAATCGCCCAGCGAAGAGTGAGAGCTCTACGCGCGGGAATGACGCCGAGGTGGATGAGGGGCCGGTGATGCGGCGCGGGGAGGTAGGTGGTTCGGCGTGCGAGCTGGAAGGAGGGAGGGCGGGTGCCGATGGGGCTCTCTTGGAGGCAGGGCACCCGTCCGGTCAGCGAGTATTGCTCTCGCCGTTATCGCTGTCACGCGTTTGCCGGGCATGGTAACGGGGCGGGGGCCGAGACGACAAGCAGGTATCTACCTGACATTTGCATTGGGTCTTTCCTCGATTGCCTGCGGGAGCAGAATGTCGGATGCTTTGGGTTCAAATGCCAAGTTCGCGCCAGACCGTCAGTGACCAAGCACGGTCGTCACCGCGTCCCGTCATGGACGACGCGCCGGAAAGACGAGACGACGCCGACGCCCAGACAATCCTCATAGCAGATGACAGCCCATTCGAGCGCAGCGTGATCCGCTCGGCCGTGGAGGGGATGACAAAGTTCCGTGTATGCGGAGAGGCCGGGGACGGCGTGGACGCCGTAAAGAAGGCGCGGGAGCTGAAGCCGAACCTGGTGATCATGGACTTGGCCATGCCTCTGATGAACGGGGTGGAGGCGGCCATGGTGCTGAGAAGCACGCTGCCGAATGTTCCGGTGGTGCTGTTTACGCTGTACGCAGAGCAAATGCGAGGATCGATATCGCCGGGGTTCGGAGTCACGATTATCCTCTCCAAGGCCGACGGCTTGGCTCCGCTGCTGGAGTGCCTTGAAAGACTACTCTCCGCGTAGATTCGTTTGGTCGAAGCCTATCCCTGAAAAGCGGAATGTTTTGGCAGGGCGGACAGCCCCTCGGCAAGGCTCGGGGCAAGCAGAACCGGCTGTCCCACTTACGCGGGCAAATTTTGGGCGCGAACACGCATCTGAGTCGGGTAGACTCGCGGGCTAGTGGCAAATCGCTAATAAGGGTGCTCGATGCGGCCGCGGAACCTCGCCCTCCTTCTGGTTCTTCTTCTCGTGTCTGTTCTTCTCCTGGCATTTTTTCCGTTTCCAGGATTTGCCGCGCAGATTTCGCAGAGTCTGGCTAGTTATCCTGTTCGCGGGACGGTGCTTAATTCCGTGACCGGGGAACCGATTCGCGGAGCGCTTGTACAAATTTATGCGAACCGGCAGCGCAGTGTGCTGACGGGCGCGGACGGTAGCTTCCAGTTTGAAAACGTGCCGGCCGGCACGCTGAATTTGAACGTACAAAAACCGGGCTTTTTTGCTTTGCAGGCGATTCAGTCGCCGCGGGCGCAAGCGGCCTTTGCTATCTCCGGTCCGGATCAGCCTCCGACGGTGGTGAAACTGGTGCCGGAGGGAGTGATTTCCGGGCGCGTGCGAGGAGACAACGGCGAGCCGGTGGAATCGCTGCTGGTGCAAATCTTTGCGGAGCGAGTGGAGAACGGGAAGAGGACGCGAGCGATATTAAACGGAAGGCAGACGGACGAGGAGGGCGAGTTTCGCATCGCGGAGCTGCAACCCGGAAGATACTTCGTCTTTGCGGGACCCAGTTCCGCGCCGGAGGTAGATTTTGAGCAAGGTACGCAACCCGCGGCGCGAGGGTATGCAGTGGCGTTCTACCCGGGTGTGGCTGACATTGCGTCGGCGAATGCGGTGGAAGTCGCGGCAGGACAGCACATAGAGATCAACTTTGATCTCGCCTCACAACCCTTTCATCGAATCTCCGGTACGGTGAGCGGATACCCGATGGGCAAAGTCGGGATCAACTTGCAAGTGACAAATGCGGCGGGGCAAGAAATGAACGCCGGATTTCGGTTCGACGAGCGCACGGGGGCGTTCCGCACGGTGTGGCTGCCCGGCGGCTCCTACACGCTGACTGCGGAGATACAAGATCCCGGCGGAGCCCACGGATATTTCGCTTCGCAAGCCATAAACCTCACCTCTGATCTTGCAGGGATTCACTTGCACTTGCTGCCGAGCGCTAGTATTCCGGTGAGCTTCCGAATGGAAACAACACGGAGTGAGGGGCCACTGGGGACACAGACCTTTGTGACCAGGGGACCGCGCGGCGAGCAACGGCGGCAAGTGACTCCTCCGCCCGCTCGGGCGGTATTGACTACGCAGAATCAAGGTTTTTCGCAGCAGCAGCGTTGGTCGCAATTTGTAGAGGGAAATGAGTCCGCAACTGAAGTCCCTAATGTGCCGCCCGGCGTTTATTCCGTGGAGGTCTTCCCGAATGGGGCGTACTACGTGCAGTCCGCGCGGTGCGGAGGATTGAATTTGCTGGAGCAAAACTTAGCGGTGGCGCCGGGGTCCGCGGTAGGACCGATCGAAGTCGTGCTGCGCGATGACTTCGGAAGCCTGGAGGGAAGCGTGGTGCTAGGAGCGGGAGATGAATCGGTAATGGTGATCGCGATTCCTGAGGACGGACACGGGCAGGTACGCAATGTGGAAGTGGCGCGACCGGCGGGAACCTTCGATGCTGCGCGCTCCAACGTAGGTTTCGAGATGTCGCAGCTGGCACCGGGTAGATACAGAGTCTTGGCGGTGGACCGATCAAATGATTTTGAGTATGGGAATCCAGAGGTGTTGCAGAAGTACGCAAGCAAGGCGCGAGAGATTACGGTGGGCACGAATCAGCAGGCAAAAATCGAACTTGAGGTGGTGCATATCGGGGAGTAGGCCATGACGCTGCGGGCGATTTTTTGTGTACTGCTATTTGGGTGTTGGGCGCAAGAGGGGAAGCCGGCTACTGCGACTGCCGCGCAATCTGGGGCTTTAGAGCAGCACAGTTTCCGGATTAGCGGAACGGTTGTGGATGCGATGGGCGGGCAGCCGCTGGCACAGACGCAAGTGACGATTGGCGCGCAGGGAATCCGAGGAGCAAGCCAGACTACAACGACGGGCGACGACGGCCGATTCGCATTCGAGAAACTCGCGCCGGGTCAGTACTCGCTGTTCGCCAAGCGCAGAGGGTATGTACAGCAGTTCTACAAGCAGCACGAGCAGTTTTCCACGGCGATTATCGTCGGGCCGGATTTGAACACGGAGAATTTGCGCTTCGAGTTGCGGCCCGGAGGGTCAATATCCGGGCAGGTGGTCGATGAGATGAACGAGCCGGTGCGCAACGCACAGATGCTGCTCTTCCAGCGCGGAGTAGCACTCGGGCGGAGGTCGACCTGGCAGGACAGTGGCGGGCAAACCGATGATCTCGGACATTATCGCTTCGGACATTTGGCTCCGGGGACGTACTTCGTGGCGGTGTCCGCGCAACCGTGGTATGCGCAACGCGTGACGCACCAGCGGGTAGAGCAGGTCCCTGCATCCTGGATAAGGACCTTCCAGGAAGCTACCAACGGCGAGCCGGAGCTGGATGTGGTCTATCCCATCACATTTTTTCCAAATGCGCCGGACATCGCGGGGGCGGCGGCGATTACTGTGCGGCCGGGGAGTACGGAAATTGCGGATTTGCGGCTCCAGCCGGTGCCAGCGCTGCACATGATTGTTCGCGTTTCGTCGGCAGTCGGGGAGGCGCCCGCTTCACGGGATGCGGCGGAAAACGAGAACGTGTCGGCGCAAGTTTTGCAATCACTGGGGGAAGAAATCCAAATGGGCGTGCCAGCAGCTTCGCAGCAAATCGCTCCGGGAGTAGTGGAAATATCCGGGATTCCTCCGGGGCGATTTAGCCTGCAAGTGAACTCAAACAAGAATGGCGAGTCCAGGTCGCACGCGCAGAGCGTGCAGCTTACCGGAGATGCGGAGCTCATTCTGAGCGAAAGCAGTTCTTCGGGCGCGGTCAGCGGCGTTGCGAGGCTGGAGAATGGGTCCGCGCTAACGCCCGCGCCAACGTTGGTACTTCGCAAAGGGAGCGGGGAACAGTTTGCGGCGCAAGCCGACCAGGACGGGGGATTCAGCTTTAAAGACCAAACGGTGCCACCCGGAGCGTACGGTGTATTGGTCAGCCAGCCGGCCTTTGTGGCGGTGAAGAGCATGACGGCAACGGGCGCGAAGGTGAACGGGCGAATCCTGGAAATCGGGGGAGGGCAGGACGTAAAGCTAAAGGTTGTGCTCTCGGAGGGGACGGGACAAGTTACCGGCTTCGCGCTGAAAGACGGCAAACCGGTTGATGGCGTGATGGTGGTGCTGGTGCCGGAAGTGCCCGAGCACAACTTGGTGCTTTTCCGGCGCGACCAGAGTGACTCGGACGGTTCGTTCCTCCTGGGGGGAGTGCACCCTGGAAAGTACACGGTCGTGGCGATTGAAAATGGGTGGGAGCTGGAGTGGTTCGCGCCGGGCGTGATTGAAAAGTATCTTGCGGGCGGAGAGTCCGTGCAAGTCGCGGCGAATTCCAAGATTGAAGTAAAGGTGAAGGTACGGCAGCCGTGACAACAATAGCAGAGAATGCGGCGACGTTAATGACGGAATCGGGGTGATCGCGCCACTGAAGCTAATCACCGACGCACACGGCAAGGCAAAACAGGCAAACCCAGACTCTCCCAATCTCTGAGGAGGTAGTCGGCTTCCTCTGCCATGATATTTCTTGATTCCGGCAAAGCAACCCCAGACTAGTGGGATCCGAGGGCGCTGGCGGCTTGGAGCATTTGGTCGGGGCGGGCGCGGACGCGCAGGTCATCGGTGAGATTGATCCAGCGGATGGTTCCTGAGGAGTCGATGAGGAACTCCGCCGGGCGCGCGATGTCGTGGCCTTTGATGCCGGCACCTTTGTGGAGCACATCGTAGCGCCGGATGACTTCCGTGTTGGGATCCGAGAGAAACGGATAGGTGTAGCCGGCTTTGCGGCAGAGGTTTTGCGATTCGGCGGGAGAATCGACGCTGATGGCCAAGGGCTTGACGCCTAATTTCTCGAAGTCTTGCAGTTGTTCCTGGATACCCCGTAACTCGGAGTTGCAAAACGGTCACCAGTAGCCGCGATAGAAGATGAGGACGACTCCCTTGGTCGGCTGCGAGGCGCTGACGGGCGAGGAGAGCAAAGATGCGAGCGTAACGGTGGCGCCGTTGGTGTCGGTCAATGCGAAATCGGGAGCTTTTTGACCGATTTTGGGACCTTGGGTCGAGGGCGGCAAGTGCTTTCCTAAAGAAAAGGTAAAGACGCAGAACAAGACCAGTGTGGCAACACTGATCGTGGTCAAGATGGGGCCGGCGATTTTGCCGCGATAGAGATTGGACTGGGCAAACGCGCGGCGCAAACCTACCAAGAGGAAAACCAAAGCAAGAGCGAACAGCAGAAAATTGACCCAGGGCATATCGCGCGTGATGGGATATTTGGCGAAGATGGGGATATAGCTTAAGAAAGCGAAGATGGCGATTAGGAAGCCTATCCAGAGCGGCGTATTGGGGCGGCGCTTGGCGGGCCCGGTATTCGTGGGCACTTCATTAGGCATGCTGTTCCCCTTTAGAGATCTTGCGAATACCCAACCACTGGACTATAGCAAAAGCTAGCACAAACTCCGCAACAACTCCGATCAGCCATTTGCCGCTGGGAGCGAAGGGGACTACAAACAGGAGCACATAGCTGCCCACAACCCAAAGAATGTCCATGAGTACGATGACGCGGGCTTGAGGGACGCTGACCACCTGCCTGCGCGCGCTAACGAACAGAAAAATCGCGAAGGCGACAAGACCAATCCCCAAGGAAACGAGACTACTTTCGTCAGGGCGACCCAGCAGACGCACGACCAAGCGACTTGCAAAGCAAAGGAACAAACCGGAAGTGAATGAGAATAGCGCGTTGGCCGTGAGCGCCAGGCGCAAAAGGCGCTGCCGTTCGGGATTGGGTTTATTCATCGTTTTTTCCTTTCGTTTCGTGTTTTGAACCAGTCGTGCGCGAAGCCGAAGTGAGGCGGCCGGCGATGGCGCGACGAGCGCGCGAAAATGCAGATTTATCGTTGAAAAGCTTGAAGGCCCAATTGGCCTCTTGCACATAGGCGTGTAGCTCAAAGGCGAGCTGTTTGGGATCGATGGCGACGCTAAGTTGCTTTTGGCATTGCGCGAAAGCGATTTCGTCGCGCAAGGCGGCCAACCAAGCTTCCGAAAGCTCAGCAATTTTATCGCGGACGACGCCAGGGCGGCTGTCGAACTCGGCGGCGGCCGCGGCGAAGAAGCAGCCGCCGCGGAAGATTATTTCCTCGACGTAGGAGAGCCAGTTTTGAAGCATGGCCTGAAGGCGCGGCAAACCGCGCGGGATTGTCAGGGCAGGCGTCACAATTTGGGCGATGAAGATTTGTTTGGCAGCGTCCACCGTGGCTAATTGGAGCTGCTCCTTGGAACCGAAGTGAGCAAAGATGCCGGTCTTGCTCATGCGCAGTTGGGCAGCGAGGCGACCAATAGAAAGCGCTTCCATGCCTTCGGCAGAAGCAAGATCGGCAGCAGTGTGGAGAATTTCGGCGCGAGTTTTTGCGGCCCTGATGCCGCGGTAGAGTACGGTGGGTTTGGCGCTGCTCATTAGAACGGTCGTACTATAAAAGAACGACTGTTCTATGTCAAGCTATCCCCGAGGCCGTAATGCTGGGACTACATAGAGCCCCCCTACAAACTTTTCTTCGATGCGCCGTCAGGGCGTTGGACGGGAAGTCGGAGCGGCGGGGTCGCCTTTTATGTAGTGGGCGTACCAGGCGAGATAGCGCTCGAGGCGATCCTTCAGGTGGCTTGGGGTCTTGAACTCGTGGTATTCGCCCGGGTAGACGACCAGTTGCGTGTCGCGGCCGAGACTCTTCATGGCTTGGAACATTTGCTCGCCGCCGAGAATGGGGACGTTCCAATCGATATCGCCGCCCATGAAGAGAGTGGGTGTGGTGATGTTGGCGACCCTGTAGAAGGGCGAGAGTTTGTCCCAAAGGGCATGGTTCTCCCAAGGGCGGCCTAGCTCGGTTTCCCAATCGCGTTGATATTGGTCGTGACCGTAGAAGCTGGTGTTGAGGGCTTCGCCCGCGCCGGAGATGGCGGCCTTGAAACGCGTGGTTTGTCCGATGATGAAGTCGGTGGAGATGCCCCCGTACGACCAGCCGCCGACCCCGAGCTTGTCGGGATCCGCGATGCCCTGTGCGATGGCGTAGTCCACCATGGCCATATCGTCCTGGTAGTCCTTGTTACCCCAATCCGCAAAAATGGCTTTGGCATAGCTTTCGCCGTAGCCGGAAGAGCCGCGCGGATTGGGAAGAAGAACAGCGTAGCCGTTGGCCGCGAAGAGCTGCGCGAGGTGCATGAACTCGGCGGGGTAGGCTTCGACTGGTCCGCCGTGGGGGCGAAGGATCGTTGGGTATTTTTTGCCGGGAGTGAAGTCGAGAGGCTTGTAGAGGTAGCCGTGGACGGTGGTGCCGTCTTTGCTCTTGAATTGGACGTATTCGGGCTGGACGAGCTTGAGTTGGGAAATGATGGCGTCATTGGTTTTAGTCAGGCGGGAAAGTTTGTTGCCCGCAGCGGGCTGAAAATAGATTTCGCTGGGGCGGTCGGGCATGTCGATCTGGGCGGCGATGTCGCCATTTTTGGCGACGGAGTAGGCGTTGAGCGTCATACGGCCGGCTATCGAGCGAGCGACTTCGCCCCCGGATACGGGAACGCGGCAGAGATTTTGTGTGCCATCGTCATCGGCGATGAAGTAGATGGAGTTACCGTCGGGGGAAAAGCGCGGCTCGGTGGCGTTGCGATCGAAGGATTGGGTAAGTATACGTGCAGGGCCGCCGGAGGCTGGCGAGACGGCGACGTGGTGGGTGGCATACTGGAACAGATGGGGGTCGAGCTGGGTGGTGTAGGTGATTAGCTTGCCGTCGGGGGACCAGGAAGGTGTGTCGTCGTCGCCGGGATTTGTGGTGACTTGCGTGAGTTGGGCGCCTTTGTCGGTGTTGTTGGCGGCGATATCGGTGTTGTTGGCGGCGACGACCCAGATGTCCGTGTTGTAAGTGCGGTCGGGGTCCGGCTTGGAGCGGTTGCTGGCGAAAGCGATTAGGCGGCCGTCGGGCGACCAAGCGGGGTGGGCATCGTCGTAATCGCCGGAAGTGATTTGGGTTAGGTTCTTGGTGGCGAGGTCGAGAACGTAAAGGTGGGCCCGGCGGCGGTCGAGGTAGCCGACTTCGTCGGTCTTGAATTGCAAGCGGTCGATGACCCAGGGCTTTCTTGTCTTGGGCTTCTTGTCGTCTTCGTCCTTCTCTTTGTCTTTGGCCTTGGCCGCGGCGAGTTCTTCTTCGGAGGCATCACGGAGGATTACGACGAGGCGCGTGCTATCGGGCGACCAGGCGAAGTCGTCGACGTCTTGGGGCGTGTCGGTGAGGTGCTGGGCTTCGCCGCCGAAGCGGTTGAGGAGCCAAATTTGCGCCTTGCCTTCGTTGCGGGCGGATAGAAAGGCCAGGTGCTTGCCGTCCGGACTCCAGCGGGGGTGGGAGGAAGAGACGCTTTCGGCGGTCATAGGGATGGCGTCGCCGCCAGCGGCGGGAACCTGCCAGATGCGCTCTTCGGACTTGTCTTCCTTTAGGAGCAGCGTCTTGACCGTGTAGGCGACGAACTGGGCGTCGGGGCTTAGCTGGGGGTCGGAAACTTCGCGGATTTGAAAGAGGTCATCGACCGTGACGGGACGGGATTGGGTGGGTGGCTTTTGCGCGGCGGCGGGCAATGAGACGGCGAGAAATAGAGCGGCGGCGAGGCAGGGACGCAGCTTCATCAGCGAAAGGCTCCCAAGGATAGAGTGTGAAACGAAAACGCGTGAGTTTAGCATGGGCGCATGCGATTGGACGGGGAGCGGCCCGATTGGGAAGCCGGTAGGCGGCGTTAAGGGAGTTCCATTACGCATCGTGAAAAAAATTTGTCACGGATGCATTTTGTTGTTGCACGCAGAGATGAACCTTGTATTCTGCGAATGCGAAGTTGCTCCTGTTCGGTGAGACTGAGCGTTCGCTCTAGGAGGATCGAGAGTAAAAATTGAGTACGCTATCGCTGCCCGCCCCACTCCCTTCCCACGCAATTCCCCAAGCGAAAAAGCAAGTCGCAAAGCTGACGCTCTGGCCTTTGGTCGCGGCGACGTTTTTCATGGTGTCTGGTGGAACGTACGGCACGGAACAGATTGTGCAGGGCGCCGGGTACGGGCGCGCGATTTTGATTTTGCTGCTGACGCCGGTGCTGTGGAGCCTGCCGACGGCGTTCATGATCGGCGAGCTGTCGAGCGCGCTGCCCGCGGAGGGCGGATATTACGCCTGGGTGCGGCGAGGGCTGGGAAATTTTTGGGGATTTCAGGAGGCGTGGCTCTCGCTGGTGGCGAGCATTTTCGACATGGCGATTTATCCCACGCTGTTTGTGGCGTATCTCACGCAGATTGCGCCGTGGTTTCGCGAAGGACACCGCGGAGTGATGGTCGGACTGCTTGTGGTGGTGACGTGCGCGGCGCTGAATATTGCGGGGATCCGCGTGGTCGGGATTACTTCGCTGTGGCTGTTTTTCTTGCTGTCCATGCCGTTTGCGCTCATCGTTTTGCTTTCACCCTTCAAGTTAGCCGCCGCGAGCAGCGCGCCCGTTGCGCCCAGCATCGGTACCGTGGGATTGCTCGGCGGCATGCTGATCGCGATGTGGAATTACATGGGATGGGACAACGCGTCGACGATCGCGCTGGAAGTCGAACGACCGCAGAGAACGTATCCCAAGGCGATGATTGCGGCGGTGATTCTGGTTTCGTTGACGTATGTCGTGCCGTTCACGGCTGTGTATCTGGCGGGTGTGCCTGCGGCGGCTTTTTCGGGTGATGGAGCTTGGGCGCAGGTGGCAGGCTTGATTGGCGGAACCTGGCACGGTGCGAATTGGCTGGGATTTTTGCTCGTGCTGGGCGGGATGATGAGCGCGTTTGGGATGTTCAACGCGCTGGTGATGAGCTATTCACGGCTGCCGCTGGCTATGGCGCAGGATGGGATGCTGCCGAAGATATTTGGCAAGACGCTCGCGAAGACGCGGGCGCCGTGGGTGGCAATCGTGGTGCTGGCAACGGGCTGGGCGCTTTGCTTGGGCTTGGGATTTGAGCGGCTGGTGACGCTGGACATTATTTTGTACGGGGCCAGCTTGATGCTGGAGTTTGTGACGCTGGTGGTGCTGCGCATTCGGGAGCCGGAGTTGAAACGGGAGTTTCGTGTTCCGGGCGGATTGCCGGGCGCGATTCTGGCGGGGGTGTTTCCGCTGTTGCTGCTGGGATTGGCGGTGCTTCATGGCGGAAGCGAAACCGTGCTGGGGATGAATGGGTTGGTGTTCGGGTTCGTGATTATCGTCGCGGGGTTCGTCGTTTATTTGGCGACAGCGAGGTTGCGGCGTAAGACATTGCGACCAATGATCGTGAATAGGAGCGAGGCGGCGTAGAAAATTTGAGGGAGAGTTGAGACGTCCGGTTCGAATCGAGCCGGACGTTTTCTTTTTGCGGAGAAGAAAATTTAAGACAGAGGACGCAGAGTTCGGACACAGAGGTCACGAAAGAGAACGAGCGGGTGATATATACTCGCGGGTCTTTGATGGAAGCGTTCGGTCGGAGAGGCCTTCGTGAAATATTTTTGCAGCGTGATTTTTTTGTGCCTTAGCGAACTGGGCGCGTGGAGGGTGGTGGCTTCACCCGATTTGCCTCAGAAAATTGATGCGAAATTGTTTCAGGAACTGCGCTGGAGGTCGATTGGACCGTTTCGCGGCGGGC
>Ga0210409_10008093_pt1 | contig 10748 bp, 13 predicted proteins | sample IncBWH17MmetaG_FD_161649 | JGI IMG/M metagenome (GOLD analysis project Ga0210409, IMG submission 161649) | Forest soil microbial communities from Barre Woods Harvard Forest LTER site, Petersham, Massachusetts, United States - Inc-BW-H-17-M | ecosystem: Environmental > Terrestrial > Soil >...
GAGGCGGGGAAACGATCACGCTCGACCGTGTGCGCAACGACATTCTTGTCAGCGAGAGCAATGCCCACCTTGCAACTGCGCTGGCCGGCTTGGGGATCGTTCACACGCTAGATTTCATGGTGCGCCCGTTCATCGAGCAAAAGAGACTTGTCCCCATTCTCGCGCAATGGCGGCCGGACCCGCTAGAGGTATACATCGTGTATCCGCCTAGCCGGAGATATAGCACCAAGGTAAGGGTGTTCGCGGATTGGGCAGCTGCACTGTTCGCGTCTGTGTGAACCCTGGCAGATACGCATCATGCCAGCCCGAAAACTCTGCGCTGATGAGTGGTTAAATTGCATGGGGGATCAATTCATGGTTCGTCACGTTTTCCAGAATTTTTCCGTCCTTCCGTGCGGATTTACATCCATTTTGTTGCCTGTATAGGTTTGTGAAACGATAAGAAATTCTGTTTTCACGGGCTGATCAAATTACGAGCGAATGGCATGCCAATTGCTTATGAATAAGCAGCGGGGACCACGAAAGCCTCGCCCAATAAATTTAAAGGGGGAGACAGATGGATATTCAGCGACGTGATTTTCTGCAGAAAACCGGCAAATACGCAGCCTTGGCGGGAGTTGGCACAATCGCACCAGGAGCGTTTGCGCGAACGACTGCCGGCACCGCCATGGGGCACATTTCAATGACGGAGATGTCGCGCCGGCTCGCTGCCGGTTCCTTGACCAGCCGGCAATTGGTTGAAGAAGCACTGGCCGCCATCAACGATCCCAATGGCGAAGGCTCGCGCGCCTTCATGACCGTCTACGCCGAACAGGCGCGTGCAGCGGCGACCCAGGTCGATGCGCAGCGTCGTCGTGGCATGGTTGCCTCCCCGCTTGCCGGCATACCTATTTCAATCAAGGATCTGCTCGACGAAGCCGGGCAAACTACCCTGGGCGGCTCCACCGTTCTGATCGGCCAGCCTCCGGCACTGGTCGATTCGACCGTAGTGGCCAGATTGCGCAAGGCCGGCGCTGTCATCATCGGGCGCACCAATACGGTCGAATTCGCTTACACAGGGCTGGGTATCAATCCCCACTACGGCACGCCGAAGAATGTTTATGATCGTGCCGCCGGCCGCATTCCCGGCGGGTCGACTTCGGGCGGCGGCATTTCGGTGGCGGACGGCATGGCGGCCGGCGCGATCGGAACCGATACCGGTGGTTCGCTGCGCATTCCTGCCGCGCTCAACGGCCTGGTCGGATTCAAGCCGACGCAAGCTCGCGTACCGCGCGACGGCGTGATGCCGCTATCGACCACCTTGGATTCGGTCGGTCCGATCGCCTGGAGTGTTGCCGACTGTGCGTTGCTCGATGCCGTGCTCACAGCCGAGACTGTGCGAGCAGCTCAGGCGCCGGCATTGCGCGGACTGCGATTCGCCGTGCCCAAGACTTACTTTCAGAATGATTTGTCCGAACCTGTGGCGCGCGCATTTACCCTCGCCTTGTCACGGCTGTCAGCGGCGGGAGCGACCATTGTCGAGTTGCCGATGACCGAATTTGCGCAAGCGCCGAACATCAACCCACGCGGCATGATCACGGCGTCCGAGGCCTATGCATGGCACCGGAAATATATCAAAGACGGCGCGGACAAATACGATCCACGCGTACTCGCGCGTATCAAAACCGGCGAAACCATCAGCGCGCCAGATTATGTCGAGCTGCTGGCGCTACGGCGCGAATTCATCCGTTCTATCAATCAAGCCGCGGCTGGCTATGATGCGATGCTGATGCCGACAACCCCGGACATTGCGCCGCTCATCGCCGACGTGATCAAGGACGACGAGAGCTACTATCGGATCAACGGACGCATGCTGCGCAATCCCTCGGTGGTCAACTTGTTCGACGGCTGTGCGCTCTCGGTACCCTGCCACCAGGCGGGCGACGCGCCGGTCGGACTCATGATTGCAGGTATTCAAAATACCGATCACCACATTCTCTCGGTGGGACGTTCGGTGGAGGCGCTGGTTTCGCCGCCGCGAAGCTGATATTGATCGCCCGGCGTCGCGCCGGTAAACGAACCAGGCCCCGGCCTTTTGACTGGCCGGGGCCTGGCGTTGCCGAGACGCTCAGGCAGCTTGGTGGCTGAGCTTGCGTGAACGGCCATCGAGGCTGAAGGCGCCCGCGCCGAAGCTAGCCACTTGCAGCAAGCCGCCGGCCATGGCGAGGTTCTTCATGAAATGGATCATCTGGTTCTGGTCGCCCAAGGCGTGATGGAAGATCAGGGCCGTGACAACCGCGAACAAGGCCAGCACCGCGGCCACAATGCGGGTCTGGTAGCCGGCCAGCAGCAGCAAGCCGCCGCCGAGTTCGACGATGACGGCTGCGGCGTAACCGAGCGTCGCCAGCGGCAGGCCGGTCGACGCGATGTAACCGATGGTGGCGGCGGGCGCCGCCAGCTTGCCGACACCGCTCAGGATGAAGATGAGGGACATCAGCAGACGGCCGACGGCCGGTGTGAAGGAAGGTGTTGTCAGTGCGTTGTTCATGATAGCTCCAGTAAATGAAATGACGGATTAAGAAAAAAGTGCTGCCCTGTGTATCCTCGATGCCACGCGGTCCGGGCAGGCCGCGCGGAAAAAATCAAATCTCGCCGCGTGCGCGCAAGCCTTCACCGATGCGGCGTATTTCCGCTTCGCCCTGCTGCAGCGCCGCCGGCGAGGTATGTACCGAGTAGTAGCCAAGCACCAGCTCGTGCGGATGCTTGACGGCGGAGCCGAGCACGAACTCGGTCTCGCCTTGCGCAACAAAGTCCAGCGCCGCATCGGACTCTTCGAAGATCGCGATCTCCTTCTCCAGAGTCACCCCCGAAACCTGCAGCTTGCCCTTGCTGTTGGCGACCCAGGCGACGGCATGATCGGCCGGTGGCTGGTAGCGCCAGCGCTCGCCGTCCGCCAGCTTGACGTGCAGGTAATTGATCGATGCGCTAGTCGTGATGAGACTCCGTGCCCGGCCATATTTGCCGAGGATGACGCGTGCCGGCCCGTCGGCCTGGACTTCCGCCGGCGCCAGGTAGCGGCTCTGCGCCGGGCTGTTCTCGTCTTGCGCGGGCAAGGCCAGCCACAGCTGGAAGCCTTCCACATGGCCGGCGTCGCCGACCTGGCCGCCGTGCCAGACGCCGCCGCCGGCCTGCATCCATTCCACGCCGCCGGCCGGCAAGCTGCCGCGGCGGCCGGTTGTTTCGTAGTAATCGGTGTTCCCGGAAAAAACCACGGTAACAGTGGCAATGCCGGAGTGCGGATGCAAGCCCATGCGCGGACCGCCGGTGCTCATCTTGAACAGGTCAAGAAAGACGAAAGGCTTGATCAGCTCGCCCATGTCGGACGGGCTGACCAGGCGCGTGATGCCGCCGTGCGCTGTACCGCGCGTCCGATACAGTACTTCGCGCATGGCGGCCGGCAGCGGCAGGGCGGTGGTGTACTTGGTCAATGTTTGCATGCTGTGCTCCTCTTGTTGGCTCAGTTGAATCCGATGAGCGAATAATAGGCGCTGGCAATCCATCTTTAAAGTCTATATATTTAGATATTATGTATCGATAGGATGGATATATGCTCGACGCCATGTCGATGGACCAGTTACGGACTTTCATTGCCGCCGCTGACGAAGGAAGTTTTTCCGCCGCCGGCCGAAAATTGCGCCGGGCGCAGTCTGTCGTCAGCCACACTCTGGCGAACCTGGAACTGCAAGTGGGTTTTGCCCTGTTTGAACGGACCGGACGCTATCCCATACTGACCGAGGCTGGTCGCGCCCTGCTGGCCGACGCCAGGGCGGCCGTGGGCGGCATGGATGTGTTCAAGGCAAAGGCGCGCACGCTGGCCGAGGGACTGGAGCCGGAGTTGGCGGTCACGGTCGACGTGATGTTTCCAATTGCACGCCTGACCGAAGCGGTGCGCGCCTTCCACGCCGCATTCCCCAATACGCCGCTACGCCTGCATGTGGAAGCCATGGGCGCTGTCGTCCAGCCGGTGCTGGACGGCCGCTGCCGGGTCGGCATCATCGGCTCGCTGCCGGATATCCCGCGCGACTGCGATTCCGACTATCTGCTGAGCGTGCCGGCCTTATATGTGGTCGCGGCGAATCACCCGCTGGCGGCGATCGCGGGGCCGATTGCGCGTGCCGAGGCGGCCAAGCATGTGCAGCTGGTGCTGACCGACCGCTCGCCCTTGACCCAGGGCCGCGAATTCGGCGTGATGTCGACGCACATCTGGCGCCTGGCGGACCTGGGCGCGAAGCACGAATTCCTGCGCGCAGGACTGGGCTGGGGCTCCATGCCGCAACACATGGTGGAAGAGGATCTGCGGCGCGGCGGGCTGGTGCGGATCGAACTGGAAGCCGACCCGATACAGAGTTTCTCGTTCGTCATGCGGGCTTTTTATCGCCGCGACGCGCCGCCCGGACCGGCAGGGCGGTGGTTCGTCAGCAAGCTGAAGCAGTACTGATGGGGTTTAAAAGAGAGGGCTGCCGGGCTATCGTCCTTGTGCCTTGAATAATCGGCATTTGTCCCGGCAGACTTCAGTCTATCGAGCGTTTTTTGGCGCGGCTTACGAGGTATTACGCAGGGCTGTAATTTGAGTAGACGACGAATGCCTAGAAACGGGTGGCTATTCGGTCGTCCTGACGCTCGCTTGCGTAATGGCTCGGACACGCTCCTACGGATTTGCATCGAATAGTCCGCGGAGAACTGACTGTCATCCACCTAGGATCAGACCTTGAAGGACGCTGCTTTGCGGCGCCTTGCGTCCGATACCGACAGCCAGATGGCTGATACGAGAAAATAGAAGGCGCCAAAGGCCGCATAGGGGGCAATGTCTGTGATGCTGGGTGCGTTCGGGCCGCTTGCTTGCTTAATGAAGATGAAGCCCGCAAGCGCCGACTGCGCGCCGCTGAGGATCATCGCCCATTGCGCGCCATAGCTTCTCCCGCGGCGCACGGCGGTCGCAAGTTGAAAGAGCCCCGCCAAAGCCGCCCAAATCCCGAATACGGCGAGCACCGTATTCATGCTCATCCCGAGCGCAAAGGCGACCGCAACTGCCGTCACTGCGCTGACGGCCACATTGAGAGCTTGCGTCGGGTTCCGCTTTAGCCCTCCGTTGGCCCTTGCGTCCACCAAATTCGCCGCCGCGTCCCAAGCAGGATAGGCAAGCAGCAAAGCTGCAGAGACGGCAGGCACGCTTTTGCCCACCGTGAACGCGGCGGCGACCCAGACGACTGAGAATGCCGCCCGTGAAAAATAGTAGGGTTTCAGCCACTGGTTTCCCTGCGGGAAAGTCTGCTGCTTGAGGTTGGTATCGGTCATGTGTTTCTCCTGTTTGATCAACTAGAAAAGTAGGTAGCCGCCTCGCCTTGATGGCGTATGGGCTCGAGCGTGCTATGTGAGGTCGGGCGCCGTTGCGGGTGTAAGGAAGCAAGCTGCGTTTCAATTACGGGAACTTAGAAAGTTGGGTAAGTGCATGAAATCTCCTGTGCGGCACGAGGCGGCAAGCTAAGGGCGCGTTGGGTTGAAAGTCGCTAAAAGCTGCGCCGCAACTGCTTTCGAGACTGATAAAATGAGGCTACCTACTAATTGGTAGCCTCATGAAGCAAAAAAAATGGCGCCACGGAACAGGTGGGGCCATATAAGCCTGGAGCTAGGCGGGGCGCGTCAATTGCCCCAAGCCCGCCTGCACGATCGTGGCGAAAACCTTCGGGTCGCCATAGGCGCGTGCAGACAGCATCGCTCCATGGACCGTGGCCATCAGGGACATCGCTTCAGATTCCGGATCCGCACGCAGGTGAAAGACGCCCTTCGCGACACCCCTCTCCAAGACAGAAGCGAGCCACGCCGCCAAGTCTCGAAAATGTCCCCGAATCTCATCTGCAACCGGCTCAGGGATCACCGTCAATTCAGCCGCAAGCATTGCGCAGATGCAGAAGGATGAGGAGCCGTCTCGGATGCAAGTTTCCCAGTAGCCGGTGTAGGCCTGAAGCTGCGCAAGCGGATCGACAATAGTGTTCTCTAACGCGGCCATGCCGTTGCGTGCTTCCTCGCGATACCGCCGCACGACGCTCTGCACGAGCTCGGCCTTGCTGGGGAAGTGATGGTGGATGCTCGCTTTGCTGATGCGCACCGCATCCGAAATGTCGGCATAGCTGAAGCCGTTGTAGCCGCCCGACACCAGGAGTGATTGGGCGCATGCGACGATTTCGCTTGCTCTGGGGGAGAGTTCTGGTTCCATGCTGCGCAGTCTACCAACTAGTTGATCAATGTCAAGGATTTTCGCTTTCACTGCATTGACGCCGTCAGCCAACGCCTCCGCATTAGCGTCCGCAGGTATCTGAAGCGCCGTTTCTGGCTGATTGTGACCCATAGGCGGCTTCGCAACAGTTGGATATCCGGCAGCGTCAAGAGAACGAAATAGAAAGGTATTGACCTAAGTATTGCCGGGTTGGATAATAAGGTCCTAACCTTATCAATTTGCACGAGGAGCCCTTAGCATGGTTGCAAACGACGCCTACGCCAACGGAGAGCTCGACCGGGAGATAGTGCTTTCGCGCGTCATCGACGCCTCGCGGGATCATGTCTTCCGCGCCTGGGTCGAGCCGAAGCGCATGTTTCAATGGTTTGGCCCACGCGGGTTTCGCTGCGAGGTTCGCCAGGTGAGCGAAGCCAAGGCGGGCGCGGTGTGGCGATTCGACATGGTCGCGCCGGACGGTCATCGATTCGACAACAGAATGGTGTTTCTAGAGGTGACGCCCAACGAACGGATTGTTCTCGATCACGGGCAGGACAAAGACGACGACCCCAACCGGTTCAGGGTGACCATCGTTTTCAGTGAACAGAGCGATGGCAAGACGGTGCTTACCCTACGGCAGCTACACCCGAGCAAAGCACGACGCGACGGCACTATCGGCTTCGGCGCCGTCGAACTGGGATATCAGACCCTCGAAAAATTGAATGAGTACCTGCATGAGCACTGACATCGGCGCTCGCGCATCTGCGGCGCGGGGCCACGAGATCAGCAGCGTCTTTCAGGCACTCGCAGACCCGACCCGGCGCGCGGTGGTCGAGCGGCTGGTCCGCGGGCCTGCCTCGACAACGGAGCTGGCACGTCCATTTAACATGGCCCTGCCGTCCTTTGCGCAACATCTTGCGATGCTCGAGAAGTGCGGCGTGGTGCGATCGCACAAGGAAGGGCGCGTTCGCCTCTTTCATCTCGCACCAGAGGCGCTCGCAAATGCTGAAGACTGGATGGTAGAGCAGCGCGCGATTTGGAAGCTGCGCCTCGATCAGCTGCAACACTACGTGGAAGGCATGGAGACACCAGGACGCTGACGCATTCGTCACATGCAGCAATGGATTGGCATCCACGACGAAGGCGGGCCGGCATACACAATCGGGAGAGATGAATCATGACCAAGATCTTCGTCAACATCGGACTTAGCCTTGACGGCTACATGGTGCCGGAAGGGATGACTCTGGAGAATTGGGAGAAGCCTGAGTATAAGAACTGGCGCGCCAAGTGGGGCGCGCTCATGGGCTGGATCTTTAATCAGCAATACTTTCGGGAGAACCTCAAGCTCGGACCAGGGGGCGAAACCGGCCCGGTCAATGACATGCTGCGTCACACCACGGAGCGCATCGGCGCCAACATCATGGGCAAGCGCATGTTCGACGTCGGCGAGCGCGCTTGGCCAGAAGAGGCTCCGTTTCACACTCCGGTATACGTTCTTACCCACGAGAAGCGCGAACCCTGGATCCGCCCGGGCGGGACGACGTTTTACTTTGTCAACGACGGCCCGGAGAGCGCCCTCGAGCAGGCTCGGGAAACTGCGGGGCATCGCGATATTCGCATTGCAGGCGGCGCGGATGTAATTCAGCAATACTTGAACCTCGGTGTCATCGACGAACTGGAAATCGCCTTGGCGCCGGTGCTCTTCGGCGGTGGGAGACGTCTCTTTGAGAACCTGCACGAACCGGCTCCGAGCTTCCGAATTGACAAGGTGCTTGACGGTCCGGCGGCAACACACTTGCGTTACGTGCGTGACTAAAAGCGCCCGACAAGCAGTTGCAGCGGAAGGTCTGCCGCGCGTCCCGCTGCTGAACCGGTGCGTTCTGACGCCGACCAGGACCTGCGCTTCACGCGACTTCGACTATGAACATCCGTGCTTGCTGGGCTTCCTGGCGTTCGGCCTTGATCGGCGCATACCGCTCGGAATTGTAGAAGGCCTGCGCCTGGGCGAGAGTCGGAAATTCAAACACGCCGGCCATCGGCAGCGGAGTCTCATCCCCCTCCAGAATCTGCGCAACAGGACCGAAATGCAGGATCTGCCCGCCCGCCTCTTTCAGCGCCGCCTGAAAGCGTGGAGCGAGCGCGGCCTGCTTGGCGGAGTCGATGATGCGTAGATTGACGTGTACGTATGCTGGCATCGCGCCCTCCATTAATAGTGCATATACAGTATTATGCCAGGATGGGATTGTCAAGGAGGTAGGCGTGAACGGTTTTGATCCAGAATCTTTGAAGGGCGTCGCAGCGGAGTGTCCAGGCTTCCAGGCTCGTGCAACGGCGCGTGCGCTCACGCGATATTACAATGCCTGCTTCAAGCCGCTCGGGCTGACGGCAGAGCAATTCAGCCTCCTGGTGGGGATCGGTGCGGCCGAGGGGGCGACGCTGGTCGATCTTGCGGATAAGGCAGGGGTCGATCCGACTACCCTCAGCCGAAATGTTCAGAATCTGGAGAGCCGGGATTTGGTCCGCGCCAAAGGCGGACGTGGCCGCGCTGGAAAGCAGCTGGCTCTGACTGCATCTGGGCGTCGGCTCGTGGTCGATGCGTTCCCGGTGTGGAATGGGGCCAAGGCGGAACTCGCGCATCGCATGGGCGATGAAAAACTGGCTTCGGCAAGGCAGGCAATGGCGGAGCTGGCCGAGGCCGCAGAACCCTCATCTACATGACTGCGTGTATTCACTTCGCCAGCCTGAATTTCCATTGGCATTGGGCTGAGCTTCTTACCAGGCGGTTGCATGCCCGCTTCGCTCAATGAGCCGCCTTTCGACCGGCGCCGATGCACGCTAGATTGATCAAAGCTGACGTTAGCTAAAGGGGTGGTCGTCGGCGGCTACCAATGCTCAGCGACTAAGGAATCAGCAGTAGCTTGCCGGTGGTGGTGCGCCCCTCCATGTCCGCATGTGCCCGCGCAGCTTCAGCAAGCGGATAGATACCGCCGATCCTGACCTTCAGATCACCGCGGGCAATCCAGTCAAACAACTGGGCGGAATGGGTTCGCAGCAGCGCCGGCGTATGAACATGTGGTCTGCTTAAATAATGTCTGAGACAAAAATGGCCCGAAATGCTCAAAAAAATAGATATTTTCTGGACTAATGGTATGGACGCCCTCTCTCAAGAGCGGTAGGTTTAAAGTTGAGATTTCTCAACCCTCCAAGGAGTCCACCATGGAAGCGCACACGATAGGAGTTGATCTAGCGAAGAACCTGTTTCAGGTTCACGGTGTGGATCGGCATGGACAACTCGTGCTACGCAAACAACTGCGTCGCTCCGAGATGGCCGCATTTTTTGCAAAATTGCCACCAGCGCTAATTGGCATGGAAGCTTGCGGCGGCGCGCATCACTGGGCGCGTAAGCTGGCCGCTTTCGGCCATCAGGTTCGCCTGATGCCAGCAGAATTTGTAAAACCTTACGTCAAGAGCAACAAGAGCGATATGCGCGATGCGGAAGCCATCTGCGAAGCGGTCGCGCGACCGACGATGCGATTCGTTGCTGTGAAATCGATTGAACAGCAAGCCATCCTTTCGTTGCATCGGGCACGGGAAGGTGCGGTGAAGGCTCGCACGGCACAAGCCAACCAGATCCGCGGCTTGCTCACCGAATATGGCATGGTTATGCCGCAAGGGATCGTTCATATCGAGAAGATGCTGCCGTCAATACTGGCTGACATGCACAATGCTCTGCCCGGATTTCTGATTCAATTGTTCCAAACTTTGCTGGATAATTTCCGCCATCTTGATCGACTTGCACAAGAGATTGAGAATGCGATTCGACGCTGGCATCTGGCAAACGAAGAAAGTCGGCGGCTCGAGCAGATTCCAGGAATCGGCCCACTGACGGCCACGGCATTAGTCGCCACCATCGGTGAAGCAAAAACATTTCACAACGGGCGGCAATTTGCAGCGTGGCTCGGTCTCGTTCCGCGACAGCACTCCTCTGGCGGTAAAGAGCGATTACTCGGAATCAGCAAACGCGGCGACACCTATTTACGCAAGCTGCTCATCCATGGCGGCCGAGCGGTCGTTCGCTACGCCGACAGGCATCCGGGTCAATACAAGGGCTGGCTCGCCAACATACTGACCAGGCGCCACAAAAATGTCGTTGCTGTGGCGCTGGCAAACAAAAATGCCAGGATAGCGTGGGCCCTCCTGGCAAAAGATAGGGCTTTTTGCCAGGCTTAAGCATTGGCTACGGTCTAATGTTGCTCAAGTAACCCACCTTTGATTGCAGAGGTATCTCGACGTAATGGCGAAATTGGTAAGACCGCGGTTGATCAAGCCTGAGGGGTTCTGGGACAAACAAGTCCGTTGGACTGATAGAGGCATCAACCGGCAAATTCCATTAGGGCGCTGGCTCTGCCAGCAGACCGAATATATGGATGCAATCTAACCTTTCACCGTGAAACCGAATTACCACTTGCAAATTGAGGGCGTCCATATATGAACCCCT
>Ga0210409_10008096_pt1 | contig 10748 bp, 7 predicted proteins | sample IncBWH17MmetaG_FD_161649 | JGI IMG/M metagenome (GOLD analysis project Ga0210409, IMG submission 161649) | Forest soil microbial communities from Barre Woods Harvard Forest LTER site, Petersham, Massachusetts, United States - Inc-BW-H-17-M | ecosystem: Environmental > Terrestrial > Soil >...
ATTTCCGTGGGCACTAAAACCCGAATCATCCACTCGCCATGCGGGTTATGAGGCTTTGATGACCGAGAATCTTCTCGCCAATATCGAAGTAACGCCGCGCGAAGTAAGCGAGCGGCTGGAGCGCGGCGACGAATTCCTGTTTGTGGACGTGCGCGAGAAATGGGAGCATGAGACATCGCGCATCGAGGGATCGGTGCTGATTCCGCTGCGGGAGATCCCGGGAAGCCTGCAGGAATTGGCCGGCGCGCGGGCGATCGTGCTGTTCTGCCACCATGGAATGCGCAGCCTCGATGCTGCCGCGTGGCTGCGTACGCAGGGAGTCGCGGGCGCGCAGTCCATGTCCGGCGGGATCGATCGCTGGACCACGGAGGTGGACCCGCGCGTGCCGCGATACTGAGGAGGGAAGAGATGGCTGTCACCAGCCGCAAGGCCGCCAAACCACGAGGCCAGCGCGGAAAGAAAGCCCGGTTTCTGCACAAACCGAATTGCACGACATGCCGCAAAGCCCGCAAGTTCATGGAGCGGCGAGGATTTCAGCTTTATTTTCGCGATCTCGCGAAGGACAAGTTGAGTTCGACCGAGCTTGAGAAATTGATCGGCAATCGCGACTACACCGAATTCCTGAACAGCCGCAACGAGCTTTACCGGCGGAAAAAGATGAAAATCAAGCCGCCGACGCGCCGGCAAGCTATCAGCATGATGGCCAAGGAGCCGAATTTGATCCGCAGGCCCGTCGTTGTGGCTGGAGGACGCGTCGTGCTCGGATTCGATGAAGACGGCATCGCCCGGCTCTAGGCCAGGAGCAAGTCCACAAGCCGCGCGGGGCTATCTGTCTCAAAATCAGGAGGTTATCTTAGGAATGAAGTTTGGCGAGCGCGTCGAAATCCGCCAGGGCGATATCACCGACATGGACGTGGATGCCATCGTGAACGCCGCCAACAACGATCTGCAGCTCGGCGGAGGCCTCGCTGGAGCAATTCGGCGCAAAGGCGGCCCCCGCATCCAGGCCGAATGCGACGAAATCGGCACCATTCCGGTCGGCGGCGCGGCGATTACCTCGGGCGGAAATCTGAAAGCTCGCCATGTGATTCACGCGGCCAGCATGCAGCTGGGCGGGGCCACATCCGCGCAATCGCTTCGCAGCTCGACGGCGCACGCCCTGCGGATCGCCGCGCAAAGAGGGCTTAAAACCATTGCGCTGCCCGCGATAGGAGCGGGAATCGGCGGATTCCCGATGGCGGAGTGCGCTGAAATCATGTTGCGCGAGGCCGCCAAGCACTTCGAGGGTCCGACTTCCATCCAGAAGATAACTTTTGTCTTATTCGACGCCGAAGCGCTTTCCGCTTTCGAGCGCAAATACCACGAATCTCCGTAAAACCAGTTTCGAGCGCAAATGCCCGGAATCTCCGTAAAACCAGACGCGCGCGAACTACTTAGTTGCTCTCCGTGCGTTTCTTGAGCGTGGGCTGGTTATTCGATGCGGGGTCGGCGGTCGCAGCGGCGGGAACCTGCGCAGGATTTCCGCTGGCGGTGGCGGTGGCGGGCGGAGCGGTGTTGTCGGGGTTGAATGGATGCTGGATGTACCTGGCGGCTTCGGACTGCGCTCCGGCGGTGTCGTCCTTGAGGTGCTGCGCCAGGTTGTATTCGTTGACGGCGCGTTCGCGCTGGCCCAGCACGTCATAAATCTTGCCCATATAAATATGGGCCCAGACTTCGGTCCATTTCGGATCGAGGTCCCCACCAATCGCAGCGCGGAAGGCGTTGGCGGCTGCCTGATAGTTTTTCTGATAGAACATCGCCTCTCCCATGCGAAAGTGAGCGAGAGAATTCGTGGGCTGGACGTCCAGCGCCCGCTGATATTCCTGGATGGCTTCGTAATATTTGCCGACCGTGGCGAGTCCTTCTCCACGCGCGATGGTTGCGCGAACGCGAAGGCGCGGACTCGATTTCAGCAGGTTGTTGTTGGGGTCAATCGAGATGCCGTTCGGCTTGGGGCGTCCGAAGGTTTCGAGCTTGAATTGCGACGTGGTGCCGGTGACCAGAATTTTCTTGAACTCCGGATTGCCTTCGGTCTCGACCTTCACCTCGACGGGCATACGAAAAGTGTCGAGTTCCTGGTGGACCGTGCCGACGACTTGAAAACCCTTCGGCGTGCGATAGACGATGTATTTCAGCGTGAATTCCGGCACGCCAGTGGAGTTCAGCCACTGCGAATAGAAAGAAACGAGGTTGAACGGAGGCTCTCCAGCCTTCACTGGAGGAATCCTGGTCGCGGTCATTTTTTCGAAGCTTTCGATCGTGGCGGTCTTGCCTTCGTGCTGCTTGTAATACTCGCGCAGGAGGCCGGTGAAGGCTTCATCGCCCAGTTCAGCGCGGAGCATGTGAAATACCATCGCGCCTTTGTCTTCCACGATGGAAAGGTACGGATCGGAATAGGCGCCGATGTGCTGGGCCTCGGAAATCGGAGTAGCGTCCTCGAACATCAGCGCGCCGACCGCAAAATCCTCAAGCGCTTTATTGAGCTGGGCGACGCCGCCGGACTGTTCCGCATACATGGCCTCGGCGTAGCGCGAGAGCCCATCGGTCATCCAGACGTCCGCAGCAGTGGCCGGCAATACTCGGTCGCCCCACCACTGGCCGGCCGCAAGCTGCGAGAGAATCCGGTCGTTGGCTCGGGAGGTCCACTCACGCGCGCTGATCAAAAGCAATCCGGGAGCGGAGTAGCCCGCGAGAGATCCATCCGGCAGTTGCGCGACGGTGAGCCGGGGCTCCGCGCCAGCCTGGTTCGACAGCGGGCCGAAGGTGTCGGCGAAGTAGCTCATGATTTGCGCGAGCGTCTGGGCATAGGAGGGTGCGCTGGCGGCAAGCGCGGGCGGCGTAAAGATCGAAAACTGATATCCCTCCGCCGGGGCCGCGGAAAACTGCAAATTGCCCGCGACGAAGGATCCGACTGGCCCAGCCTGATCGCAATGGAAGACGTAGGAAGCCTGGTTGGGCGCTCCGGGGCCGATTCCGGGCTGCATGGTTGGTGGATCGGACTTGCCGGTGCCGGCGACAGCGAACGTGGCCGGCACGATCAGATTGAACCTGCCGGTGTAGCGGTTCGACGGATAGTTGGTCAGCGGAAACCAGCGCGCGGGCAGCAGCAGATACGCAGAAGTCTTATCGACCGAAGCGAGGCGCACTCCTTTTGTCGGGCTGTCTTCCTCGCTCGAAACCGGCCCCGAATAATCGAACGTGAGCGTGACCTGTTTCCCGGGCGTCGCGGTGCTGGGAAGCGCCACGGTGAGCAGCAGCGGGAAATTATTGTCCCGCGCAAAGGTAACCGGCTGCCCGGCCATTTTCACGGAGGTGATGTGCAAATCCGGATGCAGCTCGACAAGGACGGTTTTGGCCACCTGCTCGGCGACAAAATCCACCTTGGCCTCCGCCTGAATGGTCTGATCGTCCGGGTGGAGGAAGACCTCCACATCGTAATTCGTTGCGCGGAAGGGATAGGAGTGCGAAGCCTGTCCCGGCGCGGAAGCGGCGGCCAGTAGAAACAGCACCGGGACAGCGGGCCATCGGTGAGTTGTGAGCAAGCGCACGGCCTTCTTTCGAAAGGGACAGCTTTCTTTCGCTTATCTAGGATACCAGATATTCGTCCGCAGTTGCCCGCGCCGGGCGGGCTATAGCAGGCGGGCAAAGACGTCCGCGGCGCGTTCGATGGCACCGCCTGTCCCGAGGCTCGCGCGCACGGCAGCCAGGCCCGACTTCATCTCCTCGCGAGACGCGGGCGACTCCAGGAGACGGCGAACCTCTGCTGCAACGGCGGCGGGAGTGAAATCGTCCTGCATTAGCTCAGGGACCACGGAGCGTCCGGCCACCAGATTCACCATGCTGAAGAAGGGCGTGTGCACCAGCCGCCGCAGAATAAATGCTGTGGCTGGGGCGACCCGGTAGACCACCACCATCGGAGTACCCAGCAGCGCGGCTTCGATGGTCGCCGTGCCGCTGGCGACGATGGCGCAGTCGGCCGCGGCGAGAACGTCATAGGTCCGGCCCTCGATGCGCTTCAAGACCAGGTGCGCACGCGCGCGCTCGCCAGCGGATGCCGCCTGCCCCAGCCCGGGCGCCGCCGCGTGCACAAATTGCGGGGCGGAGCCGCCGCTCATTTCGAGCGTCAGTTGCTCGCACGCCTCGAGGATCGCCGGAAAGTTCCGGGCGACTTCGCTCGCCCGGCTGCCGGGCAATAGAGCCACAATCGGCCGGTCCGCGGACAGTCCATGTCGCGCCGCGAATTCCTCGCGGGTCATGGAACGCTTGACGACGTCCGCCAGCGGATGGCCAACGAAGTCCACAGGCACGCCCGCCTCGCGGTAGATTTTCTCCTCGAAAGGAAAGATCACGACCATGTGTTTGACCCGGCGCTTAACAATGCGGACGCGTCCCGACCGCCAGGCCCACACTTGCGGTCCAATGAAATAGCCAACGGGAATTCCGTGGTTTTTCAGGCGCCGCGCGACGCCCAAGTGCGTTCCCGGAGAATCCACTAGAATGGCGAGGGATGCTTTTCTGCGAACGGCTTCGCTCGCAAGTCTGTTCTGAACGCGGACCACGGAAGGAATCTTGTGCAGCACTTCGGCGATGCCCACAACGGCGACCTCGTGATAGTCCGCGAGCAGCTCGACGCCCGCCTCGGCCATTCGCGGGCCGCCCATTCCGAAAAACTTCGCTCCGGTGCGTTCGCGCAGAGCAATGGCAAGGCGCGCTGCGTACATGTCGCTGGATGCTTCCCCGGCGGAGATCAGAATTTGAGGCGGCGTCATGCGATCGGCGCCGCGTCAGTCATCGGCAGGCAAAGGCAGAGGCGGCTGCCGGAATCCGGGCATGGATCCGCTGGGGAGAGCAACGGAGAGTTCCTGTTCCTTGTATTGAAGCTGGTAGAGGCGATAGTAAATTCCGCGCACGCCGAGCAGTTCCTGGTGTGAGCCTTGTTCGCGCAGCCGGCCTTTGTGGAAGACCAAGATGCGGTGGGCATGTTGAATGGTGCTGAGCCGGTGGGCGATGACAACGGCAGTGCGACCCGTCAAGAGGCGGTCGAGAGCCTCGCGAATCATCAGCTCCGTCTTGGTATCCACGCTCGACGTGGCTTCGTCGAGGATCAGGAACTTGGGGTCGTGCGCCAGCGCGCGCGCGAAGCTGACCAGCTGGCGCTGCCCGACGGAGAGTGTGCCGCCGCGCTCGGTGACGGGTGTCTCGACGCCCTGAGAAAGTGAGGCGACGAAAGGTCCGAGTCCGACTTCCTTGAGCGCGCGTTCGGTTCCGGCGCGATCAATCGTGGTCGTCCCCAGCCGGACATTCGACTCGAGCGTGCCGGTGAAAAGGAAAGGATCTTGAAGAACGATTCCGAACATGTGCCGCAGTTCGTGCAGGTCCATTTCGCGAATGTCCACGCCATCGAGAAGAATCTGACCGCGCTGGATGTCGTAGAAGCGCAGCAGCAGCTGAATGATGGTGGTCTTGCCCGCGCCGGTGTGGCCGACAATCGCGAGGGTTTGGCCCGGCTCGACTCGAAAGGACACATCGCGCAGGACCCAGTTTTCGTCCTTGGGTTCGGCGCCGCCGGTATAGGCGAACCAGACGTTCTTGAATTCGATCTCGCCGCGCGGGGAGGAAAGCGTGCGAATGGTCTGGGGCGAGGTGATGGTCACCGGCTCGTCGAGCAGCTTGAACACTCGTTCGGAGGCTGCCATGGCCGCCTGGAGGATGTTGAATTTCTCGCTCAAATCCTGAATGGGCCGGAAGAAACTCTGCGCCCACATCATGAATGAAATCAGCAGGCCGACTCCAATCGTCCCGCCGATCACGCGCACACCAGCGACCCAGAAAAGCAGGGCGATGCCGCCCATGCTGAGAAATTCGACGCCGGGAAAGAAGAAGGAGAAAGCGTCAATCGCGTCTTTGTACGCCTCCATGTGAATGCGATTCAACTCCGCGAACTGGTTGCGGGCCTTGCGCTCGCGATTGAAGAGCTGCACCACGGACATGCCGCTGATGTGTTCCTGCAGGAATCCGTTGATCCGGGCGATGGCCGTGCGAATGATCCGGTTGGCATCGCGAACGCGGTTGCGGAAGAAATAGGTCAGCACGATCATGAGCGGGATCGGCGACAACGTGGCAAGTGCGAGGACGGGATGCCACGCCAACAAAAATATCGCCAAGCCGATCAGCTGCACAAAATCGTTGAGCATCTGCACCACGCCGGAGGCAAAGAGATCGTTCAGGGCGTCCACGTCGGTGGTCGAGCGGGTCACCAAACGGCCTATGGGGCTGCGGTCGTAAAAACTCATGGGGAGGCGCTGGAGGTGCTCGAAAATTTCCTTGCGCAGGTCGTACATGGTTTTTTGTCCGACGGACTGCATGATCCGCACCTGGGCGTATTGCATACCGAAACCCGCGACCAGCGAGCCCAAGTACACCAAAACGAGCCAAGTGATGCCGACGACCGCGAGGTGCCTGGGGAGTGAATGCGCAGCTCCGGGCACGATGTAGTGATCCACGGCGATGTGGAAGAGGTAAGGCCCAAGGCTGGCTGTGAAGGCCACGCCCAGCGTCATAGACACAGCGACTACGACCTGCCAGCGATACGGCATCAGATACTTCATCAAACGCCGCGTGATCTGGGCGTCGTAGAGTTTTCCGAGCTTCTCTTCTTCGCGGAAGTCGCTCATTCGCGTTCCAGCTCTTCTTCGAGCAACTGTTTCTGATAGAGGTCGGCGTAATAGCCGCCCAGGGCCAGGAGTTCGTCGTGCGTGCCGCGCTCGAACACCTGGCCTTCGCGCATCACCACGATCTGATCCGCGCTCTTGACCGTCGAGATGCGGTGCGCGATCAGGATGGTGGTGCGCTGGCGCATCACCTCGCGCAACTGGCGCAGGATGCGTTCTTCGGTGTCGGTGTCCACGCTCGACAGCGCGTCATCCAGCACCAGGATTCGCGGTTGGCGCAGGATGGCGCGCGCCAGCGACGTGCGCTGCTTCTGGCCGCCGGAAAGCGTGATGCCGCGCTCGCCGACCATGGTCTGGAAGCCATGCGGGAAGCCCTGAATTTCGCCGGAAATGCCCGCGATTTCGACGGCTTCGAGAATGTTTTCCTCGATGGACTCGTCCACGCCAAAGGCGATATTCTCGCGCAACGTTTCGCTGAACAGAAACGTATCCTGGGGCACGAATCCGATGGCGCGGCGCAATTCCTCGAGGGAATAATCGCGGATGGGGCGGCCGTCAATCAGCACGGTTCCGGCCGGAGCCTCCCACAAGCGCGCGATCAGCGATGCCAGCGTGGATTTGCCGCTGCCGGTGGGGCCGATAATGGCGAGAGTAGAGCCGGCCGGCACGCGCAGATTGATATCGCGCAGGATCAGCGGGCCCGGCGCCGTGCCTGGGGCGGACGGATAAGAAAACGTGAGGTGGCGGAACTCGATCTCGCCGCGAATGCCGGAAGCGACGCTTCGGGAACTTTCGACGCCACGTTCGCGGGCCCGGCCGTTTCCGTCCGCCGACACGGAGGGCGTTCCGGTCTGAGCCGGAAGCGAATCCTGGATGTTTGGCTGGGCGTTCAAAACGTAATTCAAGCGGCCCATGGAAGCCGCACCACGCTGAAAGATATTGGTCACAAAACCGATGGCGATCATCGGGAAGACCAACTGAATCAGGAACGAATAGAACGCCAGGAACGTGCCGAGAGAGACGCGGTGATCCACGACCTCAACGCCGCCGAATCCCAGCAAAATCATGACCGTCAATCCAATGAGCGCCGCCAGGGCGGGGAAGAACAGGCTCCAGCTTCCAATCAGCTTGATATTGCGGTCCACGTAGTCGCGGTTGGCCCGGTCGAAGGATTCGATCTCCGGCTTTTCCTGCACGTAGGCGCGGATCACCCGCACGCCCGTGAGATTTTCCTGCGCGCGAGTGGACAGGACGCCGAGGGCGGCCTGAATCTGTTCGGACAAGCGATGAATCACCTGGCCGAAATACCAGACGGAGACCACCACGAGGGGCACAGGCAGCAGAACCCACAGCGTGAGCGCGACGGAAAGCTTGGTCATGAAGTACACGGCCAAGACACTGGTGGCGATGGTGTTCGCCGTGTACATGATGCCGGGGCCGAGGACCATGCGCACCGCGTTCAGGTCGTTGGTCACGCGCGACATCAGATCGCCGGTGCGATTGCGGGAGTAGAACTCCGGGTCAAGCAGAAGAAGGCGGGCGAGCAAATCGTTGCGCAAGTCGTACTCGATCTCGCGCGAGACGCCGATCAGAATCCACCTGCTCCAGAAGGAGAAAAATCCCTTCACCAGCATCACACCGACGAGGATGAGACAGTAGATGCCGAGTGCATGGCGGCTCAGCGGCGCATAAAAAACAAATAGAGGATGAAGCAGGGCTCGCGCGGTTCCCGAAAGCGTAGAGAGCGGCAACCGCGCCGCCTGGAGGCTGTCCAGAATCGTGCCGAGAATGAGCTGTGGCAAGGCGCCGGCCAGGCCCGTGAGGGCCAGCGCCAACATGCCGACGAACACCATGCGCTTGTAGCGAAATACGTAAGGCAGGAGAAGCTTCAGCTGCGACCATCCCGAAGGCCTGCGTGCGGGCCGCGCGGCAGTTGTGGAAACGGGCTGGGCGATGGCACTCATCGGCGATTACCGGGATTAGACGCGGGCACCGCGATTTCGACTCTGCTTTTGGCCGGACGACTATGGCGAAACGGCGTGATTGAACGCATCCTCAGGCCCACCCGATTTCCCGTGCGTGCAATTCATTCTATCGCTTCGCCTGCGCGCGCGGAAGAGGCGTTCGGGGCTAGCGCGCGGCGACAATCTCATCCAGGCGAGCCTCGAAATTGGCTTCGCCCTCAGACCACAGGCGCACGGTCTCGACCGGCAACGCGTTCTCGATCCGGCGCGCCCAATCCAGGAGTTTGCGGATATTTTCGCGCGTCTTTTCCTGATATTTTTCGAGATTTTCGGGCCAGGCCATTGCTTCGAGGAAGCGTGCTTCTTCGGGGCTATGCGCGGGGGCCTTTGGGCCGGGGCGGATGCCGAGCAAGCCGGCGTGACCGGTGAAAAAGTGCTCGAAGCCGAGTTTCACCTCAAAATGACCGCTTTCGCGCCAGAAGCCGCCGTCGTAATCTTCGCCGCGGCAAATGATTTCAAGCGGCTGCGGCTCGGTCTTCGATTTTCCGGCGACCGCGTCGAATAGCGCGAGGTCCCAGTGGCAGACAACCTCGTAGGAGCAATCGCTGTGAATTTGGTCGCGCGCAATTTCGACGATGCTGGCCGCGTCGAGCGGCACGGAGCGCAAGTCCTGCTCGAGAATCGGCACTTCGGTGGCATCGACCGCGCGGATCGCCAGATACATGAACCCGGGCTTCGTGGTCGAAAAGGGAACCGTTTCGAGAAATGCGCCAAGCCGCTGCAGGAGGTGTTCTTCGGGGAAATCCTTGCACCAGACGTTGAGATACGAATGATTCGCCATGAGCGACATTATAACGGGCTGGCCGCCAAATTTCGAAATGGGGATTGGGATACTGCGGGCGCCGAGAGCGGGACGTGCATTAAATATCGCAACTTGAAAGCTGCTTACTTCTTGGCAGGGGGCGGATCGTCGTCATCGGTATCTTCGGCGCTGATATTCTCGGAGATTCCCATGAGGCGATCCTTCAGCGTGTCGCCCATGCCGGCCAGAACTCCGGCGACGCTCTCGCGCATGCGCTTTTCGGCGGCCTTGGCGAGCGTGTCGAGGACGGTCTGCGAATGCTGTCCCAGCGTGGTGGCCGAGGCCAGCAGCCAGGAGTTGGAAGCATTCTCGAGGCGCGACTTATACTGCTCGATTGATTCGTTGGTGGATTTTTTGAGCTGCTCCATCCATTCCTGGTTTTGCCTCTGGCGGTTCGCTTCGAGCGCTTCGATGATCGGGCCGACTTGGGCCTGCAGGTGAACCTGGGCCTGCTCGACGCTCTGCAACATTTTTTCCTCGAGGCTCTTTTGAAACGCGGTTAGCGAGCCTTCGCGGTTGTACTCCATATCGGAGCGCGCCTTTTCAAGCGCCTGGCTCGAAGACTCCTCGAACCGGCGAAGCGAATCACTGGTCACCTGATGCACTCGGTCCGTAAAACCGGCCTGCGCGATCTCCGCGTTTTCGCCCAGCTTGGCGCGCTCGCGGTCCACAATGTCTTTCGCGGCTTCTTCGATTTCCGCCTGGCTGTGCTCGACGTAGGAGCGGCGGTAATGGTCGAGTTCCGATGCTACCAGGCTCGAAATTTCGGCCGCGCGGCCGCGCAGAGCGGAAGTGGATTGCTCGACCGCCTTCTCCAGCGACGACTGCATTGTGGTATGCGCTTTCTTCTGGTACCAGTCAGCGGCCTTGGAGAGCGATTCGTACGTTTCGTGCTGCGCCTCGGTGCTTTTCTGCTCGAACTCCGCTTCGATCTTTGACAAGTTCGCGCGAACCGAAGCCTCGAATTCCTCGGGAACTTTCGCCGACTCCTGGCGCAGGCGGTCGAGCGATTCCTGCACAGCCTGCTGCGATTCGCGCTGCACTTGTTCGCGCGTGTTGGACTGGATCTGCGCCGCCTGTTCAGCGACTTTCCGCGCGTGCTCGCGGACCATCACCTCGATCTCCGCGGCTTGATCCGTCGCTTGCAGGACCTGCTCGCGTATGGAGTTCTGAAGCCGCGCGGCCTGCTCCCTGGCTTCCGTTAGTCCCGTG
>Ga0210409_10008097_pt1 | contig 10745 bp, 8 predicted proteins | sample IncBWH17MmetaG_FD_161649 | JGI IMG/M metagenome (GOLD analysis project Ga0210409, IMG submission 161649) | Forest soil microbial communities from Barre Woods Harvard Forest LTER site, Petersham, Massachusetts, United States - Inc-BW-H-17-M | ecosystem: Environmental > Terrestrial > Soil >...
AAGTGCCTTCTCGGCATCGACGATAGCGGTTCGGTGCCGGCCCATAAAATCGAGCGCTGCGGGACGCCCTTTTTGTTGTTCTCGCTCCAGCGCTTGAGCAAAGTGTGCCAGACCTTCATAAATCCACGGACGCGGGGAGAGGAACGCGGCATGAGTAAGTTGGTGAACCGCGCTAAGCTCGTACACAGCGGAATTGGTGCTGCCCAGCGGCGTGAGTAGCATTGGACCGCTCTCGAAAGACGCAGCTTCGGAATCGGCTAGTTCCAAAGTCTCTGCCTTTTGCCGCGGCGCGCCAAACCATTCGGTTACGAGCGGGACGGCCAGGTCCGCAGCCAGGGCGTAGTTTTCAGCGCCGGACTTGTGTCCGGGCAGAAAGGATGTCGTCAAACTTGGCCGGTCAAGCGCGTCGTAGCTTCCGATCACAAAGAGAGGCACGGTCGCACCCAGCGGTTCAAACGAGTATTCTGCTTGCACTGAGTACGGTACACCCACTTGTTCGTAAAACTGCCTGCCCACTTTGCCGTTGCACAACACCTTCACGAGCTCTGCGGAACCTTCCCCCGAATCGGTCAGCTTGATCTTCAGATTTGCCTCTGCCTCCCGCGCTTTCCATCGGCCGAGCGTTTCGAATACGGTGTTCCCTTCCGACAAGTCCGCGGACTCCGTCGCCACCGGATACCACACCACGTATCCGATCCCGCGCACGGCGGTAAACGACTTGCCGATCTGGTCCCAGTCCGAGTGCTTGGCCTTGTCTTCGGGCACGCCAATTCGCTTAAGTCGCGTGACGTCGAGCTGGATCACTCCTTCGTATCCAATGTCCAGTTCGATTGTGCTCTTCGGTGGAACTTCGCGAGGCAGAGTCACAATGGCTTCAGACACTGCGCCCGTGTGATCGATGTCGGAAGTGTATTCGTGGGTGACGAACTCCACGGGTTCTCCGCCGATCTGAATCGTGCTCCAATCCAATGTGGAAGACACTTGCAGTGCAACATTTTTCTGGGGAACGAGCGAATCGTTTCGCAGCGTAATCTTGCCACGCACACCCAGACGCTGCTGCTCCGGTTCAATCCGCACGTCCAAATCGTAGTTGGTGAAAGTAAAAGCCTCGCGATCAAGGGCGAGACTCGGCGTAATCAAAACAGAGAGCGCACACAGAACACCGAGCCACCTCATGCGGACTTCTTTCTCCGCTGCCGCACGATCTCATAAAGAATCACTCCCGCCGCGACGGATACATTCAAAGATGGCACTTTCCCAAGCATCGGGATCGACACCAGGAAATCGCACTTCCTTGCCACCAGGTCGTGCAAGCCTTTGCCTTCTGCGCCCAACACGATGGCGCAGTCCATGTTGTAGTCGAGTGAGTCGTAAGATTGCGCGCCACGTTCGTCCAGGCCAACCATCCATAGGTTCTGCGCTTTCAATTCCTCAAGGGTGCGGGCAATATTGGTTACCTTCGCGATAGGCAAGTGTTCACTGGCCCCGGCTGAAGTCTTGGTCACGATCGCGGTGACACCCGCGGCGCGGCGTTCGGGAATTACAACTCCATCGGCACCAGCGGCATCGGCCGTGCGCAGAATCGCGCCCAGATTGTGCGGATCTTCCACTCCGTCCAGCACGACCATGAGCGAATATTGGCCACGCTTGGCGGCGACCACATCTTCGAGATCGTTGTACTGTTTCGCCGAGGTAACGGCGACCACGCCCTGGTGCGCATTGTTGCCGGCCATGTGATCGAGTTCATCTCGCGCGACAAATTTCACGGCAACTCCCTGACGGCGGCACTCATCGACTACATGTTTCAGGCGAAGGTCATGACGCTCTTTTGCGACGCCCACCCATGCAAAGGTGCGTCCGCGCGCCTTCAGCGCCTCAGCAACGGCGTTAATACCGTAGATATAATTCATGTTCTCGTAGTTTACTTCAGTGGGCGAATGACCGTCGTCAGCATCGGCTAGACTGAACGGATGTTTAGAACCAGATTCAAGAAAGAAATCGTCGCGGAGTTCTTGCCCCCGGCTCGCGCCAGCAAGCGACAGCAAGTGATCATTCTTTGCGATGGCATGCCATCCATCCCCAGAAAGCAGCCTCTTGCCGAGTATCTTTCGCGTAAAGGATATTGGGTTTTTTATCCCCGTTGGCGTGGAGCGTGGGAGAGTGGCGGCCAATTTCTCGAGCGCTCTCCACACGAGGACGTTCTCGATGTCGTCAGCGAGCTGCCTAAAGGAATCCGAGAGCTTGCCTTCGGCCGACAATTCCGTTGTGTGCCCGACAAAATCTTCGTCATTGGCGGAAGTTTCGGCGGGGCTGCTGCCATTCTTTCGTCGCTGGACCCACGAATCACCAAAGTGATTGCCAATTGCCCGGTTGTCGATTGGTCGATCTTGCGGAAAGAGCTCAAGAAGGAGACTTCGAATCCAAGCTATCCAGCGTACATCCGCGCCGCTTTCGGCAACGGATATCGCCTCTCTGCCAGGAACTGGAACAAACTGAACGACGGCATATTTTACAATCCCGCTCATCATCTCAGAGAGCTTGCGCCCTCGAAGATATTGATGTTCCACGCCAAAGACGATCCATTCATTCCCTGGAAACTTGTGGAGGGTTTTGCGCGACGCGCGGGCATAAGTCTCAAACTTCTCTCGCGGGGCGGCCATCTAAGAACCGAACATGTCGTGCAACAATATTGGCCTCAGATAAAGAGATTCTTCGACTCGTAACTGCGCTGGAAGGCCTGTCGTCCGAAGCTTTGACGCTCATCGGCGCATCTAAATCCCTGCTCCATCAAATGCTAGACTGAAACCCGGAGGCACGGTTGCCCGACGTTTACATTCTTTCCGCTGTGCGCACGCCAATCGGTAAGTTCGGGGGTTCGCTGGCATCGATGACAGCCGCAGACATGGGAGTAGTTGCGGCGAAAGCCGCCATCGAGCGCGCCGGAGTTCGCTCCGATCAGATCGAGGAAACGATTTTCGGCAACGCCCGTCAGGCTGGCGGAGGCCCGAATCCCGCCCGCCAGATCTCCATCCGCAGCGGCGTCCCGCAAGAAGTTCCGGCTTACACGGTAAACAAGGCCTGCGCCTCAGGTCTCAAATCCATCGCGCTGGGATATCAGGAGATCGCAACCGGCAATCTCGATTGCGTGCTGGCTGGCGGCACAGAATCTATGTCTCGTCTGCCTTATTACCTTGACGGAGCGCGCTGGGGCTATCGGCTGGGCAATCAGGAACTCGTCGACGGCATGTATCGTGATGGCTTTTTCTGTCCCTTGGCGAAAATGTTGATGGGTGAAACTGCCGAAGTGCTGGCCGAGCAATACAAGATCACACGGGAAGAGCAGGATGAATTTGCTCTGTGCTCGCAGTCGCGCGCATCGGCTGCCATTGACGCCAAACGATTCGACAGCGAGCTAGCTTCGGTCACTCTCGAAAACAAAAAGGGCCCGCCGGCGTTTAGCCGTGACGAGCATGTTTTCGTCGGAGCCACGATGGAAAAAATGGCCAAGCTCTCTCCCGTGTTCTCGAAAACCGGAACCATCACGGCGGGCAATTCTTCCGGCATCACGGATGGTGCGGCTGCGGTGGCGCTGGCGGGCGAAGGCTTCGCCAAGAAAAACAACCTCAAACCGCTGGCTCGTGTCCTCGCCGTGACTTCTGTGGGCGTGGATCCGCGCATCATGGGGATCGGTCCAGTACCGGCGTTGCGCAAGATGGAGCAAAAGCATCAACTCCGCCTGACTGATTTCGATTTGATAGAGCTCAATGAGGCCTTTGCCGCTCAGGTCCTGGCCTGTGATCGGGAATTGCATTTCGATCGTGCGAAACTCAACGTGAACGGCGGCGCAATCGCACTCGGCCATCCCATCGGTTGCACTGGCACGCGGATCACTGTCACCCTGCTGCACGAAATGCTCAGACGCAAGGCCAAACGGGGCGTGGCGACCCTGTGCGTGAGTGGCGGCATGGGGATGGCGCTGGCGCTCGAGAACGTCGCCTGATGCATGGAACCGTCTTCCTCGTTCGCCACCTGCCTTGACGATTGATTGTGCCAACGATTGGCAGGCTTGCTCGTTCGAATTATCACCCGTCGTGCATTTTCTCCTATTCTTCGTGCGGTTTTTCGCTACAATGCAGACGTTCTCGCCTTACGTTTCTTAACGCTCGCATTTGTGGGAGACTTTCGATGCATTCACCGTTGAGACTTGTTTTCTTTGTGGCACTGTTTTCAATGCTGCCTGCCATGCTCTTTGCGCAGGCAGATTTTTCGGCTGATGTGGTGAACAATTCGGGTGATGCATCCTCTGGACCAGCAAAAATCTACGTCAGCAAGGACAAGATGCGTTTCGAGAAACAGGAGTCGAGCGGCCACGCTGGCACCGTAATCATCAATTTTGTCACGCAGACAACGGACATCCTGATGCCCGAGCGAAAAATGTACATCGAATCTGCGATGGGCCAAGGCCCGGGCGCTCCGCGGACGTTCAACTTTTTTCGCGCTGCCGATGCCGAGAATGCATGCGATGAATGGAAGAAACTGGCAAACAAGCCCGGCGGAACTTGCCACAAGGTCGGGGACGAAGTTGTGAATGGGCGGAGTTCCGTTAAGTATGAGGGAAGATCCGCGGATGGCGACGTCAGTTACGTTTGGATTGATCCAAAACTCGGCTTCCCGGTGAAATGGCAGGACAAGAACAGCGGGGGAGAGTTGCGTAACATCAAAGAAGGAACGCAGTCAGCAAGCCTTTTCAGCGTTCCGGGCGATTATCAAAAACTGGACATGGGAAACATGAGAATGCCGGAGGGACTGCTCCTCATTGATGTTATAACGGGATGTCTTCTATACTCGACGTATAGGCCTCCTTGAGGAGAAGCAATGTCCTTGTCCGCTGTAATCGTGGACGATGAGCAACTCGCCCGCGATGAACTCGCCTTCCTGCTCAAGAACGTGGGGGACGTCGACGTTGTTGCCCAAGGCAAAAACGGCGTCGAGGGCGTCAATCTCATCCGCGAACACAGTCCCGACCTGGTTTTTCTCGACGTGCAAATGCCGGGCCTGGATGGTTTTGGCGTAATTAAGAAGCTGCTTGATCGAAAAGTTCCCCTCCCAAAAATTATCTTTGCCACGGCTTTCGACCAATACGCGGTAAAGGCGTTTGAGGTAAATGCCGTGGACTACCTGCTCAAGCCTTTCGACAAAAAGCGGGTAGCACAGTCCGTGCAGAAAGCGCGAATCAAGACCGAAGCTAGCGGCGCATCCTCGGAAAAATTAGACACACTTATGCGGATGCTGGAGTCTCAAAAACCGCAACCCTCCAAGATTCTGCTGAAGGCGGCTGGCCGCTTGTTCCTGGTCAATCAGAAAGACATTTGTTTCGCGTCCATTGAGGACGGCATTATCACCGTGGTGACGAGTGGCCTGAACGGCATGGAGGGACAATCCAACTGCCGCACACTCGAGGAACTGCTGGATAGCCTCGATCCTAATATGTTCTGGCGGGCCCACCGCTCGTTCCTGGTGAACATTAACCGAATCAAAGAAGTCGTTCCCTGGTTTAAAAGCTCTTATCAGTTGCGCCTGGACGACAAGAAGCAAACCGAAATCCCGGTCAGCCGCGCTCAGACCAAGCGCTTGCGGGAACTCTTTGGGCTTTGACCTTCCTGAGTCCCGATCCTTACCTGTGCTACTTCAGGTAAGACCTGACCATCTTGATGACTTCCTCGGCGGCCGACGTTTGTCCGGCATTGGACTTTTTTTCATTGAGCACATGATTGCGGATGTGGCCTTCCAAAAGCTCAGCCATCAAGCTGTTCATGGCTCCCCGCGCAGCGCTCATTAGCTGCAGGACGTCCGAGCAATCGCGCTCTTCGTCCAGGGCGCGTGCCAGCGCTTCTACCTGACCCTGTACACGCTTAGCTCGAAGAACCAGCTTTTCCTTGTCCTTGATGGTGTGACTCATTGTGTATACTATACCCCGTATGGTATTAATATTTCTCTGATCAATCGCACTTTCGGAGAATGTATGAGTATTCCACAACCCCTCGAGAAACTCGACCCCAAAGCCCTTGCGTCCGGCCGCAGCCCGGAAGTTGAACAAGCGGCCCCCAACGCAATGCGGCACGACCAAGAAGTTCCATCCGAGCACGATTTCAACTGGGCCGAACCCCTGCGGATTGCGTTCGTGGCTTTGGCTGCCGCTGCGGTCTGGTTCCGCGTTTGGGAACCCTTTTCCCCGGATCAGTGTGATCGGCATCCTGGCCGCTTTGATTGGCGGATACCCGATATTCAAAGAAGCGTTCGAAAACATCGTTGAACGGAAAATGACGATGGAACTCTCGATGACCATCGCCCTTCTCTCCGCCTTGGCCATCGGTGAATTCTTCACTGCTCTGGTCATCACTGCTTTCGTGCTGGCGGCTGAGGTCCTGGAGGGGCTTACGGTCGGACGAGGGAGACGCGCGATACAGGACCTGCTGGATTTCCTGCCGCGAACCGTTTCAGTCCGTCGCAATAACGAAGTGGTTGAAATACCCGCCGAGAACCTTCAACTAGGCGATTCGGTAATCGTGAAGCCGGGGGGACGTATCCCGGTCGATGGCCTGGTGCTGAGCGGGCGGTCTTTTGTGGAACAGGCCGCCATCACAGGTGAGGCCATGCCGGTTGAGAAGTCGCCTGGAAACACAGTCTATGCAGGAACCATCAATCAATCGGGAGCCTTAGAGATCAGAGCGGATAAGTTGGGACGCGACACGACGTTCGGCAGGATTATCGTGGCCGTAGAACGTGCTGAGAAATCGCGAGCTCCGATTCAAAAGACAGCCGACCGTCTCGCCGGCTACCTCGTCTATTTCGCCCTGGGCGCCGCAGTTCTCACCTTCATCATCACTCACAATGTACGGTCAACGATTTCGGTTGTAATCGTCGCCGGGGCTTGCGGCATCGCAGCAGGAACGCCTCTCGCTATTTTAGGAGCAATCGGCCGAGCCGCTCATCACGGCGCGATCATTAAGGGCGGCCTCTACCTCGAAGCGCTGGCCGAGGTAGACACCGTGCTGCTGGACAAAACCGGCACACTGACTTTCGGAACACCTCAGATTCGAGAGGTTATCTCAGCCGACGGGTTTAGCGAGCAAGAGATTCTGGCCGCTGCGGGTATCGCGGAATGCAAATCTGAACATCCTCTAGCCAAAGCAATTATTGCGCGCGCGACCGACCTCGCCATCCCTGTTGTTGAACCTGACCACTTTGCTTATACGCCTGGAAAAGGAATCACTGCGGAGTACCGGGGCGAAGAGATTGTCGTTGGCAGCCGGACCCTTCTCATGGAACACGGAGTGAAAAGGATTTTATCTGCCAACCGTCGGGGCAACGGTGGGACATCCGAAGTCTACGTGGCCAAAGCTGGGCGCGTGCTGGGAACAATACGCATTGCCGATGTATTACGCCCCGAAGCTAAGAGTGCGGTTGCGGCGATGCGAGCGATGGGCCTGAAGACAATCCTGCTCAGCGGGGATGCGCAAGAAGTAACTACGCTAGTTGGACGTGATCTCGGCGTCGACGAAGCTGTAGGAGAGCTCTTGCCGGAACAGAAAGCACGATGGGTCAGCGATCTTCGCGGAAAGAATCGTAAGGTTGCGATGGTCGGGGACGGCATCAACGATGCTCCTGCACTGGTTCAGGCGAACGTTGGAATTGCTATGGGATCAGGAACGGATATCGCGCGGGAGAGCGCCGATGTCATCTTGATTGGAAGCGATCTCTCAAAATTCGTCGAAGCGTTGCGGATCGCCCGGCGCTGTCGTGGCGTCATCATGCAGAACTTCGCAGGCACGCTAATAGTGGACAGCATCGGAGTGGGCATGGCGGCTTTTGGGTTTCTGAATCCGTTGCTGGCGGCCTTTATTCACGTAACGTCGGAGCTGGCTTTTATTCTCAATTCGACGAGATTGTTGCCACGGGGTTCTGCGGTTGGGCGATGAGTTGCTACAATGCAGACAGCGTCGCGATCAAAGTTGAGGTATCAACGTCCGGCGCAGTTTCCGCTGCTGCGTGCGCTGCTGGGGCAACGTCTCTCGCTGAAGTCACAGCATCGGAAGAGACGTGCATCGAGACGGGAGATCATTCAGTTGCTCTTGATCATTTTGGGCTCTATCTTTGCCGTGATAGTGGGCCTCTATGGTGGCATCACTTCTTCGCACCACCACGAGCACTAGCCTCCGATAGACAAAAAACGCTGATGGCGTGTAGGGGGAATCTTGCCTTGGGCCGGGCCGCTCGAACAGGCCCAATAGTACATTACCAGGGTGCTCGATCCTTCGGGAACAACCGGAGTCGCAAGATCAGGCATCCTAATTGCATCCGCGTCGTATTTCGGTGTAGATTCAAACAACGTACTCGTAGAGCAGTTTTCATGCGATCGATCTCTAAAACGATAGCTTGGCTGTGTCTGCTGCTGACATTTTTGTCAGCAGTAGCATTTGTTGTGCATCACCATTCGAGTGCTACCGAAGCAGCAAAGTGTACGGTTTGTGTCGCCGCCCATTCAGCTTCCCCCAAGACTGCCTGTATACTGCCGCACACGACTTTCATTCCGGTAGCCACCTTCCGGGAAAAGCCGGTTTCCGCCAAGCAACGCCTGACGGCTTTTGCCCTTTGTGTCCGCCCGCCTCCCAGCGTCTAAAGATCAGATTTCAGTCACACATAGGCCGGTTCCTTTCCCGTGAGCCGTGTCCTCGATCTTTAGATCAATTTTCTGGAGGAATTCATGCTGGCTTCTTACAAGAAGTCGCTTCACGCGGCTTTTATAGCGGTTTTCTATTTGGCTTTGGGTCTTCACGCTTACGCGCAGTCCAACTCTTCATCCCTGAGCGGCACTGTCCTGGACCCTTCCGGCGCTGTGGTTGCGAATGCAACGGTCGAAGTGCACAACCCGGTCAGCCACTTTGACCGATCGACCACTACGGATAGTTCCGGAAGGTTCACCTTCGCAAACGTCCCGTTCAATCCCTACCATTTAAGTGTCACAGGCGCGGGTTTTAGTCCTTATGCGCAAGATATTGACGTTCGCTCTGCCGTGCCTTTGGACATCAAGATCAACCTGCAGGTCGCCGCGTCGAGTGAGAGCGTTACGGTACAGAGTGAAGCAGGCGAAGATCTTCTGGAGAACGATCCAACCAGTCACACTGATATCGATCGCGGATTATTCGACAAGATCCCTTTGGAAAGCTCCTCATCATCCTTGAGTTCATTGGTTACGCTCGCATCACCCGGCGTCGCCGCAGACTCGAACGGCCTGTTTCATGGTTTGGGAGACCACGCGGAGAACTCGTTCTCGGTGGATGGTCAGCCCATCACGGACCAGCAGAGCAAAGTCTTCTCGAACCAGATTCCGGTAGACTCCGTCGAGTCGCTGGAGGTCATTCAGGGCGCGCCACCCGCTGAATATGGAGGCAAAACGAGCTTGGTCATTGTAGCCACGACGCGCTCCGGTCAGGGGGTCACCACGCCTCACGGCAGCGTGACTACTTCCTACGGGTCGTTTGGCTCTTCCACTCTGGGTTTCAATCTTGCCTACGGGGGCCAGAAGTGGGGAAATTTCATCTCCGCGAGCGGGCTGAATACCGGCCGGTTCCTCGATCCTCCTGAGTTCGCGGTGATGCATGCCAAGGGGAATGAAGAGAATTTTTTCGACCGCGTGGACCTTACGGTATCGAACTCGGATTCTCTTCACTTCAATATCGGCTATTCCCGTTCCTGGTTTCAGAGTCCCAATTCTTTCGACCAGGAATTTCACTTCGGTATCTCCAATCCCGTGACCGGTGCTCCTCTGGGACCAACCGACCAGCGTCAGAAAATAGGAACCTTCAACATCGCACCGACCTGGACGCACGTGATCAATCCATCGGCAGTGCTTACCTTCGGCGGCTATGTGCGGCGCGACGCCTATAACTACTACCCGAGCGCTGATCCGTTTAACGATTATTCTCCGGATCTCCAGAGCGAGACCGTCAGCCAATCACGAAGCCTGACCAATGCAGGCGTTCTCGCGAACGTGACTTACGTGAAGGGCATTCACAACGTGAAAGCGGGGATCGACTACCAACAAACATTCTTGACCGAGAATGACAACATCGGTATTGTCGATCCGACCTTCTATCCGGCAGCCGCCGCGTTTTATAACTGCCTGAACGCGAACGGCAACCCAATTCCGGGTACGCAGTGCGCGGCCCTGAAGCCATACGACTTGACGCAACCCGGCGGCGTTCTATTCCCGTTCCACGGCCACACCGACGTGAAGGAACTCGCGCTCTACGTTCAGGACACGATCAGCATCAAGAACTGGTCTTTCAACCTTGGAATTCGCGGGGACTTGTATAACGGCTTGTCGATTGGCCGGCAAGCGGAGCCGCGCGTGGGCGTTGCTTACAACATCAAGCAGAGCAATACGATTCTTCGGGTCTCGTACGCCCGAACCCTCGAGTCACCGTTCAACGAGAATCTTGTAATTGCCAGCACTGGGTGCGGCATCCCTTTTCTCGCCGCTTTGGTGCCGCCCTTCGGTGTGCCCTGTAACTCGGGACCGATTACTCCCGGCTATCGCAATGAATTCCACGCCGGGTTGCAGCAGGCCCTCGGACGCTACCTGGTTTTCGACGGCGAGTACATCTGGAAGTACACCCACAACGGCTACGATTTCGGCGTCGTGGGGGCCACGCCCATCACCTTCCCGATCGAGTGGCATAACT
>Ga0210409_10008098_pt1 | contig 10745 bp, 14 predicted proteins | sample IncBWH17MmetaG_FD_161649 | JGI IMG/M metagenome (GOLD analysis project Ga0210409, IMG submission 161649) | Forest soil microbial communities from Barre Woods Harvard Forest LTER site, Petersham, Massachusetts, United States - Inc-BW-H-17-M | ecosystem: Environmental > Terrestrial > Soil >...
GGGGCTGAAGCAGGTTCGGATTTGCGGCCATGGAGCTCTAGAGTTGCGATTTCCCTTGGGGCGACTGAGAAGTTTAGCGCGCTGCGGGCCCGATCCACGCGCACGTCACGACAGGCAGGCACCCGCCTCACTCTTTAGAGAGATCCAGCTTGGCAGGGCGGGACCCGCCGCCCGCCGGGAAGGTCTTAGCCCGGCTCCGAACGCGCCGAAGAATCAACGGCTTAGCGCTGCGATTGCTTGACGACCTGCCCGCAGGCCGGTCTAATACGCGGCCTTCCACGCAGGCGGCCAGGTAGCTCAGTTGGTAGAGCAGCGGACTGAAAATCCGCGTGTCGGTGGTTCGATTCCGCCCCTGGCCACCATCAAATCAATCGCTTGCGCATCGGGCACCTCGCAGGAAGTGTCCGGAACAACCAAAAAACCACCAAAAGCTTCCCGCCGCATGAAGGCGGCGAGCTGTTCGCCGAGCGGCGCGACGCCGCGCCGGTCGAATGAGTGGCTGTAGGTGTGGAGCGTGATCGAGGGATCGGCGTGGCCGAGACGGCGGCTCACCGCGACCACATCGGCACCGGAGGCGATGAGGAGTGAGGCGTGGGTGTGCCGCGCGTCGTGGATGCGTATAGAGCGCAAACCCGCCCGACGGAGCGCCACGTGCCACACCCGGGAGCGCCAGTTGCGGTCGTCGATCGGAAAGACAAAGTCTCCCGACGTACGCAAGCGATGCGCCTTGAGCTCGAGGATCAGGTCGGCCGGCGGATCGACCCAGCGGGTGCCGGCCTTGGTCTTGGGCACGGTGAGCTCGCCCGTGACAGCCGAACGCTGCCGCCGGATGAGTACCCGGGAACTCGCCCAATCGATGTCCGACCACATGAGTCCGGTCAGCTCACCGAAGCGCACTCCTGTCATGAAGAGAAAGCGCACCGTGCAGCGATGCTCCACGGGAGTTGCTCCGATCAGGCGCTCGATCTCGACGGGAGTCAGGATGTTCTGATCGATCACGCCGGTCTCCACCACGCGGACCGGCGAGGGCTTCTTCACATCGAGCGCGATGTTGCGCGGGACGTAACCGCGAGCCACGGCGAACTTCCAGAGCGTACGCGCGCAGCCGACGACCTTGGCGGCAGCAACCACACCCCCGCGGGCGATCTCTTCCCGGATCTGCGGTTCGCGCTCAAGGGTTGAGCGCTCCTGGTCGATGCGCTTCGCCTCGGGCTTTGCCCGGATGCGCGAGAGCACACGCTCGAATTCCTCGGTGCGCTCAGCTTGCACCTTCAGAACGAGCGCATTGCGGCAGCGCTCGAGGTCCGCCGCTCTGATCGCACGAATGTCGCGCTCACCAAAAAACTCCGCCATACGTCGGAGCGCCTGCTTGTAGTGTTTGACGGAGCTCGGTCGAAGCCCGTGCGCCAGGTGCGAATCGGTCCACTCGGTGACGAGCTCTGCGAAGCGCACGACGCGGCCGGGATCGATACCGGCGGCCCGGTCGGCAGCGAGCTGCTGCATGAAAGCCTCGGCATCGCGTCTCGTCGCAAAGGTCTTGTAGCGGATGCGACGATGAGCGTCCTCGTACCGGAGCTGCCATCTTTGGACACCGCTCTTCAGGCGAATCTTCTCAGGGTGCCTCACCCGCACTTCTCCTTCTGAGAGCCGCGATGACTGCCGCGGGCTCAAACCGTAGCAGTTTGCCCGCCCTCACGCACGGGATGCGCCCGTCCTTGGCCATCTGCTCCACCAGGGTGTCATTGCACCCGATGAGCTCCGCCATCTGCGTGCTGTTCACCAATGGCAGGGCGGTGGCAGCGCTATCCGCCACCGAATCCGAGGGCGCAGTGAGCCCGAGGCTCACGGCCCGTTCCCTGGCCTCAGCGAGCGCCGATGCTGTTAAAGCCGCGGCACCGCCGCCCGGCAAAGTCACGAGCACCCACACGTCCGAGGCGGCCTTATGGGACACCGCGGGCACAGGAAAGGTGACGCCCCGCGGCGCACTCGCCGCGCATTGCTCGCGCGGCCGCTGCCTGGGTGATGGCCTTACGCCGAGAGGCGCAGCCGAGCCGTCGGGCAGGAGGGATCGTTCGATCCTTTCCGAGGGCCCCGGAGGCGAGTTCTGAGCCATGCCAGAAATGATCAGGCTGGTAGCCCGGGGAAGTCATCCGAAGTAATGGGGTAATTTTGCCGATTACTCCCGGAAAGCCGGATCGCGCGGGGCCCAACCCGGAGTATTTGGGTGAAACGCCCAGAAACTCCGGGCGGCGGACTGGGGTGTGAGCGGCGCTAAGCGAGGTGCCATGGGTAGTCAGGCCTGGCCGCTACGGGAGCGCGTCATCGCGCCAGCAGAAGGACCAGCTCCCGGTAGAGTCTCAGGGCCAGCCCGAAGCCGACCGACAGGGTCAGCATGGTCCAGGTCGGGAAATGCGGCGGCCCGACCAGCCTGTTGAAGAGGGTCATCAGCACGCCAAGGAGGGCAAGGCCGCCGAGCACGAGGCTGACGACCGGCTCGAGAATGACCAGGAGCGTCACGATCGGGAGGCGGAGAAGCCGCCAGATCCATCCCAAAGCCCCAAGCCAGAATTGAGCCCGGCCGGCCATGCCCGCCGCCTCCTGCTCTGAAAATCTAAGCAGGAGGATTATGCCGTACTTCTAATGCGCTCAGCAAATCGGAGCGCATCGAACGTGAAGAGTCTTCGAAGTACCGCGGCCCGCGCCGTAGCCGACGTCCTGGCTCGGGCCCGCAAGCAGAAGAAACTGTCGCAGCGCGATCTCGCGACTCGCCTGAAGAGACCGCATTCGGTCGTCGGCATGATCGAGAGCCATCAACGGCAGGTGAGCGTCCCGGAATTCATCGTTATCGCTGAGGCGCTGGGAGCCGATCCCGGTGAGCTCTTCCGGCAGGTGCTTCGAGAGTGGAGTCCTGGGTAGCTGCAGGTACAGAGGTGCAGCGGGGTGCGGTCAGGAATTACATTCATGAATCAGGGAGTTGATGCGTTCTTGCCATTCTCGGGCGGTAGCGCGACGAGAAAGTACGGCAAAAAGGCTTCCACAAACATACATCGGGGAATCAGTCACTTGTGATGACCTTGCCACTTGGCTGCCACCGCCCGCTTAAAAAGCAGTGGCGCGAGTCACCGAGTCCTTTTCAAAAACTCTTCCGACAATCATCGAGTTAGATTGAACGTGCCATCGGCTGGCGGTAGATCTTGCGGTTAACGCAGGATAGGCCGCTGGCCGCTGCTGTCACACAATCACGGCCGGCCTCGTGATCACAGAAACAATCTTGATCCTAGACATGGTCGGCATAACAAGGGTATCGACCCACTTTATGAACGCCCTTGTGCCGATTCCGAAGTAAGTGCGCAAGCAACTGGCCAGTGACCGCGCGTAAGACAGCGCCCCCGACCTCTCGATAGCAGCGAGCAACACCCAACGCCAGAAATTTGTGTCGGCAGCCCAGGTGCAATCATGACCGAATACGACTTTAGGACTCTTAGTGACAAAGAGTTCGAAAGTCTCTGCGCCGATTTGCTGGGAGAGATGCTTAACGCCCGGTTCGAGCGGTTCAAGCCGGGGCGCGACAGTGTGTGAAGGTGCGGGCGATCATCGTCATGCGCGGGCCGGGTCGGGTCCTCGCCCGGCCCGCGCTTCCAACACTGATAGGCATAATAGGTACTGCGACAGATATCGTGCTATGCAGCCGATTTCTTCCTTCCCAGTCGCGCCAGACGCTGGGCGATGAGACTCTCCTCCGCCATCAGACCCATGAGCGCGACTGTGAGTGCTTCGTCGCTCCGATAGCGTTGCTCAAGCTCTTCCTCAGAGACACCGCTTGCCGCGAGCTTCTCGGAGTGCGCAACCTTCGCGACCGCCACCTCACCGTAAACCTCCTTTACGGTCCTCTGAATCTCCTCTGCGTGCACGTCCGGATACTGCTCCTGATGGTAGGCGATCGCTTCGAGCAGCATCGGGGCGTCCGAGTTGAGGATGACTGTTGGTCCATCCGGAGCATTTGGTGCCCAGGTTGCCATGAGCCATTCCTGATCGAACTCCTCGTTCGTCGCGTACCGATAGGCGGGAATGCTAACGGGCACTTCTCTCTCGGCCGCCTGGCCGCTTCCGCCAGCCATTGCGCGCGCGCGCACCTGGCGAACAAGACGCAGAGTGTGTCTCCGAGACCTGCGCCGGCTGTGCAGTTCGAGGACCGAGGGCACCCCGACTTCGGCAACGTCCTGGGAGCCGAGAGTCTTGGTGCCGGGCGAGCGCTTGGTCTCTGACGTGGCGCTTACCAGGGTCCTTACGGTCCATCTACGGCCGAACTTCTCCTGCAGTCGCTTGCGATACTCTGGGTCCTTGATCGAGCCGTCTCCTTCACCGCGCGCCTTTCTGATCGCGTCGAATATCGCTTTAGGCATCTGCTGAGAAAAGTCGAGACCCCAATCTGATAGGGGAAGCCTTACGCCTTTTTCACGGTTGCCGGTGAATATCAGTCGATTGCGACTTTGGTCGGGGTGTATGCCCCATGGGCACAACTTACCGTCATAGAGCTGCGGTTCGAGAACGATGAACAGGTTCTGGCGGACCTGCTGCTCGACTACGCCGAAGTGCCGGAAGTCCACGCGGTCTGAGGAGATCTCGTAGAGTTCGCTCTTATATCGGATCGCGATGTAGCCCGGCCGCCGCGCATAGGAGTGAATCGCTGGCCGTTCGCCCTCCCATAGATACCACTCCGCGCGCACGCGCCCGTCGTCAAGAGGCACGACACCAGACTCGACCAACTTGGCCTTGTCAGCCTCGACATCCTTGACGAAGTGCTGCGCGCCACGAATTGCGCGATTGTTTGGTCGTCGCGCATCGTCCTTGTCGTCGCGCCCCGTCGGCCACTGCGCCTTCTTCTCACTCCGAACTTCGACAACCACAACCTCAAGGTGCGATAGGTTCCAAAACCGAGTGTTCAGATAGACCGACAGGCCCTTGATGTCGGTCTCACCAGCATCGGGGTTACCAAGGATCGTATCGCGCTGCTTGTCGCTACCGAGAAGGACAATCGTGGTTCCATGATCTCGCGCCCAATCCGGCGCAATGGCGCTCCAGTCGATGCCGTCATCGAAATCGATCTCTGACGGATCGACGACACAGCTGGTGCGGCCGTCCCTCGATTGGAACTCGACGAGCTCGTACTCGTTCGTATCCGTGTTGAGCTCGATGCGGATCATCGACGGTCTGCCGTTCACGTACGAGATCACCACCAGGCCATTCGGATTCCATGGCAGCGCCGCGATTTTGGCACCGACCCCAAAGTTGTCATGCACACCGCCAATCTTCTTGTCGCCGGCGCCGAGGGTCGAAAAGAATTCGCGGAGGCGGTCCCGGTTCATCCCGCAGCCGTTGTCGATGATGGTCCGCCGGTAGACGCCGTCCTGCTCAGCGGCCTGCCACTCAATCCCGAATTCAACGCGGGTTGCCCCGGCCTCTTCCGAGTTCTTGAGGAACTCTCGTGCCCACTGGTAAGGGCCGCAGGCCTCAAAGAAGCGCGCAACAAAGTTCGAGGCACCCACAATATTGAGTCTCATCGTGCGTCCTCCTGCTGCGCCATCAAGTCATTCTTGACCACGATGGTGTACAGGCTGGCCCAGTGAGGCCTGCTCTTGCCGATCGCGTTGGGATTACGACCAAGCTCGTCACTCTTGCCACGGGTGGCGATGAGGAGCTCCTTGCCGTCTCGCTCCCGAAATGCCTTGACGACCTGGTCAAAGGGTACTCGCCATCGATACTTCAACGTCTTGGGATCGGTATCAACGTACCACCTATAGGCTGCCAACATCGGGTAAAGGGCCCCGTCAAACAGCCGGTTTTCGCTCTTTTGCCCAGTGAAATAGAAGGTGTACGGACGCCTTTTGTTTTCCCGGTGCTCAACCCATGCCAGCTTCCCGGCTTTCCCGGACGGTATGGTGTCGTTCCAGATTTCTGGGCCTTCTTTCGCGATGATGTCGTGCAACCGCAAGATGTCTTTGAGGATCGGCTGCATTCTCTTGAAGGCGTCATTTTGTTCGAAGGCCTTGAGCGCAGTGGCCTTCTTCTCATAGGCCGCAACAGGATGATCCGCACTGGGCTTGTTGGGAAATAGGTCCGTGTTAAAAGCGTAGAGAAGGCTGATGACGTCGCGCGCGTCATATTCGCCCTCGTCGTTCTCCGACCACGCGATCTGCTTGTGATATGGCTCTGTACTGAGCTCCTTTCTCAACCAGCCAAACATGCCCTTCAGGTTGTCCAGGCTCATGTCCTGGACCTGCACAGACGTGTTCAGTCCCTGTGCTAAGTCCGGAATCCACTCGTGCGGGATTCCGACACGGACTTCAACATTTACGTATTGATCTTCTGGCAGCTCCTCATTTGGCAGGTTGTCGATGATCAGCTTATAGGTATGGCCACCATCGACGATGCCGTGACCAGGCTCGAGGTGGACATCGAACTTGTCGGGCCCGCGAGGCTCTACGCGCTTTGCGATGATCGTGATGCCCTTGTTCTTCAGGTGGAAGAGGCCAGGCTCCCCTTCCTTATTCAGGAGGCTCTTTTCGACCTGCTGGTAGACGCGGCGGTTGGTATTTGGCCGCCGAGCATTGGGTTCGTCGGGGATGTCGATCGGCATCAACCGGACCGGCACCACAAACAAATGTCGCTCGGTTCCGTGCGTATTTCTGAAGAGGGGGTCAGCAATTCGCCGAGAAATCGGCGACGTAAAGGTAAAGACCTTCATGAACATCTCCTGCAATGCTTCCATCCGGAAGCTTGGTACTACGGTCTGTCAGTGAGGCATCCACCTCCTGACATCAAAAGAATCATACCACCTTTCTGGGTGCATGAAAGATGGGGGGGCCGCTGCGCCTTTCGCCCACCCGCTATGCGCCAGCGATTTCGACCTTCTGGCCGCCGTGGACGCGTTTAAACGCAGAACCGCCCGCCATTAGCCTGTCAATCACGGCACCAGTGGTGGAGTTCGAAGCGTGGAAGCCGAAGGAGTCTCCCGTGGAACCGCCTGGGGGCGGATTGTCAGGCAACTCGACCGAAGATGCCCGAACCTCGCCGCAACGAGCGGGCGCAGCCGGGTCCTCGATCACCAATGATCTCGTGGCGCTCGAGGCCGGTAATTCGACGGTTTGCGCGAGTTCTTGCGTGAGTACCGCTTGCGTAGTCCTGCCTCGTGGTGCCAACTGCAACGGGCGCCCCTCGGCAAGTTGCTTACGTCCACGTCTACAGTCGTCTATCGCGATCTAACATCTAACTTCCAACCGGACTCATAATGCCAGTACTAAGGGTCCTGCAGTCCGAGAGAGCGCTCCTCCTCATGACTCTCTACGGCGTGCTGATTTCAAGATTGCAATGGTGCTCGTCGTCGGACAACAAATCTGGTTTTTTGCCAGTTCCCGGCTACTCCACGCGCAAGTGAGCAAGCCACGGTGCATCTATAGATGGTTACCAGCGGTATGCAAATACATCGTGTAGAGCCGCGTTACAGCCTTGAGAGGCTAATCACAGCTTTCTGGCTGCACTAGATCAACAAGCGCGCGTGAGATGGCGAAACAACCTTCGAAGCTGCGACGGCAGTCGAAGACCACCAACAGGTTGGCCCTCGTGCCGCGAGACACGCTCGAGCACCCACTCGCGGTGATCAGGCAGGATCGGTGCAATCTCGACTACGCCCTCTCGCTCGAGCTCCGCTACACCGCACAGGTCGGCGCGACCATGAAGCCGGAGGTACTACCAAGCGGCGCGCTTCCGCTGCCTCGTACCCGAGTTCTACGTCGGTAACGGCGGCGGCCGTGGAAAACCGGACTTATTCCCTCGATGCGACTCGGTGCACCCGAACTTCACGAGCGCCGTGGCGATGTCACTTCTCACTGCACGCCGAGTTTCTTGAACGCGAACTCGCCGCCTGCCGCCGGTCCGGCGGTGCCCAGGTGCTCATCGAACAGCGCGCCGCCGTCCAGGCAAGCCTTGGTGACTGAGCTGATCGTCCGATAAAGCGAATCGAGCGTCAGGGCGTCGTCGAAGCGCGTCGCAAACACCTGAAATCCGGGCGGGCACTCCGTAAGCGGCTTCCCCTCGATCGCGAATTCGACGAACTCCCTGTTGAGCGTCGCGCGCAGCTCCAGCCAGAACTCGCGCTTCACGTCGTCGTCGAGGGCCTCCCAGGCGGCAACGTGGTGAGCGGCGGGAACCATCCTGGCGCCGAACACGACCGCGCGCGGCATAGCGATCGGGTTGCCGACGTTGATGCGGATCTGCACCGGCGTGCCGACAGGGAACGCGATCTCGTACAGCCAATTTGACTGGCTGTCCGCGACGACGTTGGGGCTGCAACCCATGTCGCGCAGCCAACCGGAGACCAGGGTTCCATTCTTGAACATTGGCGAAACAGTCACTGAAGTCGCTCCTTAATTAGGTGGTTGAACAAGCAAGCCGGGGACCGAAAAAATCCGGTGACGGAATGCTACCTAAAGCCGCCGTTGTACGCAACGAATATGAGAACATGTGTATTTGGTACACACATTGTGCAGATTAAAGGACGTGAAATGATATAAGAGTTAAACTCACTCCTCGGCCACAGGGGCCGAGGAGCCAAGGGGTTAGTTGATGGACTTCGACCGTGCGGGTTTCGACCGCGACGTGGGCGCGCGCATGCAGCTCGCGCGCAAGGCACAGAAGATGACGCAGGAGGACGTGGCCAAGAGGATCGGCCTGACACGCCCGTCCTACGCGAGCATCGAATCCGGGCGGCAGCGGATTCCGATCGACGTGGTGTGGCGCGTGTCCGTGGTGTTGGGCGTGTCTATCTCCACGCTGGTCCCGAAGCCCGCCAATCGAAAGGGGCGAGAGGGGAACGTCGTACGTCTCCCAAACCCGCGCCGTCGCGCCGTCCCGGTTCACGGGGCGGACTCAGACTCGGCTGTCGGCTTCTCGCCAGCTGAGTACGTCGCGCGGGCCTACGCCGCGTCCGTCGACGAGGACGACGGCTAATCTTCCGCCGCGGGCTTTCACTCAGCCTCGCGCCGCCTTTTCACCCGCCCGGCCCTGCCGTAGCTACGGTTCATAGGGCTCGAGTGAAGGTCATTCTCAGGTGAATTTTGGATTCAGAAGTACGAGCTGAGTGATATCGGCGTAGTACGCCTGCAACTTCACAGGATCGGGCTGGTACCCGGTCGGATGGCCGCAGCCATTTCGCAGGTCAAGCGCGTTCTTGAGGTGCTTGTACTGCGTGTCGTCCAGGTATGTGAGGAACCGGCAGAGCAAAATCAGATGAGCGTCAGCTGCCTCTTGGATGTCCGGTTCGGTTGTGAATACGTAGTCCTTTTTGAACGCCCGGAACATCAAGCCTTGGTCCGCCTTCATGCTCGCGAACTGAGCGTTTAACGTCGCAATGCCAAGCGACCTCAGCTTCTTGTGGATCATGTGAGCGACAGCGCACCACGCGAGCACAACGGAAGCTCGGACGCAGTTCATCTCCGCGCATCGAATAGATTCTTCGAGGTACCTCAGGAGGTCAGCGTCCCCAATCGGCTGAACCAGCTTCCTGAGCGTGTCGCCGATCGTCTGGATTGCCGAACCCTTGATGAACTTGTGCAGCAGCTCGCTCTCTGTGGTGGCGACGATGTTCTTTAGCAGAACCTTGTACTGCTTCTTCGGATTCGGATTGTTGGCTAACTTAACCAACGCTGCCCACGCGTCCGAAACGCCTTGGAGGTGTGCAGCGTCTACGATCCTGCCGGCCTCCAACACTCCTGCGACCGGCAGCCAGTTTTTGTGTGTCTCCTTGACGCGCTTGCGCAGGGCTTGTCCGCTGACGGATGCCGTCTTCAACTTGCTCACATCCTTTTGAATCGACGCCAGCTCTTCCAGGAGGTCCTCGAGCGCTTGGGCGACGTCCATCTATTCACCCGCTGCGATGCTCTTGATTAGCTCTCCGGCCCCCTTGAGCCCCGGCCCGCTCAACTCAAGATCCGCCCCCTTTTCCCGCGGCTTGTAGTAGTTTTTGTTCGACTTGAGGGTTGCCGCAAAATTGCTCGAGTCGTAGCAATCGTAGTGGACGGCGAGTTCGCGAAGCTCCTTCAGCGTGCACGAAAAGGCGCCGGACTCCAGAGCCTGCTTGACACAAAGCAGCAGTGACAGGTTAACCATCTGGTTGGCCTTGCCGTTCCCCGGGATCTCGGAGGCGAGCAATTGCGCACCGGGGCCTAACGGGTTGAAGACCTTTTCAAGGATGGCAGTCGTGATGGCGTTGGCTGTGAGGAATGGCTTCACCGGATCAGGAGCACCGCCGCTCGGAACTCCTGGAACTCCGGGAGCCGGCGCCGGTGGTGACGGCACAGGCTTTGGTGCGACGTTTGCGCTGAACCACTGCTCCAAGATCATCTTGAACGCTAACTCCTGTAGGGGAGCGGGCGCCTTATTCACGAGTTCGAGGATTCCGTCGAAGTCCGCCTTGAGCTTGTTGAGCATTTGGCCTCCCAATTGGTAGGAATGAGCCAGCGTTAAGTCTGACGCAGGGCGCCGGCGAATGCGTCCTCAAAGGTTACTGTTGTCGTTGAGTCGCTGATCTCACGCTAGCGGGCCCAACGCGGCCTTGTGGGCATACCGAGGGTATAGCGGCGTCTTCTGAAGACTTGTCGCGGCGCCGAGACTTGAATTCGGGACCCCGCCAGCGCGACGAACCGGCGTACTAGCCTTTAGCTGATCCGGGGCTTTACCCATCCGGCCCA
>Ga0210409_10008099_pt1 | contig 10744 bp, 11 predicted proteins | sample IncBWH17MmetaG_FD_161649 | JGI IMG/M metagenome (GOLD analysis project Ga0210409, IMG submission 161649) | Forest soil microbial communities from Barre Woods Harvard Forest LTER site, Petersham, Massachusetts, United States - Inc-BW-H-17-M | ecosystem: Environmental > Terrestrial > Soil >...
ATCCTTCCACCACCCAATCGGCGACGATTACGCTTAAAGTGTTTAACGCGGCAGGAGCGCCGCTGGGAAGCACGGTCATCACGCTTGGGCCGTTAGCACACGGAGCCGCTAACCTCGGGCCCTTGCTCGGCCTGCAAAGCTTTACGGGATTCGTCAAGGTCACTTCCACGATCCCTATCATCAGTTTGTCGCTGAATTTCGAAGCGTTTCCCGTGTTCTCTTCTTTGCCTCCGGGGGACCTGCCTAGCTCCACAACGCTTGTGAATTAGGCGAGTCGTCGGAATCGTCATACCGAATATCGACACTCCCAGAAGTCGCAGGGCGGCGATCGCGTTCACCATAAAATGAACCGGCCGCGGAGTACGTCACTTCTTGGCCGAGATGCGATCGACCTCGGCCACTTCCTCCGGCGTCAGCGCCCAAGCGGCGGCGGTGACGTTTTGCTCCACCTGCTCCGGTTTGGTGGCGCCGGCGATCACGCTCGCGACAGACGGCCTCGCCAGCAACCAACTGAACGCGAGATCCACGAGTTTGTGGCCCTTCCTCGCGCAGAACGCTTCGAGTTGCTCCACGATGTTCCAGTTGGCGTCGCTGGCAAAACGGTTGGACAGGCCCTGCATGGCCGCGAGGCGCGTGCCGGCCGGCGGCGGGCTGTTGCGCTTGTACTTGCCGGTGAGCAGGCCACTCGCGAGCGGAAAATACGGCAGCAGGCCGAGCCCGTAAGCCTCGATGGCAGGCAGCTTCTCGCGTTCGATATCGCGCGCCAGCAGGCTGTACTCGTCCTGGCAGGAGATGAAGCGGGCGACTCCCAGGTGCCGCGAGGTCCATTGCGCCTCAACCACCTGCCAGGCGGCCATGTTCGAACAGCCGATGTAGCGCACTTTGCCGTGATGCACCAGATCGTCGAGCGCGCCGAGCGTCTCCTGGATCGGTGTGAGCGGGTCGGGGAAATGGAGCTGGTAGAGGTCGATCCAATCGGTCTTGAGGCGCTTCAGGCTGGCCTCGACCGCGGACATGATGTAGCGGCGGGAGGTGTCCTTGCGCGTCTTGCCTTCGACCATCGGCCCTGAAAATTTGGTGGCGAGAACGATGTCCTTGCGGCGGTCGCCCAGAATCTGGCCGAGCATGGTCTCCGAGCCGCCCATGTTGCCGTAGATATCCGCGGTGTCGAACAGGTTGACGCCCAAGTCGAGCGCTTTGTGGACAACCTTGCGGGCGGCATCGAGATCGATGCGCATGCCGAAGTTGTTGCAGCCGAGGCCGACGGCGGATACTTCCAGGCCGGATTTACCGAGGGTGCGATAGTTCACACGACTATCTTAAAACGGCTGGGTTGGAGTGGGACTGCGCGTCAGCGGTTTTCTTCGTCGATGGAGATTTTGAGGGCGCGAAGAAATTTCTGGTCCTGAGAAGTGAGCTTTATCTTGCTGATCCTGCGGCGTCCGGTTTCAGGAGGGGCTTCGAGCTCGACGGTATCGCCTTCCTCGGTCTCTTCGCCCTCTTCACGCTTGTTGAAGCCGATGGTGGCTTCGAGGACCAGGAAGACATCGTATCCGGCGCGCTTGATTTCGCCGATGGCGGCGGCAATCCGGTCAGAATCGGAGAGCGATTCGTTGATGGCGTTGCCGAGTTCCTGCATCAGATCTTTGAGTCGATCTTCCAAATGCGTCCTCCTTCCGCCGTGCGCCCCGGGCTACCGTCCCGAAACCACCTTCAGCATATCATCTGATGCCGCGCCTGACCATCAGGTTTCCACTCGCGATTCTAAGGTTCATATCGGCGGCGACGCTGTCTTTTTCCAGAGCACTTCGCTGCCCGAACGGGCGTTTGTTACGATGGGTACCGATGGGCCGCCTGATCTCCAAGTTCTTGCAGCACGTGTTACCGGGAGTCGTACGGCCGCTACACGTGCTGTGGAACGAGATCATTGGCTTTCTTTTCCTGGTTTTGGCAGGGCTGGCGGTACCCTCCCTCATCCGCACCGTCCGGGCCTTCGAAAAGGACGCCGAGGGCTTATTCCGAATCGTACTCACGGTACTGTTTGCGCTGGTGATGGTGTATTTCGGCGTCGCCTCTTTCCTGAGGGCCCGCAAGATTTCCCGCTCATGACGAAAACGGCCATGCGAACGCGGCCATGAAAGAACAGCCCGGCGAATTTCCCTACACCCGCGGCATCTACCGCGACATGTATCGGAACCGGCTATGGACCATGCGGCAGTACGCGGGCTTCGGGACCGCGGAGGAAAGCAATCGCCGCTACCGGTATCTGCTTTCTCAAGGGACGAACGGGCTTTCGGTCGCCTTCGACCTGCCTACGCAGATGGGGCTTGATCCGGACCATGCTCTGGCCCAGGGCGAGGTGGGCCGCGTGGGGGTGTCGATTTGTTCCCTCGACGACATGGAGATGCTGTTTAACGGAATCAGCCTGGATCAGGTCAGCACGTCGATGACGATCAATTCGACCGCGGCGATCCTGCTGTCGCTCTACGTGCTCGTTGCGCGGGGGCAAGGGGCCGACACGCGAAAACTCTCCGGCACTGTGCAGAACGACATTTTGAAGGAGTACATCGCGCGGGGCACTTACATTTATCCGCCGCGGCCGGCGATGCGCATCATCACCGATGTGTTCGCCTGGGCCGGAGCGGAGCTGCCGGAATGGAACACGATTTCGATCAGCGGGTACCATATCCGCGAGGCGGGCTCGACGGCGACACAGGAAGTCGCGTTTACGCTGGCCAACGCGATCGCCTACATCGAGGCGGCGGTGCGGGCGGGGTTGGAGGTGGATTGGTTTGCTCCGCGGCTGTCGTTTTTTTTCAACGCGCACAATCATTTTTTCGAGGAGATCGCGAAATACCGCGCGGCGCGGCGGCTGTACGCCTGCATCATGAAGGAGCGCTTTGGCGCGAAGGATCCGAGGTCGATGATGCTGCGGTTTCATGCGCAGACGGCGGGCTCGACGCTGACCGCGCAGCAGCCCGACGTGAATGTGGTGCGGGTGGCGCTGCAGGCGCTGGCGGCGGTGCTGGGCGGAACGCAGTCGCTGCACACCAATGGCGCGGACGAGGCGCTGGCGCTGCCGACGGAGGAGTCTGCGCGGCTGGCGCTGCGCACCCAGCAGGTGATCGCTTATGAAAGCGGCGTGACTGCGGCGCCCGATCCGCTGGGGGGCAGCGAATACGTGGAGCGATTGACGGATGAGATCGAGCGCGGCGCGCGGGCGTACATCGAACGGATTGACGCCATGGGCGGGACGCTGGCGGCTATCGAGAACGGTTTCATTGCAGGCGAAATTCAGAATGCGGCGTACGCTGCTCAGCAGGCCGTAGAGCGTGGAGAGGCTGTGGTGGTGGGCGTGAACCGGTTTGAGGAGGCGGATGGCCATCCGACGGTGACGTTCCGCATCGATCCAGCGATCGAGCAGCGGCAAATTGAACGGGTGCGGGCTCTGCGGGCTTCGCGCGGGGCGGAGCGGGTGGAGAGCGCTCTGGCCGAGCTGGAAGCGGCGGGACGTGGATCGGACAATTTAATGCCGCGGATCGTGGCGGCGTGCGAGGCGCGTGCCACGGTGGGCGAAATCTCGGACCGGCTGCGGCGCGTGTTCGGCGAGTTTAAGGGGAGATAGTGCGCGCGGTCCACATCGTCGGCGGAGGGTTGGCCGGATGCGAAGCCGCGTGGCAGGTGGCGCGCGCGGGTGGCAGGGCGGTCTTGTATGAGATGCGGCCGGGGCGGGGAACTCCTGCCCACAAAACCGACGCGCTGGCCGAGCTGGTGTGCAGCAATTCACTGAAGAGTGAGCAGGAAAATACGGCTCCGTGGCTGCTTAAGGAAGAATTGCGGCGGCTGGGATCGATGCTGATCGGGACGGCCGCGCCGCGCACCAGGGTGCCGGCGGGACACGCGCTGACCGTAGACCGGGAATTATTTGCGGCCGAGATCACGCGCGCGATTGAGGCTGAGCCGGCCATCGAGATCCGGCGCGAAGAGGTTGCCGCGCTTGATCCGAATGAAATTTGGGTTATCGCCAGTGGTCCGCTGACCTCGGATGCGCTGGCCGCGGAGATCGCGCGAGTCACCGGTTCGGAGCGACTGTTTTTCTACGACAGTATCAGCCCGATTGTGGATGCGGATTCGATTGATTTGTCGGTCGCGTTCCGAGCGTCACGCTACGGGAAATCGCTGGATGGCACGGCCGACTATTTGAACTGCCCGTTCGACAGAGGCCAATATGAGGCGTTCGTGGACGCACTATTGGCCGCGGGGGGTGTGCCGGCGCACATCGAAGCCGACGGCCCACGCTACTTCGAAGCCTGTCTGCCGATCGAAGAGATCGCGCGGCGCGGGCGCGACACGCTGCGGTTCGGTCCGATGAAGCCGATGGGGCTGACCGATCCACGAACCGGACGGCGCCCCTACGCGGTGGTGCAGCTTCGCCAGGAAAACGCGCGAGCGGGAAGCTACAACCTGGTGGGGTTCCAGAATCACATGCGCTTCGGAGAGCAGCAGCGCGTGCTGCGCATGATTCCGGGTCTGGAAAACGCGGAATTCTTGCGGTTCGGCCAGGTGCACCGCAACACGTACATCAATGCTCCAGCGCTGCTCACGCCGACGCTCCAGCTGCGGATGCGGCCGGAGGTGTTCTTCGCGGGGCAGATATCCGGGGTCGAGGGATATGTTGAGTCGATTGCGACGGGGCTGGTGGCGGGACGCGGGGCGGCGGCGCTAGCAAGCGGCGAGCCGCCTCGCGCCTTGCCGAGGCAAACCGCGCTGGGTTCGCTGTGCGCTTACGTGTGTGGCGCGGATCCTTTGAATTATCAACCCGCGAACATTACATTCGATCTTCTGCCGAAGCTCGAAAATCCTTCGCGCGATAAGAGGGTGCGCCAGGCCGAGGTTTGCCGCCGCGCGCTGACCGCGCTGGACGAGTTCATGTGCGTCCATGTCTGAACTCGCCGACGGCATCCAGAGATATTTGGCCGAATTGGGGCGTGAGAACGCGTCGCCCCACACGGTGAGGAACTACGCCTCGGACCTGGCGCAGTTCCTCGAGTACTTTTCGCCGCCGGGAGCGGAGCCGCCGGCACCCTCCGCCGTTGACGCGCTGGCTATGCGCGAGTGGCTCACAGACCTGTATGACCGCGGGCTGGATCCGATTTCCATCCGCCGGAAACTCGCTGCGGTGCGGTCATTTTTTCAATTTCTGCTGCGGGAAGGAGCGGTCGCGGCCAATGTCGCGCGCTGGTTGCGCACGCCGAAAGCTCCGAAACGCGTGCCATCGGTTCCGACGGCGGAGCAGACCAACGCGCTGGTGGACGGCGTGGCCTTGGATAAGTTTGAGCGGCCGCATCCGGAGCGCGACCTGGCGCTCTTCGAGCTGCTATACGGCTGTGGCCTGCGCATCAGCGAACTGGTGGGACTGAACCTCGAGGATTTCGATTTCAGCGAGCGCTGGATTCGCGTGCGGGGCAAGGGCCGCAAAGAAAGGCTGGTTCCGTATGCCTCGAAGGCCGCGGCAGCGCTGGCAAAATACGTATCCGCGCGGACGGCGAGACCGCGAGAACGGGCTGTTTTCTTGAATCATCGCGGCACACGGCTTTCCGATAGGGGCGCGCGCGACATCGTTAAATTCTACGCGCGCATGATCTCGGGGGACGCCTCGATTCATCCCCACAGCCTGCGCCACGCGTACGCGACCCATTTACTCTCCGATGGTGCGGATCTGCGGGCGATTCAGGAATTGCTGGGCCACGCGCGACTGGCAACCACACAGAAATACACTCAGGTCTCCCTGACGGATCTGATGGCGGTGTACGACAAGGCGCACCCGAAGGCGCGGAAAGCTCGGGGTTAGGCACGCTCGAGGTAAGCCATCTCCGACGTCGAGACGCGGATCTTCTCGCCTTCCACGATGAACGCCGGCACCTGCACCACCAGTCCAGTCTCGAGCTTGGCGGCCTTGGTGACGTTCGATACGGTTGCACCCTTTAGACCCGGCTCGGTTTCGACGACCTTCAAATCCACCGTGGCCGGCAGCTCCACGCTGATGGGCTTGCCCTCGTAAAATTCGACGTTCACCTGCAACTGGGGAATCAGGAAACTGATGGCGTCACCGAGCAGATCTTTCGTGAAATGCGTCTGCTCGTACGACTCGGTGTTCATGAAATAGTAGTATTCGCCGTCGTCGTAGAGGTACTCCATCTGCTGCTCGTCGAGCGCGGCTCTCTCGACTCGGTCTTCCGAGCTGAAGCGGTGCTCCATCATCGCGCCCGAGCTGAGCTTGCGCATTTTCACTTGCACGAAGCCGCGCAGGTTGCCCGGCGTGCGATGTTCCATCTTGAAGACCGAGTACAACTCCTTGTTGAACTTGATCACCATGCCAGGGCGCAACTGTGTTGCAGAAATCATAAGGGGAAGTTTCAGTGTAGCAGAGTGCACACCGGGAGGCGGCTGCGCGGTCCGCGGTGCGCGCGAAATCATGACCCCGTGTATGATTGAATTTACACTCGCATGATCCCCGAAACGATTTCAGAAGGGCTGACTTTCGACGACGTGCTGCTGCTGCCTGCGCGGAGCGACGTGGTCCCCGCGCAGACCGACACGCGAACCTGTTTCACGCGCGGCATTGGACTGAACATTCCGGTGGCGAGCGCGGCGATGGACACCGTGACGGAATCCCACCTGGCGATCGCACTGGCGCAGCAGGGCGGCATCGGCCTGATTCACCGCAATATGCCGGTCGACCGTCAGGCAGAAGAAGTGGACCGCGTGAAACGCTCGGAAAGCGGGATGATCGTGGACCCGGTCACGGTTGATCCGGAACAGAAAATCTCGGACGCCCTGGATGTGATGAAGCGCTACCGGATTTCCGGAGTGCCGGTGACCAAGGGCGGCAAGCTGGTGGGCATTCTGACCAACCGCGACCTGCGTTTCGAGACGCGCTACGACCTGCCGATCTCGAGCGTGATGACCAAGGAGAATCTCATCACGGTGGCGGTTGGAACGACGCTTGAAGAAGCTGAGGCGATCCTGCACCAGCACCGCGTCGAGAAGCTGCTGGTGGTGGACGAGCACTACTACCTGAAGGGCCTGATCACGGTCAAGGACATCCAGAAGAAGTTAAAGTACCCGAACGCGGCTAAGGACGAACAGGGCCGGCTGCGGGTGGGCGCGGCGATAGGATCCTCGGGCGACTTTCTGGAGCGGGCGCAGGAGCTGGTGAAAAAGAAAGTGGACGTGCTGGCGATCGACTCGGCGCACGGCCACAGCGAGCGCGTGATGGAAGCCATCAAGGCCGTGAAGTGCAAGCTGCCTGAGGTGCAACTGATCGCCGGCAACGTGGCGACGTTCGAGGGCGCGCGCGACCTGATCAACCTGGGCGTGGACGGGATCAAGGTCGGCATCGGGCCTGGGTCGATCTGCACGACGCGCGTGGTGAGCGGCGCGGGTGTGCCGCAGATCACCGCCATCGCGGAGTGTTCCAAGGCGGCCGCGGGCACGGGCGTCCCGGTAATCGCCGATGGCGGCATCAAATATTCGGGCGACATCACCAAGGCGATCGCCGCGGGCGCGAATTGCGTGATGATCGGCAGCCTGCTCGCCGGCACGGAAGAGAGTCCCGGCGAAACGATTCTCTATCAGGGACGCACGTTCAAGAGCTATCGCGGCATGGGTTCGATGGGCGCGATGCCGCAGGGGTCGTCGGACCGCTACGCGCAGGACGGGGGAGGCAAGCTGGTTCCCGAAGGCATCGAAGGCCGGGTGCCGTACAAGGGCATCCTGGCGGACCTGGTGTATCAACTGGTGGGCGGTTTGCGCGCTGGAATGGGCTACTGCGGATGCGAGACTATTGACCAGTTGCACGAGCGCGCCCAGTTCGTGCGCGTGACCTCGGCCGGACTGCGCGAGAGCCACGTGCACGACGTGATCATCACCAAGGAAGCCCCGAATTACCGGTTGGAGTAGTTGTGTGAGCCGTGTCGGCGATGCGCTCACCCGCCTGCTCCTAACGGAACCCCCAACTCCGACCGGCAATCCAATAGTGCGAATCCTTGACTGCCTCGCAAAACTTGAGCCGATATTGCTCGTGCCGATTCTCGGACTTATCGTTGCGGACGGGAATCGTCGGCTTGGTGAGATTATCATCGAGGGCGTCTCGGGCAAGCGTGTCTTAGTTGGAAGCGCAGAAATCGCGCTTGCGACGCTTTTGCTCTGGAAAACTGTATCGAGATGGGCCAGGTGGGTACCAGCATTCATGGTCCTCGGGGCTCTCAGGGCAGGTGGCTCGCTCTTAACCGGCGAGTTCCAGAATAGGTCTCTTTCGCGGATGGAATCTGGCCTTTTCATCGTGTACGCCGTTGCCACGTTGGGGTTCACGTTCCGGTATCATTCCCGGCAGCCGAAAGGCTTTGAGAAGGCAGCACTGCTCATCTTCATGATCAGCACTTTCCCGATCATCATGTTCGCCGGGATCTATCCGCGCAAGAGTACTCCTCCTTTGGCGATCGCGAGCGTGACTATCGGAGTTGCAGCTCTCGGTCTCGCGCGGCTAGGCGTTAGGAGGCACCGCACGAGTGCCACGTCCACGACGTGATCATCACGAAGGAAGCCCCGAACTACAGGTTGGAATAGGCCGTCAAGCTAATCACCTGGCAGATCCTCGTAGTAGGCGGTGCCTTGCTCGCGAGACCCGTGAATGATCCGCAGAATGAGCACGAGAGCGCCCTCATCCCGGTAGTAAACGACATAGCGACCAATAGGCAGACCTCGCAGACCTGTGTCGATTCCGTCCCGTGTGGTTCCGGCTTGGGGTTCACGGCCGAGAATCGATAGGCGGGACACCAGGGACTCGACGAATCGCTTGGCGGTATCAACGTTTCCGGACTTCGTGGCGATATAGTTCCAGATTTGATCGAGATCCCGCTTCGCTATTTCAGAAAAGCGGAGCTTCTTCATCGATGGCGAGATTTCGCCTGCTCAGCGGCTAGGCGCTTGCGCCCTCGTGCATTCACGCGATCAGCCAATTTTTGGATAGTCGTTGCGTCGTAATCGGTATATTCGCCGCGCTTGATGGCCTCGAACCCCGCCCGAACGTCACGCCGAAGAGACTCCAATCGCTGGTCGCGTTCGGCGAGGAGCCGCAACCCTTCGCGTACCACCTCGCTGGCCGTCTGGTACATGCCCGAGGACACTTTCTGGCTGACCAGTTGTTCGAGTTCTGGAGTGAGAGAGACGTTCACAATGCAAGCGTAGCGCCGTGAGCAAGAAATGTCAAAATTCGTTATCCCTAACTTTGGCTGGCCTTGTCGATATTCAGTTCCCGTTTAACCCTAGCCCACGGAATAAGGGCCTTGTCAACATTCCTCTCAATCGCTTCCCTCAAGTCGCGCAGGTCTTCGAGATCCTCGACTCGCGCCCGCAGACGATCTAGTTCGGCGGCAAGATGTTGAAGGGTGGGTCTGTTGCTCATACGCGTTTCACCGCTCCCTCTCGGTCGCGGCTCGGTACGGACTCCAGCACGGTCGCCTTCAACCGCCCGTCCGCCAAGCGGACATGGATGTCCGCCCCCACTGGCGCGTCGGCTGGGGATTTCACGATCTTGCCGTCGCGCTCGACGATGGCGTAGCCGCGGTCGAGAATCTTGAGCGGGCTTAATTGGGCCAGGTGCGCATTGAGCGGTGCCAGGGCTCCACGCGCGCGGCTGAGGCGCAGGCGAATCGATTGCATCACCGCCGCATCGCAACCTTCGAGGCGCCGGTGGGCCACGGCGAACTTCAGGCGCAGATCGAGCTGGGCCAGCCGAGCGGACGCCTGGTCGAGAGTCCGTTGCCGCGCAGTCATCGAAGCACGCCAGTGATCGCGCAGGCGGTAATCCAGCTCATCGACGCGCTGCATCTGCCGGCCGATGGCCCGGTGCAGCCGCACTCGGTCGACCGCGACGCTGTGCAGGAACCGAGCGCTGAGGGCAATCTTGAGCCGCACTGACTGCAGCAACTTGTTATCGGCGGCGTCCAGCCGGTCGACCAGGCTCTCGCGCGTGCAGATGACCAATTCGGCAGCCGCGGAGGGCGTGGGCGCGCGCAGATCGGCAACGAAATCGGCAATGGTGAAATCGGTCTCGTGGCCCACCGCCGAAATCACAGGCACCGAACAGGCGGCGATGACGCGCGCCACACGCTCTTCATTGAACGTCCACAGGTCTTCGAGCGAGCCGCCACCGCGGGCGACGATCACCACCTCGGCCCATCCCGACGAGCTGAAATATTCGATGCCTGCGCTCACCTGTTCAGCCGCGCCCTCGCCCTGCACCTGCGCTGGATACAGGCGAATGTGCCGCCCAGGGCAGCGCCGCTCCAAAATATGCAGCATGTCGCGGATGACCGCGCCGGTGGGCGAAGTGACGATCCCGATGCGCTCCGGCAACGCTGGCAGCGGACGCTTCCGCGCGCGGTCGAACAGTCCCTCGGCTTCGAGCTTCTTCTTCAACTGCTCGAAGGCGAGTTGCAGCGCGCCATGCCCTTGCGGCTCGATGGCTTCGACCACCAACTGCACCTCGCCGCGCGCGTCGTAGAGGTCGACGCGCCCTCGCGCCAGCACCGCGATGCCATCCTGCGGCTTGAATTTCAAATAGCGCGCCGTCATTTTATAGCAGATGCAACGGATCTGAGCAGCCTGGTCCTTGAGCGTGAAGTAATAGTGGCCGCTGGCGGGGAGCTTGACGCCGGAGATCTCGCCCGCGACCCAAATG
>Ga0210409_10008100_pt1 | contig 10743 bp, 2 predicted proteins | sample IncBWH17MmetaG_FD_161649 | JGI IMG/M metagenome (GOLD analysis project Ga0210409, IMG submission 161649) | Forest soil microbial communities from Barre Woods Harvard Forest LTER site, Petersham, Massachusetts, United States - Inc-BW-H-17-M | ecosystem: Environmental > Terrestrial > Soil >...
AGCCCATTGAGCAAGGTTGGAATAGTTATTGGCCAGGAAGAGTCCAGACAGAGGAACAGTGTTGGAGCCCGGATTGTACAATTCCAGCCAGGCCGTGCGCTGACCTGTGCTGTTGGTAATGCCGGTGATGTTATCCGCCTGCAGCTCGTTAATCCACAGGGGCGGGAACGCAGGCAGGCTTGCCCTCCCGATATTGGCAGCGCCGGGACTGCGGGAGAGCGGTGGAAAACCTCCAAGCCAGTTGCCCGCTCGCCAGTTGTCCTGATGCGGGTCAACCAGCTGCAAGGAACTGCCCATCCCGTCAGCCCCCGCAGGCCACGGCGGCCCATTCTCATAATGGACCGCGGCCGCGACATTCGTTCCGTCCTGGACAAGCGCGAGAGTTTGCCCCTCGGTTAGAGCTCCCATATCCACCGTATCGAATACCGGAATAGTTGCGCCGTAAGCGGCGGCAAATGTCGCCCGGTTGCCGGCCAGAATCAGATAGCTATTTGGGCTGATAAACGCCCCGGGTTGGAAAGTGTAGTTTAAGCCCTTGAATTCCCAGCCAGTGAGGTCAAAGGCGATGTTGCTCGAATTGTTATAGAGCTCCACGTACTGCGCGCCCAGGACGGTCGGGCCGTACATAATCTCATTGATCACGACCTGCCCGGTTGGGGTGGGCAAAGTGCCACCATAAAAGACTGAGACCGTGTTACTGGCACCGGCAACCGGCTGGCCATGCATGTCGATCCCGACGACGTTGAGCTGGTTGGTGCCCGAACGCAGCGGCACTTGGACCTGGAACCCGGTCACGCTGGTCCAGGTCAGAGGGCATTGGATTCCGTTCACCCATACCGTCTTGATGTTCACTGGCGCCCGGCCGCTCAGGATCGCCAGGTCGTTGTTCACAGTGACTGTCGGGCTCACTGAAAAGCTGCTGGTGTTTTCCACCGCGATTTGAGCGGCGATGCTGTCATGCGCCTGCGTCAGCCATGGCTTGATGTTGGTGCTGGGATTTTCCGGGGACAGACCGTTTGCCACGAAGGCGCTGTACTTGGCATCCAGCAGAGGCCCTGTTTTCGCCACGTCCAGTGGGCCGTTGACCAACTCCTGCAACGCGCGCCAGTACATCCGGCGGAAAGTAGGATTGCTATAAATGCTGCCGATGTTCGGATCACCATTGCCCGTGAAGAGATTCTGGCCCGGCCCCCACGATCCGCTGTTGCCCAGGACAATGTTGAAATCCCACATTAACAATGAATAGCGGGTGCCTTTCGTGCCGATGTAGCCGTAGAGATTTTGGCCGCCGCCCGTGCCGAAACAGTCCCAATTGCCTGCCGCGTGGTTAGCCGCAAAGAGCCGCATCCAATTCTCCATGTCGGCCAGATTCTCGAGGTTAGCCACGTAATTGGGAGTTGCCGCCGAACCGGCGGCATCGACCAGGGCGAAGACATTGGTGAAATCGTTGGCCGAACCGGGCGTTCGCCGCACGAGATAATCGTAGCGGTAGCGCGCCACTTTTTTGGCACCGCCGGTGGTGTTGTAGGGGAGCAGAGTGCATCCCGAAAAGGCTTGAAACGCGATTGAGGCACCGCTGGGCTGAGGGGCGAATTCAAACCACGGTTGCATCTTGTAGAGCCAGCCGCCCGAATCGTTTGGGAAGTGTTCCTTGACCACGTCGCTATCTGGCGTTTGGGTATCTTCCATGAGCAGCCCGCGCCGGTTGCCATTGACATAGACCGCCACAAAGCGCCGGTTCAACCATGGCACACCCAAAGCCCGCAGGAACGTATTGGCGGTCTGCTCGCGTTGGAGGCTGGTATCATCGCCGGCACCATTGCCTGGCTGGTGGATTTTGTTGAAGGATGTCGCTCCCAGAAACTTATCATCTTCAGGAAAAATCCATTTGTAATGGCACAGGTTTCCATACGGGGTATCAAAGGTTTGGTGATAAGGGCTGCCGGCAAAGCGAGCTTGTGCGTTATAGATGATGCGTGTGCCATTAACGATGGTGCAATCGTGCGATTCGTTGCTCAAGTCCGACAACTGGCTCCAGCGCGTCGCGTTGGTTTGTGTGATCCACAAGTGATACACCCCAAAGCTCCCGGCCGGGTTGCCATCGCCAAACATCACCACGCATTCCGGCAGCGGCGCATTGTTGTGCGGATTGCTGGGGAAAATCGACGGAGCCGCTCTAACGTCCCTCGCGCTCACGACAAATGCCACGATCGTATTGGCCGCCTGCCCCGGGATGGTTGCGCTGAAAACCCCGTCCCCGGCAATCGCATCGCCCCCGGTCCCATCATCCTTCATATTCACCACGGTATAGGTTTTGGCAGGATCAATCCGGTAGTTAAGCGTCAGGCCTCCCACTCCATCGGCGTCATGCACTCGGGCGCTGACCACCACCGACTGACCGGCGGCGGGCACGGGCGGGCTATGCGTCACCTGGTAGATCGCCGGCCCTACGTTCGCCACAAAGCGGCTGTTGCGCGCTCCCGGCGTGCCCAGGTTCGCCGGGACGGGCATCGGCCCGGTAGCTTCCAACCAGTTGCCATTCACACGAAACAAGACTTCCGGCCACCCATGCAGCCAACGCGCTTTAAAGCGTAATGTCGCGGTTTGGCCCGCTCCCAGCGTGTTGGCGCTTAAGCCAACTTGACAGGAGTTGACCCCGGTCCACATCCGGTCGCTGCAACGGATATGCAGCGAATGGCTGCTCGCGTAGCCGCTGTTCTCGATGCTCGATCGCACCTGGTCCCCTTGGAACGACCAGTTCGTCGAACCGGTTTCAAAATCCGGGTTGAGTACGAGGTTGGCTCCGCTAGTGCCCGAGCGCACCTCGAGGTTGTCCACCAGGCATTCGCCGACGTCTAATAGGCCAATTTGCGCATACTGGATCGACGGCGTGTAATTTCCCCCATTGTCCAGCACGCCGGTAGTCTCGATGTTCACCCAGGAGGATTTTTGCGTTTCATCGCTGTCGGCCCAATTGGCCGCCAGCCGGTTATTGCTGTTGGGATCCACCAGCTCCAGGCTGCTGCCTCCCCCTGCCGACCATTGGCCCCACCGGCCGCCTGTCCCATAGGTCAATTCATTGACTGCAATGTGGATCAAGTTGGTCGCCGCTACCCCCGCCTTGTTGGTCTGCACCACCGTATCGGGCATCGTCAACGCCAACTGCTCCCCATTATGCGAAAGCTTGCCCGCAAAATCCCCCTCGCAGTTGACCAGGTTCAAATTCGAATAATTGGTCCGCAACCGACCCGCGTTGCGCCCAATCACCAGGTAATTGTCCGGCAACAACACCGTGTTACTGGCTATCGTGAAGCTCACGGCCCCGCTCAGTTCCCAGCCGCTCAGGTCCACCGTGTTGGTGCTGCGGTTATACAGCTCCACGTACTGGTCATCGTCGTTCCCGCTAATCGGGTCGTACATCAGCTCGTTGATGACGATGTCGCTGGGGCGGATCGTGCTGTTGGGAGCACCTGGAGTCAGGCTGCTTAACCGGTAAAAGTCATTGGCCCCATCCGGCCAGCGGCCGGTGGCCACGCCGTTTTCCTGACCGCCAAACTGTACCGCATCCAGCACCCGGCTCCGGTCGGGGTTCTCGAAGTAAATCGTCTCTCCGGCGGCATTGAGCCGGAAATTCATGTTGGTTTCGCTGTAATAAACAAAACCCCGCGGCGGGATGCTGGTGCCGGCGGGCACGACAAACTTGTTTGTCGTTGGGTCATCAGTGAGGATGCAACCGGAGATGTCCACCGGTTGATTGGCGTGATTATAGAGCTCGATATAATCGTACTCCGGCGGGTCGGTGTGAGCCAAGAACTCGTTGATCACCACGTTGCGCAACGGGCTGGGCCGGTAAGCTTCCATTTGGCCCGGCGAACCGCCCATTACATCGCTGATATCCCAGGCCCTCGGGTCTGCTTCACCGTAGGTGGGGCTATTGAGCACCAGCGAGTGGCCCACCCCATCAGCGGCGACCGGCCACGGTGGAGTATTCGAATAAGGCACTGTCAGGAGCACATTGCCGACTTCGTCGAGCAACTGCACCGTGTCGGTTTTCTTGAGACTCCCCGTATAGGCTCCCACGACGTTGTTGATGCCATAGACATTTTGAATGCTCTGGGGTGAAGCGGCGATGACCAGGAAAGCACCGCCAGCCAGCGTAGTTCCAGGTGGAAAAGTGTAGCTGAGGTTGTTGGCCTCTAAGCGATAACCGCTGATGTCCTGGTACCAGGGATTGGAGTTATAGATTTCGACGAACTCGAGGTTGTTGGTATCGGCGCGCGAGGCCGGTTTGTACATGATCTCGGTGATGGCGATGGGGGTCTTGCGGCTGGAAGGACCCAACGGTTCGCGCGGGTTGACAACTGCTCCAACGACGGCATTTGTTACCTCGAGCGTATCTCGAAACTGCGCGAGGGTGCTCTGCGTTGCATTGTGGCTGGTGACGGCGTATCCGAAATAGACCAGGCTGGGCAGCGAAATGGTCGCCGTTCCCAATGGCATCCAGGTTTGGCCGTCGTAACTGCCAAATCCAGTAAAGGTATTTCCCGCACGCTTGAGCCGCAGCCAGGTATCAGGATAATTGGCTGCCAGATTCCCACTGGTACTGCTGGCGCTGCCGGCCGGGTCGCGCGCTTCGAAAAACATTCCGTTCATGGCCGGCGTCGCGAAGATACCCGCAAAACGGCCACCGGCGTCCAGGGTTTCTCGGGCCATCAGGCCTGCCTTGGCCCAGACATCGGATGGACTAATTCCCGCCACACGGACGGCGACATCGAAGTCGCCATTGCGTATTTGGTAACTCAAGCCGAATTGGTCGGAGTACCCGCCAATGTCACTGCCGGAAGCGCCGATGTTTAAGCCGTTGCCGAGCACAGTTACAGTCGTGGCAATCGGGGGATTGCCAATGTCCTGCGAGGAGTAGGGCAAAGCCGTAAAGCTGACGGTGGTGTCAGGCGCAATGGTGTTGGGTGTAGTGGCCCGATCCCGCACGCCGTTGAGCACAATGACGTAGTTGCTCCCGTAGACCAGCGGAGCAGTGGTTAAGGTTACCGTTTGGTTGTCCGACGCCAGTGTAGCCGCTGTCACAAACAAGCCATTGGTGAAGACATAATTGGCGGTACTGGTCGAACTGGCCAGCTCGACGGGTTTGGAATAAACCAGCACCACGCTGTTGGTCCCGATATTGAGCGTACGCACCACTGTTGGAGGCACCGTGTCGGGAATGACGGTCAGAGTCATGGCCGCGCTCGTGGTCGTGCCGACCGAATTGGATACGAAGCAGGTATAAACCTGGCCATTATTGGCCGCGACAGTCAGGTTGCTGACCGTGTAGAGAGCCAAGGTAGCGCCCGTAATAGGGGCGCCATTCAATTGCCAGGCGTAGCTTACCACGGCGCCGTTGGTAACCAGGACGGAAAAGAAGGCGGTGCGTCCTTCCACAGCGGTGAGATTGGCAGTCTGCTGGTAAATGCCGGGCGGGCTTTCCACGCCGTCACAGGGGATCAAATGCGTGCCGGCGGCACTGGACCCTGGAAGTGGCTCCTCAAAGCTACTGTCAGGGATTTGCCAGCGCACGGCCAGGTTATCTCCGCCGGTGCCCTGTTGCATAATGGCTTCGACGTAGTAGCGGCGGCCGGCTTGTAACAGGACAGGCGCTGATTGTTGGTTTGGCTCCTTGGTCCATTCACGTGAGGCGGTCCAGGTGGCTACCCAGGCAATGAGGTGTTTGTTAAGTGGGCTTTCGTCCGTGCTGAGAAACAAGTCCGAATTATCATCACTGGCGATCCAGAACGAATAATTCCCATCATAAGGCGCCACTACAAACGCTCGCACGCGCTGACCGTAATAGTTCATCCCGGTGTTGGCGTCCGCTTCGAAATTGGTGTAGACGCGCGTGTAAGCCGGATTCGGATTGTTCGGCCAATTGGTGTTGTAAGTTGTGTTCGTTAGAACTGCCAAGGTGCCCACATTCGGATTCAGTCCCGACCAGAGCTCGCGATAAGCGCCGAAGGGCGATGACGACTGACCGGACGAAATGAAGGCTCCGATCAGCCAGACCATTAAGGCAAAAGGCACAAGGAGCTTGCGACAAAATGCGGACTGGATTCTGAAGAAAGCGCGTGAACGGGTTCCGCCGCGGCACACCCGGGACGCCGCGCTCATGTGACTCGAATTCGTGTTTATAACTTCTGGGAAGGAAATGAGGATGGATCCGCGCTGTTGGCTTTGAATGCGAGGCGGGCGCAAGCAGTTTCGCAAACGCGATTCGCGTTTGACTCCAAACACGCGCACTTCCGCGCGTGCTTGGTCGTGCGTCCACAACCATACTCAGCCACCTCTGTTATATATCAAATTCAAGTTAGTTTGACAATCTGAACTTCTTACTGCCGCGCCTCGAGAAAGGCTTTGAGTTCGGCGGCCGCTTTGCCGCCGAAACCTGGGACCTCCGCGATCTTCTCGACCGGGGCGAGGCGGATACGCTGAACCGAGCCAAATTTCTTTAGCAGGGCCGCCTTGCGGCGTTCTCCGATATTGGGGAATTCGTCCAGAATGCTCTCGGAAATCTTCCGCAGCCGGAGCTCGGCGTTGTAGGTGTTCGCCAGCCGATGTGATTCGTCGCGGACCCTCTGCAATAGTTTCAGCGCGCCACTTTCGTGTGAAAGTCGCAAAGGCTCCTTTTCGCCAGGCCGGTAGATCTCCTCAAACTCTTTGGCCAACCCGATCACGGGGATATGTCCCAAGTCCAGTTTTTCCAACTCCGCGCAAGCCGCGTTGAGCTGCCCTTTCCCGCCGTCGATCAGAATGAGATCAGGCAAACTTGGCGTTCCACGTTTTTGGGCCTGCCCGGGAGCCCGATGCGCGCGCGCATCCGCCGCGGCCGCGTCCGTTGCGGACGTCATCGGGTGCGAGTTCTTCAATGCCTGGCTTACGTCATCCACGACCCTCTGCAACTCGCTGGCCACCGGAGTGCCGCTCTCGAGTGCGGAATGCGGAGTGCGGAGTGCGGAATTATCGGTAACCCCGCGAGACTCATTCAGCACCCGCGTGTAACGGCGCCGGACCACTTCGGCTACGGAGGCAAAGTCGTCCTGGCCCTCGACGCCTTTGATCCTGAACCTGCGATAATTCGAGCGGTCGGGCCTGCCGTTGCGAAAGCTGACCAGCGAGGCAACCTTGAAGGTGCCGCTGATATTGGAGATGTCGAACCCTTCGATGCGCTCCGGCGGGGCGGGCAGGCCAAGCGCCTGCGCCAGTTCTCCCAAATCGCGCGCGGGATCCAACGCTAACGGCAAGCTATAAGGAACGCGATCGAAATGGTTCACTTTCTTCGTCGTTCGCCGCAGGTTCGCCAGCAGATCGCGCAAGTCCGCCGCTTTTTCATACTCCTGCGCGGCCGCGGCCTTGGTCATCTCTTCGGCGAGATGCTCCTGCATTTCCTGGCACTGGCCCTCCAGGAAATCGCACGCGGCCCTGACCTGGTCCAGGTATTGGTCGCGCGTCACATTCGCGATGCAAGGCGCGGTGCAATACTTCAAATGCGCGTAGAGGCAGTGTTTGTAGTCGCGTTCGTTAGGAGTCAGCGGGCGGCAGCCGCGTAAATGGTACTGGCGCCGTACCAGCGACAGTGTGCTGCGCAGGGCGCTGGAGCTGGGAAACGGCCCGAAGTATCGAGCCCCGTCGTCTTGCTTCAAGCGCGTCAAGGTAAAGCGCGGAATCGGATCGTTCAGGTTGACCTTGAGCATCAAAAAGCGCTTGTCATCCCGAAAACTGACGTTGTAACGAGGGTGAAACTCCTTGATCAGCTTGCTCTCCAGCAGCAATGCCTCCGGTTCGCTGCGGACCACGTGAAAATCCAAGTCATGAATCGCATCGACCAGCGCGTTGAATTTGAGATCCCAGCCCATGCGCCTTGAGGATTGAAAATACTGACTGACGCGTTTGCGCAGATCCCGGGCTTTGCCAACATAAATCACCGTTCCGAAACGATCCCGCATCAGGTAAATGCCGGGTTTATGAGGCAACATGCCCACCTTTTTTCGAATGTTCTCAGCCACTGACATTCCATCAATACCATACAGGCGACCCCTCGTGTGTGGCAAGCGAGCCAAAGGCTCGGCGCGCCGACTTTCTAGTCCGCAGCAACACTCGAAACATCGCAGGCTTTCAGCCCTAACCGGCAACAAGGGAGGCCCGTTCGCGTCCAAATCCCCTTCACCCTATCCCAAAAATCCAGGTAACATTGGACTTGAGAGTCCGCGCGCCCAAGCCGTGTTTGGGATTCCTCTGGAAAAGCTGGATGTGAAAAAATTCATGTTCAGGTTTGTTTCTCCGTGGTAAACCACGCGTATGAACACTTGGATGCGGTCCTGGAGTTTGAGTTGGAGTCTGTCAATCACCGTCTGCCTGTTGCTCACCAACCACTTTATGGCGGACACATCCCATGCCGAAGCCGCTGAGCTGGGCTTGTTCGAAAATCAGGGCGATACAGGCAACCCCGCCAAGCACGGTACGGCCGTCTTCGACGCGACCGGCTCGTACCTGGTTACGGGAGGCGGGGAGAATATGTGGTTTACGAACGACGCCTTCCATTTTGTCTGGAAACAAGTCTCCGGTGATTTCGCTTTTCAATCGGCGATCGATTGGCCCAGCAACGGCGGCAACGCGCATCGCAAAGCATGCCTGATGATACGCCAAACGCTGGCTCCGGATTCGCCTTACGTTGATGTGGCCGTGCACGGCGTCGGGCTGACCTCGTTGCAGTTCCGCGAAACTCCAGGCGGGCTTACCCACGAAATCCAAGCCAATGTTAGCCGGCCGACTATGGTGGGCATCGGCCGGCAGGGTGATGTCTTCTTCCTCACATTAGCTGACCCGGGTCCCTCGCTCACCCCAGCAGGCCCGTTCATGCGGCTTAAGCTTCCCGACCGCCTTTATGTTGGCCTGGCGGTGTGCGCCCATGACGACAAGGTTTTGGAGACCGCCCGCTTCTCGCAGGTAATGTTGAAGGCACAGGAAACACAACCCGGCCAGAAGCCCGTGTTACATTGCACGCTGGAGATCGTGCCCATCAACTCCAAAGACCGGCGCGTTGTGTATCACACGCTGGACCATATCGAGGCGCCAAACTGGACCAAGGACGGCGAGTTCCTGTTGTTCAATTCCGGTGGTCATATCTATCGGCTGCCGGTAAAGGGCGGCAAGCCTACCGAAATCGAAACCGGCTCCGCCAATCGTTGCAACAACGACCACGGCCTTTCCCCCGATGGAACGCGCCTGGCCATCAGTGATCAATCGCGCAATGGAAAATCCATGATCTACCTTCTTCCCGTCTCCGGCGGTGCACCGAAACAAATCACCCCCGTGGGACCGTCCTATTGGCATGGATGGTCTCCGGATGGTTCCACCCTGGCCTACTGCGGCGAACGCAATGGCGAGTTCGACGTTTATACCATCCCCGCGGAAGGCGGTGAAGAAAAGCGCCTCACGACCGCTAAAGGCCTCGACGACGGACCGGAATATAGTCCGGATGGCAAATTCATCTACTTCAATTCGGACCGGACCGGGACGATGCACATCTGGCGCATGAAGCCCGATGGCACCGACCAGGAACAAGTGACCAACGATGAGTTTAATAATTGGTTCGCTCATCCATCGCCCGACGGAAAATGGATCGTGTTCCTTTCTTACGAAAAGGATGTGACCGGCCACCCGGCCAACAAGCCGGTGCGTTTGCGCCTCATGCCTGCCGCCGGAGGGCCCATCCAGGATCTGGCTCGTCTCTTTGGCGGACAGGGCACGATGAACGTTCCCTCCTGGTCACCTGACAGCCGACAGGTCGCCTTCGTCAGCTACGAACTGATAAATCCCTAGCCCCTGGGAGCGCCGGCGTCTCGCCGGCGAGTTCGCGCCGAGATCCCCACGATTTTCAACTTGCTGCTAATCTACATGTGCCGGCCTTACAGGCCGGTAGACTCACTTAGGTGTCCTTCTCCTGGGCCTCCGCTTCGCTCCAGCCCAGGCTTCAACATTTCGGGCTTTCAGCCCGAACCAGCGTTGGCCGGCGAAAAAGCTTGTCATTCGGTGCTCCTTAGTGGAGGTTGACCCGAGATCGCCTCAGGCTTTATCCCGGTGAATCTTGGGGCTGTACGGAAAGAGGTCGGCCATGATTCGCCGAGTTGGTTTGGCTCTCGCTGGTGTTTGCCTGGCGGTGGGTGTTTATTGGTTTTGTGGCAGAGCCGATGCTAAACGCACTTTCTTAGTCGACCACGCCACAGAAATCCCCTCAGCCTGGGTTTCTGAAGCCAATACCCAAAAGGACAAGGCATCTCCCAAGGTCCTGCCGGCGACGGGCTCAGTCTTCGGTGTCACCGCAAATCGGGCACCGCGAAAACGCCCATGGGATGTGGCTTATCTTTCGAGCCTGGGCAGCCTGGGCCCCGGTGACCCAATCCGTTTTGAGTTGGTCGCAGGTGCGCTTGCCTTTGGCAAGGTCCAGCATCTGCTACGCACCAACAATGAATTGATTTATGTTTCCGGCGATCTGCAGCAGCCGGAGAGCGGGCAGTTTTTCTTCCAAAAGCAAACGATAGCGGGAGTGGCCGGCGCGTTTGTTGGGATTATCACCTTTCCTGCGAGTGAGAAAGCCTATCGCCTTGAACCCAGCGGGATCGGGGGGGCCCCGGAGTTGGTTGAACGGCCGCTCCAACAGGTGATGTGCCGGCATTGGCCCGTGGCGGCGAACCT
>Ga0210409_10008101_pt1 | contig 10742 bp, 10 predicted proteins | sample IncBWH17MmetaG_FD_161649 | JGI IMG/M metagenome (GOLD analysis project Ga0210409, IMG submission 161649) | Forest soil microbial communities from Barre Woods Harvard Forest LTER site, Petersham, Massachusetts, United States - Inc-BW-H-17-M | ecosystem: Environmental > Terrestrial > Soil >...
CCGGGTCATTCTGATCGAAGCAGATGGAATTGAACCCGTCGGCTGACGTGCACGCCCCTGTCGTCGAGGTGCGTTGAAGCGTGCCGAGCGTGGACGGCGCGAGCAAGGTGCCGGAAACGCCTGTCCACACGGAGAGCGATTGTTGAATCACCGCTTCGATTTCGTTCAGTTGTCCATCGGGGGTACGGTTCGCCGTCAGGATCGTAACGGGGCTCGCGCCGAGCGACGTGCTCCACTGGCGATTAATGGATCCGGGCGTGGAGACGTCGAAGCGCGTGAATTGCGGGCAGGAAGTTCCGCCCGACTGCGACGCGGCCAGCGTCATGTCCGCTACCGTCGTTCCCAGATCGTATGCTCCGGTATACGCGGCGGTGATTTGCAACAGGAGCAGGCAAGCGGCGCCAACTGAAAGCGTGATTCGGAATTTACGGCGGCGATTTGCTCTCATCTGATTTTCTCCCCGCCGCGCGCGACCGTGGCGGCAACGCGCGCGCGAAACTTCTCGATCGGCATCCGGCGGATGCCTTCGGTGCGGAACGAGCGAGTCGCCGTGTCGAATACGGCAAGGGCGCTGGAATCCTGCGTCACGGTTTCGCCGCCGGTTCGCGGATCGCGCGAAATTCGGAAGGTGCCCTCGACCCAGCCGGCCACGGTGAATCCTCCTGAGCTTGACCGTTCCAGGAAAACGACGGCGTCGTCTCCCGTATGGAATTTGGGCGTGCCCTCTACGGTGGAAATCAGATGCCCGACGCGTCCGCCCGGCAAGCGGATGGCAAGTTCGCGCGGCAAATTTCCTTTCATGGTTTCCACGACCTCGAACGTGGCCACCGTCCAGATGGAGCCGTCTTCCCAGCGGGATTCGGCGCCCGCGCAGCGCACGCGCGCCACGGCGTCGGATCCCGCGGCCAGTTGATCGAGGCTGAGCCGCGCGAGCGTGGTGGCGCGAGTGGCCGGCTGGGACAGGATTGCGGTCAAAAACGAAAGAATGATTCGCATTCTGGTTCTCATCAGCGCACCTCGATGGCGCCGGATCCGGCAGCCTTGTCTTTCTCCGGATTTTCAACAAACAGAGTTCGCGGGCCCGGGGCTGCCGTAGCGGGGACTTGCAGCGTCAAGTGCAGCATCCCCAGCCCCAGGGGCTCGCGATTGATGACGGTGATGTCCGGCGTTGGCGGTCCGCCAATCGTATAGGTGAATGACGGTTCGAGGGCGCTCACGGAAAAAACGCACAGGTCCGCGGTTCCCGTTCCCGAAGCAGGGCGCTGAATGATCACCGGACTTCCGCCGAGCAGGCAGGCCGAAGTCGCCACGGAAAAGGCTCCGATTGCGCCGATGTTCAAACTGACATTTCCGGTGGCCCCCGATCCGCCGTTGGTGCTGAGATCCACCACAACGATGTCATCGCCTGTGCTCGAGGGTGCGCTCGGCGTCAACGGGATCGGGGCAGCCCCCGAGCCCGGCGCCAGCACGGCGAAGGTTTGCGAATTGGAAAGCAATCCGTCGGGATTCTGCAGTTGCACCGAAAGGTTTCCCGCGGATTGCAGGTCGGCCGCGTTCAGCGAAATGATGCACTGGGTACTTGATGCGCAGGTGGTGGCTCGGGGAGCGCCGGTCACAAGGATCATGGAACCCGGCCCGGGAGTGGACGGAGAAAAGTTGCTCCCGGTAACCAACAAGGTAAAACCGCCTGCCGAGCCCGCGTAGGCGCTCGTCGGAGCGAGAGAAAAAATGCCCGGGCTATTGTTGATCGTGACGATTGCCGATCCCGATTGGGTGATGTCTTCGGAGCTCGTGGCCACAACATCGACCAGGACGGGCGAGGGCGGCGCCGTGTACAGCCCGGTGGAATCAATGGACCCGCAGGCCGTTGCATTGGGGCAGCCTATCCCCGTGACCGACCAGATTACCTGCTGATTATCGGTGCCCGTAACGGTGGCGGCGAATCGCATCTGCCCGGTGCTTGCTATCGTGATGCTCCCCGGCTGCACACTGACGACAACATGGGGCAAAACCGTGACGCTTGCCGAAGCGCTCGGAGTGGTGATCGCCGGGCTTGTTGCGGTGATGGTGACAGGATCGGGAGACGGCACTCCCGCAGGCGCAACATAATCGACGCTGCCTCCGTTGCTGGATGAAACCGGCTGGCAAGGGTTAGACGCCTGGGCGCACAACTGTCCGGTCGCCAAATTTCCGCCTGCGACTCCGTTGACCAGCCAGGTCACGTTTTGATTGGGCGTATTGTTGACCACGGCAGTGAAGGTCTGCCTGTGGCTGACAGCGAGCGTCGCGCTCGCAGGCGTTAGAGTAACGCTGACGGCGGCCGTGAACGTGATCGTGGCGCTTGCGGAAAAGTTCGGATTGGCATTGCTGCGTGCGCGCACGGTCACCGATCCGCCGGCCGGCATGGCTTGCGGAGCAGCGTACGTGGTGATGTCCGGGGCGGTTTGCGAATTAAGAATCGATCCGAGCGTGGGGTTGCCATCGACGAGTCCATTGACGTCCCAGGTGACCGACGTATCCTGCGCTCCGGTCACGACGGCCTGTAATGATTGCTGGCTGCCGAGCGCCACCGTGGCAGCCGAAGGCGAGATCGAAACGCTGACGGCCGGAAGAATCAAAAGGGAAACGGAGGTTGCCTTCAATGGGTCGGCTTGCGGCATGGCCAAGATTTGCACCGTGGCTGGGGAAGGTGGAATCGCAGGCGCGGCATAAAAGCCGCTCGGGGAAATCGTCCCGCAGGCCGCGCCGGCGCAACCGGTCCCCGCAACGCTCCAGGAAATCACCCGGCTCGGATTCGAGATGGCTGCGGGCGTGAGCGTCGCCGCGTAGGTGGCGGTGCCGCCGGCGGTGAGCGTCGTCGGCCCAGTCACGGCCAGGGAAAAGGAACTCGTGACGGTAATGGTCCCGGTGGCTCTCTTGGATGGATCGGCCACGCTTGTGGCGGTCAGGGAAACGCCGGGCGGAGAAATAAAAATCTGCGGCGCCGTGTACGTCCCGGAGGAATCCACGGTTCCGCACTCGGCTGCCGTGCATCCGCTGCCGGAAAGCGTCCAAGCGACGGCTCGATTGGGATTGCCGGCTGAATTCACCGTGGCTGAGAACGGCCTGGTGGCGCCGAGTTCGAGCGGGACCGCCTCGGGAGAGACCGAGACGGAAATGTCGCTCGCGATCTGCACGACCGAGGCCGAAGTCTTGGAGGAGTCCGCCGCGCTGGTGGCCTGCACGGACACCGAAGCGGGCGCAGGAAGATTCGCAGGGGCCGTGTAGACGCCGCCCGCGTCGACCGTTCCAACCGTCGCATTCCCGCCGGGTGTTCCATTCACGCTCCAACTCACGGCTGTATTTGTCGTGTTGCTGACCGTCGCGGTGAATGTTTGCGGCTCGCCCAGCGGGACGGACGCGGCCGCCGGCGTGACGGTCACGATAACCGGGGGAGGGGGCGGTGGCGGACCTACCAGTCCGCCACAGCCCAGGAAGGACGCGACGAGAAGCAGCGCGAGACGCCACGGAAACGAGGTTCCAAACAAGGTGCGGCGTCCGCGAAGTTTCGTGCTTCCTTCCATTGCAGCGGCAATTGCACGTGTTGTGCCAGTGTGGAGCACGGAGAAAAATATGTTTCCTGCGGAATTTGCCGCTCGCGTTTGCAGCTTCAACGGATTCAGACAAAGCTCGGGCCATCTGTGCGTTGCTGAAGTTCGATTTCAGATATTTACCGGCGAATGGATTGTGTGCGCGGCTGTCGTAGTCCCACCCCGAGCCTGAATTTTTTGCAAATTGGGAAAAAACCGGCAAGCGTGGTTCAATTTGGGACAGATGGCAATTTCACGGCGCGCGGCGTTGATTTATGTAGCGGCCATCGGCCAACGCGAACGGGTATGGACGGTTGGGCAGTGGGCTACTTTGATTTTTCTCGTCTTAAAAGGGCGTGGCTACCGAGGGACTCGTCACCCCAAGCAGAGACCGCTTCCCATCCCTGGCTTCCCAAATTGTTGAGTTCTTATTCGCTAGCCTTAATCAGCAATTCGATGCCTAGAGAAATAGGCAATACTTGGTATTCCCATTGATTGTCTATCATGCCGCTCTTTCTATCTGTTCTTCGTCTTCCCACTGGTCAATTTGGTCACCGACTTCCCACAAATGGTCGGTAACTCCTGGCGCCATCGAAGGGATAACTCGCAGCGTGCGGCGAATCTTGATGAAGTTGTATGCGAACTATGAGGCAATTCACAACTTGGATTCGTTGTTCTCGAGTGAGTTTTCTCATGAGCGGCATTATACTAAAGCCGCTTTAGTACGGCAAGAACAACTTATTCCTTACTGTGGCGATTCGCGTTGTTTTGGGACCCAGAAGATTTCTTCTCTACAGCAGTAATCTGCCAGTTGGTAGGCAGAATGACACTTATGCGCGAAACCGGAGGCAAAAAATCCCTCAGACTCTTAGAAAGGCGAAAAGTTCCAAGCTTTCTCGTCTTACGCTTTTTCGGTGCCCGTTTCATATTCATGCTCCTGGGCTTAATCTTCATCCCCCATTGGCGGTATCGGCTGTACATAGTGGTCTTGCCTAGACTCTACGATTTTCGAACCCCTATAGCCGGAGACCGCGTAGTTCAATCTAACGTAAAGCTCCCAGATCGTGCGCCAAAACTCGCTTTGAATGTCGTACATCGTAATTGGTAATCCGCACTTTTCCGCAACGTCGTGATATATCGGGCGGCCATGAACCTTTGTAAATTGCGGGTTCAAGAACGGTTTTATTTTACTCCGAATAGTCTTCTGCGACTTTCCATGCATCGCTCCTGTCTGCAATGCTTTAACTGCGATGCTGTCGGACAATTGCTGCGCCGACTGGACCCATCTTATATCACGAGCATCAAATCTTTGAAGTTGCTGAAGGAAAGGATCAATTCTGCCTTTGGCTTTTGTCGCTCGCGCCATCAGCCCTTCATAGCTCTCAATGATTTCGTGCGCCGCATATGAATTTTTCCCGTCAAGGCTGATCTGTGGATCAATTGGCCCTAATTCGGAAGTATTGCTCATGATTATTTCTTTAGCACCTAAGCAAATCATCGTGGCAGCGGACTTCGCTTGCTTAGGAACTATTACCGTGTACCCGCGCTTGCTAAAACTCCGACAGATTGTGATGATGCGTTCAGCTGCAAGCCCGTCTCCGCCAGGACAGTTCAGAATTAGGGCTAACTGGCGATTCCCGATCTCATAGTTTTGCAGTACTTCCTCAAGCATGTCAGCATCGGAGTTCTGTAGTAGGACGCGTGGATGACCAAACATAGTAAAAAAAGAAACGACTGCATATTTGCCATCTAGCTGTTCCTCTAGCTTTTCGTAGAGGTAAAGACGTGTCGAATGACCTTGTTGTGCCTCCTCTAAGACACGTTGATAAGCCAATGTGCGCGATGTTTGTTTATTAGCCATTTTACGGCGGAGTCTAACACGACCTGCCCCAATGAATCGCTATTTATTCTTCCAACGGGCGTTCGCAGCCTTACGGGCCACATCTCTACGTTGATTTGGCGTCATGGTCTCTAACCGTCGCTTTCCGCCAACCTTGCCGCCCTTTCTACCTAATTCCGCCATTAGCATCGAAATCTGCTCTCTGCTAGGGGCTTCTATTTGATGCTCGACGCTACCAGTGGATTCGTGAACTAATTGGTGCGCCAATTGGTTCGCGTCTTTTGGACGTCTGGGATGTTTGCGCTTTGGCATGCACGAAGAATACCATTCTAAAGCGGCTTTTGCAAGAACAGACCAGTCAAAGACGCCCACTATTCACGGGCCCGAATGGTTGACACGGCTGTCCTCGGCTTGAATAATCCTTGGATGCCCCGTCCCGAAGCCGCGCACCGCGTTAAAAGCTATTCCGCCGCGACGGGCTACGTGTACCAATACTATTTTTACGAAGTGGAGAAATCCAAACGCGGCGCGGCGGCGGGGACCGAGTATGCGTACATGGTTTCGGTCGACCGCAAGCACGTCTTCCCGGTGCGGATTTTTGTGAGGAAAGACGCCCTGGAAAAATGGTCCGCGCACACCGGGAGGGAATTTAGCGGAACGGAAGAATATGCGCTCGCCAAGATGCGCTTGTTTCAGGCCTTCGACGAAGAGGCGGAGTTTTCCGCGAAGACTCCCGATCTCCTGGTCGATGAGTCGAATCTCGAGGCTCTGTCAGCGCAATTGGATCTTTGAGCATGGCGAGCGAATTGCTGTGGGGCCGGCACCTCGCCGGCGATCTTTTCAATGTACAGTGGTCAAGAAACTCGCTCGCGGGATGCCGGCGCCACGAAAACCTTGCGGTGGGACTTGGAAGCGGGCCACAATTCTTCTACTGCGAATATTAACAAGTGTCACATTTGATGTCAATTGCATTCCTGAAAAAACGGGCGTATTTTCCTCAAACAATATAATTTCCGTTCGAACAGAGCGCCTTCTCTCAAACCAGTTTTCGGAACACTTCCGCGAGCGCGCTCGCGAGGTCGGGTTGCAGGAACGTATATCCCGAATCCACAAGCCTCGCCGGCATGACCTTCTGGCTGACGAGAAGCAGAGCGTCCGCCATTTCTCCGAGCGCCAGCCGTAGGGCGAAGGCGGGCGCGGGAAACAGCGCCGGCCGGTGCAATGTTTTTGCCAGGACACGCGTGAAGTCTTCGTTTCGAACCGGATTTGGGGTAACGGCATTGACAGGTCCGGCGAGCCCCGAGCTGGTCAGAGCGAATTGAATGATGCTGATGGTTTCCGGGAGAGTCAGCCAGGACATCCACTGCCGGCCATCGCCAAGCCGGCCCCCCGCGCCAAGCTTGAATGGCAATGCCATCCGAGGCAGCGCGCCGCCGTGCGCCGCCAGGATGATTCCAAACCGCAGGCTGACTACGCGCGCGCCGAATTCGGCGCCGCGAGCCGTTTCGGCTTCCCATTCGCGGCAGAGTCCGGCGAGAAAATCGCTTCCCGGGACGCTTGACTCCGTGAGAGTTTCGTCGCCGCGATTGCCGTAAAAGCCGATGGCCGACGCCGCTACAATCACGCGCGGCGGCCGCTGCAGTTTTGCCAGCGATTCGATCAAGTGCCGCGTGGCCGCAATCCGGCTGGTCCCCAGCAGCTCCTTGTGCGAGGCGTTCCACCGCCCTCCGGCAATGGACGCGCCCGCGAGATGAATGAGCGCCTCCGCTCCCTCGGCGGACGGCGTGTCGAATTGCCCCGCGACCGGGTCCCATGCAACGGTTTGCGAGCGTCCCCCGGCTGCCCTTTTCCGCGACGTAGCCGGCCGCACCAGCCTCGCGATCGAATGCCCTTGCCCCTCCAGCGTTTCGATCAGCGCCGTTCCCAGGAATCCCGTCGATCCCGAAACCAAAATGCGCATCTGGAAAGCCTCCCGGCAACTGTTCCCACGCTACGGCGGGCACGCGGGCAAGGTCAATTGAATTTCCGAAACGGCCGCGCCGATTCTTATGAAAGCTTTGAAAAGGTCGACGATTTAGCTGGACGTTGCTCGGCGCTCCACGGGACCCGAATTTTGAGTTGTTTAATGCTATTCTGCATGCGCTATGCCGCAAGCCCCACCGAACCCAACACTGGAAGGATTCGACGAAGTCCTAAAATCGCTCGTGCAGGAATTAAGTCCCAACGATCCGCGGGGCGAAGCTTGGATTCTGAGTTCCATCGCGGCGGCAGGGGTTAAACTTCGCACTCTGCAGTTCATTGTGGAGCACAGTTCGCCCGAAATTTCACCCGCCCTGCTCGATATTGGCGCGCAAATCGGTTCGCTGGTAATTTACGCCGCGCAGTTGGGCATGCGGTCGTCGGCGGTGGACCTTCCTGATTTTTTTGAGAAATTCGCCAAGGCGTCATTGAAATGCGGCGTGGACTACAGGCCGTGCGACATCACCACCAGTCCCCTTCCGTTTGCCGACCGATCTTTCGATTACGTCACTTATCTCGATGTGATCGAGCATCACCCTCATTCGCCGAAGCGCGTGCTGGAAGAAATTCGCCGCGTGCTGAAGCCCGGCGGGTGCGTCATCATTTCGACGCCCAATCAGGCTTCCATCTACAATCGAATCCGGCTTTTGACCGGTGGCAGCGTGGCCGACCCTTTTGATTATTTTTTTGAACGCACGGCGCAGATGACGCCTTATCCGGGGCATCACCGTGAATACGTGAAGGCCGAATTGCAATCGGCGCTGGCGGCCTGCGAGCTTCGCGTTCTCGAATGCCAGGTGATCGACGAGGATCTCCGGCCGGCGCTCATGCACATGAGACGCGAGCGAAATGGCAGATTTTTCCCGCGATTGTGGCGCCATCGCAAGGACGTTGGACCCGCCGCGCTGGGCCAAATCTGGTCTCTCATAGGATTGCCTTTCGGCCGTGTGCTGTGGGCTATCGCTGAAAAAGAGCGGTAAATTTTCCTGCGGCCGGTTTACAACGCACAGGCCCGAACGCGCATAGCCCGGCTGACCGAAGATTTCAGGCGGCGTATCAGGCCCCGCGCTTCGATTCCTTAATGAAAGAGAGCACGTTGGATACGCATTCGTCGGGCTTGATGACGGCGACGTGATAGGCGTCGCTCGGAAGCACCAGAAGGCGCGAGTTGGCAATCTTCTGCTGGTAGCGCAGGACGGTCTCGACGGATTGCAGTGCGCTGCGGTCAGAGGTGACCACCAACGTTGGGGCGGCAATGCGCGGCAAGACGCTTTCCATGTTGAGCGCCGCTTCGACTTTCGCGATGCCTGCTCTGGTTTGCGGCTTCGTCGAACCAATCAGCGTGTCCCAATATTCAACTAGTTCTTTCGGCGCCGATGTGCCGAGCCTTCTTTGCTGGGAAGTGGAGGACGGGGCGGAGAACCCAATTCCTGCGGCCACGCGGGTCACCGGGCCGCTGACGATGGTGAGCGTTCGTGTTCGCTGCGGATAATCCGCAGCAAACTGCATTCCAATCGCGCCTCCTGTTTTGGCGCCGATGATATGCGCCGATTCCACGCCAAGGCGGTCGAGAAGATGCGCCAGCGTGGTTGCCAGGCTGGTCATGGACCATTCAAAATTTTGCGGGATCGGAGAATTGCCAAATCCAGGCAAGTCCGGGCGAAGGAGGCGAAACTCCTGAGCCATTCGCGGGATCCATCCGAACCAGGAAACGCTCGATTCGTCGTTGCCGTGGATGAGCAGGGCGGTCTCGGGCTTCGCCCAGGGCGCGCCAAGCCAGTCATCCCTGTAGAACAGCTCATTTCCCGATGCGGCCGGCGGCGCGGCCGCCTGCGGATTGCCGGCGCTGCTTTCCGGCTCGCTTTCCGCGGAAGCGCTCATCGCGCTAAGTTCAGTAGCCAAAGCCGAGAGGCCCAGCGCTCCCGCCGTTCCCGCGCTCATGTGCAGCAAACCACGCCTTGAAACTTTGGCCATGTTTGTTTCACCCCTCGGTGGACTTATCGGCAGAAATCTTCGTTTGCAAATATACGGCGATTGCAAGGTTTGAATCCTGAGCGTGAAGCCCGGACCTAGATTTGCCCTCGACACGAGGGAAATGTACGCCGATCGGGTCCCAAAATCCAGTGACGCTCGAATTCGCGCGGTGGAACTTTCCTGCGCGCGCGGATAGAATAATCGGATGCGTGTGCGTGTGCTGTTCTTCGGGCGGCTGAAGGACATCGTGGGGAAGGCGGAGGAGCAGGCGGAGGTGTCGGAAGGCGCGCGCGTTGAGGACTTGTTCGAGCGCTACGGCAGAAATTTTCCTGAACTTTCCAAGTTCCGCGAATCGGTCGCCGCGTCGGTGAATCAGGAATTCGCGGAGTGGCGCGCCCCGCTCGCTGCGGGCGACGAAGTTGCGTTTCTTCCTCCGGTCAGCGGCGGCGCGATTCCCGCCGACGCCGCGGTCGAGGAAAATTTGTGCGCCCTGGTCCGAACGCCGATCGAGACTCCGGAAATTGTGGCGCAAATGAAGGCCCCGTCCGACGGCGCCGTGGTGGTGTTTGAAGGCATCGTGCGCAATCATTCCGCGGGCCGCTCGACGCTGTACCTGGAGTATGAGGCCTACGAAGCCATGGCCATCGCCAAAATGCGCGAAATTGGCGCGCAAATGCGGGAGAAATTCGCGATCCGGCGTTTTGCCATGATTCACCGCCTGGGCCGCCTGGAAATCGGCGAGACCTCGGTAATGATCGCCGTGTGCTCGGCGCACCGCGCCGCCGCCTTCGATGCCTGCCGCTTCGGCATTGACACCCTGAAGCGCAGCGTGCCCATCTGGAAGAAGGAATTCTTCCGCGACGGCGCGGTCTGGGCCGAAGGAGAAATCCCTTCCGCCTGAGCAATCCTTTTCGCGGGCGCAGGAATCGTATCTCTGTGCAGATTCTTTCGTTACCCAGCTTATTCCGTCACAAATCTTTAGCGACATTGGCGGGGTGTCGCAGCGGCTGCCTCCGTGCCACAATTGCGCTCGGATCCTCGTGTGCTCTTTTGGCGCTGCTTGCAACGGCGGCGCTTAGGCCTGTCGCGGCGCGCGGCGGGGATGAGCAGGACCAGCGCGGGCGCATTCGCTCCGAGGTCACTCTGGTCGGCGTGCTGGCCAGCGTGCTGGACAAGAACGGGCGTCCGGCGCTCGGCCTTACAGCGGACCAGTTTGAGGTGTACGAGGAAGGGGCCAAACAAAAGATTGAGGTGTTCGAGCCGGAAACGCAGCAGCCTCTGGACCTGGCCCTGATGATTGATTCGAGCCTGAGCGAAATCAAGGAACTGGAATTTGAGGA
>Ga0210409_10008102_pt1 | contig 10742 bp, 6 predicted proteins | sample IncBWH17MmetaG_FD_161649 | JGI IMG/M metagenome (GOLD analysis project Ga0210409, IMG submission 161649) | Forest soil microbial communities from Barre Woods Harvard Forest LTER site, Petersham, Massachusetts, United States - Inc-BW-H-17-M | ecosystem: Environmental > Terrestrial > Soil >...
CAGCGATCCCTCATCAATTCAAAGGAAGCTGTGAGGCAGGCTTCCGAACTGGGTTCCGTGAGAGATCAAGTTATCTGGTTGCACAGCGCTGGATTGAGTGAGTATCAACTCGGAGATTTTGAGGCTGCTCAATCGTTTTACGAACAATCGCTGGGCCTGGCTCAATCCATTCAGAATCAGGGAGAGATCGAGGACACGCATGTGTATCTTGGTTTCCTCCTGTTGCGGTTGAATCATTCGGATGCGGCAGCGGTCCACCTCCGGGAAGCAAACAGCATCGTGGGGACGAGAAGGTATGACAGAACAGGGCTCAGGCTTATGCTGCTCGAAGCTCTTCTCTTGGACAAAAGAGGAGATAAACAAGCCGCAATTAAGATTCTTCTCAGCCTCCAGAAACATGCAGCTATTGCTCCATCTGTGCAGTGGGAGGCAGAGAGCACGTTGGCTCACATCTACATGGATTCTGGACGGATGCAGAGCGCCGGTCAATGGTTTCAACGGTCTATCGAGACATTTCGACAGCAAAGATTGTCGTTAACGAATGTTGAGTCGACGCTTCCGTTTCTTGAGAATGCCAACGATATTTATGCCGACTACACAGAGTTTCTCATCCATCAGCGCAGGCCCGATGAGGCGTTGAGTGTCGTGGACGCGAGCCGGGCTGAGGCCCTTGCCGATGGCCTTCATCTCTCGCAGCCGCAGCAGAAGGGGCCGTCATCGCAACGCTTGAATGCGCGATCGATTGCGGCTCGGACGCAAGCCACGATCCTGGTGTACTCCTTGCGGCCAAAGAGTTCCTATCTCTGGGTCGTCACTCCGGCGCGACAACAGTTCTACCAGCTTTCGGGAAGCGAGACGATCGTTCCGCTAATTCGGTTCCACACAAAAGCAATTCTTGCGTCAAAGGATGTACTGTCACAGCCAACTGCCGCCGGACGAAGCCTCTATAACGAGCTCGTCGAACCGGCGCAAGGTCTGATCAAGAAGGGTAGCAAGGTATTTATCGTCGGCGACGAGGCTCTAAGTGGGCTTAACTTCGAGACGCTGCAAACACCCGGAGATGATTCACACTACTGGATCGAAGACGTCACCATCACGAACGCGAAGTCGTTGCAGCTTCTCTCCGTGAAACAGGCTGAGGGGCCACAATATGCAGACAGACGCATCCTTTTGATGGGCGACCCCGTATACCGAAAAGACGAATATGCGGAACTCCCCAATGCCTCCAGCGAGATCAAGGAGGTCGCAAGTCATTTTTCTTCCGATCATCGTGTGGTGTTGACAGGCGCACAGGCCTCCCCGGAGGCCTATCGGCTCAGTAAGGCAGGCCAGTTCTCCTACATCCACTTCGTCGCCCACGGCACCGCAAATATGACTGTTCCGCTCGACTCAGCCGTGGTGCTTTCGAGTAACCGCGACGATGCAACAATCTACAAACTCTACGCACGGGACATACTAAAGCAAAATCTGAACGCCGACCTGGTGACGGTTTCGGCCTGTAACGGCTCTGGGGTGCGGAACTATTCGGGCGAGGGGCTGGTAGGGCTCGCCTGGGCATTTCTTCGCGCGGGCTCACATCATGTCATTGGAGCCATGTGGGAGGTCAGCGATGTCTCAACACCGTTGTTGATGGATCGTCTTTACGGCGAACTGGCCAAAGGCAGTCGGCCGGACGCGGCCCTTCGATCGGCGAAGCTCGCCATGATTCACTCCGACGGAGTCTTTCGAAAGCCGCTTTACTGGGCTCCGTTCCAGCTCTATTCCGGTGCCTAGAACGTATCCGCTTGCCGGCGTGTCGTGCATTGAATTTTCTCGCGGGTCAGCATGAAAGACCCGACGCTTCAGGACGTCGGGTCTTAGAGCGAGAACCAACGAAAGAGACCGCAGCCCACTCTCCGTCAAATCTTCAACGGAGGTTGGGTAAGTAAAGAAGCAGCGATTGAGATTTCCTGGTCTGACTCCCGTTCAGGCCAGGAAATCCGCCACTGATACAGCTCCGCGCAGCAGCATTCGCTACAAAGGGATAGTGTGACTTGAGCAACAGGCGTTTCACGTTATTTCAGGAATTTGTTATTTTCAGAGCCAACTGGTACCGGGATCGGATCTTGAGGTGCGCCAGGTCAGTTACAAAGAGTCGGCCAGTGGGCGCCTAGTGTGCTTATCTTGATTCTGGGCACTGTTTGTTCGGACCGTCCGCGACTAACGTTCGCAGTAAAAGCTTAAGTTGGGGCGCAAGCGCGTCCAATAAGTATTCCGCAGCTTTGTTGAGAGCGATCTGATCCGCGGGAATGGGGGTGAGGGTTGCGCCTATCTGTAGCGTCGTAATCGCGCTGACTGCGGCCATGCCCGAACACTTGCCATCCCCCCAGGAATGTATCTCCCAACTTCCAACTAGACTTCTCTTATCGAGTGCACATTTGTTATTGCCTGCGTCATGAGCAACCTTAGTTTCTGCGGACATCGAAAGACTCCTTCAAATGTTTTGCGACACTTACTTTAGGGATAGTGAAAAAGATATCCAAATCGTTTCAGAGAACGGAGGAATTTGGTCTGATTACTCCATTCGAGCTGGGCGAGGATGGTCTTGCGGTGCCGCAAAAGGCCGCCTTAGCTTCCGCAATCGGGAGTTGGCTTGGAATTTGCCGTCCCCTCGGCGGGCTTGCGGCGGGCATACATCAGCCCAGCGGCGACGCCCAGTACCTGCGCACACGCCCGCGCGGCGAGCAGGATAGGCGAGAGAATTCCGACGATCGGATCTTTCCTGATTGCCCGCAGCGTGAAAGGCAGCGTTGTCATAAGAAAACCGCCGAGCACAAGTGCCGACACTGGCACCATCGGCCGCGCAGCCAGATCGAAGATCACCGCAAGCATCAACCCCGGCGCAAAAAGAAGCTGAAGCTTCATGATCTGAGGTGTGTGACTGTCCTTGACGCCTTTGCCGGGATTTTTACGCACCGCAAGCATACGCCAATAAGCGAACTTATACTTCTTCTTCAGATAGCGCGGGAGCGTGTCAGGGTGCGTGTGGTAAACGATCGCCGCAGGGACAAACTTCATCTTCCAGCCGCGCGCCGACATGCGATACGAGAGCTCAATGTCCTCGGCGCACGCCACCGGAAAGGAGGTGTCATACCCGGTCATCTCCAAAAAACGATCGCGGCGAAAGCCTGCGGAGTAGGTGTCGATGAAGTCGATGCTGGATAGACCAGCCATCAGACGGTATTTGTCTTCATACTCGATCTGCACAAAGCGAGCAGCCAGACTCTTCTGGTGGGTGCGATAGACGCCCTTCGCTCCAACCACCTCTGGATCCTTGAAGGGACCGAGCATCGCCTCCAGCCACTCCGGCATCGGCACGCAGTCGTCGTCAGTGAACAGTAGAATCTTTCCCTGGGCCTCCAGTGCCCCACGATTCCGTGCCGAGGCAGGTCCCGCATTTGCCTGGGAAACAAGACGAATGGAGGAATAGCCCCTGACCACGTTAGCAATGTTGTCAGTAGAGCCGTCGTCGACGACCAGAATCTCTACGTTCCGCCCGGCAGTCTGCTTCACTAAAGAGTCAAGGCAGTTTCCAATGCGAGAGGCGCCATTAAAAGTCGGAATGATGATCGATGCGGACCTGGCTGGGAGCGAAGCTCCGCCTGGCGTCTCGGGCACTGGATACTGCCTTGAGTCACTCATGAATCGAGTTATACCGTAGCTCCCTGAGCTTTGGACGGAGTCGCTGCCTTGGTAGTCGCGGTCTTATCATGTTCGCTCCCGCGCAGCAGATACTTCGAAAGCGTGACGAAGCCCTTGACGTTGCGCTGCAGCTCCCGGCGGTCCATCAAGGATTGCTTCAGCTTGTACGCCAAGTAGGACGGTGCCAGATAGAAACTCCGCCGTGCCCGGTCACAAAAGCTGACCAGCTGCTCATGCGTGATGTTCGGCAGGGTGACGACGCTGTTATGCAGACCGTCCTTGGTCAACCACGCGCCCCAATCCTCAATCTGGATGTACTCCCGCTTCTTGGCCTCCTGATACGCGACCGTACCCGGATAGACCATGATGGGAAAGAACTGCGCCGTATCCGGCCGAAGCTTCTTGGCGAAGCTCAACGTCTTTTCCATGCTGGCCGGCGTCTCGTTCAGATTGCCGACCATGAAGCAGCCGTGCACCATGATGCCCGCATCCTGGCAGCGCCGGACAAACTTGTGCGCCTCTTCGTGGTATTTGGCATCGCGGCGGTCATCGTTGTTCTTCTTCATGCCATTGATGACTTCGACATCGCCGCTCTCGAATCCAACGCAGAACAGACGGGCGCCAGCCTTGTGCAGCGTCGAAAGCAGCTCCCCTTCCGCGCCAATATCGGCGCGGCAGTTGGCGTCAAACGGAAGTTTGTTGCCGCGGCGGATCAGTTCATTCGCCAGTTCGAGCGTGCGCGGCTTGTTGACGATGAAGGTGTCGTCTTCGAGCATCACCGTCTTGATCTCGGGCATCTCCCGGGCGACGAACTCGAACTCATCGGCCACGTTCGCCACCGAGCGGTAGCGCATGGTGTGTCCGCTGAAGGTCTGCGGATAGACACAGAAGGAGCAGTGATATGGGCAGCCGCGGCTGGTATCAAAAACCACCAACGGCCACAACGAATGACCGTAGAAGTAATCTGGCGTGTGCAGGAAGCGCTTGTATACCTCGGAGACAAAGGGCAGCTCATCGAGGTCCTTGATGGCTTCGCGCTGCTTGTTGCTGACGATCTCTCCCGTCCCACTGCGCCAGACCAGACCGTCAACCGTGGCGAGATCCGCGCCGCACGCCTTCGCGGCCAGCCAATCGCGCACGGTGTATTCATACTCGCGAATGGCGACAGCCTCGAGCGAGGGCGACATCGCGAGCGTCTCCTTGGGAAGCGACGACACATGACGTCCGACCATCAACACATGCAACGAAGGGTTCGCCGCGACCATGGCCTCGACAACGCTTATGTCGTTGAGAATGCTGGGGGTGGAGGTATCGCACACCACCGCTTCAATGTTCTTCGATGCAATCCGGTCGATCACTGCCTGCACGGAGAAGCCGCCGGCAGGAGCATCCACCAGGTCCACCTCATGCCCACTTTTTATGGCTACTCCGGCGGCCGTCGCCAACCACTTGGGGTAATACAGGGTTCCGCTCTTCGTCACTGCAGGGCTACGCTGTTCTCGGGAAAAGCGAGGGTGAAAAGGGGGATTGAGGAAGAGAACGCGCATTAAGAAGAGCCTCCGTCGATCTTGATTAGATCACATCCCATTATATCTATTGGAAATCCCTTGCACCTTCTGAAAGAGACACTAGGAAGGTTCGCATTGTGCATTTCCCGTCTTTTTCGGCCATGCAGACAAATTCGCATGAAAATCGAGTGAACAGGAATAGCTGCGCCCAAACTCTCCGGTTGATTCATGCGAGATGATAGCTCTACTTTAAGTTGGAGACAGCAAAGGTCTTATTGCGGAGGAGGTTTTCGTCTGGATAAACGATCCGCCACGGACTCGACGTCCCCAGCGATCGATCGCTAAGCAGCTGGTCCAGTTCACGAAGTACCCGTTGGGCGGTCACCTGATGCATGCATCCGTTAAATTGGCAGGGCGCGAAGTCGCGACCGTCATAACAAGGGCGGCAAGCAAACCCCTGTCCACCCCATATGCCCACAACAAAAGGTCTCCGAGGAACACGGGTAGCAGGATCGGTTGGTCCAAAGACTCCCACCAGGCATGTGTCGCTCAAGCCCGCCAGATGGAGTGGACCTGTATCATGCGAAATGACTGCATCGCAGGCATCGCAGGCACTAATTACCTCCGGCAGCGATAGCTTACCGATGCAATCTGTGACGGTGAGTTGATCAAAATATGGCTTGACCCATGCGTCCTCTGGCCCACCCAACAAAACAACCTCCCATCCCCGCTCTAGGAGCTGGTGCGCGAGAGTCACATATCGCTCCACCGGCCATCGACGCAAGACTTGCTGCCCAAGCACATTGCTCGTACCACCCGGAACGATCGCAATTCGGCGCGATGCGTCCTTGAGCTTCCATGGAGACGGTGGCAGGCAATCAGGACGAATCGGCGTGCAACTCTGCTCCCGGCAGCCGTCTTCCGTTCCCAAGAGTACGCGAGAGTATTCGTCGGTATGGTGACGCCCTGCGAGCAATGAGGTTGCCCTGGAGCGCTCCGAGAGGGCAAGTTTTTTCCTCGCTCGAATTGGTAGAGTCAACAGGTGGTAGCGGCGATCGTAATACAGGGTTGCGCAAAGGTCATATCCATTGAAAGCGACTTTTCCCCACAAGCTTGCGATATGCTTTGCCCGCTCGAAAAAGCCGCCAAGAAGTATCGCCCTGTCATTGACCGGTATCAGCGTGATCCATGTGTAGCACTCGAGCAACGGCTGAACAGCGCGACCGCATACCCAATGAATCTCATATCCCTGTTCGTAAAGCGATCGCACAGCTGGTATGGCCATGATCACGTCCCCGATCTGGCCAAATTTCACGATGAGGGCTTTTTTTCTGGCCACCTTCTTCTCCTTGCGACCGGCTGTACCGCTACCGGTAACTTGCAGCAGCTAGAATACAACTAACGTCGACAGAAATAGGCTGTACAAGTCGCTATAGGGCGTTGTGGCAGGTAGGACGGCACGTTAAACACGGCACACCTGAAAGTAGATTTCTCTGCTTTCGACGGTGGAACGATCCAGAGTTCACAGCATTTGCTGCGAACTCTGTCGAACCGGTTTCTGCGAATGATTGATTTAGAGTGGCACAGCAGTTGTTCATCGCGCGATAGAGCCGGCCTCATTGCAGCGCGAAAATCGTCGGTTACGCGACACGGTCGGCCCCACCTAGTGATGGATCCCTCAGGGCAAACACCACAACCGACGTGCCTGAAGAGTTCTCCCTCTTTTACGGCTGCGGGGGTTGAGACGACCCGCCGCTCTGTTTCATGATTCCCGCTAAGGCACGCATTCGGTACGCGTCCGCCGGTGACATCGCCGCATCGGCATCCTTGTCGAGGCTTCCCGCCATTGCACCAAGCTGGACGACATCTTTCGGCTTGGAGTGCGATGCCTCTGCCTTGGCGACTGCCTCCTTCAGGGCTGCCGATCGTTTGGCGTCAAGAGCGTTGCTGCGAGCCAGTTGGTCGATATAGGCCTTGGCCGTCACGAAATTCGCAGGCCAGACAAATTTCTGCTGGTTCTGTACATTAAGCTCCGCAACATGGACTTGGTTGGCCGCATCGATCTCGTTTTGCGTAAGGTACTTGTTCGGTACAAGCTTGAACACATCCACGCCGCGCGCGATCTCCGAGCCGTAGATGTAACCGTTGTACCAGTAGGTGGACCACTGGCCGCCCATAGCGTGCTTGATACCGTCGACCGGTCCGCGATCGAAGTAGCCGATCTCGATCGGATGGCCGATATCTGTGAAGTCCACGATGGAAACGCCACCCTGATACCAGGACTGCACCTCGACGTCGCGGCCGGGAATCGGGATAAGAGATCCGTTGTGGGCGACGCAGTTCTCGAGCTCAGTTTGCGGAGCCGGCATCTTGTAGTAAGAGGCCAGCGTCAGTTTGCCGCCCGTCAGGTTGAAGATGGCATCCGCGCCCCAGTTCATCGGATCGGTTGCGCGGCAACGCGGCTGTCCGCCGCCGCCCCACTCGTCCGTGAAGAGCACCTTAGTTCCGTCGTTGCTGAAGTTGGCGGAGTGCCAGAAGGCGTAGTTCGGATCGGTTACGGCGTCGATGCGGACAGGATGCACGGGATCGGATATGTTCAGCAGGATTCCATTTCCCGAACACGCACCGGCGGCTAGACCAAGATCCGAACGGACGGTGATGTCGTGGCAACCCCTGGTCATCGATGTGGTCTGGGTGCCTTCGCCGTGGTTGCCGCCCTTCCATAGTCCGTTCATGTTTCCGGTCTGGGGATCGGCGAAGATGCGCGGGCTGGCTACGACCTTCGCCTGCTCGGGATGCGCCAGCGGAACCTTGATAACGACAATGGTGAACAATGCAGTGTCGGGGTCCTTATCAGGGTCAGCACCCGAGCAGCCGGATAGTTCTTCTGCTGGACGTACGCCCGCGGACCCGGAGATGTAGACATAGATGTTGTCCTTGTCTTTGGGGTCGATGACCAAGGTGTGGGTGTGGGAGCCGCGGCAGGTCTGCACCTCTGCGACCTGCTTGGGCTGCGAGAGGTCGGTGATGTCGAAGATGCGGATGCCCTTGATCCGGTCCGGGCTCGGAGGCGGCGGCGGTGGGCGGCGTGGCGCTCCCGCGGCATCGGCAGCGGGGTCTGCAGGCGGAGGCGGAGCAGGAGTGGCGGCTGCGGGTGTTGGGAATCCTTGAGTGCCGCAATCGAGCCGTCCGTTGGCTGCTTCTACTGACATGAATAAAAGATGGCCGTAGACCGAGACGTCGCCCTGACCGCCGGGGCAGACCACGGACGTGATCAACTTGATCTTCGCCGGGTTGGAGATGTCGTAGAAATTAATGCCGCTGTAGTTGCCGACGAAGAGCGTGGTGCCGTGGAAGGCGAGGTCGGAGTTGGTGCCGCCATAGTTGGCGCGAGGTCCACTCTGTTGCCCACGCGCGGGCGGAGTACCCGCGGGTGGTGGCGGAGGAGTGGGAGCCGCATCGAAGGCGGCGATAGAGGCGAGATCTGGCGCGAAGCCGGCAGGTTTTGGCAAAGAAACAAGCCGCTCCAAACCAAACGACGCTTCACCCGCGTCGTACAGGCCTGCCTTCAATCCAACACGCGGATCATCGGCGCCCGCGCGCGGATTGGTATAGACCGATGCATCATTTTGCCCGGCGCAAAGAGCGGGAAACGAGACGGACAGCGCAACTGCGATGGTCAGGGCACTGCTTGAAAACCGTGAGGTCACTTCAGCGATCATTGTTTCTCCTTTAGCATGTGCCGCATGATGTCAATCTCCGCTTGCTGGGTGTTATCTACGTCGCTCGCAAAATCAAATAACTGGGGATCCTGACCGGCTCCGGGTGACGCGAAAAGGTCTTTCACCATCGTCAGGGCGCCGGTGTGGTGTTGGATCATGCCGGTCAAAAAGAGGTGGTCGAAGGCCGGGCCGGTTGCTGCCGCCAATGCCTTCATCTGGGCCGGCGTCAACATTCCGGGCATCATCGGCATGGGGCCCATGTCCATGTGGTCCATGCTGGCGTGATCCATGCCGGACATATCCATTCCTGCCATGTCCATCGAGCCATGCTCGGAGAGCGGCAGGCCGCGATCAGTCAGCCATTGCTTCATGAACCGCACCTCGTCGGTCTGCGAAATGCTGATGCGTTTGCCCAGTGCCTGGACCTCTTTGTCCTGGCTGCGCGTACGCAGCAGGTCGGTCATTTCTACCGCCTGGGAGTGGTGCATGATCATGCCCTGCATGAATTTGATGTCGGCTCCGGAGGGCTTTCGCGGCGCGGCGCTCGCCGTCTCGGGCGTTAGAGTCTTGTTGCTGTGGCCGGGTGCTCCCGGTTGCACGATAGAGACGCCGCCGGGCGCAGGGTTTGCCTGCTGGCACGTCGCCGCAGCAGGAACCAGCGAAAGCACCGCGGTGCTAAACAACAAAAATCTGAACGACATGGTCGTCGCTTCCTCCAACGCGTCACTATGGGAATCGGTTATGGTAGCAGTGACGAAACAACCGTGGTGCAAGACTCACACTCGGGCTTCTTAAAGCTGATCAGGCTGGCAGCGCTTTACTCCGACTTCACGGCGGTTCCGTTAACTGCCACCTTTGCCGCCTTCACTCTGTCGCAGACCTGCTGCACCGCTCGAAGGGCGCTCAACGCAGCTCCCTCTTGCCACGCCACGATATGACTGACGTGATCGCCGGCGAAGATAATCGGGCCATCCGGCTCGATAAGGGTTTCGTAGCCCGGATTACTCTGCCTCGGCGAGGCGATCGGTGCCTGTCCCGGCAGCCGCGCCGAGCCCGAACCGGACGACCTTGGCTGGCCCGCACCATAGCTGCGGATCCAGGAGCCCTCGTTATATTGAATCTTGCCCCAGCTGACATACATCGGCTTTTCGAGCTCTTTGCCGTGGCCCGGATGCAGGCGCTCGATCGACTTGCGGCTTTCGGTTACTTTCTCTGGCATTGTCAATTTGCCGAAGGGGGAGTTCGACTCGTCGGTGTATCCGCTTACGAGCACGCCGCGGTCGCTGAACAGACCAGCCGAGGGAAACCAGATCGGGCTGCACCCGACGGTCACAAATTCCAGGCCGCCGTAGATGTTGTAGTCCTGTTCCCAGAACCGGCGGCTCTCCCACGCGATTTTGTAGGCGCTCGCGTAGGTGCATTCGTCGATGACTTTTTTGTAGGGAGCGCTGAAGTCATTTGGCGTTGACCGAAGAAGCGTCAGGGGCATGGTACAGATGCAATAATCCGCGTCGATCGTCTTTGCCGTACCCTTTTGTCGATAGCTTACGGTGACTCCCTTGGACGTCTTACGAATTTCGGTCACCGGCGAGTCGTACTTTACGATGTCGCCCAGCGACTTTGCGAAGGCATACGGGATCCGGTCCATGCCTCCGACTGGCTGGAACATCGTCGCCTGCATGTCGAACTGTTCGTCGAAGAGCATGCCTTGCCAGAAACTCTCATCCAGCAACGTATGCATATCGATCGGCTGGCTCAAGACGCCCGTTTCATCGCCCGCGCCCGCTGTCTTCGAGTAGCCTGCACGGTCGCAGCCGTTGTATTTGCCTGC
>Ga0210409_10008103_pt1 | contig 10741 bp, 7 predicted proteins | sample IncBWH17MmetaG_FD_161649 | JGI IMG/M metagenome (GOLD analysis project Ga0210409, IMG submission 161649) | Forest soil microbial communities from Barre Woods Harvard Forest LTER site, Petersham, Massachusetts, United States - Inc-BW-H-17-M | ecosystem: Environmental > Terrestrial > Soil >...
CCTTGGAGCCTACCGCGTGGGCGACTTCTCCAGAGCGCAATCGGCTTTTGCGTTTGTTGCTGCTCGTTTGCCGCTCACAGAAGTCGATAACAATCTCGGCGTTGTGATCGCTCGTCTGGGAGACCACAGGGCCGCGGTCGAGAAGTTTCGGAAAGCGACCGAGTTGGATCCCAACGATGCGGACTACCACTTCAATCTGGCTGTCTCTCTTGATCGCCTGGGCGACGTCGAAGGTGCCGTTCGCCAATTGCAGCAATGCCTGACTTTATCGCCGAATGATGGGGAAGCGAAATCGGCCCTGGCTTTGCTATCGAAGACTTCCGGGTCGACTCCCGCTCTCCGGTCGGATCTTCCTCCACAACGCATCAAGCACAACTACGACGAAAGCACGTTCCGGCAACTGCTGCTCGGTATCGAGTCGGCGGCCGAGGAACGGCTCGCGCATTCCGATCCTGCGGCGCATGCGCAGTTCCACCTGAGCAGAGGTCAGGAACTTCTGACGCAAGGATTCGTCGCTGAGGCCGAGAAGGAATTCCACCTGGCAGTAGCAGCCTCTCCGCAGAGCGCGGAAGCGCACGCCGCGCTTGCCCGCGTTCTGGAAGCCGATAATAATTTTGCAGCTGCCCGTTCCGAGGCCGAAGCGGCGCTTAGGATTAAAGTTTTCATTGACCCTCTTCTTATACTCGCCCGGCTGGATTTGCGAGACAATAAAGCTGATGTAGCCGCTGAGACTGTTGACCGGGCGTTGAAAATCGATCCGGCCAATTCTTCGGCTCTAACGCTGAAGCGCGCTGTAGCAGCCAAGCTCGCGGAGAAAGCGCAGCCGCTGCCCAATTGATGAGATCGCTGTTCACCTCTCTTCGAATCTTCTTCGTCGCAGCCTCTTGTGCCCTCCTGGCAGCCTCTACCCCTGCCGCAGCGCAGGTCCTGAAAATCGTCGTCGACGACACGATCCAGCCCATCACCGAGGAGTACATCAGCCGCGCGATCGGCGAAGCGCACACCCGCAACGCATCAGCTCTTCTGATTGAAATGAATACGCCGGGCGGCTTAGTTTCGTCGACGCGCGCGATTATCGAGAAGATCACGACGTCTCCTGTCCCAGTCATCGTCTACGTGGCTCCCACCGGCAGCCGCGCCGGTTCGGCGGGAATTTTCATCCTCGAGTCTGCTGATGTCGCGGCCATGGCACCCGGAACGAACGCCGGTGCCGCTCACCCAGTCATGCTCATCGGGCCCATGACGGTCAAGACCGACGATGACATGAAGAAAAAGATCGAAAACGACTCGGCCGCGCTGATTCGCTCCGTTGCCTCCAAGCGCAATCGCAACGTTGAAGCAGCCGAAGGTGCCGTGCGCGAATCCAAAGCTTTCACCGAACAGGAAGCCCTCTCCGGAAAGCTGATCGACTACGTCGCCAGCAGCGAGGAAGATCTGTTCCGGCAAATGCAGGGCAAGCCCGTCAAACGTTTCGATGGCCAGACGGTGACGCTGAATCTGGTCGGGCAGTCCATTCAGCCTTATGACCTGACGCTGAAGGAACGGATCCTCGACTACCTCATGGATCCGGATGTCGCATTCGTTCTTCTTGCAATTGGATTGCTTGCGCTCTATGTCGAATTCAACCATCCCGGGGCGGTCGTTCCCGGCACCGTGGGAGTTGTTTTCATCCTGGTGGCGGCTTTCGCTCTCAACCTACTACCGGTGCGGTTTGCCGCATTGGTGCTCATCGCGGGCTCATTTGCTTTGTTTGCGCTTGAGGCCAAGTTTGCCACGCACGGTGTCCTTACGACCGGAGGCATTGTCTTGCTTACGCTGGGGGGGTTGCTACTGATCGACGCACCCATCCCGGAGATGCGGGTTCACATCCTCACCGCACTGGCAGTAAGTGTTCCCTTGGGCATCATCACGGCATTTCTTATGAGCATCGCCTTGCGAGCACGCCGCAACAAAGTCGTAACCGGAGTACAGGGACTCGTAGGCGAGATCGGAGTCGCGCAGACCGCCCTGTCGCCTGTAGGCACCGTCTTCGTTCATGGCGAGATATGGAATGCGATTGCCGATTCGCCCGTGACTGCCGGATCGAGGGTGGTGGTGCGCGAGGTTGAGGATCTGCGATTACACGTCGAGCCCGTAAGCGTCGCCCAAACGGCTCCAATCCCGACGGCCGTTTCGTAGTGGGTCCGCATCTTGCAAGATAATAGGAACATCGACTTCAAATATCCCTTGAATCCGATTCTCTACAGTAGAATTCGCTTATCGCTCCATCTTGTTCCTGCAGCGTTCTGGAGGCGCAGGCCATGATCTCGTTGCCACTGGTAGCGGCCATTATCGTCGTTATTTATCTGCTCAGTTCCATCAAGATCCTCACGGAATACGAACGCGGCGTAATCTTTCGCTTAGGGCGCCTCTTACCTCAGGCAAAGGGTCCTGGCGTCATTCTCGTTTTCGCCCCCATCGATCGGATCGTTCGCGTCTCGTTGCGCCAGGAGGCTCTGGAGGTTCCACCGCAGGACATCATCACGCGCGATAACGTCACTCTGAAGGTCAACGCAGTGATCTTCCTGCGCGTGATCGATCCAGCCAAAGCAGTGGTCGAAGTATCGAATTACGTCTATCAAACCTCGCAATTTGCGCAGACCACGTTACGATCGGTTTTGGGCGAGCAGGAACTCGATGAACTTCTTTCCCATCGGGAGAAGATCAATTTCCGGCTGCAAAGCATTCTCGACACCCACACCGCACCTTGGGGCGTGAAAGTGGTGAATGTTGAAGTAAAACAGGTCGACATGCCTGAATCCATGCTGCGGGCCATGGCCAAGCAGGCAGAAGCCGAGCGCGAAAAACGCTCGAAGATCATCCATGCGGAAGGCGAGTTCTCGGCCGCGCAGCGTCTGGTCGATGCCGCCCACCTGCTGGCCACCGAACCGGTGAGCGTGCAGTTGCGCTACCTCCAGACCCTGACCGAAATTGGTGTGGAGAAGAATACAACCGTAGTTTTCCCCGTACCGGTAGATTTCTTTTCGGGTATTCAGAAACTTTTAGGCAAGAGCGAGGTTGGTGAAGCTAAGGCCGGGTAAATTGCGCCCCCAGGGGGCCTCTTTGGAGCGGATGATGGCGTCTCAAGATACGGAAATCACACTAGGCACCGGCAAGATGCTGGCTATTTTCTTTGGGCTTGTGGCGCTCAACGGAGCCTTTTTCGGCATGGGATACTCACTGGGAAGGGCCGGCGCCCACAGCACATTTACCGTTACCGACCAGTCGCAAGCCGCCAACGCTCCAGCTCTGCGACCATCCGCGATGAAGTCTGGTACCGCAGCCTCCGGCGCCCCCACAGCCGACAGCGCCACTCTGTACAAAGCTGTTGAACAGAAGGATGCGAACGCTCCACCGCCCGCTGCGTCCGCGGCTACTGGATCCACCACGAGCACGAAGGCCAGTGCCGACTCGGAAACCAAACAATCCGATGCCGCTCCAGACGCTGCAACAGTTCTGTCCGCCAGCAACTACTTCGTGCAGGTCGCGGCTGTGAGTAAACAGGACGACGCGCAGGCGCTCGTCGATGCACTCAAGAAGAAGCAATACACCGCATTTGCGACGAATTCCTCACCCACCGACAAGCTGTACCACGTACAAGTCGGCCCATTCGGTGATGTGAAGGATGCGGAAGCGACCAAGGCAAGACTGGTGGGCGACGGGTACAACCCGATCTTGAAGAAGTAATCTTAACGATCAGAGGAGTCTGGCGCTCGTTCAGTCTGTGTCAAATCGCTGTTCCCGCCACGGGTCGCCATACATATGGTATCCGTTCTGCTCCCAGAAGCCCGGCGCATCGTGATCCAGAAATTCGATTCCCCGAACCCACTTGACGGACTTCCATGCGTATAGATGCGGCACAATCAGCCGCAGAGGGTATCCATGATCGGCGCTCAGAGGCTCGCCATCGTGATGAGTTGCAAAGAGCACACCTTCTCGGTCAAGGTCAGCAAGGGGAACGTTTGTGGTAAAACCCTGCTCTCCATGAACGAGCACGTGATTGGCGTTCGGCTTTGGCCTGACTCGCGCTAACACCTCGCGAAAGGCGACGCCCTCCCATCGGTTATCGAAGCGGCTCCAGCGCGTAACACAATGAAAATCGCTCATATGCTGAAACTTGGGGAGCGCACTGAACTCGGACCAATTCCATCGGACCGGAGATTCGACCAAACCATGCGCTCGGAAATCCCAGTGTGCGGGATCGAACCGCGGCACAGACCCGTAATGGAGTATCGGCCACTTCAGCGTCAACGATTGCCCGGGAGGTAGTCGACCGGCCTCCTTCATCTTCACTTCAAGTTCTTTCCGCTCATTCCCGCCGAATAGCATGCGTTAATCCGATTCCTCAGCTCAGGACCATTAGAGTGCCTGCGTGCGACCGAAGATGCAAACAGAGTCGACCCAATCCTCTCGTTCCCCTCAATTCAACTGCCCCTATTCGTCGTCGCGACGTCGAAGATTGACACGTGTCGATTTCCGATCTATCTCTAACTACATGAACTCCGCCGATCAAGATCTGGTCATCTTGTTGCACGCGATTTCGGATCCCACTCGCCGCAAAATTCTGCAGTCGCTAAAAGCGAGGGGCGGCTGCTCGCTGGATAAACAAACCGGCCTGTGCGCCCGCGATCTCGAAGAACGGGTACGCGTTTCTCAGCCAACTATCTCGCACCACATGGGAATTTTGCAAAAGGCGGGATTGATTCAGACACAAAAGATCGGGCAATGGCGATGGTATCGCCGAAACGAACCCGCTATTAGGGCGTTCGCGAAAACTATTAAAGCGACACTTTAATTGCAGCCGTTTCGGGGGTCGAGCGCTGCTTTCCGCGTGCGTCCCAGAGCAATTTGCAGTTGTGGATCCAGCTTCCGAAAGTTTGGCGCGTTAGTTTGCAACCGCAGCCGTTGTTTTTTGCAGCAGACGCCGGGCTTGGGAGATGAGCTCGACAACCTCAAACGGTTTCACTAGGGCTACAATTCCGTTGGCCTGCAGATAATTCCGCGTCTCCGGTTCCGCGATATTTGAGAACGTAAAGATCATTTTCTTCTCAAGCCCGGGACAAGCTACACCCACCCAGCGATGGGCATCAATTGCGGTCCAGGAACCCGGCATGCGGCCATTCATGATTACGGCATCAAACGTCTCGGCGCGCAGGCGGCTCTTCGCCTCTTCTACGTTCGTCAGCGCGACCACCTGGGCCCCTGCGCCAGCTAGGACATCGCGCTCAAATTCGAGCACCGCTTCTTCGTCTTCGAGCAGCAGAACTCGTCCTTCGAGGGCGGTTTCACGTTTTGAGCCGGCAATGACGGGTTCCGCCTCCATGACTCGGCCGGAGGCTGGCAAGCGCACTTCGACGACTGCTCCTCCCTCCGAGCGGTTGTGCGCCGTAATGTCGCCGCCATGTTCTTTGATGATTCCGTAGCAGATGCTCAGGCCCAGTCCAGTTCCCTTGCCTACAGTCTTGGTGGTATAGAAGGGGTCAAAAATGCGGTTCGGATCCTTGATGCCAACGCCAGTGTCCAGAAATTCGACCCGGACCTGGCCATCCGTCGAATGTATGCGTACTTTGAGGCGGCCGCCTTTGCCTCCCTCAAGAATCGCATCCACGGAGTTGTTGATAATGTTCAGAAACACCTGCTCCAGTTGGTGAGGATCAGCAGTGACCGACGGAACTTCGGTGGCCGTCTCGCGCTCGAGCAGAATGTTATTAACTTTCAGATCGTAATCACGCAGCGCGAGAGTCTCGTCCACAATCTTCCGCAGATCTACTTCCTGCTTTTGCGGCGTGCGCTGGCGCGCGAACGACAGCAAGTTTTGTACCACCCGATGGGTTCGCTGCGCCTGCTTGAAAAGCTTGCGAACGAAGTCGGATGCGCGATCGTTGAGCCCTTCACTCTCCAATAGCTGCGCGTAACCCAGGATCGCAGTCAGCGGGTTATTGAGTTCGTGGGCCACTCCGGCAATCAACTGTCCCACGGCCGACATCTTTTCACTCTGCAGCAACTGCTCCTGCGTCCGGCGAAGATCTTCATACGCGCGGCAGGTTTCTTCGTAGAGCCGTACCTTTTCGATCGTGGTCGCCAACTGCCGCCCAACGGCCACCATCATGTTTTCATCGTTGCTGCTATACACCCGCGCCTCGCGCGTGCTGATCCCCATGATGCCGATCGGATTATCTTTGCTCCACAACAGTACCCACAGCCAGGATCCGGGCCCATCAGCTTTTACAAAATCGGCAACCAGCGGCGGCAGGTGAGGCAGGAATTCCGCAGTCAGGACCTCGGTGCGTGATCGCATCACCAGATCGCCGAAACCGTTCGGGAATTCGACGGCGTTAAACTTCGCGCGCTGTTCGCTACGCTGTCCCCATCCAGCCCGGCGCCGGAAAGTCGTTTCGTCCGAGTCGGTCAGGTAGATGGAGCCAGTCTCGGCTCCAAACAATGAAATCACCTGGCGCAACGTCAAGTTCAGAATTTCATCCAGATCGAACGACTGGGTCGCGATGACCGCCATTGCGTTCAAAGCATTCAATTCGCGATTCCGCCGGCGCATCTCGTCTTCGATGCGCTTCTTTTCCGTCATGTCCAGCAGGAATCCCTGGTAGCGATCGACTTTACCCCCAGCATCGCGGGTGGCGAAGCTGCTCTCTCCCGCGGTGATCAACGCCCCGTCTTTGCGCTTCAATGTGACTTCGAAATTTCGCACATGATTGTGCAGGTCGATCTCGGTGCGGAATGCCATACGCTGCTCCGGCGATGCATACACCGAGTCATTGATGTTTAATGCCATCAACTCCTCGCGTGTCTCGTAGCCGAGCATTTGCACAAAAGCGTCGTTGCAGTCCAGCAACTTCCCTTCCGGAGTCGCAACAAAAACACCGTGCTGTACCTGCTCAAAGAGCAACCGGTAGCGTTCTTCCGCGCTTCGACGGTCGGTCGTGTCGCGAATGACGTGGATGGTTCCCTTCTGCTTCCCTCCCTGCTCGGAGTACGAGGAGGTGGAAACCATGGAGTATCCGCCAAAGCAGGGGTCAGGACCCTCAACAAAATCAACGTCGCCGCGCGCGCAGTACGGACAGGTTGCCCATTTCGAATGTTCCCGTGGCAGAACCTCGTCGCATGCATGACCCATCACGTCAGCAGGGGATTTTCCCAGGTGTTGGAGAAGCGCCTCATTGGCCTTGGTAACGACGAAGTCCGCGTCATGCGCCAGGATCGCGTCCTGGATCGAATCGAAGGTGTTCATCCACTGCCGCTGCGAGCGCAGCACCTGCTCGAGCAGTCGCAGATTCTCGATCGCAATCCCGACCTGGCTCGCGCTCGTATGCAGAAAATCCATGTCTTCTGGCGTGTAGGAGCAGGCATGGGATTGGCCCAATGACACCGTTCCGATAAGGGCTTTCTTGCCCTGCACAGGAATCATCACGACGTGCTGCAATTCTTCATCGTCGAGATAAGCCTTTACCGAGGACATCGTCTCATCAGCCTGCACGACCGTCGGCTTGGACTCGGCCAAAGCTCTTTGCACCGATTCGTCCAGGTGAAGCAGTGCAGCGCCCTTCAGGAATTCGGGAGATACTCCAATGTGATTTGGAATAGTGACCCGTTCGCCATCCAAGGAGCTGAACCACGCCGCTTTTGCCTTCATCAACTTCTTTAGCTCTTCGAGGGCTGCCTGCATCATCGGCCCATGCTGCTGCGTCTTTCCGATAACAGAGGTCAGCGAGTCAATCACCCCCAAGCGCCGAGTTCGCGCTCGCGAGTCGTCGAACACCATGAACAACATGCCGAGTCCCAACGAGATGTCTGCCAGCAGAAACAGGCTGTCTGGTATGGGACTCGTAACACCGGGCCAGTCAACGTGCAGGAACAATAGGCTTGCGCTCACCAGCCAGGGACCGATTTCCATCCGTCCCCAGCGATACCGAATTAACTGAACAGCTGCTCCAATGGCAACCACACGGAAAGCAAGTTCAAACGGAACTCGTGCGAGGGCTTCATCAGGCCAGTACAGAACGCGCGCAACCGCAAATGCCATCATCGTTCCGCTGGCAACAAACAACGGCAAGATATATTTCTCGGTGTGCGTGTATAGCAGAATGGAGACGGCAAAGAGGCAGATCGCCAGCACGAATGCCGCCTGCGACATTGCCTGAAGCTCTGGGGAGGGAGTGGAACTTAAAGCAGCGCCAGCAAACCACTGCGATGCACTGTATGCCAGCCATCCCAATGACCAAACGAACAGGAAACGTTCCCGAAAAGTCCGAAATACCAGAAGACTGGCGGCGAGCATAATCAATGCCGCCGACTGTGAGGCAGTCAGCTTCGACACGGCGAGGTCGCCGACCAGATACAAGGCGCACCAAAGAGGAAGGTTCATTACAGTTTCGCTGCGTGAGCGCTCGTTTTCTAAATATCATGCCGAAACCAGTTACCAATGGGTTTTCCGATTGTTTTTGGTTACTTTCGGAACCTACCTTTCGAGGTATTATGCTTTAGACTTTTCACGCACTTATGGCGTCAGACCGGATTCTTGTAGTAGATGATGAAGAACCAATCCGCGAGATTGTTTCTTCCATGCTCTCTTTCGCTAACTACCAGACTCTTCAGGCGGCTTCCGGCCTGGAAGCGCTGGCGCTTCTCGACTCGGGCGAGCAGTTTGAACTCATGCTCTCCGACCTCATGATGGCCGATCTCGATGGCATCGGCCTCCTCGAACGGACCAAAGAAAAGTATCCGGACATGCCGGTTGTGATGGTTACGGCTGTGCACGATATCTCCGTTGCCCTGGCGGCCATCCGCAACGGTGCTTACGACTACCTGTTGAAGCCGTTCGAGCGCGAGCAATTGTTGGCTACCGTTCGCCGTGCCCTGGAAAACCGTCGCCTGAAGATGGAAAATCGTGCGTATCAGACGAATCTCGAGGCCTTGGTGGCGCAGCGCACGCAGCAGCTTCGCAGTGCCTTCGGTGATCTCGAGAGGTCCTATGACATCACCCTGGAAGCCTTGGGCGACGCTTTAGACCTCAAGGATTCTGAGACTGAAGGTCACTCCAAGCGGGTGACTGCCTACACCATCGCTATTGCGCGGGCCATGGATGTCCCCAAAGAACACATGGACATCATTGCGCGGGGCGCATTTCTTCACGACATTGGGAAGATGGCGATTCCTGACGACATTCTGCTGAAAAAAGGTCCGCTCACCCCTGACCAGGTGACCATCATGCGGGAGCATTGCTATCTCGGCTACAAGATGCTCAAGAAGATTCCGTTCTTGCAGGAGGCAGCCGAGATCGTTTACGCGCACCAGGAGCGCTACGATGGAACAGGCTATCCACGCCAGCTTAAGGGCGATCAGATCCCGCTCGGCGCGCGGATATTCTCCATCGGAGACACGCTCGACGCGATCACCTCGGACCGCCCATATCGCGCTGCCAAGCCGCTAGCCGCAGCCAAAGAGGAAATTAAAGTCTGGTCTGGCCGGCAGTTCGATCCCGAGATTGTCAAAGTTTTCCTCTCGATGCCCGACACCATCTGGGATGACCTGCGCAAGCAAATCGACGCTCAATCCTCGCGCTACCCAACACGCGCCGATGGTGCCAAAGGAAGTACTTAAATCCGCCGAACGAACCTTCGCTGCACCCTTTCGATAACGTCACACGCAGCATTCTACGTTGTGGCGCTGGTGTCCCCCGGCTGTCCGACTGGCATCCTGCTCGCCATCGAGCGCGCGCTGCGTGAGGAGAAGCCAACTGTCGCCGGCAAGATGCCGGCGCTACTCCTTTCGCTAGCTTCGCCCCCAAGTCCCTCTACCAGCCTTGAAAGCAACTCCTTCTCATTCCTTCGTTCTTCCCAGAGAGAACACAAAACCGTATACACTCTCTCCGAAATAGCAACGGAGGTAAATTGCAATGAGAGCTCTCTTCCTGGCGGTTGCCTGCTTTCTACTCACCGCATCCGTGATGTTCGCCCAAGCCCCTACCGTCGCCGCTTCCCCAAACACCGTATTCGCGGGGGCTGACGGCAAATTCGAGGCCGCCCCGGATACAGCGCTCGTCCAATTCAACATCTCTGCCCAAGCCGACACCGCCAAAGCTGCCTATGACGCTGCCTCCAAACAGGCGGAACAGGTCCGCCAGATCATGAGAAACAACGGCATTGATCCCAAGACAGCGACGATTGGTTTCTATTCCATTCAGCCGATGTACGACTGGAAAACCGCAAAGCGAAAACTCGTCGGATACCAGGTCACGACGAATGTAACTCTAAAGCTGAAAGAGTTCGTCAAGATCGGCCCGATTACGCAGCAACTAGCGGACTCGGCGGTGAGCGAGAGCCAGTCGATCAGCTACACTCTGGACAACATGGAAGAGGCCAAAGCCAAGGCTGTTGAAGATGCCTATCACAGAGCGCGTGCCGGAGCCGACTCGGTTGCGCATGCTGCTGGACGAAGTGTCGGTGAGCTTTCCTACGCCTCTGTAGATACGTTTGAAAACGTCCGCCCCATGCCCGTCATGGCTCGGGCGATGGCGATGAAGGCCGAGGCAGCGTCGGCTCCCACCGAGGAATTCACACCCCAAAGCGTGAACGTCACGGCGCATGTGAACGCGCTTTTTACTTTGAAATAAAACGGAGCCCGCGGACGAGGATAGTTTGTGAACGCTTGGGGAACCTGGCTTCGGAATCGTCGCGATGCCTCAGGT
>Ga0210409_10008104_pt1 | contig 10741 bp, 6 predicted proteins | sample IncBWH17MmetaG_FD_161649 | JGI IMG/M metagenome (GOLD analysis project Ga0210409, IMG submission 161649) | Forest soil microbial communities from Barre Woods Harvard Forest LTER site, Petersham, Massachusetts, United States - Inc-BW-H-17-M | ecosystem: Environmental > Terrestrial > Soil >...
ATGGTGGCGTAAGGCAAGTAGAGAATAGGAACCGAGTAGAGGCGGAAATTGCCGTTTTCCAGGTGCACGGTCTGTTTCACGCGCACGGTAGCGGCGGGCGCATAAAATTTCCACGTCGGGCGGTTCGGATTGCAGACCGTCAGCCACGCTTTGTGGATGCGATAGGTGTTTTCGTCGAGCCGGTCCGCTTCTTCAGCCTCGAAATAGAGGGGATTGGGGCTCATGAGCATCGTCGGCGAGGGGTGCCGCTGCATGAGGAACGTCCCCCGCACGTGATGAAAGGTGCCGCGGCCGGTCTTCAGCTCGTAGCGCGCGTCGTCGGCTTCGACATGTTGCGTCAGGTAATCGAGTATCACGTGGCCGCGGGCGACCACGACCTGCGCCTCGCTATCGTATTCGACGTGATCGGCGCGCAGCCGCGCGTTCTGGTAGACGAGGTCCACACGACCATCGGCGTAGAATATTTTGCCGACCTGGCGCTGCTGGTCGGCTTCCAGCGTAGCCAAGCCCCCGCCGGTAAGTCCGGCAAGCGGCTTCTGCGGCGCGGCCTGTCCCCAGATCGCTCCCGGAATGGCAAGAAAAAGCAGGAGCAGCGCTGCGCAGAGCGCCAGTGAGCGAACAGAATGCGAGAGAGTCGCTTTGCGCATCACTTGAGAAGTGTCAAAAAAGAAAACTGAGCCTAACACGCGTCCCCCGCGCCCGCAATCGCCGGTCCGACAATACAGGCTTCCCGGGTCGTCCGCCCTCAGCAGCAGCGGACGAGTGAGAGGCTCCTCTTGCACGGCTTCGATGGCTGAGAATCCGGGGGCGCGCGCGGTGTTGCCTGATCGGCCACACGGGCAACGGTCCGGCGAGCCTCGACCGCCGCGCGGTCTGCTATGATTTGTGCGTTCCACTGGATCTTCCGCAGCGCAAAACGGACCAGTGATACGTATCTGCTCGAAGTGTGGCGCCCTCTTGCTCGACGACACCGAAAGCTGTTCTTTCTGTGACGTCACTGCTGCCGAAAAAGGCGAAATTCCCGAGCCTGTAGCCGTTGGAGCGAACTCGCTCGCCGAGACTCCTGAACCCGAATGGCGCCAGGAGGTCTCCCGGCGCCTGGAACAATACCGCGCGCGCCGCGGTTATCTGCACCCGGACGATCCCCAGTCCGGGCTTCCTTTCCAGCAGGCGCACGCCGTTGCCGATGTGGATGTCGAAGAAGAAGTTCCCGAACGCCCGCGTTCTCGGCCGTCCCCGCGCCAGCGCTCGACCGAACGCGTCGAAATCTGTATCCAGCCGGAGCTTAATTTTTCGAGTTCGCCGGATGATCGCGCCCGCCCGCAAACCGCTCTTGTGCCCGTGGCTACGCTGGCCAAACGCCGCTGGGCCGGCATCATTGACGCAATATTCCTGGGGCTTACCTGCGCGTCGTTGGTGCCCCTGTTCCGCTGGGCCGGTGGCCATTTGACGCTCGCCAAAACCGACGCGATCGTCTACCTCAGCGTCGCGTATCTTTTCTACGCTCTCTATTTCTCGATCTTCACCGTCTTCGCCGGCACCACGCTTGGGATGCAGTTGATGGGGCTCTCCGTGGTGCGCCTGGACGGCAGTCTTCCGGACACGCGGCAGCTTCTGTGGCGCAACTTTGGATACGTTCTCTCCGGCGCCACGCTGATGCTGGGATTCGTCTGGGCCATCTGGGACGAGGACCACTTCACCTGGCAGGACCGCATGTCGCAAACCTACATCACCGCGGCGGCGCCGCTCGGCGACCTTGACTCGCTCGACATGTCCGCGAGCCGCCGCACCTTCGCACACAAGTAGCCGGTGGCACTAAATCGCGGCCACGGGTTCATTCCTACGGCTTGAGCTGACTCCGGAACATTCTTCCACCTCCGATTTCCCCCGACCATGGACCACCGGTTTGGAAACGCGAAGCATTGCGTGCCGGACGCAATCAGAAGTACAGTACTTGCCGGCCGGTATCTCGAAAAACAGAAATTCCGGCTTACACGCGCGCCGTTGCCCCCCGCCCGGCAACTGAGCGCTAGCTCCTGGTGCAGGCGTCCTGTCGCTCGATACTCTGCTCAAATTCCCGGACCAGGGAGCCGATAAGGCTACCTGACCGCACAACAGGGAATGGAGGATGTGCCCATGTTTTTGGACTTTTATAATCTGCGCCAGCAGCCTTTTGGCGTCACGCCCGACCCCGCGTACCTGTACCCGAGCCAAACTCACTGCGAGGCGCTCGACGCGCTCACCGACGGAATCCTGGGCGGCCGGGGATTTCTGGCGTTGATCGCGGAGCCCGGCATGGGCAAGACCACGCTGCTGTATCAAGTGCTCGAAGGTCTGCGTGACAAGGCGCGCGCTGCCTACCTGTTCCAGACGCAGTGCAACTCTCGCGAATTCTTCCAATACCTGCTCAGCGAGCTGGGAGTTGATGCGACGGGTATGGGCCTGGTGCCCATGCATCTGAAACTGAACGAAATGTTGTTTGCGGAGATGCTGGCAGGCAGGCGATTTGTGCTGATCGTTGACGAGGCTCAAAACCTGGACGATTCGGTGCTGGAAACGATCCGCCTGCTTTCAAACTTCGAGACGACGAATACCAAACTCCTGCAGATCGTTCTTGCCGGCCAGCCGCAATTGAGGGAGAAACTGGCGCAAAAGCAGCTGGTGCAACTTCTGCAGCGCATCACGGTGGTGAAGCATCTCGAAGCGCTTTCGCCGGAGGAGACCGCCGGTTACATCCGGCACCGTCTGAAGGTCGCCGGCCATAGCGGCGCGGAGATATTCGAGGCGGAGGCACTGGCCCTGATCGCCCAGCGAAGCGAGGGCATTCCGAGAAAGATCAACAAGATTTGCTATCGCGCTTTGATGGAGGCGCATGCCGAAGGGCGGCGCATGGTTTCGGCGGAAATTGTCGAACGAGCGGACCGCGAATTGGCTGTTGCCGCAACTGCTTCCATTGCACCCGCGGCTGCGCCGGATGTCTCACCAGCGGCCGCCGGTTCTCTGAAAGCCGCCAGCGCTCCCGCGGCGGCACAACTTACTTACAAACCGGTGTCCGGGCTCCGCTCGCGTGGCCGGGATCTTTGGGCGGGCGTGCTCGTTGCAATTCTGCTGTGCGCGGGCGTCCTGATGGCACACAACCTGCTGGGAGAATCGATGCAGCTGTTGCGCGGTGGCGCTCCAGCGGCCCTTGATCCGCCGGCCGATCAAAGGAGTCCCAGCGTCGGGGCCGATGCGAGTGCGGCGCTGCCCGCGGCGTTCTCACAGAGCCTGGTGCGCAGTGACGAAGTGGACGATCGGCTCCAAACGCAGGGCATTCGGGAGGCGGCGGAGGCCGGCCAGGTCGTTGAGCTTCGGCCAGGCGAGCGAGGCACGCCGACTATCAACGCCATCGAGGTGTCGAACACCGAGAGCGATGCGCGCGTCGTGGTGCTGCTGGACGATATGGTTCAGTATGATTCGGCGCGCATCAGTGCGCCCGAACGAATCTATTTTGATCTGCACAATGCGCGACTGAGCCCATCCGTCGCTCAGAAGGTTGTGCCGCCGCAAGACGGGCTGCTTAAATGGGTGCGCGCGGCGCAAAATACGGACGATATCGTTAGGTTGGTTCTTGACGCCGGCGGGGCGAAGGACTATTCCGCACGATTGCTTTCCAACCCGCCCCGCCTGGTAATCGACCTTCATGCCCAGTCGGCAGGCGCCGCAAGGAGTAGTGCGCCCTCGGTTGCCGAACTGCAGACGACGGCCAATGCTCCGACTGCCACAAATGCCGGTGGCGAGAACCGCCTCTCGCTCGCGCGGGAATTGGGTCTGAAGATCAGCCGCATCGCCATTGATCCCGGCCACGGCGGTTCTGACACCGGCGCGATGGGACCTCACGGCCTGGTCGAAAAGAATCTTTGCCTGGATGTGGCGCTGCGGCTGGGCCAGCTGATCGAAGAAAATATCGCGGGCGCGCAGGTCGTTTACACACGCAAGCGCGACCGGTACGTCTCGCTCGAAGATCGCACGGCGATCGCCAACGACGCCAAAGCGGACCTGTTCGTTTCGATTCACGCGAATTCGAGCGACAGCCGCGAAGCGCGCGGCGTGGAAACGTACTATCTAAGCCTGTTGGCTTCACCGGAATCCATGAAGCTCGCGACGCGCGAAAATGCTCTGGCGCTGTCTTCGCTGCACGACCTTCCGGAACTCATCCAGAAGATCACGCGCAACCAAAAGATCAGCGAGTCCAAGCAACTTGCCGAAGATATGCAGAACGCCCTCTCGCAGCGACTCCAGCTGGTGAGCCGGCGCGAGACGAACCGTGGCGTGAAGCAGGCGCCCTTCGTGGTCCTGACCGGCGCCAACATGCCGGCAATCCTGTCGGAAATTTCCTTCCTCAGCAATGCCAGCGACGAAAGTCTGCTGCTTGAAAGCAGTCAGCGCCAGCGCGTCGCGGAGGGCCTGTTCCGCGGCATCGCCGGCTATCTCGACAGCTTGAATGGCCTTCCCAACAATAGAGAGAAACTCGTCAGTGAAAACCGTCAGCGCACCTTGGGGATTGGCAATACGGAGAGCCGCAATTCGGCCAAATCCCCTTAACCCGCTACTCACCCGCCGCCAAATCCCGCCAATCCACCCCGCCAATGCTATAATTGTTGTTCCCCTCGGCGCGGGGCGCGCGGCCGGGAAAAGGAACCATACATGACCTCTGTTACCAAGAAAATTGTCCTCGTACTGTCGGTGATCGTTTTCGGTTTTGTGGCCGTGGGCTACGTTCGCGGACGTTCCTCGGACGACAAAGCCTACCGCGCGCTCTCGGTCTATGGCGAGGTGCTTGACCGCATCCAGCGCGAATACGTGGACGAGCCGAACCTCCACCAGGTGACCAGCGGCGCCCTGCACGGGCTGTTCGATTCACTCGACCCGCAATCAAGCTACCTGAGCCCGCGCGAATACACCGATTACCAGCAAAAGAGCGCGGCCAGCCCCAAGGCCGAAGCCGGCCTCGCGCTTACCAAGCGCTTCGGATATATCAGCGTCATTTCCGCGCTGCCGGACAGCCCGGCCCAGAAAGCGGGTCTGCAGTTGGGCGATGTTCTCGAGAAAATCGCCGGCTTCACCACCGGGCAAATGGCCATCGAGCAGGCGCAGCTTCTGCTCAGCGGCGATCCGGGATCGGTGGTCAAGCTCTCCGTGATCCGCCGCGGCAAGGCCGAGCCTCAGGATATGGAAATCGCGCTTGCCAAGCTGATGCCGCCCAAACTTGTCGAGGACAAGCTCGAGGGTGATATCGCCTATTTGCGCGTTTCCGAATTTCAGCCCGGCGCCGCGAAGCAGATTCGCGACGAACTCGTGCAGCTCGAGCATCAGGGCGCTCACAAGCTGATTCTCGATTTGCGCACCTGCGCACTCGGCGACGATTCGGAAGGCATCTCCACTGCGCAGCTTTTCCTCTCTTCGGGCACCATCACCTCGCTCAAGGGACAGACCATGGCGCCGGTGGTTTCTTCGGCCGACGCATCGAAGGTGGTCTGGACGCAGCCCATGACCGTGCTGATCGATACCGGCACGGCCGGCGCCGCCGAAATTCTCGCGGGCGCGGTCGCCGACAATAAGCGCGGCGAGACGGTCGGCGTCCGCACCTACGGCACAGCGTCGCAGCAGAAACTGATCCAGCTCGAAGACGGTTCGGCTCTGATCCTCACACTCGCGAATTACTACACGCCTGGCGGCAAGGAAATTCCGGTGGATGGCGTGGCGCCCACGCGGGAAGTGCGTCCCTCGCCGGAAGACGTAACTAGCGCGGACCAGTATCCGCCCGCCCCGTCGAGTTCGCCGAGCGATCCCGACGTGAAGAAGGCCATCGAGATTCTGCAAGACGCCGGCGCTGCGCGGAAGGCCGCTTAGGTCGTCGTGGCACTGCTGCACTTCGGAAGTTCGGCAAGCGTATTTCGCGCTTCTGTTCAGGGGGTCAGGGCTTCAGCCCTGACATAAGGCGTGCGACGAGGGCGCGCTTCAACCCCTGAAGAAAAGGCGTTCCCGTTTTTTCCCAATCTACATCGTTTCTTCCCGCTCGTGATTGCTGTCATCGCAATTTCCCTCGCCGGCTGCGGCAAGAAAACGCTCTCCAAAGGCGAACTTCGCGCCGTCACGAATGAAATCGTTGGCGCTGCGCAGCGCGTCGCCGGGCGCAAGTCGGAGATCACCATTCGCCCGGAAATCCAGCCCTCCAGAAGCGGCGCGCATGGCCAGCTCGTTGCGGACAACATCTATATATCGCTCGCCGACGCCGCACAGGTGGGCGCGTTGCAGCACGACCTCGCCGAAATAGCGCGGCGGCACAATATCTCCGTGGCGGAATCCTCCTCGAGCGGCGTGATCCGCTTCGATTTTTCGCGCGACGGAAACTTCACGCATGTGATTCACGTGGTCACGCCCCTGGCCGTCCGCACGCGCCCGCCAACTTCGCCCTTCCGTGCGAACCCGCGCCTCGCGATTATCCTCGATGACATGGGACACGACCGCGCCGCGGCCGAATCTCTCCTTGCGCTGCCATTCCCGCTGACCATTTCCGTTCTGCCTCATCTGCCGCTTTCCGCCGAGGTCGCCGAGGAAGCTTATCGCCGCGGAGACCAGATCCTGCTGCACCTCCCCATGGAGCCGGAGGCTGGAGGAGGCGGTTCAGAGGGCGTGACCCAGGAAGAAATCGAGCTGCGCGTGGGAATGAATCCCGATCAGGTGAATTCCACTCTCGACGGCATGCTCGAAACGGTTCCGCATGCATCCGGCGTGAATAATCACCAGGGATCGCGCGCCACCGCCGACCTGCCGCTGATGCAAGCGTTGATGCCGGCGCTGCGCGGCCGCAATCTCTTCTTCATTGACAGCCGCACCACCGCCGCAACCGTGGCGTTCGACGCCGCCGAGCGCGCCGGCGTCCCCGCCGCGTCGCGCAAAGTCTTCCTCGACGACACGCCTACGAAGGAAGCTGTCCTCGCGCAACTCGCGCTGGCCGCGCGGGATGCCTCCCGCGACGGTTCGGCCATCGCCATCGGCCATCCACACCCCGCAACCATCGCCGCACTCGCCCAGGAAGTCCCGGAACTCGAGGCGCGGGGTCTTCGGTTTGTCTTCGCCTCGGACCTCGTACGGTAGACAATTTTTCGCCTGTCACTTCGTACAGGCGCAAGGACTGGAACCAAATCTGGCCTAACGCTCTATTTCCCTTCCCAGTCTGGCGCGCTACGTTGGCTTACCGCCCTGCTAGTGAATGCGCCTGCGGGCCAAGGAAGGAGCCTATGTCCCACTGGATAGGAACCACGTCTCCGGCTGACGCCGGCATGTCGGATTTCAAAGAATGTCTCAAGCAACTTCGCGACGGGCACGCGGGTGATGCGCTGCAACATGCGAGGCGCGCTCTGGGGATGGCCCCGAAAAACCCATTTTATCTCTCCTACACCGGATTGCTGGCTGCTGTGGCCGAGAAGCGCTTCGGCGATGGCGAAGCTCTTTGCCAGGAAGCCCTGGGAATGCGGCACAATCACGCTCAGCTCTACCTGAATCTGGCCGAGGTGTACCTGCAGTCCGGCCGGACGCAGGAGGCCATCGCGACCCTTGAAAAAGGGCTGGTGTCGGCGGGACGCGATTTCCGAATTCGGCGGGCGCTGCAGAAAATCGGCGCGCGGCGCGAACCGATTTTGAATTTCCTGCACCGCAGCCATCCGGTGAATCGAACGCTGGGAAAGTTACGCCATCGTTTGGCAGGGCCGTCGCAAGCCGCTTGAGCGGCGCGCGGTTCGGCGAAGAAGAGTTTTCCCCGTGAAGTGATCCGGGATGGGTACCCGCGAATTCGGCTGTTTGTTCTGGACGGCCGAACATGCCTGTCCCGGATTCCTTAATCCTTCATCGAGCAGCAAGAATCACTACCTCAACCCTGTCCCAGCGGAAGAAAGTATTGCGTCCCCTTTACGGGCTGGCGAAGACGCCGCAAAAGTTCCTGCAAATCCTGGTTGCGCTCCACGAAGTCAATTTCGGTGGTGTCCACCACCAGCAGATTCGACGCAGAATAGCGGAAGAAAAAATGTCCGTAGGCGCCGGCGATGGCCTCGAGATATTCGGGCGAGATCTGCTTCTCCGCCGGATCGCCTTTCTTCGAAACGCGCTTGCGCAGCACCTCCGGTTTGGCGTGGAGATAGATCACCAGGTCGGGTGCGGGAACCGACGGCGCGAGCATGTCGAAATACTTCTCATAGAGCTTTAATTCTTCGTTGTCGAGATTCACGTAAGCGAAGATTTTGTCCTTCTCAAAGAGGAAGTCGCTGACGATCGGAGCGGGATTGTCTTCCGGCCGGGTCTCGGCGAGGCGGCGATGGCGTTCATGGAGAAAATACAGCTGGGCGCGAAACGCTGCGCCGGGCTTTTCGTCGTAGAAATCGGCGAGGAAGGGATTGTCCTCGCAATCGAAGATGCGGCGGGCGTGAAGCTGCTCGGTCAGCGCCCGGGCGAGCGTTGATTTGCCCACTCGGATGGGGCCTTCGACCACGATATGTCGCGGAGCTTTGAAGGCGGGCTCGTTCATGGCGCTACCAGCTCCTCGCGATGACGGCAACGATGCGGGCAAGCGCGTCCACGTCGCGGGTATCAATCACTTCCGCCGGCGAATGCGAGTAGCGCAGCGGCCAGCCGAGCGCGATATCAACGGAGCCGTAGGGGAGGAACATGGAGCCATCGTTTCCGCCTCCGGTGACGTCCACCTGAACCGGAATTTGATTGGCATGCGCGAGCTTAACGACTTTGTCCACCAGTTCGCGCGGCACGACATTCGATTGATCCACCGCGCGGACGGCAAAGCCCTTGCCGAGTTGGGCGTCGGCGAAGCGCTTGGATTCAAGAGGCGAATCGGAGCTGACCAGAGTGTCCACGGCGAAGACGTAATCCGGCGTATGGCCTTCGGCGGCGAGGCGCTTGGCCAGCGCGCCCGCGCCGACCAGACCTATTTCCTCGCCCGTGGACCAGACGAAGGTGACGTCGCGGTCTTTGAGCGGGAGTGATCCCCCAGGCTCGCCTAACCGTCGACCCGGGGGCCCCTCCTGTAGCGCCCAAACGGCGGAGATCAGCGCGGCGTCGCCGACGCGGTCATCGAAGCTGCGGCCGTTGGCGCGGGTGCCGAGAAGCGGGCGATATTCCTTGGGAATAGTGATCGAATCGCCGACTTTGACACCGAGCTTGGCAACTTCCTCGGGGTTCCGTGCGCCAACGTCCACGCGGATCGCATGCTCGGATTCAGCGGGCCATTTGAAATTTTGCTCGTCCCAGCCGCGCGGCAATTCCATGATTGCGTCGCGATCGCCCGTAGACGTATGGACGAGCATGGGATGGCCTTCGTAGAAGCTCAGATCCATTCCGCCGAGTGTTGTGACTTCAAGTCGCCCGTCGCCCGAGATCGATTTCACCTCAAAGCCGATTTCGTCCAGGTGCGCAATAATTAGAATTTTGGGCGTTTTGACTCCAGGAGGCGATGTGCCCAAGTGCAAGATCAGATTTCCCGCGTCATCCGATTCCGGCTTGGCCCATTCAGGCAAGAGTTTCTTGACCGAGGCGCGCACGGATTCTTCGCTTCCACTCGCGCCATATTTTTCGATTAGCTCTTTGAGAGCCGCGGAGAGCGGAAGACGTTGATGCGGGGGACCGCCGCCAACGTCGCCAGAGCGTCCTTCGCGACGAAGGCCCGAGGACGAACCTGCTGCGTAGTGACACAGGAGCGCAGTCAGACTCAACATGTCGTCGAAGTCGACCATCTCAGCAGGAGTGTCCGACCAAGCTGTGGCGATGCCGAGGTGCGCCCACTTCGCGGGAAAAACCGACTTTGGAAGATCGCTTCGTGGAATGACGCTCGCCGAGTAGTCCGCGTTGAACGGAACCTTGTTCGCGTCAGCGACTTGCTTGAGGTCTGCTGCGAAACCGGTGAGAGCGCCGCTGGCTTGATCGAGACCGACAAGAACGCCGCTGCCGGGTTCGCGGCGAGGGGCGCGATGCACGCCTTCCATTCCCGGGATCGCGCCGCCCGGCAGCAGACGGCCAACATAGATCATTTCATCGGCTGGCGTAGTGTTTAGAATGCGCTGCAGTCCGCGCGCGCCAATACGCTGCTGAACGACAAATGCGACCGTCAGCGTCCCTTTAACCGTCGCTGGATCGATTTCCTGCAATAGTTCGACGAGACACGCAGCGCCGAATTTGTCGCCTATGGAGCTGCCCGCCAAGTTATTGTCCGCCAGATCGCCAAGCTGGCGATTGATCACCACGGAGCTGAGAACGTCCACTCCCGCTTTGCGGACCTCGGCGGCGGAACTTGCGCCGATGTCCACGTACATGTTTTCGATGTCGCGCGCGCTGGGCAGATTTTCACCGGCACGATGGAGGTGGACGGAAATCCCGGCGACTACGCCGTCAATCCATTTCCCGCCAGCGATGCCGACTTTCACCGGCTGCGCGGAATAGAGTTCGTTGAAAATCGGCGGCAGGCCGGATTGCGGCAGGCGCTGCAGGCGCAGGTAACCGTCGTCCGTGATTCCGCTGACGACGAATCCCGGCTCGTCGATTGGGGTGACGATCAGACGATGCGGCGCGCCACTGCCGATGGTGACGATGACGTTGCCGAGGTTGTCCACGACGGGATGAAATGCCGCGACCTTCGCGCGGATTTTTTCGCTGAGTTGATTTTCGTAGCCGGAGACCGAAGGCGTCTCAACGAATT